>Ga0307377_10004771_pt1 | contig 14744 bp, 11 predicted proteins | sample TR3MG_FD_202535 | JGI IMG/M metagenome (GOLD analysis project Ga0307377, IMG submission 202535) | Soil microbial communities from Risofladan, Vaasa, Finland - TR-3 | ecosystem: Environmental > Terrestrial > Soil > Coastal area > Acid sulfate soil | place: Finland: Risofladan, Vaasa | collected... | reverse complement strand
GGCGGAATGTTTGTTTTCTTAAAATTGGGGTTGGTTTGGATTTTGCTAGCTTATCCGCTGGCAAATTTTTTAACTGCGGGAACTTTTGTTTTAAAGGCTAGAAAATGGGGTCTTCCTTTAGGTTGGAGAATTGATATCTCTTTTTGGAAGGAAAAATTATCTCAGTCATGGATTTTTGCTACTTTTACAATTATTTCCGTATTCTACTTAAGAATTTCATTAATTTTAGTAAACTTTTTCCATGGGCCAGAAGCTACTGGTCTTTATGGGGCTCCTTTTAAATTTTTAGAAGCGATGATATTAATCCCACAATCCGTCGCCCTAGCTCTTTTCCCCTTGTCTTCTCAGCTTTTTTCAGAGGACAAACAAAGATTGCGCTCTATCTACAAAAAAGGATTAGGCTTTCAGTTTTTTTCTTCTTTGATTTTTATTTCTCCCTTGATTTTTTTTCCCAGCTCAATTCTCACCTTGGCTTATGGACGGGAATATCTTTCCGCCGCCCCTGTTTTTCCTATTCTTGGCATAGCCTTAATATTCTTTTTTATCAACTCGCTTGCCGGGAATGTTATTCACAATTCTCCTCAAGTAAAAAAATTTTTGCCGTTTCTGCTCTTAAACTTAACTGTTAAAATAACATTATGCTTGTTGCTGATTCCCAATTGGTCAATTATCGGTGCTGCTTGGGCGGTTGCCGCAGCAGAGTCATTTGGCTTTTTAATTAACAACTATTTTGTTTGGCGAGTGTTGAAATGAAAGAGCCAAAGAGCAGTAAATCCACCCTTTTTATTTTATTTATCCTGGTACTTTTAGGTTCAATTCTTCGTTTGCAAGGGCTGAGGAGCAACTATTCATTTTGGTCCGATGAAGCATCAACTGCTAGATTTGCCAGAGGGCTGCTGCAAACAGGAGTCCCACAAATATCAGTTACTGGCTACAAGGAAAATGCTTATTATTCCACTGTCTATTTGACTGCCTTATCCATGAAATTTTTTGGAGAAAATGAATTTGCTGCTAGATTTCCCCAAGTTGTCGCCGGAGGCGCATTAATTTTGGCAGTTTTTTTTATTGGTAAGGAATTTTTCAATCGAGGAGTCGCTTTAAGCGCTTCAGCCTTGACCTCTTTCTCTTACATTTTAATCTCTTGGTCCAGACAAGCGCGAGGATATATGTTATTGACTTTATTTTTTGTCCTGGCAATCTTATTTTTATATCGTTTCTCCAAAACCAAGAAAATACTTGATTTAATTTTTTTCTTAATCTTGTTGCTATTAAGCATTCTAACTCATCCATTAGGAATAAACTTAATCCCGATTTCCATCGTTTTCATCTTATTTGAGGGGAGCTTGCTGAAATTACTTTTTAGAAAAAAACTAGCCGTTTTTTCACTGGTGGCGACGACGGCTGTTCTTCTGATTTTTACCAATTTTCTTATGATTACAAACCTTTTAATGTCCGAAAAAATTATCAGCTTGTTTAATTTTAGAGAATCTTTTGTTTCTTACTTTCATTCACTTTTCTGGCGCCAATATACTCTAGCTTCTTTCTTAAGCCTGTTGGCTTTTCTATACATGAGACTTAAAAATTACGCCTCTAATAAAAAACAATTGATTTTATTTGCTTCAATATTTGGAATTTATCTGTCTTCGGCTTCGTTTTTACTTTATGTTCCCTTTGAAAAGTACGTTCTTCCCCTTTTCCCCTTTCTTTTTTTACTGACCGCTTATTCATTAGAGCAAATCTCTAAAACAATCTTGAATAACGGCCAAAAAAGTAAATTGGTCTTGCTTTTTCTCACTTTTTTTATTGTCGCCAACGGTAATAAGTTTTCCTTAAAGCCTAGAAACTTTTATTCGGTTAATCTTGATATGCAAGAGATTCCCGAGGTGGACTACAAGGCCATATATGGCAAAATTCGGGAAAAGCTTATTGGTGTTGATCAAAATAAAATTGCCATTGTCGATATTGATGAAGAAATTCCGGCTTGGTATCTTGGCGAAGGGGTCAACGGCTTTGTTCCGAGAAAAAATGTGGACTCAATTTTGAAAAGAAACCCCTTGACGAACTATACTTTTATTCAGTCTGTTGATGATTTTATAAAAGTTCAAAAAGATTATCCTAAGGGTTTTTTGATTCTGCTTGAGCACAACTTCAGGTTTTACCCGGATGGGTTAGTTGAATATGCAAGAGAAAACCTATCATTAGAAAAAAGAGAAATATGGGCTGATTTTTCTCCTTCATGGAATCATTGGCCGGTCGAACTATATTCTTGGGGGTTCGAGTCAAAATGAAACCATCAGTTTTAATGGTGATTGAAAGATTTTTTCCTCTTAGCGGAGGAGCGGAAACCCAATCCTATCAGCTTTCTTCGGGTTTGCTAAGAAATGGTTTGACAGTCGATATTGTAACTAAAAAATGGCGGAACGATATCTCAGAAAAGGAAACTTTTAAGGAAGGATTTCGGGTTTTCCGGATTGGGCCAGCTGGATTGGGTAAGGTTGGGGAATATCTTGTCGGGTTAAGATTGGCAGCCTTTCTCTTTATCAATTTTAAACATTGGAACACTTACTATATTAACGGAGGACTGGTCAATATTTTTGGTTCGACTGCAATTTTAGTAGGGAAAGTCTTGGGGAAAAAAGTAATCTCAAAAGTGGAAACTCCTGGAGAGCTTTTTTTCACTGGTCCGGCGGCTCTTTCTCCAAAAAGATTTGTTCACCCCTTAATCAAACTAAGGCTCTTGGTGGTCAAACTTTCCAGCCTTTTTATTGCCCAAACTCCTCAAGTAAAAAAAGAGCTGCTGGATTTTGGTATTGGCCAGTTGAAGATAAAAAGTTTTACCAATAGTGTTGATACTTCTTTTTTTAGGCCAGTAAAATCCTTGACGGAAAAAAAACAAATTAGAGAAAAGTATGGCTTGCCCATCGAGAGAGTGATTGTTAGCTTTTGCGGAAGATTGGTGGAAAGAAAAGGACTGACTTTCCTCTTAAAAGCCTGGTCTAAGATTGAGACCAAAAAAGCAATTCTGGTTTTGATTGGCTCTGGAAGAGATCAGTCAGATTCGGTTGAGGACAAATTAAGGTCAATGGTCAAAGAAAACAAAATCAGAAATGTCAGGTTTTTAGGTGCTCAGACAAGGGAACGGGTTGCTGATATGCTGAAGGTTTCCGATATTTTTGTTTATCCCTCCATCCATCCGGAGGGAACGGCTTTGTCTGTGCTGGAGGCAATGTCTTGTGGAGTGCCGGTGGTTGTCAGCAATATAGGAGGCCTTAATGATGTCGTCACCAACGGAAAAAATGGGCTAACTGTCCCCGCTGGTAATTCAGACAAGCTTGGGGAGACTCTTTTAGAGCTGATTGCTAATTCCCAAAAATACCGAGAAATTGGTCAAGCGGGTCGTAGAACAGTAATCGGAAGGTATTCAACCGAAAAATTGGTTAAAGAATATCAAAAACTGTTAACCTGGGGGATGGAGTGATTTACTTAGTTATCATCCTTGCTTTTATCTTAAGATTAGTAAATCTCAATCAATCGCTTTGGCTTGATGAAGCAGTTCAAGCAATCACGGCCCAGAAAAGCTTGGGCTATATTTTCCAAGAAATTAAGGGAGACTTTCATCCGCCGCTTTATCACTTTTTAATGCATTTTTGGACAAGAATTTTTGGATTTTCGGAAGTCGCCTTACGTTTGCCCTCGATCTTTTTTGGAGTGGCAACTGTTTACTTTCTTTATTTAATTGCCAAACTTTTGACCAAAAGCCAAAAACTTAGTTTAGTGATTGCCTTGCTCTTGGCGACCGCTCCTTTCCATATCTATTATTCCCAAGAGGCAAGAATGTACGCCCTGGTAACGCTTTTGGCAACTGGCTCAATGTATTTCTTTTTTAAAACTCTCAAGCAAAAAAAGCCTCAGATTAAAAACTCGACGGCCTTGGCCTATTTTGTCTTTACCTTATTGGCTTTGTATGCTGACTATTACGCTTTTTTGGTTCTTTTAGTTCAGGCAATAATTTTGCTTTTGAAGAAAAAAGTCAAGCTTTTGCTCATTTTCTGCTTGTTTTTTCTTCTTTATCTTCCTTGGTTACCAATGCTCTTGACCCAACTTAAAACTGGCTTTTTAGCAACCCAAGCTTTGCCCGAATGGGGAAGACTGGTAAATCTTTCTTTTCTCAAAGCTTTGCCCTTGACTTTTGTGAAGTTCAGCTTAGGCCGAATTACTATTTTTAACAAGACTCTTTATACCGCTTTGGCTGGAGGATTAGCCTTGATTTATGGATATTTTCTTTCCAAAGCCTTAAAGCAGAAACAAGTTTTCTTATGGCTTTTGGTGCCCTTGGCAATTTCCTGGCTGATTTCCGCTCTAATTCCCAACTATCAGCCCTTTAGACTGCTTTTGGTCTTACCCGCTTTTTATCTGCTGCTTGCTTTAGGCATAGGAAAGACTAAAAACTTCCGGGTGCAAGTAGGCGCTTTTATCTTGGTTATCTTGGTTAATTTGTTCGGGCTTTTGACTTATTACTTCAATCCCTATTTTCATCGCGAAGACTGGCGGGGAGCGGTTTATTTCTTAAACCGCCAGCAAAAAGCGACGGTCATTCTGCCTTCGGAAATTTCCAGTTGGCCGATTGAATATTATGATCCCAAGAGCCAGCTGAATTTAATTACAGCGAGTAAGGGGATTAAAGTCGTTGGCGCTGAACCCCAGCTGGCCTTACAAACCAAAAAGGTTTATTTTATTCGCTATTTGGTGGATTTGTTTGATCCAGGAGAGAGGATTTTAAAATCGCTTGAGTCTCAAGGTTATAGTAAAATAAAAGAGATAAGCTTTAATCAAATTCCGCTTTGGGAGTTTGAGAAAGAGGATTTTTATGCGGATTGGCATTGATATCAGTCAAATAGTTTACCAGGGAACAGGAGTGGCTAGCTACACTCGTTTTTTGGTGGAGTCACTGGTAAAAGTCGCCCCAAACGAGGAATTTGTTCTTTTTGGTTCTTCTTTACGCAATCGCCAGCCTTTAAATGAGTTTGTGAAAAGTCTGGAAGTGAAAAATGTTCAAAAAAAGTTTTCTTTTTTACCGCCGAAGCTGCTGGAATTTTTATGGAACGGAGTTCATGTTTTACCGATTGAAGCTTTTACCGGGCCTTTGGATGTTTTTCACTCGTCTGATTGGTTGGAGCCGCCGACAAGGAAAGCAAAAAGAGTGACCACTATTCATGACTTGGCGGTTTTTAAGCATCCCGAGACTTTCATTAGGCGCGGTGGGCATGATATTGTTGCCAATCAAAAAAGAAAACTTCATTTTGTAAAGCACTACTCGGATTTGGTTATCGCGGTTTCTCAAACAACTAAAAAAGATGTTGTTGAGATTTTGGGAATTCCAGAAAGAAAAGTTCGGGTAATTTATGAGGCGGCCGATCCATTTTATTCTCCCCGCAGCGAAAAAGAAATTAAAGCGGCCAAGGAAAAGTTTGGGATAGAAAGAGAGTATATTTTGTCTGTTGGCACTAGAGAACCAAGAAAAAATCTAGACCGACTAGTAATGGCTTTTGCCGAAATTGCCGGTACCAACAAAGACCTTTCCTTGGTTATTGTCGGAAAATACGGATGGGGGACTCAAAACTCAAAGCTAGAATCGAAAGTGAAGATACTGGGATTTGTAGAAAAAGAAGATTTGGTGGGGCTGTATAGTGGAGCTAAAGCTTTTGTTTATCCTTCACTTTACGAAGGGTTTGGTTTGCCGATTTTGGAGGCAATGGCTTCGGGGTGTCCGGTAATTACTTCAGATTTGGGAGCAATGAAAGAAGTAGCCGACAAGGCGGCAATTTTAGTAGAGCCGGAAAAGGCTGAAAGTATTGCTAACGCAATTTCTCAGGTTGTCCGTAACAGAAAACTTCAAGAAGAGTTGAGGCTAAAAGGGTTTAAAAGAGCAGGCGAATTTAGTTGGGAAAAAGCCGCTCTTCAAACCTTGAGGGCTTACCATTCTTTAGTCGAATGATTAAGAAATTTTTGACTCCAGAAAGACTTTGTTTAATCGCTATTATTCTTGTCGGTGCTTTTTTCCGGCTTTGGCAAATTGAAAGCGGGCAATATTTTACTTATGATCAGGCCAGGGATTATCTGATTATCAAGAAAATGGTTGTTGACGGCAAGCTGACTTTGGTCGGGCCGACAGTCAGTATTGCCCCTGGATTTTTCTTGCCGCCATTTTATTATTATTCTCTTATCCCCTTTTTATGGCTCTTCAAATTTCATCTTTTTGGTCCGGACTTTTACACCGCTTTGCTGGGAATTGCTTCGATTTATCTTTTTTATCTCTTGGCTAAGGATTTTTTTGGCCAGATACCAACTTTAGTTTCTAGTTTTGCCTTTGCCCTAAATCCCTACTTAATTCAGACTAACCGCCATGCCTGGAATCCGAACACGCTGGTTTTTTTTATTCTTTTTTTTGCTCTGGCAGGAGAACGCTATCTATTTAGTCGTAAAAAAACTTATCTTTTCTGGGCGATTTTTTCGTTATCTTGGGCAATTGGTTTGCACTTGACCGCGATTGCCTTTGTTCCTTTAGCAGTTTATCTTCTTTATCATGAAATTAAAGTCTTTGGGTTGAATAAAAGAGTTTTACTTTCCTTTCTTGCTCCTTTGTTGATTGTTTTTCCCTTAGTGGCCTTTGACTTTCGACACCGTTTTCCGATAAGCAAAGCCGCCCTCTCATATTTAACCAGCCAAAAACAAGGACCCTTTTTCTCATCTTTATTAATAAGGCTCACACACTTGTTTTTTGATCTAGTTAAGGTTCCGGTAACTTTATTCTCTGGTCTTTTTCAGGTCCAGAACTTAACTATTAGGCCTTCAAATATTACTGCTTTTAGCCGTGTCAGCTTTGGGTTAACAGCAACTTCTTTTGACAAGCTCAAGTTGTTCTTTACAATTCTAATAATTGCTTTTTCTGTTTTTGCTTTTAGCAACTATTTTAAAAGGTTTCCCTTAAAAGCCAAATATATTGCCGCTCTTTGGCTGATGGGCTTTTTAGTAAGGCTTTTTTTTCCAGTTTCTTCTTTCTATTTTTACTATTATCTAATCCTTTTTCCTTTTCTTTTTTTGTTGTTCACTTTCTTTATTTTTAATTTCTATAAAGCAAGAAATAGTGGAAAAGGAAAAATTTTTTCAATTTCAGCTGTAATGATTATTTCGGTTTTCTCCCTTTTGCCAGGAGGAATAAAGAGCGAAACCAGGCCGGAAAGTTATTTTTTGCCGGCTTGTAAGATAATTGCTGATGATTATCTTGAGGGAAAAGAAATTGCCATTGTTAGCAATCCGGCAGATAGCTCAAGGTGGGAAAAAAATGGCCTTGAATATCGTTATTTCTTAGAAACCAAATTTAATCTTCCTTTAAAGGATTGGGAGATTAAGGACTACCAAAGGGCTAGTATTCTATACTTAGTTGATGAGGGCCGACTAAAAGACCCGCTAAGCCTTAGGGGAATGGAAATGGAAAGTTTTGAGCCCAAAAGAGTCGAAAAAGTTTGGCAGGCGGAAACCGGTCAAAAAATTTATAAATTACTAAAATAAACAATGAACTTTAAAAAGTATTTACAAAGAAATTGGCAAATTATCTTTCTTGTTCTTTTTATGCTTATTGCCTTTGTCTTGCGATTTAAAGGCATAGCCCAGTTGCAATATTTTACTTTTGATCAGTCCAGAGACGCTTTATACGTCAAAAGAATGATTGTTGATGGACAATTAAGACTTTTGGGGACTCAAACTTCTTTGCCGGGAATGTATTTACCGCCTTTTTATTACTATACGGTTACTCCAATTCTTTGGTTGTTTAGATTTAATCCAATTGCTATTGATATTTACTCGGCTAGCGTTGGCGTCTTAAGCATTCCTTTAGTTTTCTTTATCGCCAACAAAATATTTGGCCGTCCGAGCGGTATTTTTAGTGCCGGACTTTGGGCAGTTTCCCCTCTAATAGTAGAGCTGACCAGAAGAGCTTGGAATCCCAACACCCTGCCTTTCTTTATTTTAATCAGTTTTTACTTTCTATATCGTTACTATAAAGAGAGAAAACTCAGAGACTTTCTTTTGTCTTTTGGTTTTTACGGTTACTGTTTGAATTTGCACTTTGGCGCTTGGACCCTAATGCCGCTTTTTATTTTTTCTTGGTTTTATCATTTTTTTAAAAGTCGGGAGAAACAAAAACTTTTGGGACTGCTGGGAAGTTTGGGTTTAATAATCTTTTTTATTGGCCCGCTTTTGCTCTTTGAACTAAGGCATAATTTTTTTCTTTTTACTCAGGCAAAAGATTTTTTCATTGGTGGCCAAAAAATTAGTTTTAATTTGCTAAAAATAGTTGAAAATAGTCTTAGTTCCTTGGTGGCCCTTTTTGCAGTCTTGATTTCCGGCAAAATTTATGTTGGTTATGGTGCTCCTTTGGGTTTTTCGGGCAATTTGAAAGAGCTATTTTCTCTTAAACTGCCGATCTCAGTTATTGCCCAAAAGCCGTTTTCGATTTCTTTTAGCTGCCGGGGGCTACTGATTTTAGGCTTAATCATCGTGCTTAGTTTTTGGGAAAGAAAAAAGCTTTCTTTAAAAATGATTTGGGTTTGGCTTTTTTGGGGAATTGTTGTTTCTTGGTTTTATCGGGGAGGGCTTCAATTTTTTTATTATCTTTTTCTTTTTCCTATCCCTTTTTTGCTTTTTGGATATTTATTTTCCTTGATCTACAAAAAGTCAAAAGCTTTTGCTTTAATTCCTTTCTTTTTTATCTTGCTGGTTCACTTAAAAAACACAACCGTTTTGGCTCCTACTTGGAGAGACTTTGGTGATTTAAAAAAAGTAGCTCAGATAATCTCAAGCAATGTCCCCCAAGGTCAATCTTTTAATATTGCCACTATCCAGAAAGATCTTGATCGCTGGGATAGGGCTGCGGTTGACTATCGCTATTTTACGGAAACTTTCTATCAAAAACGAGCTTTGGATTGGTTTCCGGAGGATTATGGAAAAGCTCAATTTCTTTTTGTGGTTGACGAAACAGGGAAGTCGGAAGTGATGGATTCCCCGATAATGGAAATAAAGACTTTTAATCCTAAAAGAATAATTAGTTCTTGGGAAACAGATAAAGGAATTGTAGTTTATCTGTTGGAAAAGAAAGTTGAAAGATAAAAACAAGATTTTACTGGTTTTGATTATTTTACTGGCTGCATTCCTACGCCTTTGGGGCAGCTGGCGGCTGGATTTATTTACTTATGATCAGGCTAGGGATGCTACTTATATAAGAAGAATCTTTACGGAAAGAAAGTTTCCCCTGGTAGGACCCCAAAGCAGTATTCCTGGGGTGACTTTAGGACCGGGCTATTACTATTTGATGGCGCTGCCTCTTTTGCTTTTTAATTTTGACCCTTCAGGGATAGATATGGCGACCGGAATCATCAATACAATCTCTATTTTGTTGCTTTATAAGCTGATTTCTAAAATATCCAAAAAGGAAATTGCTCTTAGCGTTTGCTTGCTTTATGCTGTTTCGCCAATAGTGGTTGAATTAACCAGAAGAGCTTGGAATTTAAGCACTTTGCCTTTTTTCTCGATTTCAATAATTTATTTGATTAATGAGATTAAAGTGAAGAAAAAAAATTTATTAGTTTATTTTCTAGCTTTATTTGCCAGTCTGGGAATAGCAATTCAGCTTCATTATTCGGCTTTGCTCTTGTTTCCTCCAATCTTAATTACTTTATTTATCTTTTTTAAACACGAACTTTATAAAAATGTAAAGGCGTTTTTATTAGGTTTTTCTGCTTTTTTCTTTTTAAACTTACCCATCTTAATTTTTAATTTTCGTCACCACTGGATTATGCCAAAAGCGATTATGGCTAGTTTTTTTCAAGAAGGAAATTCAAAAATCAATCTTTTAAATAAAATAATAGAATTTTTTTCGTCTTTTTGGTCAATTTTTGAAGGTACTTTTCTTTATAATTTAAGACCTTTGTCGTTTCTCATTTTTGCTCTCTTGAATATAGTAATAATTTGGAGACTGCTAAAAAAGAATTTAGAGTTCCTAGCTGCCCTGAGCTTATTTTTTATATTTTTTAGTCTTTTTGGTTCCCTTTTTTATCCCAAAGGCTTTTCTTTTTTCTATTTAGTTTTTTTGTTGCCGATGCCCTATTTTCTTTTAGCCTCGGCTTTAAGCTGGAGTTTTCCAAAATTTCCCAAAAAAGGGAAATGGTTTTTTTATGGGGGAATTATTTTATTGGCCGGCTGGCTTTTTTACCGAACCTCAAAAATTATCTTTCGGCCTCCAGTAAGGACTAGAAATGATTTTGTCCAAGTGGCTAAAGTAATCAGTGATGACCTTAAAAAGGAAGTAAAATTCAATTTAGCAGCAATTTATCACAGCCCTGGGACTTGGGAAAACTATTATCGACGGGGGATTGTCCGGGAAGACATCAGGTGGGATCACAATGCGGTTGATTATGGCTATTTTGTCGAAAGAAAAGGTTTTAAACCCCTTCATTGGGACAATTTTAAGGAGGCTCAAGTGCTATACTTAATTGCAGAGGAGGGAATTGACAATCCTTTAGCACTCAAGTTTTGGGAGATTAAAGAGTTTGGTCCTGGCAAGGTTGTTAATCAATGGCAGCTTAAAAATGGTACTACCATTTATAAACTGGAAAGATAAATATCTTTATTATTTATTGCTACTGGCCTTAGGGTTAGGCTTTTTGCTTCGGGCTTACAGGCTTTCTGAGACTTTTGACTTTAATGGCGACTTGGGGAGAGATGCTCTGGTAGCCAAAAGAATAATCGTTGATCAAAAACTAACTCTGATTGGCCCCAGGGCAAGTGGAGGAGATTTTTATCTAGGTCCTTTTTATTACTATTTTATTATTCCCCCACTAGTTTTATTTGGATTTTCTCCTTTGGGCCCGGTTTATTTGACAATACTGTTTGCTTTACTGACAATTATTTTGGTTTATCTTGTTGCTGGCAATTTTTTTAGCAAAAAGATTGCCATTGTCGCCGCTTTTCTTTATGCAGTTTCCCCTCCAGTGGTTGCTTACTCTAGGACAAGCGGCAATTACACTCTCTTGCCTTTTTTCAGCCTGCTTTCTGTTTTTTTTCTTTGGCGATGGCTTTTAAAAAAAAAGCTTTCTGATTTTGGCTTTTTAGCCCTTTTTCTTGGCCTTTCGATTCAATTGCATTATTCGGCCATGGTTTTAATTTTTTTTAGCATATTGGTCTTCTTGTTCTACAAAATCAACCCCCCTTTTTACCGAAAGCATTTTTTATTGGGAATTCCAATTTTTGGACTACTTTGTTCTCCTCTTTTATTGTTTGACTTAAGGCATGGTTGGGTAAACCTTAGAGGGCTTGTCAATTATTTGACTGGTGGCTCAGCTGATGAGATAAGGAATATTATGGGAGTTCCTCCTTGGTCATTTTGGAGCTCGTTTGAGTTTTTTACCAAGACTCTTTACGCAGTAATTTCTCCTCTTTTTGTCCAATATTTGCCCTTTTCTCTATCACTTACAGCTGTTTTGATAACTATACTGGCGATTAAAAAAACTTTGAAAAAAGAACAATACTTTTTGTTAGGACTAATTCTTTTTGCCCTTTTATTTTCCAGTTTTTATAAAGGCTATTTGGCAGATTACTATTTTATCTTTATTTTTCCTCTACCAATTATTCTTTTTTCTTCTCTTGCGGTAGATATTTTTGAAAAAGGTTTAGTGAGGTCAGCGCTGCTGGTTTTTTTAGTTTCCGGGCTTTGTTTGTTTAATATAAAAAGAGTAAATTTTGAGAAAACAGAAAGGAACCTTGATAAAATTACCAATATCGCTGGGGCGATTGCCAAAGATAGCAAACAAGATGGCAAATTTAACCTTTTTTTAAAAAGAGAAACGCCATTTTGGAGCACTGCATCTGAATACCGATATTTGGTGGAAATTTTTGGGAAAAAAGCATTGGGACCGACTGAGTATAATCAGGCTGAATATCTCTATTTTATTGATGAAACAGCTGAAAGCCAACCCCTACAAGTCAAGAATTGGGAGATAACCGAGTTTAATCCTGGAGAAATTATTAGAACTTGGCAGACTGATAAGGTTATAATCTATAAACTAAATAAAAAAGATGTTGATAGGAATTGATGCAAACGAAGCTAATCAAAAAAATCGAGTGGGCATTGGTCAGTTTGCTTTTAATGTAGTTAAAGAATTAGAGAAAATTGACCAGCAAAACTCTTACCTGGTTTATCTTAAAGAGCCCCCAAGAGATGATTTACCTGAAGAAAGAGTAGGCTGGAGGTATAAAGTTTTTGGTCCGAGTAAATTATGGACTCAGGTATCCTTGCCGTTCAAACTTTTTACTCAAAGAGAAAAGCTTAAGGTTTTTTATAGCCCCAGCCATTATGCTCCCCGGCTCTCCCCTTTTCCCACCGTGATTTCGATTATGGACCTTTGGCATCATCATCAGCCGGAGCAGTTTGCTAAAAAAGACCTTTATCAGCTAAAGCGCTGGGAAGAGTATTCGGTCAGAAACGCCAACCGGATTATCACGATTTCGAAGTTTTCCAAACAAGAAATAATCAAGTTTTATCAATATCCTAAAGATAAGATAACCGTTGCCTATCCAGGATATGATCGTTTTAAAATAACTGACAAACAAGAAAAGATTGCCAAAATTAAGAGGAAGTATGGGATTAAAGGAGATTATTTATTGTACTTAGGGACGCTGCAGCCTAAAAAGAACCTTGAAGGCCTGGTGAAAGCTTTTAGTATGGTTTCCAGCGATGTTTCCTTGGTTATTGCCGGTAAAAAGGGCTGGTTGTATGAGGGGATCTTTAATAAAGTGAAGAGCTTGAATCTGGAGAAAAAGGTTGTTTTTACCGGTTTTTTTGATGAGGAAGAAAAGCCTTACTTAATTACCGGTGCCAAAGCTTTTGTTTTAGTCTCTTTTTATGAGGGCTTCGGTATCCCAGTGGCTGAGGCAATGGGTTTGGGAGTGCCAGTGGTGGCGGCTAAAGCTGGAAGTTTACCTGAGGTAGGCGGGGAAGCGGCAATTTATTGTGATCCCCAAAAACTCCAAGATATTGCCCGCGCCATAGAAAAAGTCTTAAATTTGAATAAAAAAAGTAGAGATGAGATAATTGCTTTAGGTTTAAAACAGGTAAAGAAGTTTTCTTGGGAGAGATGCGCGAAAACAATATTAGAGACATTAAAACGAATTAATTATTAACAAATTAAAAGATTAACGGATTAAAAATTATATGCTTGAAAATATTCGTCTGACTGCAAAAGGTCTAGTTTTTGTTGACAAAAATGGCAAGAAACTGGGCTTTAGTCAGGTCTTATCCAGGGTTGCCAGGAGAGTGGTTAGCTGGGGAGAAGACTTTGTTTTGCTTTTAGTGGACTGGACCGGCTATTGCCCATTTTGGTTTTGGCGAAAGCTGGTTTACCGGGTAGTCGGAGTAAAGCTAGGTCGAGGAAGCAAAATTCACTTTGGAGCCAGATTTTTTAAGCCTGCCGGGATTTCCATTGGCGAGGATACTTTAGTGGGCGAGCAAGCTTTTTTGGATGGCCGCTCACCACTTCGGATCGGCAATCATGTTGATATTGCTTCGCAGGTTTTGATTTATAATTCTGAGCATGATTTGGAGAGCCAAGAGTTTCGGGCAATTGAACAGCCGGTAGAAATAGGCGATTATGTCTTTATTGGTCCCAGGGCAATCATTCTGCCAGGAGTAAAAGTCGGCAAAGGCGCTGTAGTGGCGGCCGGGGCAGTGGTTACGAAAGATGTGGAACCCTTTAAAATTGTCGGTGGAGTGCCGGCAAAAGAAATTGGCGAGAGAATGAATAAAGACCTCAAATATATGCTTGGCCGATCAAGACTATTTCAGTAATAAGTGTTTAGCCATGTCAAAGAGATTAATCATTATTATATTTTTGCTTCTATTTGTTTTTGGGACTTTTTATTTGCTCTTACCAGCACCCAAGGATTTCCCTTATTTACCAAATTCTATTAAATCAACTGAACCGGGAGATACGGTCCAAATTGCCAATGTTTCCGCTTATTATACTGATATGTCCCGAGAAGAGGTAATTGATTTTTACTTTAGCTATTTTTCCCGTTCGCCTTTTTTTAATGTTCCTCTTCCTACTTATAAACTAAACCACCCTCCAGAAAGAATTCGGGAGGTTCTAAGAGAAACACAACAGTCAACTTATGTTGAAGAAATTGTTCATCCCCTACGCGAATCAGTCTTTGTCAGCGGTTTTGAGTGGAACAATGATCCTTTTACCAAACCGGAAGACAGGGAAAAGAATATTTTAGTGGTTAATGGTAAAACCTGCCAGTTTAAAATAACGCTTTTTTATCAAGAGTCAAGCTGGTGGCAAAGGCTTTTGGTTTATTACTTGATCTTGGTCTCAATTTGGGGAATTATTTATGGCTTTAGAGGAATCTACTTAAGATGGCAAAAAGAAAAGTAAGGCTTTCCATAATTGTTCTTTCCTGGAATACCAAAGATCTTTTAAGGCAATGCCTTAAAAGTCTGAACTCAAAACTCAAAACTCAAAACTCAAAAATAGAAGTTATTGTTGTGGACAACGGCTCAACTGATGACTCAGTTTCAATGGTTAAAAAAGAGTTTCCCCAAGTTAAGCTGATTGAAAACCTTAGAAACCTAGGTTTTGCCAAAGGCAACAACATTGGCATTAAGGTAGCCAAGGGTGAATATATAATGCTTT
>Ga0307377_10004770_pt1 | contig 14746 bp, 11 predicted proteins | sample TR3MG_FD_202535 | JGI IMG/M metagenome (GOLD analysis project Ga0307377, IMG submission 202535) | Soil microbial communities from Risofladan, Vaasa, Finland - TR-3 | ecosystem: Environmental > Terrestrial > Soil > Coastal area > Acid sulfate soil | place: Finland: Risofladan, Vaasa | collected... | reverse complement strand
GTATTCGCACGAGGAACTAAGAGATCTTCACACTCGCCGCGTCATTTGAATATGCGAGACCGTTGGACATGAGATGAGACAGAGGGTCACAGAATGACAACACAGAGTTCATATCCCACCGTAGAGATCATCGAGGAGGGGATGCGAGAGGGTATGCAGATCGAAAGCGCCGATATCTCGGTCGACGCCAAGCTTCGACTGCTCGACGCACTCTCTATCACGGGCCTTCAGACGATTGTGGTTGGTTCCTTCGTAAGTCCAAAGTGGACTCCCCAGATGGCCCATGTTGACGAATTGGTCGCCAGGTTTACGCCGGTGAAAGGTGTCAAGTACACGGCGCTAGCCCTGAACGAACAGGGACGGGAACGGATGGGCCGGTTCATGCCACCGTTGAGCGAGTCGTCGGAGTTTCCGCGCACACTTGTCCACCTGTGCGACGTCTTCGTACGACGTAATACGAATCGATCACAGCAGGATGAGATCGATCAGTGGCCGGGAATTATCGAGCGTACGGTAACCCAGGGCGCGACGACCGCCGGAATCGCCATCAATGCGGCGTGGGGATCAAACTGGTTGGGGAAGTTCGACGAGACGTACCGAATGGAGATGCTCGAACGACAGTTCGACCTCTGGACGGTGGCCGGAGTGACGGTCGATCGGGTGTGGATTGGCGACCCCATGGCGTGGAACGTGCCCAATGATGTTGCCTCCCAAATTCGGGCGATCAAGGTTCGCTGGCCACAGATCAAGAAGTTCCACTTGCACCTCCATGACGCTCGTGGCACGGCGCTGCTGTCAGCGTACGAGGCGCTCAAGACACTCACCTCCGAGGACACGTTGGTACTTGATTCGTCGGTTGGTGGCATGGGCGGATGCCCGTACGGCGGACATGGTCGCATGACTCGCATGATTCCCACCGAGGACCTGGTGGATCTGCTTAACGAGTTGGGGATTGACACGGGTATTGATCTCGATCGGCTCATTGACGCCGCAATCTTGGCTGAGGAGGTTGTTGGCCATTCCCTGTGGGGACACGTGTCCAAGGCCGGCTCTCGTCCGCGGGGCCAGAGACTCTTCGCCATGGACATGCCCTTCATAGAGACTGAGTCCCAGGCACAACACTTTCGTCTGGGACCTTCCGCGTACGAAGGTGCTCGATCTCCTTGGCTAGCGCCAATTGAGTCTCCGGCGAGAACCAGGGTGGAGGAGAGCCTCTGATGTCGCAAGCGGGCTCAAGACACGTGGAGTGCCGGACTCGTATGAGCGCGCTGATGGGGTCGGTGCGGTGCCGCACTGACCGTGGGCATCTCGTGGTCCGGTTTGAACAATTGTGCGGGTGGTAGCAAATGGCGGCCGATCACGCGGTAAATGATGAAGCGCAGCACACGGCCAGCACGGTGCGCTCGATCGAGAGAGCATTTGAGATACTTGAGGTCCTGCGAGAGAGTCGCGCTCCCCTGAGACTGTCCGATATCGCCCGTGCTTCGGGCAACCATCTCGCCACCACGCAGAGAATTGTCAATGTGCTCGTTCGTTATGGCTACGCCTTCCAGGAACGAAATGACTACTCCATCGGCATTACGTCACTGCTCAATGCCCACTCCTATCTCATCTCGAATCGCTACACCCAAGCGGCGCTGCCGGTGGTGCAGGAACTCGTTCGCACGAGCGGGCTCGCGGCGTCATTTTCTGTTCGGGTCGAATTGCGCCAGATTCTTCTCATGCGAATCGAGGGAATTAATGCATTGAGGTATCAGCTCCCGATTGGCGAGCCCATGCCGTTGCACCTCGGAGGCGCTCGAATCCTGGCGGCTGCACTCACGTCCGACGAATTGGACATGCTGCTGAAGAACCTCCCGGAGATTACCCTCGCAAACGGAGGGACCTTGACGAGGGATGAGTTCGTCGAGAGCCTTCGCGTCATTCGTGAACAGGGCTACGTCTGCGGTTACAGCCAGCGAGAGTTGGGGGCAGCCTCAGCCGCGGTACCGGTATTGAACGGCGAAGGCGAGGTGATCGCGTCACTGCAATTGTCGGGGATGGCTGAGGAATTCGAGGATGGCAAGATGGAGTGGTGCGTGGCTGAGCTGAAGCGAGCGAGTGCGAGAATCGAGAAGTGGATTCGGTGACACGTGATGGTCGACCAAATTCCCGACTGGCGATCCCAACGCGTGGGCGACGATCGGCGGGCGGAAATTGGTCGCAACTCCCACGGCGCCATCGCCGAATGGGACCCGGTCCGATCCGGTCGCCAATTGATCCGGATCGCCCATGATCAACCATTCGACGACTAGGCCCGTAAGCAGGTGGACGAAGTGATCGAGTACGAAGTTCGCACGCATCGGAGCGATGAGGAGTTGGAACGTCACGATGAACTGGCGTGGAGAATCGCCGAGGTTGCCGCCGACCCGGTCGACGTGGAACCACAAGTCGTTGATATGGTCATCAACCGAGTCATCGACAACGCCGCGGTTGCCGCTGCGGCGTTGGTCCGCTCGCCAGTTGCTGCCGCCCGGGCGCAAGCCCTGCGCCACCCGATGATGCCAGGAGCCACGATTGTCGGCGCCAGTTCTGGGATACGAGTGTCCCCGGAGTGGGCGGCGTGGGCGAATGGTGTCGCCGTACGCGAGCTGGATTTTCACGACACCTTCCTGGCGGCTGAATACTCACATCCGGGCGACAACATCCCACCACTGATCGCCGCCGCGCAGCACGCGGGCCAAGCGCGGGGATTGACGGGTGCCGACTTGGTACGCGGAATCGCGACCGCATACGAGATTCAAGTTGCCCTGGTCCGAGCCATCAGCCTCCACAAACACAAGATTGATCACGTTGCGCACCTGGGTCCGAGCGTCACCGCGGGGCTGGGGTCACTCCTTGGTTTGGAGACCCTCACGACGTATCAAGCGATCGGACAAGCGCTCCACACGACGACGTCGACTCGACAGTCGCGGAAAGGCGAGATTTCGACCTGGAAGGCCTATGCGCCGGCCCACGCGGGAAAGATGGCGATTGAGGCGGTGGATCGGGCCCTTCGGGGTCAGACGTCGCCAGCGCCAATCTACGAAGGTGAGGACGGGTTCATCGCCTGGATGCTGGACGGACCCAGCGCGACCTATCAGGTTTCGTTGCCGGCCCCGGGTGAGGCCAAAACGGCCATTCTTGACACCTATACCAAGGAGCATTCTGCGGAATATCAAGCCCAAGCCTGGATTGACCTCGCCCGTCGACTACACCGCGAACGTCCGGAATTGCGAGACGGAGACCTGATCAAAAAGGTGCTCATTCACACCTCACACCACACCCACTTTGTGATCGGCTCGGGTTCGAATGACCCGCAGAAATTCGATCCGAAGGCATCGCGTGAGACGCTGGACCATTCTCTCCCGTACATCTTCGCCGTGGCCCTCCAAGACGGCGCCTGGCACCATGAGAGTTCATACGCCCGCGAACGGGCGCACCGCAGTGGCACCATCGCGTTGTGGAACCGGATTCGTACCGTGGAGGACTCGGACTGGTCCCGCCGCTATCTCTCGCCGGATTCGCGGGAGAAGGCCTTTGGCGGAAGGGTTGAGATCACACTTGACGACGGAACCATCGTGGTGGATGAAATCGCCGTACCCGACGCCCACCCGCTCGGTGCTCGTCCATTTGGCCGGGAGGAGTACGTCCAAAAGTTCCGAACCCTGGCTGCTGGTGTTCTCGAGGACCGCGAAATCGAACGATTCCTCGACGTCGCATATCGGCTTGACGACCTCACGGCTGAGGAGTTGGGCCAGCTCACGATTGTCGCTCACCCGGGGCTGCTTGACTCGGCTCCCCCAACGGAAGGGTTGATTTGATGTTCAATTCCCAGATTCCCGCCACCGAGAAGCGACGCGCTTTCAAGGAAGAGCTGGCAACGGGCCGCCTCCTCGTGTTTCCGGGCGCCTTCAGCCCTTTGTCGGCGATGCTCATCGAGCGCAAGGGTTTTGATGGCGTGTATATCTCCGGCGCTGTCATGGCGGCCGAGCTCGGATTGCCCGATATCGGGCTCACTACGCTCCAGGAGGTGGCGACCCGGAGCCAACAGATTTCGCGGGTCATCGATCGTCCGACGTTGGTGGACGCGGACACGGGGTTCGGTGAGCCCCTGAACGTTGCGCGTACCGTGCAAACTCTGGAGGACGCGGGAGTGGCGGGACTCCATATCGAAGACCAAGTCAACCCGAAGCGGTGTGGGCATCTTGACGGCAAGCAGGTCGTCGACGAAGGCACCGCGATCAGGCGAATCAAGGCTGCGGTGATGGCTCGTCGTGATCCGAACCTCTTGATAATGGCACGAACCGACATACGGGCGATCGAGGGCCTGGGATCGGCGATCGACCGAGCCAAGGCTCTGATCGACGCCGGTGCAGACGCCATCTTTCCCGAGGCGATGGTCGAACTGTCCGAGTTTGAAGCAGTACGCGCCGCAGTGAACGTGCCGGTGCTGGCCAATATGACCGAGTTCGGCAAGAGTGAGCTCTTCACTACGAGGCAGTTGGCCGATGTCGGGATCAACATCGTGATCTATCCGGTGTCGTTGTTGCGTCTCGCCATGGGCGTAGCCACGCGTGCGCTTGACACGATCATCGAGCAAGGGAGCCTCGCTTCAATGCTGAACCAGATGCAGAGCCGTGCGGATCTCTACGATCTACTCGACTATCGCACGTACGGCGATTACGATTCCACTGTCTTTGACTTCAGCGATTGACGCGGGAGATAGGACGACGAGCGGGCGGAGATCTTGGCTTCGTGGAGATACTCAGCGGTAACCCGCGTAGGGGAGCCCACCCCGCGGAGTGGCACGGGACATCATGCAATAATGGGTCTTCATGTCAAAAGCTCAAGAGGTTGACGGGGCGCAGCCGGATGACGATCTGGATTCGCGGCACCTGGGCGAAGGCCACCCGGCGGGACTTCCGGTCTTCAAGATCCCAGTCGGTGCGCATCTTCGGAATCGTCGCAAGGTAAACAGCCCTTCGCAGTTGCAGAGTCTGCAAGACCTGGTTAATTACAAGCCGAGTCACGGTCGCTGGCGGATTGCCAAGGACCTCGTAGGGCTCGTTCGACGAGGCAGCGCGGGCGAGGCCGATGAGTCCTATCTCGACAAGCTTCGACGTGAATCGATTCGGGGTAAGACCGAATCCTCGACCTACGGACTTGCCACGATCTCGGGACGTCAAGTGGTTCTCTACGCGATGAATTGGGACTTCTTCGCTGGATCGCTCGGTGTGGTGTCCGGTGAGAAGTTTCAGGCTGCGGCCGACCTCGCCATTAGTAAGAAACTGCCGTTCATAAGTGTCTACGCGTCAAGCGGCGTTCGTCAGCATGAAAACTTTGCGGGCTTGACCCAGATGACCCGCATGGTGGAGGCCATTCGCTATTACAAGGAGAAGATCGCCTTGCCGCACGTGGCCGTGCTCTTGGGCAACGTGTGGGGTGGTGTCTCGGCTAGTGCGGTTCCCAACGCCGACCTGATCCTTGCTACATCGGGCACCAATTATGGTTTTGCCGGCCCCAACGTCATCGAGGCCTTTGAGGGAATATCGGTCCCTACCGATTCGCAGAGCGCGGAGGCGAATCTTTTGGACCGCAACATCGACGTGGTCCTCACCGATGTTGAGGAGTTGGTGTGGTATCTCGGTGCCCTCTTCCAAACGACGGCACTCCCGGACAAGCATCACGAGCTCACCCGTGAGACACCTCCGATGATTCGTAATGTCACGGCGACGAATCAGCGTCGGGTCTTTGACTTTCCGCCAGTGGGCATCCACGGCCCTCGGTTCGAGCCAGTTGCGGGGTCAGTTCAAGTCAGTGCGCCTCCACCTCGCAATGGCCACTCAGCCGATGCTTCGGACGCGCTGGTCGAGCAGTACCAGGACCTGATGACCGATGCGAACCGGATTGATCTCGAGTTCATCGTGAGATACGGGTTCACCGAAGCGGTAGCGGTCTATAACTACGTTCAAGAGGCCGAGTTCAAGCGCTATCCCGCAATCGTCGGCGCGTTCGCGAAGATCGGCGCGCAACCATTCGTCATCGTCGGTACCCAGCCGTCGTATCAGCGCATGGGTGACACTGTGATCAAGCGACCCTCGAATCCGGCGCCCGAGGACTTCGCATTCATGGAGCGGATGTTGGAAATGGGCGAGCGTATGGGGTTGCCCGCATTGTTCGTGACCGATACATTGGGCGCCAAGCCCACGCTCGAGAGTGAGCGACGCGGCCAGTCTCGCGCAATCGCGCGTTCGATCCTGAAGGGCATCGACTATTCCCAGCCCGTGATTTCGCTGGTTGCCGGAGCCCTCGGAAGCGGTGGCGGTCTCGCGACGACCCCGATGGCCGACCACGTGATCATGCTGGAGAACGCCATGGCCTACGTTGCGGAGCCTCGTTCCGCGGCCTCAATCCTCTATAAGACACCAAATCCTTCACGAGAAGAAGTGAAGACCACCATCTCCACGATGCGCTCAACGGCGAAGGACCAGCTGGATCTTGGGCTGATCGACGAGGTGGTGGCCGAGGACCCGAATCCGTACGTCACCGTCGAGCGGCTCCACCAGGCGATCTTGAGTTCCTTCGTCGGTCTCTCGGACCTGTCCGAGCGGCGACTTCGTCACCGCCGCCACGAGAGGATTCGTGGCCTTCGCGCCTTCGAGATTATTCAGGAATAGTGCGACGCCCCCGATCGAGAGGCTAGGGGAGAGGTTGGTTCACCAACGACATTTGACTGTCCGGTGGGCCGTGGCGCACCCTGGCAGTTCGGTGGAGAATCGACCGTTCACGCGGCCACGGGCATAGTTGCGCGGAAGGTTTGTTCGCGCAAGCGTTGCGTTAGATGTCCTCGGTGACGTGATCATGGATCAGCCAAACAAGATGCGTGACGAGCACGCAGTCGCGTAGACCTGTTTGAGCCGTGCCCCTACCTTCGACGTGACGTTGGGCGCTACGGTCGCGGTAGATTTTCACTGCGAATGGCCCACTGCGACCGTGCGGCGTGATGAGTCATATTGCCGGTCGCCGCAATGGGAACGTTCCTCGACCGCTCTTCGAATAATGAACGCTCACGCTCCTAGGATTCCGAACCGCGAAGCGTGGACTCGCCCGTTCCGCCTTACCCGCGGGTAACAAATAGGGTCGATGCGCGGTGTGGTCAGAATGGTCGATTCGGCAATAGGCGACGCCTTTGCCAGAGGACTATTACGTGACGAACAACTAGCGTGGGGGGTGAAGCGATTCCAAGGAGCAGTGGTTTTGACCGACGGCTACGTACGACAGCTACCCGATATTGACCCCGAGGAGACCGCCGAATGGGTCGATTCACTCGATTCGCTCGTCGATGCCGGAGGCGAGCGCCGAGCACGATTCGTTTTGGCCACTCTTACTGACCGCGCCCGCGAATTGGGGGTCGGGACTCCGCTCGAGGTCTCAACTCCCTACGTCAACACAATTCCCAGCCAGAGCGAAGCCTGGTTCCCCGGTGACACGGCTATTGAACGGCGCCTGCGCGCCTACATCCGGTGGAACGCCGCGGTGATGGTGGTGAACGCGAACCATCGGGCCGATGGCATTGGCGGCCACCTCTCCACCTACGCGTCCTCGGCTGGACTGTATGAGTTGGGTTTCAACCACTTCTTCCGAGGGAAGGCCCACGGCCAGGCGGGCGATCACATCTACTTCCAGGGCCACGCCGCACCGGGCATCTATTCGCGAGCCTTTCTCGAGCACCGTTTGGACGAGGAACACCTCGATAACTTCCGTCGGGAGTTGTCGGGACACGGACTGTCGAGTTACCCCCACCCGTGGCTCATGGGTGACTTCTGGGAATTCCCGACGGTCTCCATGGGTCTGGGACCGATCAATTCCATCTACCACGCCCGATTCAATCGATACATGCACCATCGCCGTATCGACGACACGTCGAACTCGAGGGTGTGGTGCTTCCTCGGAGACGGTGAGACTGACGAGCCCGAAACGCTCGGCGCCATTGGTCTCGCCGGTCGGGAGCACCTGGACAATCTGACCTGGGTGGTCAATTGCAACCTGCAGCGCCTGGACGGTCCGGTTCGCGGCAACGGCAAGATCATTCAAGAGCTCGAGGCCGAGTTCCGCGGTGCGGGTTGGAACGTGATCAAGGTCATTTGGGGCGCGGGATGGGATGAACTTCTTGCCAATGACAAAGATGGCGTGTTGCTCGAGAAGATGAACACCACGGTCGATGGAGAATTCCAACGCTACGCCACCGAGTCGGGCGCATACATTCGCGAGCACTTCTTTGGACCCGATCCTCGACTACGTGAATTGGTGGCCCACCTCAGTGACGACGAACTGCGGAGTCTTCCCCGTGGAGGCCACGACTATCAGAAGATGTACGCAGCGTATAAGGCAGCCACCGAGCATAAGGGGAGCCCGACGGTAATCCTGGCTAAGACCGTTAAGGGTTGGACGTTGGGCACCGCGACCGAGGCACGCAATGCCACCCACCAGATCAAGAAGCTGACCCGCCAACAACTAGCCAGTCTGCGCACTCGCCTACACCTGGAAGACGTCATCGATGAAGCGGCGCTCGACTCTGACAGCCCGCCCTACTACCGTCCCCCGATTGACTCGCATGAGTATCGCTACCTGCAGGAGCGACGGAACCTCCTGGGTGGATCCGTGCCCAGTCGCACCACGACTATTCGTAAGACACTGACGTTGCCGCCTGACGACACTTTCGTCGAGTTCGATGAGGGGTCGAACGGGGCGGAGGTCTCGACCACGATGAGTTTCACGAGACTCCTAAGGACGATGGCCCGCACCGAGGGCTTCGGCCCACGGATTGTGCCCATCATTCCCGACGAAGGCCGCAGCTTTGGCATGGACACGCTCTTCCGCGAGTTCGGCATCTACGCTGCCGACGGTCAACACTACGAGCCGGTGGACTCGCAACTGTTGCTCAGTTACAGCGAGTCCCAGGATGGCCAGATCCTGGAAGAGGGAATCACCGAAGCTGGATCACTCGCGAGTTACACCGCAGCTGGATTGGCCTACGCCACGCGTGGCGTGCCGATGGTTCCCTTCTACACCTTCTATTCCATGTTCGGATTCCAGAGGGTGGGTGACTTGATTTGGGCGGCCGCTGACGCGCAGGCGAAGGGCTTCCTGCTCGGCGGGACCGCGGGTCGGACCACCCTGCTCGGCGAAGGACTTCAGCACCAGGATGGGCACAGCCTGCTGTTGGCGTCCACGGTGCCGACGTGCCAGGCCTACGACCTGGCGTTCGCCTACGAGGTGGCTGCGGTGGTGCGATCCGGGCTCAAGAGGATGTACGGCGGCACCGACGCCAATGGTCAACCAGGCGCTGGTGATTCGGTCTTCTACTACCTCACCCTTTATAACGAGAACTACGCGATGCCGCCACGGCCCGAGGGGTTGTCGGACGAGGACATCATGTCGGGGCTCTATCGATGGTCGTCGACTCCCGAGGGCATTGACGCCGTGGCGACAATTCTGTTTTCTGGCTCTGCCCAAGGCGCAGCCCGAGCGGCGCAGGCCGTTCTGGCCGAGCGGTACGGGATCGGGGTCGAACTCTGGAGTGCGACCAGCTACAAGCGCCTCCGTGAAGACGCACTATCCATCGAACGCTGGAACCGTCTGCACCCCATGGACGAGCCGAAGGTCTCGCCAGTGGCAGAGCGGTTGGCCAATGCCCCGGGACCGATTATCGCCGTGAGCGACTTCATGAAGGCGATTCCGGACCAGATCTCTCGCTTCATTCCTCCGGTGGCGACCAAGGGAAAGAAGACGGCGGGTGTCCGGCCGCGACCGTTCATAACGCTGGGCACCGATGGATTTGGACGCTCTGACACGCGCGACGCCCTCCGGAGATTTTTTGAGACCGACGAGGCTCACATTGTCGTCGCAGTCTTGTCCGGTCTTAGCGAACTCGGTCAGGTCGAGGCGGCCACAGTTGAAAAGTGCATCAATGACTACGGACTCGACGCCGAGACCGACGATCCCCGTACGCGTTAATCAAATCAGCACAAGCGACCTTCGCACGAATGAGCAGCGTCGCGAATCAGGAAAGGCACAGCAATGGCTGAAGTACAGATGCCCGAATTGGGTGAAAACATCACCGAGGGCACCGTCACCCAGTGGTTCAAGTCCGTCGGCGAGGTGACGACGGCGGGCGAGGCGCTCTTTGGCGTCTCGACCGACAAGGTGGACGCCGAGGTTCCGTCACCGATCACCGGCACGATCACGGAGATTCGTGCGGCGGTGGGCGAGACGGTTGCAATTGGTGCCGTGGTTGCGATGGTTGATGCGCAGGGCGCGGCTCCTGCTCCCAAGAGTGCGGTGTCGGCTCCTGCCGCTTCGGCGCCGTCGCCGTCCGCAGAGAGCCCAACTCCGACGCCGGCTCCCGTGGCCGCTTCGTCCGAACCGGCGCCTGCGCTCGCCGTTCCCGCATCAGCGGCACCAGTCGAGCAATCGCCGCCGGCTCCCGCGCCCGCCGCATCGCCGGTCGATGCTCGTTTGGTGACCTCACCCGTAGTTCGCAAGTTGATCAACGAACTGGGTTCTGATGCGAGCCTGGTCACCGGCACGGGTTTGGATGGACGCATCACTCGCAAGGACGCGGAGAAGGTCGCCTATTCCGAGGGCCACCTCGCCTCGGCTCGAACACGGGAAGCCCGAGTTCAAGTCTTGCCCGCGTCGGTTCCGACGCCACCGGCACCGTCCGCCGGTGCGAACTTTGTGCCCTTCAACAAGATCCGCAAGATCACCGGTGACCGCATGGTCGCCACCAAGGCAATCTCCCCCCATGTCATGAACGTGGTGGAGGTCGACTACGAGCGCATCGAGTCAGTGCGGCGAAAGTATCAAGACCGGTGGAAGAGCAAAGAGGGATTCACCCTTACCTATTTGCCGTTCATCGCTCGGGCGCTAGTCCAGTCACTGCGTGATTTCCCCCACATGAACGCCTCGGTTGTCGAGGGTGGCTTGGTGCTTCACCCCCATGTCGATCTGAACATCGCGGTCGACATGAACTTCGAAGGACTGTTGGCCCCGATCATGCGCCAAGTCGAGGACAAGCGAATGCCGGCAATCGCCCGGGAGATCGCCGAGATCGCCTCCCGGGTCCGGAGCGGCAAGGCGCGCGCGGAGGACATTGCGAACGGGACCTTCACGATTTCGAACTCCGGTCCCTTTGGTTCGTTCATGGTGGCGCCGCTCATCAATCAGCCTCAGGTGGCCATCCTCTCGACCGACGGGATTTCGCGCAAGCCGGTCGTCGTCACTGATGTGGAGGGGAATGAATCGATTGCCATCCACTCCGTGGGAATGCTCGTTTTGAGTTGGGACCACCGGGCCTTTGATGGAGCGTATGCGGCGTCGTTCCTGCGCCGGTTGAAGGAGATCCTCGAGAGCCACGACTGGGCATCAGAAATGTAGGTGACGTTCTCCCAAAAGGGGACTTTGGTCAATCACTGATTGACTTGATCATATGATAAGTTCGTCAGGTATGTACGGCACTTGGCTGTCTCGCTTACTGACGAAGCGGGCTCTCGTCACGGAGACAGCGACACCGCCAATACTGGACGATGACACAACAGCTGTGATTCGGGCCCGTCTGCGTGGATCGCTTCAGCTACGCCAGATCGATGCGGGTTCGTGCAATGGTTGCGAGCTCGAGATCGCCTCCATCTTCTCGCCGGTCTACGATGCCGAGCAGTACGGGATTCGTCTCGTCGCTTCGCCGCGCCACGCCGACGCCGCGCTGGTCACTGGCCCGGTCACCAGAAACATGGCCGGCCCTCTGCGGACCACCATTGATGCGTTGGCGGCCCCCGCGGTGGTCATCGCCATCGGTGACTGCGCCAGCAACTGCGGCGTCTTCGCTGGTGCCTACGCCGTCGAAGGTAGCGTGACCGATCTCGTCGATACGGTCCTACAGATACCGGGCTGTCCGCCATCACCCACCGACATCATCGCCGCCCTGCGAGGGTTGTCGGGATCGTGACCGCGCTCGAGGCCGCCGTTGCAATCCTGGGTGCCATGGGGGTGGGTGCCGCCGCGTTCCCAGTCCGAGCCCGTGTGGTGGTTGCGGCCCTGTTCACCATCTTGGCGTCGCTGTGCGCCCTCGTCGTTGGAATCTATGAGTTGCGAACTGGACACGTGGTGACGGTGGTGTCGCGTTCGGTGATTCCGGTGACGGGCGTTGAACTGCGACTCGATGCCATGGGTGCGGTTTTCGTTTCGCTGACCGCCGTTGTCGCGATTGCGGCGTCGGTCTTCACGATCGGCTACGCCCAACACCACGCGATGAGCCGGAGCGCGGCCGGCGCGTTCCCCCTCTTTGTTGTCGCGATGCTGCTGGTGCCCGCGGCGTGGAGCGTCATGACGTTCATGGCGCTGTGGGAAGTCATGGCGCTCGCGTCACTCGTGCTGGTACTCAGCGATTACCGTCGTTCGGAGAGCGTCCGAAGTGCCGGTCTCTGGTACGGAGTCCTGACTCACGTCGGTGCGGCCGCCATCGCGCTGGGCCTCCTATTGCTGGCGGGTCACGCCGGGGGGCAAGGCTTCGACTCGATCATCTCCCACAGTGCGACGATGAGTTCGGGACTCCGTGGATTCGTCTTCGTGCTCCAGTTCGCTGGCTTCGCGTCAAAGGCAGGAGCCGTCCCACTACACGTGTGGTTACCTCGCGCCCACGCCGAGGCGCCCAGCGCCGTCTCGGCGCTGATGTCAGCGGCGATGGTGAATCTCGGCGTCTACGGCGTCCTGCGAGCTGGCAATACCCTGCTCGGGGGTGGCCCCGCATGGTGGTGGATCATGGTGATCGTGACGGGCGCCGTCTCGGCCATCTACGGATCGATTCACGCGGCCACGAGCACCGATCTGAAGCGCCTCCTGGCCTATTCGACCACCGACAACATCGGTCTCGTCTTCATCGCGATCGGCACTGCAGGTCTACTGAGTGCATCGGGGAGCACGACGTTCGCGGCCCTTGCTCTCTTCGCCGGGCTCTTCCATCTGGTCAATCATTCGATCTTCAAGGGGACGTTGTTCCTGTCGGCTGGCTCAATCCAATACACGACGGGTACCAGAAACCTGGATTCTCTCGGTGGCCTGCTGAGGAGGATGCCAGTCGCATCGACGATCTTCGCGGTGGGGAGTGTGGCGATCTCTGCTCGGAATGGATCCTGCTGCAGAGTCTGCTGCACGGTCTCTCCACCTCGACCACCGTGACGGTCATCCTGATGCCACTCTCGGTGGCCGCCCTCGCGCTCACCGGCGGGTTGACGGCTGCCGCCTTTGTGAAGGCCTTCGGCGTGGGCTTCTTGGGAATTCCACGCTCGGAAGCCGCGGAACGAGTCGTCGAGCCACCACGATTGATGAATTTCGGGGCGGGGACACTGGGGCTGATGTGTGTCGTATTGGGATTTGCGCCAATGGTGGTCATCAAAGGACTCTCCGGCGCGGTGCGCTCGGCGCAGCCGGGCTCGGGGTCGGCCGTGGACGCTCGGGGGGTCGCCATCGCGCTGCGCGGAGCCCACGGTGTCTTCGAGCCGACGTTGATCGCGCTGGCGCTCGGGGTCGCAATTCTCCTAGTGGGGGGGCTGCGATGGTTGCTCTCGCGCCGACTGGCCGTGCGGCGCGCACCGGCGTGGGCTTGTGGTCGTGAGCTCCAGACGGCCCGCATGACGTACACCGCCACCTCGTTTGCCGAACCCCTGCAGCGCATCTTCGACGACATTGTGCAGCCCAGCCGGGATCTCGACGTCAGCCATCAGGAGGAGTCACGGTATTTCGTGGAGTCGGTTCGGTTCGGCACCCGTGACGCCGACGCATTCGAACGCACCCTCTACCGTCCGACGTTCGCGGCAGTCCGGGCCATCGCGCACAAGGCCCGGCTCCTGCAAAACGGGAGCATCCACCGGTATCTGGGCTACGGGCTCGCTGCTCTCGTCATCATCCTCGTGGTGGCCCGATGATGACCGGTCAACTCACGCCGTGGGTGATCGGCGCGGACTTTGGTCAAGTTGTGCTCTTCTTGATCGGTGCCCCACTGCTGGTAGGCCTGATGCGAACCATTCGCTGCCGGATGGAGGGGCGCATCGGACCACCGGTAACGCAGCCGTGGAAGGACCTTCGAAAGCTCGTCGCCAAGCAGCGAACCCAACCCCTTCAATCGACGATCTTCTTCGCGAGTGCCCCGGTCTTACTGGTCGCGTCCACGATTGTCGCGGTGTGGTTGACCCCGCTACTCAGCACGCGGGTCTCCCTGGTGGGTGGATCTGACCTCTTCGCCGTGGTGTTCCTACTACTGCTCGGGTCAGTGTCCATGTCACTCGCCGCCCTCGACACCGCCACGGCGTTCGGCGGGATGGGTTCGAGCCGTCTGATGACGATCGTGGCGCTGGCGGAGCCTGCGTTGCTGGTGGCCATCTTGGCGCTCGCGGCTCCGCTGCACAGCTCGTCTCTTTCGAGCATCGTCGTCGCGTCTCTGCACCACCCGGTCTGGTTGGCCACCCCCCAGCGGCTGCTGTCGTTCGGTGCCTTCGTCATCGTGATCCTGGCCGAGAGCGGACGGCTTCCCGTCGACAATCCGGCCACGCATCTGGAGTTGACGATGATTCATGAGGCGCTGATCCTCGAGTACTCGGGTCCGGACCTCGCCCTCGTGATCCTCGGTGAGAACCTACGCCTGACCTTCATGCTCGCCCTGTTGTCCAAC
>Ga0307377_10004768_pt1 | contig 14748 bp, 23 predicted proteins | sample TR3MG_FD_202535 | JGI IMG/M metagenome (GOLD analysis project Ga0307377, IMG submission 202535) | Soil microbial communities from Risofladan, Vaasa, Finland - TR-3 | ecosystem: Environmental > Terrestrial > Soil > Coastal area > Acid sulfate soil | place: Finland: Risofladan, Vaasa | collected... | reverse complement strand
TTGGTGAACCCCCAGGCTTTGCGTTGCCGAGTATGCACGAGCTCGTGCCACAGGATTTTCGCCCTGGACTCCAATGAGTACTCGTCCCAGTTGCCGGCAAGCCAGATGGTCTTGCTGAGGGTCGTCGTGAAGTCCATCCCGCTCTTGATGAGACCCGGCTTCTTTTTGAGTTTGTAGCCAGCCTCATTCAGCAACGCGACAGCCTTGTCGTATGCCTCTTGGGGGTCATTCGGGATCGTGCCCTTGTACAGGTACGCAGTAGAAGCACCAGCTTTGAGATCACTCGAACTGAGCTTCCGATTCTTCTGCCAAAATTTCCACGCCATGATGGATCTCCATTCAGGAAGGAGGATTCTGCCCAAGCCAGATAGCGTAGGCACCTACAAGGTCTTTGTAGGGATCGCTCATGACACCGGCAGCAGGGATAGAAGCTGCAAACTCCAAAGCTGCGTGTAAATCCATCCCCATGTACCGCATGGCATAGCCCGCCACGACGGCGCCGGTACGGTCAGTACCGTTCATGCAATGGAAATAGAGGAACAGCCCGTCTCCCTGTCGCAGAATGCCGATGTACTCGATGAGCCCGATGAAGTTGTAGCTCTGCTTCTCAGGACCGAGCACGATGCCATCATGGCCGCCCTCGATCTGCCACCAACACAAGTGTCCCGGCGCCATCCCGTTGCGCAGCTTGATGCCGTCACCGAGAAGATGAGCCGGATCCCATTTGGGCTGGTTGAACTGAGGAGGGATGTTGGTCCCTCCTGGGAATTTGCTCACCGGAACCCCGTAGGCGTTGAGCTCGACAAGCCACTGGTCGCGCTCACCCCCCTTGATGTTGTCGATCAGGCTAATATCGACCAGGGCTTGTCCGGGCTCGATGTCGAGCGCGACAGCCATCTCGTGATACGCGAATTCCCCGTCCTTGTTGATGGGGATGTTGCCACGCCACACCGGAGTGTGATCACACATCTCCACGAGGGCGCATCGGTTGGGGTCGAAGACAGCCATCTCAGATTTGCAGGAACCACCCAGTCTGTTTCTCGAACGTGCTGGCGAGCTCATCCTTGGGGACGGTGTACTGAGCGACCTTCACCTGAGCGCCGTCGGCATTCTTCGCGAGAAAGCTGATGAGGAATCGGTCATCGATCTTCGAGATGGCACAGCGAGTCCCCTTGGAAGCCGTGCGGTTCGGCCACCGGAAGCACACCACCCCATCCAGGAACCTGAACTTCCGGGCACCGAGGAGGGACGCCAACTTCTGCTGGCCCCCGAGAGCTTCCAGGATCTCCTGAACCACCGGATGGCTGGCCTGCTTGTTCTTCTCGGTCTTGAGCTTGTCGATGAGCTTGCTGACCTCGACCTCGGACATCTTCTCGACCGAGTTTTTGGACGGGGAGCCCCGTCCGAGACTGTCCAAGAGACCCATGGTGTAGGACACCTGCTTCTCCGAAGCCTTGGTCTCCTCCTTCTGCATGTCCTCGATCATTTTGGAGATCTCGGCTTTGCTCTTCCCTTGGAGGTCAGACTTCGAGTGGTCCTTACCCTTTTCCTTGGAAAGATCGAGCGCGAACTGGACCTGTGCGGCCGTCGCTTTGCCCTCATCCTCGGCACCAAGCTTGAGCTGTGTACGAACGAGCTTGAGTTGAATGACCGGGATGCCAGGCTCTCCTTCACCGGGCTCCCAGAGGAGGGGTTGTCCTTGACCTCGATCTGCCAGGATCTCCGGAGTTTCTCCAAGACCTTTGAGCAGCACGCCCGGGATGGACGGATCGAAGTCAGAGTCGACCAGGCGTGTCGCGATCTGTTGCGGGTGCAGAGGATTGGGCGAGAACGTGATCTCGATGAGGTCACCCCCACGCAGGTTTCGGAGCATCAGGTGCTGCGAAAAAGGGTCGATCGTGAAGTCATTGGTCTCGGCCTCCTTCACGATCTCCTTCAAAAGCGCGGTCCGGAACTCGGGATGGTCCTTCGCCAATTCAACAAGAGCTTGGGTGGCGTGTTTGATCGTCATGATTTTCCGTTTCCTGAAGCTCTGGAGACTGGAGATAGGAGATAACCGTCCCGGAGACATACGTCCCCATCCATGGGTGGCCGATAGACCGAAAACCACGAGGCCGTATCCGCGCCTGTTGCGCCTAGCTTTTGAACGTCAAAAGAGGACGTAGACGCATCACCGGGCTTGCGAGCCCCATCTCGGTCTGGATTTTCACGATGGGGTCGATGTCCTTGTAGGCAGCGGGAGCTTCCTCCCACAGACGTTCTTCACGAAGCGTCACGCACTCCACCCCCTCGAGCCCGAGGTCGAAATCCGGCCGTCCTTTGCGAGTCATCTCGAATCGTGTCCGAGCTCGGCCCGCCCCGTGCGACGCCGAGTTCAGAAACCGTTCATTGCCGAGCCCTTTCATCACGTAGGACGACGTGCCCATCGACCCGGGAATCAGGACCGGCTGTCCCTCAAAAGCGGGTGTCGCCCCCTTGCGGTGAATGTACCCCTCCCCTTTCCGGGTCACGATATTGTGAGGCACATCGTAGAAGCATGAGGCACCTACGTCTCCATGAACCTGACGGAACCGATCACGCACCATCGCCGCCAACACGACACGGTTCACAGCAGCAAAATTGGCCGCGCAACCCATCGCATCCATGTACTCATCAGCGTCGTCGCCATGAAGAGCGAAGATCTCGGGCCACTTGTGCCCCTTCGGCCACCGCTCCTTGGCGATGTCATTCCACCGGGTGCCGATGCCTTTGCCGATACCTCTCGAGCCCGTGTGGATCATGACGGCAAGTTGGCCCACCTTCATGTTGGCCCACCCCCACTGCTGAACAACACCGTAGTCGAGGATCTCCTCGACCACCTGAATTTCCACGAAGTGGTTCCCGCCCCCTACCGTGCCCAGATCCGGATCCCTGATGATGTCCCGGTCCTGTGAAAGGCGTCCCTCCACCCATTTGGTGTCGGCGTGGAACGAGCCTCGGTGCCAGGTGGAGGATTTGGCCTCGATCGCCATCATCCCCAGATGAACTCGGGACATCAAACCCATCGGGTTCTTTGCGAGCTCCTCCTCCCAGCCATAGGCGCCATCCCGGTAGATCGCGCGAAGGGTCGAGGTGGTCATCGGTAGATCGCGAGTCCCGAGCAACAGATCACCCCGGAGCAATTCCAGGAGCTCCTTCTTGCGGGAAAGGAACTGATCGACCGTCACGTCGATCAGGTCGAGCCGCATCCCGCAGTTGATATCCGTGCCGATAGCTTGCGGAATGACCATGTTGGCCGTCTCCACAACGCACCCCACGGGCACGAGATGCCCCGGATGGAAGTCCGGGGTGGCACAGGCTCCGCAAACGTGACCCCCCTCTGGGTGGCTCACAGCCGCGAACGCAGCCAGTTGCTTGACCGCCTTCGTCTCCAGCGGGAAGCCTTCAGGCAAAAGAACCTCGGCCGCCGGGCCATCATGAGAGGCACGCCGGATTTTGTAGATAGGACCGTCTTGTGTGATTTCGACGCCCTCACGTAGGAGGGCTCGAGCGAGTCGTTTGAATTGCATGACACTGAACTCCGTGATGCCTCTCAACCGCGGGGGAGAGGCATCGGAAAGAGGGAGGAAGTTCAGCAGCCGCGACGAGCGCGGTTAGGAGGACCCTACGGGATCTTTGGGTAGGGTGCAAGCATGGCTGTACTGCTCCCCGCCAAATTCGTCTTCTTGGCCCAACCCCACTCAGGCTCGAGCGCGATGGTCCTGGCCCTCCAAGACGTGTTCCCCGAGGCATTCGACCTGCGTCCTCAACACATGTCCCTGGCCGACGTAAAAGGAGGCCCTGGCGCTGGCAGGATCGAGCAAATCAACAAACAACGAACCCGGATCTACAAGGACACTCCCCGGGGTGGGATGACCCATGCAGCCACGGTGCCTCTCGCGGTGCAGCAAGCCATCACCGGCAAAGAGCGCGTCTTCACGGTGATCCGCAACCCCTACGACTTCCTGGTGAGCTGCTACGTCAGACGCGGGGGCAACCAGTCGTTTGAGGGGTTCGTCAAAAGCTACAATGAGTCCCCCTACATCGAGAACGGACGCATTTTCTACCATGTGCCCGACTGCCAAACGCTCCTGCGTTGGGAGAACCTCCAGAACGAACTCAACGAACTGATGCGTGACCTCGATCTCCCCGAGGTCCCCGTAGGACGCCACAATGTCACCGCAGACAAAAAGCCTTGGGAGAGCTACTACACTCCCAAGGCTTTCGAGATCGTGAACGAACGCTTCGGTGACGAGTTCGTTGATTTCTACAAACAACGCTAGGGGACAATCTCCCAGTCCAACCCGTGCAGGAGCTCGATGAAAACCGGGAGCCCCTGGGTACTGTCGATCCCTTTCTCGTACCTGGAACCGAAAACCTCAACGATGTCTCGCGGGTTCTCGCACCCGGCTCCGTCTTTCCAACAGCGCTGACGAACTCGATGACCGGCAACGATCTGCTGTTGGGCCCATCGGATTGATCCCACGGGATACTCCGACTGTTCGGGAACGGCTTGTGCCTGCGCCGATCCAGCCGCAGCTACGGCACCGGCACCCGCGGCACCGGCTCCTAGAAACTTGAGGAAACCACGTCGGTTGGTTTTGCTCATGCCCTCACCCTACCGCATATCCAACACCGGATAAATGCTCTTCCCAATGTCGTTGTAGTGGCGCTCCTCGGGCCACAGGAGATACTCCTTGGGGACATGGTCTGTGTACCAAACACCGTTCCCCGTCAGGTGGAATTTGAACCCATCCTGGTGCATCACCAGAGCCTTGACCTTGATGATGACGGGCTTCCCTCGACGAGATCCCACGTTGATTGCCGTCTCGTAGTCCGGGGACAGGTGAACCGCATGACGGCTCATCTTGATCAAGCCACCTGACTTGATCGGGATGACGAACTTCGTGGGAGTGCCGTGGTACAGGCACTCGGGGGGTTCCCGCTCCTCGTCGCCGAGTTCGACCTGGACACTGTGTCCCTGTCGAGCTCGGATGCGAAGGCCGTCTTCGCTGAGCTCGAATCGCTTCTTGTTGTTCGTCTCCACGACCGTTTGCAGGATCTCTCGGGTGAGCCCCCGAATCCGTTTGTGCTCGGCTGCGTTCTTCAACAGCTTGTCCACATCCGTCCAGCCCGCGTCGTCCAGCTTGATCCCGATCTTTCCGGGGTCGTGGCGGAGCACGAGGCTCATGAACTTCGAGTAATTCTTCAGTTGCTTCTCTTCCATCACCTTTCCTTTTGGGGTTTGCTAACCCGTATTTAGGGTGGTGTCAACCCTAATCGACGATGGGAGCATGTGGGGCCCCTATCAAGGACTCCCGAAGCTGGGAGCTGGCGAGGCTCTGTGCGAGTTCTCGGTTGGAGAATCCATCCTCGCCGGTGACCTCGCGTTCGATTTTCACGAATGGGGGAAGCGGGATCGTGGCATCCAAGCTCTCAGCATCCACTTCCAACTCCAACACGCAGAGTGATTCGCCGTCACCGTACATGCCTCGGCGCCAGTCGATATACGTGTCGAGCTCGAAATACCGGCCCTCCCAGATGAAGCACGTTCGCTTCTTCCGGATGGTCGCGCAATTATTGTCGCGACGCTCAAGTGCCATCAGGTGTTCGGCCGGAGTAATCATGCGGTCGAATTCCGCAGCGGATCCGGGCCCCTTCCGTCGCTTGATGGTGTGCGTGTAGACGAAACTGGTGTCGCGTCCCCGCTTACGGACGCGCTCTTCGTCTCCCTCATGATTGATCAGGTAGACCTGCTCGATGTCCACGGTCACGTGTGGCACCGGGATGTCTTCCATAGATGTGACCAGAAACTTGCGCTCGTCCTCCATCGGCTCAGGAACTCCGACCACACGACAGATGGCGGCCATCGCATCGCGCACCTTCTCATCGAAATCAGAACTGTTCCCGATGACTCGCAGATGAGGGTGACCCACCCAAGCCGCCTGGGTCTTCTTGTCGAGAGCACGAGCCTGCTCAGGGGTCTCGGTGCGTGCCGTATTGTTGGCGAGCGTATAGAAATCCTCGGCCCCGTCAGCGGCTGTGACCATGTGGATCACGGCGTCGTATCGCTGGTCTCGGAGCTGGACCTCGGTCTGTCCGAGATTGCTCAGGATGGTCGACCACATCTCGGGACTGACATACGCCTTCGTGTCCATCATCCCGCGGTCGCACAGGAACACGGTTTTCGGTTCCCCGTAGACGCCAGCGATACGCCGGAACGAATCCTCGGTGTTCATCACCGTGGTAAGTAGGACGGTCTCCAGGTCCACGACCTGCGCCTGGGTCACATCCGCCAGAGAGAAGCCGCCTTGGAACAACATGGTCGGCGTCTCGGGCACCATGAAAACACGGAACCCGAGACTCTCAAGGCGTTCGGCGATACGAGTCATCGCCGTGGTTTTGCCCCCGCAAGGGCCTCCGGTGAGGACGATTCGATGATGAGTCATGCGGCTGGGGTTCCCCAGCCTTATACCCCTACCGACCGAGAAGACGGCTCAGGAGACCCTTTTTCCGGCCCATGGGAATGACCGCTTCGCCCTGTTCGTGCAGCAGACGCTCCATTTCGACCCAGGACACCACGGCATCCCCATCGTTCCCCCACCTTGATCCCTAGGAGTTGTGGAGCGTGAAGGTTCGATCCTTTACATCGACCCCTTTACAGAGGATCGCATGCCCTCCCGCCATTTCACCCGTCACGTGTAGATAGCCGCAAGAGTGAGGCTCGAACATACCCTCGTACCAGGGAATCCCAAGCACGGCAGGGCCGCAATAGCCGACTGCCATCACGAGATCATTGAGCCCGAACGCCCACCGATACTCTTCGATGTAGCCGAGCTCCTTGAGCATCTTGACCCCCGCGAGAACAGAGGTGCCTTCGTAGACCGGATCAGCGTCGGGGTAGCTGCCACCTTCCCACGGATCGATCTTCTGGGCTTCCCAGTAGATACGCTCACGAGCGAATGCTGCGTTGAGATGCTGGATTTCAGAAGGGCGTGCCACGAGTTCGTGCGTCATGGCGAACCCGACGCAAGCTCCTTCTTCTCCCTGGTCGAAGTGTTCGAGACAACGCCAAGTATAGCTGCGAGGCTTCTTGGTGCCCCCCACCGTTTTCATCACAGGATACTCGCGAGACTTTTCGTCGAATTGCTTGATTCGAGCAAGACGCTTGTCCCCCACTTCAGAGCCATCGCGTAGTTTCACCATGTGAAACTAGACACGCTATAGGCCATCTAACGTCCCTACACCGTACCCCCGCGATCTTCGGGGTGATGGCTACTCGGGCTCGAAACTCGCCATCAACGGATGTTCGTTTCGACGAGCAAGGATGTGAACCTGGGCCACCTTCGTTTCGGCAATTTCACGTGTGTATGTGCCTGCGTGACCAATACCTTTTTCGTGAACCTGAAGCGTGATGGCGATGGCCTCTTCCTCCGACTTACCGAAGAGTCCCTTCACGAGAACGACGACAAAGTCCATCGGCGTGAAGTCATCATTGTGCAAAAGCACCCGGTACATCCGGGGTTTCTTGGTCTTCTGCTCCTCGCGCTCAATGACCCCAATGCCCTCTTGTTTCTGCTCGTCTCGTTGACGGTCGTCGCCCATCGTCGTTTCTCCGGGTTACGGGCAGTAGTCCAGGTAAATCATCATGAAGGTTTACCAGAGCTCTTCAGGGTCACGTTGCCATGTTCGTCCACGATAGTCGTGATCCCGTCAGGGGAGCTAATACCGCCTTTACCACAGTCGGGTGTCGGGCAGAAGTAGTTGCCAGTCGTGGTATCGCGCTCGAGCACGGCTTCACAGTGTCGACACTTCATGGTGAGGACCATCAGGATCTCCGAGCAATGGCCGCGTTGGCCCACATGCGCACCTTTTCGAGGTCCGTCATGGCGAGGGACTGCTCGCGGGAGTCGGGGCAGACCTCCACGATCAGTTCCGCCAGCTCGCGGACCTTGTCACCGATCTTGGTGTACTTGTCGGGCTGCTCCCCCGTAGGAGGATGGTAAGTGAAACGGGTGTCGAGTTCTTCTTTGGTGATTGGCATGGCATATTTTACCCACCGAACAAATCCAGGATGGACGGCTGATTTTCGCCCGTTTTCTCACGGACATCGTGCTCAGAAATCATCGTGCCGTCCTTGAGAATGTGGACCAGCTCGATCCCACGTTCCACAAGGTCCGCTCCCACCAAACGTCGCCTGTGGCATCCGGTTGGGTCAGCTTCACTGCACATCAGGGTGAGGGCCCCTAACTCCGCGTTCATCCCGAGACCACGTAGAAGCTCCTCAATCCCTTCCTGGTACGAAGTCGACGCACGAACTTTGTCATAGTCCACTCGACCGCCCGTCTGAAGGGTCGGATCGTCGGGGACACCTCCCAATGAATGGCCCATCCACACGTAGGGAATGCTCTCCTGCCGAAGAATCTCCGCAATTTCGTAGCGGTTGAACTGCGGGTTGTACTGACTGAATGGCTTGCTGCGCACATCCACCACCACCGCGACACCGTTCTGGCGAAGACGCTCAATGAGATAGACCGCAGGGGTGTTGCTGTGCCCGATAGTGAAAAGTCGTGTCACAGGCGCCCCGCGTAGTACTCGTCCCACATCTCATTCCAATGGTCGTGATGCTCTTCGGCACACGGACGACATAAAGGAACGTCCGCGTTGGGATCGGGATCGGTCTCAGTAGGGCAGTACTGCGTTCGAGCGCTCTCAAGTTTCACGCGGTCTCGGGACCCGCATCGAGCACACATACGACTGGCCCCAAAATCAACACCGTCCTGCCACAGGGAATGAAGGAGCCCACGTAGATGGCCGGAAAACCGGTCAACTCCTTCTCCAAAATGCTCCTGTAGGCGCTGCTCGAAAAGCCAGTCCCGCACCATCACTCTCCATTCAACAAAGCCATGATGTCCGGACCATCGACGAACTTGGGCTTCTCTCGCCATGTCCAGGACTTGCGAGCCTCGAAAGGGAGTTTGCCGTACTTCTCTTCATAAGCGATGAGGAAGGCCCGCGTACCCTTGTTGACGTACCCACCACCCGTGATCGGTCCGAATTCTGCCTCGTACTTCTGACAGAGGGTATCCATCTCTTCATCGCGGATCGTCTTGGCGATGATGGACGCCGCCGACACACAGACATGCCTCTCATCGGCTTTGTTCTCGGCAATGAGGTTGGGCCATTCGGAGGTGAGACGCCCGAAGATGGGAGCACCATCGCAGATGATCTTGTCCTCGGGTTTCGGCTCAAGCATTGCGAGCAGTTCCCGAGCTCCCTGGCGCTCCAGTTCGTCGAGCGCCCCTTGCTCAACGAAACCGTCGATCTTGTCAGGATGAAACATGACGACTGCGTAGTGGCAACACCGGTAGATGGAAGGACGCACGGAGAGCCGAGCCGTTTTGGCCTTCTTGCCGCTCCCGTATTTCTTGCTGTCCTGGACTCCCAGTTGTCGCAGCTCCGCCTCTTGTTCCGGCTCGAGCGCCACGGCTGCCATCACGAGAGGCCCAAGCACGGGTCCTCGTCCAGCTTCGTCAATGCCAATCAGTCGTGCCATCGTTCACCTGTTCTACTCTTGAAGTTTCACGATTCCTCGCCATCCGGGGGTGCAACAGTTCCGGTACACACCACGAACCCAATTCGGCTCCGATCAAGTTGATCCCCCGGCACCAGGTACTTCCCCCACATGCCGGTAATCGCGCTGATAGGCCACGCCTCACCTCGGTACTGAATGGTCTTGAGCTTGGCCACAGTGTTGACGGAGCAGTAGATCAGACCAAGGAGCCGGGTCAGATCGTCACCCTGACCGTCCTCGGTCTCGAGGTCCATGTAGAGACCGTCAATGGCATGCAGATCCCATCCCCAGTCGGCAGGGATACGATCCCGTGGGATCATGAAGAACAGGTTACGGTCGCTGCTCTCGCGCCACACGAGCAATAAGAAGTCCTTCTCGGACTCCTTGCCCGTGATGCTCTTCCAGTCGTGGTGCCGGAGAGTGCGCTGCCAGGCGGGCAGATGTTCCGGTGAACGCTGGCCTTGGCTATTTTTGCGGCGGCCCATCCCCCATTGTACGCAAACGGGGTTTTCACGAAGAGATAGTTAGTAGGAACCGAAGGAAACCCCCACACAGACAAGATCCTTCAAAGCTTCCAGGTTTCGATGTTCATCGCACAAATCGTAGGTTTGATGATCCACCATTGCCGTCTTCTGCGTCCAGTTCTCACATCCCTCGACGGCGCAGCGGTGCTGGGTGTCCTTAGTGGTGCCGAACTCGAGAGTGACGCGGTTGTCGAGGAGATACTGCTTGTAGCACTCGCACGCTTCTTCGGAAGTCGCGTGGCCGTCCTTGTGATAACGGTCCTGGTGGGCGCGACGCTCCTCCTGGGCCCGATGGAACATCTCGGCACGTTCGTCACCGTACTGCTCGATAAGCGCCTCACGGGTACTCTCGTCCCATCCTCGGCAGTAGCCGACGGCCCAGGTACGCCCATCTCTCCTCTGGGTGTAGTCCCACCGCTTGTCACTCTCTCGTTGAAGGGGCTCGTAGTAGTTCATCGGTTAAATCCTTTCACCCTCCGGATCGCAGTGCCATAGCGGCCCCGTCGTCGGGAAGTCGTAGAAGTGTGGCACAGATTTCGGTGGCACTGGGTGGCATCGAAGTGGCAAAAACAAGGCCGCGTTCCCCACTCCCCCGCGAAAATCGCAAGCTCACACGAAATTAGGGTTGGACGACGCACCGAATCGACGAATCATCTTGGCAACCGTCGAGTTCAGCCTCACCGAAGAAAGGCTCCAGTAGATCACGGTATCGACACCCTCGATGGCTTCGGCCCCGGCGAACGCTGCCTGCATAGCACTCTCGATGGTGTGCCCTTCGATGTCACTCTGCTTGTAAGCAGCCAGGCCGATGGCCATCTTTTTGTCCCCTCCGAATACCTTGTTCCAGCGACGAACCCCCGTGGGAACAACGGTCGTGGGCTTCATCCCACTGGTGCTCGTCGAGTAGCATTGAGGGACCACGTAGTCGCACATCTCATAGAGGGGCCCGAATTTCTTCGCTGGCGTGTAGACAATCCCGTTCACACCCATCTCACACTTGAGGTCTTTGAACTGGTCAGCGATGAGCTTCGCCGCCTTCCCGTAGTCCATCGGCTTCTCAGCCCTGGTCCATGGCTCCTCGGCATCCCACTGAAGCGAACTGATCCCGAGATCGTTGCACAACGGAACGAGCTGCTCGGCGGCCTGCTCGAGGTACTTCTGGTGCGGCATCACCCACGACATGAAATGCACGTCAATGTTGTTCCCATGTGCCAGCTCGACAAGGCGCCTAATCTTGGACTCCTGAAAGGTGCTGAAACTACGAGCAGACCGAGCCCCAGAATGGTCGTTCACGATCACGTCGAGGCGTCGAATGTTGTTCTCCAGGCAAAGCTGAACATCCCGCACGGGATTGGCGAGGGAAGCCCGACCCGTCCACATGCCGATCGTCATGCCGCCCGGTTCTTCGATTTCGGGCTCAGGCTCGGACGCGAGCTCTGTCGCCTCAATCCCAGGCGGCAAGATGGATATAGGAGGGCCGCTACTCGGAGAATCGATCTCCGCCATCTCCGCGCCTTCGGGACGCGGTTTCTCGTCCTCGTCCGGTCCGTCGCGGAACAGGTTGAGGATCAGGTCAAGAATTGTTCGCAGCATGGGGCCTCCAGAAAAGGAGGCCCCATAACCAAATCACCGCGTCATGCGCTACACAGCAATAGCGTCGTCCTGGAACGTCTTTCGACTGACCGCGTTGTGATCCCTGCATGTGCCGATGGACTGTGTCATCGCACCAGACAGCTTCCTACGACCTTCCGGGGTCTTGATGTAGTCGCAGATCAGTTTCTGTTTCTGCTTGTCCGAGAGAGGCTGTTTGAGACTGAACCCCCGAGCATCACACACATCGCAGTTCGCGAGGCTCGTGAACAACGGAAGCTTGCCCGTTCCTTTGCACGTCAGACATTTGCCGTCCGAATCGAAGTTGGATATCACTCCGCCTCCTTGAATTTCATCGAGATGAGGTACCGCGGCTCGATGATGCCCGCCTCAGCCAAGTCGCTGACGAGCTGCGGGTAGCGCTCAGGATGTTTGAGCCACATGCGCCCCGTGAGCACCCCCTCCTTCTCGTCGTACCTGCTCGTGAAGTCCATCCCGATGTCGCTCTCCGGCGGCGTGATGACCCCCTCGCTCTCGAGTTTCTTGACCGCGGCCTGGAGGCGCTCGGTCAGGAGTTCCTGGATCCGCTGCTGCACGCCGAGCGTGTTGTGTTTCCCAGCGAACTCATGGAGGGTGGTCAGGATCTCGTTGCGCAGGTGCTCCACGACGAACCGCTGGAGCACCGTCGCCGGCTTCTCCTGCTCCCAGAACGTGACCGCGTCGGGATCATCCACGTCGTACTCGGCGAGCCTCGCGGCCTGCACGGCGTCCTCTCGCGTCTTGTACGGGCCCACGGACCCCTCGTCTGGATACTCGGAGTCGTGGAAATACCAGCCCTTGTTGAACGGGATCTCGATCTCCAGGGCTTTGGGCATCACCGGCTTGGAGCCCCACATCTCGGGGCGCCCCGGGGGTTCGCCCCAGATCTCGTCGCGCGTGGCGATGCGCTCCTCCTCGGTGCCCCCGGTGGCGGCCCACAACTCGGGGTCGTGCAGGATGTTGAAAGGATCCCCGATCAGTTTCTGGCGTTCCATGAGGGCCCGGACCTTGAGCAGTTTGCACTTCTCACATTCACCGCGCCCAGGCGTCTTGGTCTCGAATGTCTTGGTCGTGAAATCTCCGCACAGGGACGTGTGGACACGCCCGTCCTCGGGGCCCTCCTCGTAGACGTGGTACTCCATCGACCCATTGGTGTCGTAGACCTTGTGCCACGTCCGACGCACGGCCTTGCGGACCTCATCCAGCGCGAGGGGCTTCATCGTCCGTTCCGGACCATCGTCGAGCGCACGACGGGCTTGCATGTAGGTCTCGCCCGTCTTGGCCATGCGGTCGCGAACGAGCTTCTTGAATTTCTTGTTTTGGGTCATCTTCGATCCTTCGTCTCTGATGACAGTGCCGATCCCGCGCTCGACCCCATCATCGACGAGGTACGAAGATCCCTATCCGAGTCAGAGCCCCTTTTCCCCCGTTGCATCCTGTCCGCGGGGACAGGCTTTGGAGGTAAGGCGTGGATGGACGCCCAGAGCCACTATACCCAGGATGTTGGCGGCGTCAACAGGGGCGCGAAAAACGCTAGGCCGACTGTTCCATCAGCTCGGCGAACGACTTCCCGGCCGGTGGGCTCACCTTCTGGGTGGGGTCCTTGGCACCGGCAGGAAGCCGAAGCCAGACTGTCTCATACACGAACGCGATGAACTTGTGCATGTCGAGGTCTAGCTGCTGATCACCGAATCCCGTGGCTTCATCCACCATCGCCTCGATGGCATTCCGGGGTTTCTTGGTCATCAGATGGCAACCTCCGAGCCGGTCGAACTCCTGAACGAAGTCCGGGGTCGCCAGGCAATCCTCGACACACTTTTTGAATGTGAGCATCTTAGGGTTCTCCTCGTTTTCGGCAATGTTGTCGGACTCGGTGCTCATCAGTTCTTTCCCTTCGGGACAACGATAGCCCCCGCTCGGTCCAGGAGTACGGTGGTCTCTTCGTGCCCTTCTTCGCCGAGAGGGAATTTCCAGCCAGGTTGAGCTCGCACTTCCAGAATCTGGTCGATCGTGATCCGTTCCTCGAAGTTCGGCTCTCCGGGAACCGGCCAACCCATCGCCCGGCAGTATTTCATCGTGAACGTCATACGAGCGTTCATCAACTTCTGGTGTTTATCAACTTCATCATCGGTGCCAGGATGAAACACAGCGCCTATCCCTGGGATTTTGACCACTTTCATTTGGGTCCTTTTTGTTCCTGGAAAAGCTTCTTGATACCCAGGATGCTCGGGTCCTCGAAAGAAGGGTGCGTCGGGAAATTGTCGATCTCTTCCTGTTCTTCAGCAGTCAGAATGCGACGACGCTGCCACCCAAGCTCCCGCATTGCCTTGTCCCCAGCTTGCTCAATCAGAGTACGAAGACGCCTCCTGTTAAAATCGACTTTGGGCTCCTTGAACTGCTCGAGTTCCTCCTTGGAGAAATCCTTGCAAACCTCGTCGGGGGAGACTTCACGCAGTTTCTCCACATCAAACCCTTGCCGGACCATCTCCGGATCATTCCAAACTTCAGGGAGTTCGCTGCCACACAGCACGCATTTGGAATACACGATGAAAGCAGGAGACCCTCTCTGCATCTTGAAGATGAACGTCTCGTGCGGCCCTTCGTAGGGAAAAAATCCCCATCGCTTCTGAGGGTTTTTCGGACAACTCATCCGGCATCTCGAATTCTCTGACGCGCCTCCATGAGCGCAAAGCCCAGGAGATTTTTGCCGCGCCACTTGTTCGGATTCTTGGCTTCCTCGTCCTCACGACGCAGCCCGATGCCCCACACTTTGTCATGTGGGCTCGCCTCGACGAGGATCAGGTCTCCGGTACCGAGAAGGAACTCCCGAAGATCGGAGTCCTGGCTGAACTTGGCGACGTTGCCCACCACGACGACCTTGAAACCGTGAGCGTCCCACTTGGCCTGGTCCCAGTTCTTGACCTGGCGTCCAATCTGCTTGGCGACAGCAGGGTCAGGATTCCCCGGCATGTGGCCTCCGTCGATGTCGCGAAGGATAGCCTG
>Ga0307377_10004767_pt1 | contig 14749 bp, 10 predicted proteins | sample TR3MG_FD_202535 | JGI IMG/M metagenome (GOLD analysis project Ga0307377, IMG submission 202535) | Soil microbial communities from Risofladan, Vaasa, Finland - TR-3 | ecosystem: Environmental > Terrestrial > Soil > Coastal area > Acid sulfate soil | place: Finland: Risofladan, Vaasa | collected... | reverse complement strand
GAACCCGGGAATCTCTCTGCTGAGGACCTGAAGCACCTCACTCGACGCGTTGCGGGTGGCGATCTCCTTGCCGACCTCGAAGGAGGGAAGCTTCCCGCCGAGCCCCTCCGGAATCTTCCTCGCCATCCTCGCTTCCCACTGCGCGGACAGCTCGGGATTGGCTTGCTGCCATTGCGCGAACCGCGCTCGCCATTCCGATGCTTCCTTGTCCAGGCGCTCGCGCACCCCGGCCAGCAGCGCCCGGACCGCTTCCGGCACGAAGAACGTGGGCGCGACAGGCAGGCCCAGCGCCTCCTTCGTGGCGACCACCTCGTCCTCGCCGAGGGGCTCGCCGTGCGCGCCCGAGGTGTCCTGCTTGTTGGGGCTCCCCTTCGCGATGTGCGTGCGGCAGATGATGATACTGGGCCGCTCCGTCTCTTGGCGAGCTGCCTCGAGAGCATCTGCCACCGCTTCGCGGTCGTGTCCATCGACGCGCTGGGCGTGCCAGTGGTAGGCCTGGAATCGCTGAGCTACGTCCTCGCTGAAGGCGAGTTCGGTGCCGCCCTCTATCGTGATGTGGTTGTCATCGTAGAGATAGATCAGCCGGGCCAGGCCGAGATGGCCGGCGATGGAGGCCGCCTCGTGTGAGAGGCCCTCCATCAGGTCGCCGTCGCTGACGATCCCATAGGTGTAGTGATCGACGATGTCGTCGCCGGCGCCGTTGAAGTCCTGCGCCAGCATCCGCTCGGCCAGCGCCATCCCGACCCCGTTGGCGAAGCCTTGCCCGAGCGGGCCGGTGGTAGTCTCCACCCCCGGCGCGCACCAGAACTCGGGATGACCCGGGGTCCGGCTCTCCCACTGGCGGAACTGTTGGAGGTCGTCCAGCGCCAGATCGTAGCCGAAGAGATGGAGCAGCGCGTACAGCAGCATCGAGCCATGCCCCGCCGAGAGCACGAACCGATCGCGGTTCGGCCATTCGGGATCGGACGGGCTGTGGCGAAGGAAGCGCGTCCACAGCACGAAGGCCGCGTCGGCCATCCCCATGGGCATCCCCGGGTGACCGGACTTGGCCTTCTGCACCGCGTCCATGGCGAGACCGCGTATGGTATTCACCGCCAGCTCGTCAAGCGCGTCCCCTGTCAGCTCGCGGCCGAAGGTCCGCGGATCGGCCGGTGTGTTCCCAGTGTCGCTCACGGCGCAAGCACCTCCATCAGGTGTGTGGTAGTCTCGAAGAGTGTGGTAGCCACGTGCTACGCTGCTTCTCTTCGGCACGATCACATGGCAAGTCCTGCTGCCGCGCGGGCTTGTCGTGCGTAAGCACGAACCAATCCGTCGCCAGGGGAGTCAAACGGCTGGAGGGGTTCCGGGCGCCCTGAGGGCCGGCGCCGCGGCGGCAGGTGCAGGCGGGCGTTAGCTGGAATCTATGTGCAGATGCTTGGGCAAACCGACCGCGCGGGATCCGTCTCCGCCAAGGAGAGACCAAGATCATGAGAAGGCATCTTTCGGTCTGCTTTCTGGCAGCAGCTCTCGCCGTGACTCACCCCTCCGCTCGCGCCAGCGGCCTCCCGACCAACCTGCTTCCGAACCCATCGTTCGAGCGCGGCCAGGTGCGACCGGACTCCTGGAGCACATTCGCGCTGCAGGGAGGGAACTGGGAGTTCAACGGTTACGATGGCGAGCGTTGCGTGAGCGTGTCGGGCAGCGGCGAGGACAGCGCGTGGTGGGCCGTCCGCGGTCTCGGAGTCAAACCGAACAGGCTCTACCGGGTCAGCTACTGGGTTCGGCGGGATCGGCTTGCCACGGGTGGGGCGGCCGTCGCGGGTCTGGACTGGGTGAGTCGCGAGGCCCTCGTCCATCGCGGATGGGAGAGGCGAGAGTTCTTCCTGCGGACGCCGGATGCGATCCTGGAGGAGGCTTTCTTCCGGGTCGGCCAGCGGCAGGTGAACGGGAAGCTTTACTTCGATCAGGTCTCGCTCACGCCGGCCGTCGTCGCGCACTGCCGGCGCGACGCGCTCCAGCTCCCCCTGGGCGCGGGCGAATCGACCAAAGGTGGCAGATACACCGCCAAGCACGAGCTGTCCGGACCGGGCAGCTCGGAGGCGCGTTTCCTGGAGCGCTTCGATGCGCGCTTCGACCGCGACCGATGGGTGTTCCAGGGACCCGGCTCTGTGGTCTACCGTCACAGCCTGGGCCGACTTCGCCAGACGGAGGCGGAGATAGAGGTGGCGGTTTCGGAGCGCCACCGAGGTGTGCTGATCGTCGAGGCAAGCAAGGATGGTGAGTTGTGGCTTGCGATCGGCGATGTCGCCGCCGCCAAGCAGGTCGCTTTCCCGGTTCCCGTCGAGCTTCTCCCCGCCCGCGAGCTGTGGGTTCGCCTGCGCTCCGGCGCGAACGCCGACCTGGCGGTGGCTGGATACTGCTACCGCTGTCGTCTGCTCGAGGGGGAGGCGACTGCCGACGCGACCGGCGCCTCCTGCTACCTGGCGGTGGTCCGCGAGAGCCGCGACGTCGAGGTCGAGATCCTCAGCCTGGGGGACCCCTGGGGGGGAGCGCGGACGGCGGCGGAGGTCGTGGTGAGCAACAAGGGTCCCAGGCGGCTGCTGCGGGTATCGCTGTCGGTCGTGGAGCAGGGGAGCGAGGCCGCTCGGGCGGAGGAAACGGTATCCGTCGGGACCGGCGCATCACGTCGTGTTACCCTCGGGTACGAGATCAAGTCCCCCGGCGAGCACGCCCTTCGCATCACCTGCGCGGAGGCGGAGGAAGGCTCGGTTGTGTGGGAGGCCGAATGCGATCTGTGCATCCTGCCCGGGGACGCCCCTCCCGAGGCCTGACCGGCCTCAGTCGGTGAGGTGGTCTCGCAGGAAAGCAGGACGGATGCCGAACACCTCGCACATCTCGCCGATATCGCAGACGTTGTCTTCGAGCAGCATCTTGAGCTGATCGGCGGTGAGGGGGAAGTTGGGCAGAAGGCGGCCCAGCGCGGCCGCCATCCGGGCCAGCGCGACGGGCAAATGAAGCTTGGGCGTCTCCGGCCCCGCGGCCTCCGCCACCATGTCCACCAGTTGCTCGAACCCGTAGGTTTGGGGCCCGCCGAGTTCGTAGGTCCTGCCGATGGTCGCAGGATCGCCCAAGGCCTCAACAAAGCAAGAGACGACATCCTCGATCCAGACCGGCTGGAGCAGCCCCATCCCGCTGCCGACGATCGGCACGAAGGGCCACTTCAGGAGGCGGCGCAGCTCGGGAAGGAAGGTGTTCCCCTCGCCGAATATCACCGAAGGGCGGAATATCGTGGCCGCAAGCTCCGAGCGGCGCACCAGCTCCTCCGCCTCCCATTTGGTCCGATGGTAGCGGCTTGTCGCTCCGGGTCGGGCTCCCAGCGCGCTCATGTGGACCAAGCGTGCAACGCCCGCCTCCTTACATGCTCGCACCACGGTCCGCGTCCCCTCGACATGCGCCTGCTGGAAGCTGCTGCCCCCGCGCTCCCGGATGATGCCCACCAGGTGCACCACCGCCTCGCTGCCGCGCGCGGCGGCCACGACAGAGGCCTGGTCTCGGACGTCCCCGAGCCGAGTGTCCGCCCCAGGTATCTCAGCCTGACGTCTGGCGAGCACCCGCACCTGCTCGCCCCGGGCGAGCAGGCGTGTGACCAGATGGCGTCCGACAAATCCAGTGCCGCCCGTAACCGTAATCATTCTGTGCTATTCGTGCCCCTGTCCGGAGTGTGCGCCTGAAGAGAGAGTCTTGCGGTGAGTCTTCGAACGAGATTGCCCATCACAAACGCGGAAGAACGAAGCCATGGCCCGAGATGCGCCACCATACCGCGGCGGCAAGCAAAACGACAAGCGCGATCGCAGTCAGCCCGTCTTCCCATCGCAGGCGGAGCGACAGGTACTCGGATCGCTTGATTCCGGCGCCGAACCCGCGGGACTCCAGGGCCATTGCCAGCAGGTCGGTATTGCGGATCGCGCACACGACCGCGGGGATCAGAAGAGGTACGTGGCGGCGCAGCCGCGAAATCGTCCCACCGGCATCTACGTCGAGCCCCCGCGATTTCTGAGCCTGGACGATGGTGTGGGCCGAATCGACCAGCGTGGGAACGAAACGGAAGGCCGTCGAGAAGGCGAAGCTGACCGGGAATGGCAGCCCCAGGCGGCGGAGGGCGGCGGTGAACTCCTCCACGCGCGTGGTCGACAGGAAGATGAGGCCGGAGGTCACCATCGCGTCCAGCCGCAAGCCGACGGCGAGGCCGTACAGCAGCGACTCGCGGCTGACCGAGAGGGGACCGAGCCTGGCGATCTCGTGGTCGCCGCGAAGCATCAAAGGCCAGAGGACTACGCTGAAGACGAGCAGCAGGCCCAGCATCGCGCGCAGCCGCCAGAGATTGGCGACCGATTTGCCGGCGAGGGCGGCGAGCAGGACCGCGCCGGCGACGGCAGCGACGTACGCCGGATGGTTGAAGGCAACCGTCAGCCCGAAGGTGGCGGCCAGCCCAAGGAGCTTGACCCTGGGGTCGAGCCGGTGGAGGGCCGTATTCCGATCGAGATAGAGGTCCACGCTGCTTATCATTCGGCGCTGGAAAGTGACCGCCCTGTTCGGGGAGGCCGGAGGGAGCGCGCGCAGGTCGACAAGACAACTCGGCAGGACAACATCACGCGCGGAGTGAACTGACAGAGAGACCTGGCGATCCCAATGGCGGCTGCGATGCGAAAGAGAATCTGGCTCCTCTTGCTGGTCGGCGGTGTGCTGCTGATGGTCCTGGGGCTGGCCTTCCTCCCCGAGGACCACGGCCGCTTCGAGTACGCCATCGAGGTCGCCGATACTCGCTCCTACGCCGAGAGCGCGATGCCGGCCGGGCTCGGCCGGCTCGGCGCGGTGCGGCTGCTCGTGATGACACCACCGGAGGCGTTGGCGGAGTTCGATCGGCTCCTCGTCCTGCCGGATTCCACCCCGCTGCTCACGAACAGCGACTCTGCCGTGGGGGCGCTGCCTCGCAGCGGCGCCCGGGAGGTAGCGGCCGGTGCGCGGACGGCGATGGACCGCGGGGACACGGCGAGCGCAGGAGGTCTGCAGGTTGTCGGCCGACTGCAGACGCTTGGCGCCGTCTTCGATCGGTCTCTGGCGGCACAGGGCCCGGCCGACGAGCTGGCGGCCGACCTGGAGGCCTCGCACTGGAGCAGCACCGCGAGCTACCTGCTGCCAGCGAGCAGCTGGGGGGAGCGAGCCGAGTTGATGGCGCGCCTGCAGTCGGATCAGTCGCTTCTGCCGACGCCCGCGGCGGAGGTGATCAGCCCCGCGCGCCGCCCGCCGCTCTCACGGGCTACGAGACGCCTCCTGGCGGCGGCGCTGATCGTCCTCGGGGCCGTCGTGGTGGCCGTGCAGTTACGGGGTGTGAGCCTCGACGACATCCGACGGGGGCTTCGGCGAAGCTAGCCATCATTCTGATCCGCGCCGCGCAGCAGGGGTAGGGTGAGTATCAGCGCTGCCAGCAGCGCCAGCGCAGTCGCGTGGCACACTCCGGATACGCCCAGCATGGGCAGCGCCAGCGTGCCAACCACCATCGCAGCCCCGGCGGAACCGATCAGATCGGCCGCGTAGATGGCGCCGCCCGCCGCCGCGGGCGCGCGACGGCCGCGGTAGGCGGCCGTGGCGATCGGAAACGCGGCGCCGACGAGCGTACCGACCAACACGAGCAAGGCCCCGATTCCCAGCGATGCCAGGAGGGGGTTCGGCAGCAAGGCGGCGAGCAGTCCCGGCAGCAGGAGGCATATGGCCAGAGCGGTCGCCAGCGCGGCCCCCAGCAGCCTCGGGTACGCGGACGCGCTCCCCATCCGGCCGGTGGCGACGGCCGCGCCCACCGCGAGGCCGGCCATGAAGGCGGCGATGAGCGCGCCGAGCGCGTAGTAGAGATAGCCGCAGGCCGACTGGAAGGCCAGCAGAGCGAGCACCTCCACCGCGAGTCCGAATCCCCCAATCGCAGCCGCGGCCGTGAGCGCCGCCGCAGACGTCAGCCGCCTTCTCCGCTTCCGTCCAAGTGCCGCGGCCGCGAGGGCGAGCGGGATCGGCAGGGCCGCCCACCAGAGCGAGACCTGAGCCTGCGCAAACGGCAGCCCCGACCCCTCGGGCCGGAGTTGATCCAGCCAGATGCGGGTCTGCTGATAGTAGCTGATGGGATTCAGATCTGTGTTGACGCGCGTGGGCTGCGCCTCTTGGATCGCTTCCTGCATCAGCTCCGCGCGGAACGGCAGCAGCGCGTCGTGAAGCCAGGCCTCGTTCACGTGGTGAGTGGCGATTCCTCGCATGCGCAGGCGCTCGGCCAGCTCCCCGGCGTCGAGTGTCAGCGGTCCCGCTTGGTTGGCCGCGAGGAAGAACATCTGCTCCCCGGGCACCAGCGCCGGGGGCGGAAAGACGTCTGACAGGGTCTGCTGGGTCGTGGCGGCGGCAAGCAGCGGCCAGCCGCTCAGGTGGTGCGAGGACCCGGTCTGCGTCACCGCGACGATGCCCCCCGGGGCAAGCGCCCGCCTTACCTCCTGGAAGAATTCGCGCGTGTAGAAGCGATTCAGCGCGGCCGTGGTGGGGTCAGGGACGTTCAGGATGATGACATCGTAGGCCGCGCGGGCATTCCTGACGAAAAGACGAGCGTCGCCGAAGTGCAGGTGTGCGCGGTTGTCCAGAGGCGGGACCGCCTCTGGGGCCACGCGGCGCGCGAAAGGCCGGAACTGGGCGACGGCCTCGGCCAGCCTCGGCTCGAGTTCTACGCAATCCACCTGGGTCACCGGATGCTTGAGCACCTCGCGGTCCAGGCCGCCGAAAGCGCCGCCGATGAGGAGCACGCGACCGGGGTTCGCGTGGGCGAGCAGCGGCAGGTGGCAGGTCACTTCGTTCGCGTACTCGTCCTCGCTGGTGAACAGCAGAACTCCGCTCTGGAAGACCGACACCTGACCCTCGCGAAAGGTGCTCGTGAGCGCGCCGTATCGCGCGGGGGAGTAGGAGAGAACATCGAAGGCCGACCAGCGCGGGCTAGTCTTGATCGAGTCGAGTTCGGCCCGGCGTCCGTTCACGAGGAGGACGGCGAGGCCGAGTCCGAGCGCCACGGTGAGCCCCTGGAACAGGTATGCCCGGAGGCGCGACCGCGGGCGAAGCAGAGCGACGGCGGAGGCCAGGTTGAGGAGACCGAGGCCGGCAAGCGCGCCGAATGCCGGGACGCGCTCGGCCAGGTAGAAATGGAAAGCGGCGCCGCCGAGGACGGCCCCCGCCGCCTCCAGGGCGTACACGAGGCCGACGGAAGCGACCCCGACGGCTCCCGGCCCCCTGCGCGCCACCGCGGCGTGGGAGGCGAGCACGAACTGCAAGCCGAGCACCACGCAGATCGGAGTCAGGGTCTCCAGGGAGGCGACCACCATCGCGCCCGGCCCGAGCACTTGCCCCGGCAGCGACTCACCGAAGCTGAGGCGTCGCGAGATCAGGAGCGACAACGGCAGCAGCGCGGCCAGCGCCATCTGAGACCAGGCGAGAAGGGGCTGGGCCTCTCGCACGCGGGAAACCAGCCGCGCTCCCAGCGCGCTCCCGAGCGCGACCGCCGTCAGCCACACGGCGAGGACCAGGGCGATGGCCAGCTCGTTGCCCAGGAAAAGAGAGAGCAGCTCCCGCGTCAGGATGACCTGAGCCAGGAGGGCGGAGGCGCCCAACAGCAGGACGGCCAGCAGGAGCCGCGCCGGGTAGCGTGCCGACACCCTCACGCCCAGATGCCCGGAATCGGATGGCGGCAGAACTTGCATCTGCCCTTGGTTACATTTGAGGCGTTCACGCGGAAGCCCTCACGTCGAATGAGGATTTTCCCACACTTGGGACAGAAGGTGCTCTCCGCCGGGTGTCCGGGCAGGTTCCCCACGTAAACGTATTCGAGCCCCTCGGCGGCGGCCAGCTTCTGGCAGCGGTCGAGGGTCGCGTAGGGCGTGGGGGGAAGGTTCTTCAAGCGGTGCTGGGGATGGAACCGGCTGAAGTGCAGCGGGACCTCCGCGCCCACGTGTGTTCGCACCCAACGCGCGAGATCCTTGATCTCCTCATCGGAGTCGTTCAGCGTCGGAATCACGAGGTACACGATCTCGAGCCAGACTCCCCGCTCCCGCACCAGCTCGATCGTCGCCAGCACGGGCTTCAGCGTGCCCTGGCAGTTGCTCCGGTAGAACTCCTCCCGCATGGATTTAAGATCGATCTTCACCGCGGCGAGCTCGCGGCAGAGATCTATCATGGGGGCGCGGGCAATCTGTCCGGCGGTGACTGACACCGTACGAAGGCCGCGCTTGTTTCCCTCTCGGGCAACGTCGAGCAGGTACTCCGTGAAGACGGTCGGCTCGGAGTAGGTGCCGGCGATCAGCGAGGCCGACTGCTTCTTCGCCAGGTCGACGAGCTTCGCCGGCGGCAGGTCGCGGGCCGGCACCTCCTCCGGGCGAGACTGCGAGAGCTGCCAGTTCTGGCAGTTCTTGCAGGCCATGTTGCAGCCGGCGGTCGCGAAGGAGAAGACCGGGCTGCCAGGCAAGACGTGGAAGAAAGGCTTCTTCTCGATCGGGTCGACGTTGATGGAAGCCGCGCGGCCGTAGACGAGCGTGCGCAGCTCTCCCCCGCGATTCTCGCGCACGCCGCAGAATCCGCGCTCCCCGGGGTCCATCTCGCACCCCCGCGGGCAAAGCAAGCACTTCACGCGATCCTGTGCCAGCGCGCGCCAGTACTGTGCGCGGCGGCTCCACCTCGAGTCGTCGCCGGCCTTCGTCGGCGGGACCGCGCCGCTGAGTAGGGAGAGGCCGCCGAGCGCGCCCGCGGCAAGTGCGCCCCCGATGCCTGCCTTCAGCAGATCGCGTCGGTTGAGGGTCATCTCACCTCTTCACCATCGCCGCGCCGCCCATCACTCTTTCGACGGGCCTCGGTCGCGCGGTGAGTCGGCCGGGGCCGGCGAGCTGAAAGCCTGAACCGTGAAGACATGGAGGTTGGCGCCGCGCCGCCAGGCGTCCGCGGGGAGGCCTGCCTTATCCCGGCAGAGGTGGGAGAGCAGCTCGTCGCGGGACCACCCCGTCTCCTGTGCCACGTGGGGGAGGTAGATCCCGCTCCTGCCGCGGTCTTCCACCACCACGCCGTGCCTGGTGATGTCGATATCATCGGCGCGGTCGACCTTGCGCAGCGGCGAAAGCACCGAAATCTCGATCTCCAGATGCGGCAGCTCGTCGGGTTTCACCGGGGGGAATCGCGGGTCGCCAGTGGCGGCCGCGATCGCCCGATCGCGCACCGTTTCGACCAGGGGCGACACCGCCTGCAGGCATCCGATGCATCCGCGCAGCGCCCCTCGTTCTCTGAGAGTAACGAACGCGGCGCCGGGCCGCAGCAGATCGGGGTCGGTGCAGCGGACCTCTCGCGGGCGACCGCCGCGCACGCGTTCCTCGATGGTCGCGCGGGCAAGAGACAGCAAGTATTGCTGCTGTTCCACGTTTAGCCCGGCCCCGTCTTTCGCTCCTGGCGCCTGCTGGCGCCAGACCGCAACCGCGCAATAGCCGACGACGCGGTCCCTGGGCGCGCCCGCGATGTCGCCCGAGTTTGCATAGTGCAGCACTCTCACCCGGTCGGCCTGCAGCAGGCGCGCGGCCTCAAGCACTACCTTCACGGGGCCCTCCCCGCAGAGACAGGTGCCGAGGTTGGGAATTCGGCGCGCCAGGATTCCCTGCGTGACCTCGGCGACGCGGTCGGCGTCCAGGCTCTCTATCGCGGACAGCGTCTCCATGTCGGCCTGGACGGCTTCATCGTAGGATGGGTAGTGCGACATGTCCGTGCTGGCCACCAGCAGGACCGAACGATCACGCGCATAGTCGGCGACGGCCGCGGCAAGACGGCGGCAGTTGTCGCGAGAGAAGTCGCTCATCAGCACCGGGAGGAGCTTGAAATCCCCCAGCACCGTCTGGAGGAAAGGAAGCTGCACCTCCAGAGAGTGCTCCTCCCCGTGCGCGGCATCGAGAATCTGAAATCCCCTGGCCGAGCCCAGCAGTGCGTCGCGGCCACTCTCGTCCACGGCCACCGGACCCAGCGGCGAGAGCCACCGGTTCGCACTGCTGAGGGCCGCGCCGCGGAACGGCAGGCGATGGCTGGGCCCCACCAGCACCACCGTCTCGTATCTCTTTCCCTCGAGCTGGCGGTAGGCGTGAGCCGCGACCCCGCCGCTGAACTGGTATCCGGCGTGAGGGACGATCACGGCCACGATGCGGCCTGGAAGTTCGGCGCGTTCGCTGCCTTTCAGGTACTGCTTCACGTTCGCGCGAAGCTCAGAGGGATCCGAGGGGTAGAACATACCAGCCACAGCCGGGTCGCGGAGCATCATCTCCTCCCTCCCGACATCGGTCGAGCTTACTCTGCGCGGCGGCACGCGCGCCAGCAGCAGGCTGACGCCGGCGAGGACGAGGACGGCGACTATGCCTATCTGCCACGGTGACCTCAAGGCCACACCCCCTGGGTTGGGGCCTCGCGCCACCCGGCGCTCGGCTCTCGCTCGAGATGCAAACCCACGTGGCGAAGTTTCTCTCGGCACGGGTCGACTCCTGTCCCGGACATCGCTCAGGGCCGTCTCGCCACTCGTGCCATGCCGCCGGCCGCTATCGGGAGCGGCGGCCAGGACTGGCGGGGGAGTGTCACAGCACCAGGTGGCGGTAGGGATCGGGCGATTCCCCGCCGGGCCCCGGCTCCTGGAACAACTGCGCAGCCACGCGGCGCGCCGGGTTGGGCGATGCCCCCAGGGCATCGCAGAGCGCCGCAATGCGATGCAGCTCCTCCGCCACCAGGTCAGGGTCGAGCGGGCGCGGCTGGGCCGACGTGAGCCGGCGGAAGTTATCGGCGTAGATCTTCCGAAGCGCCTCTTCGGGGAGAGCGATGCCCTGTATCATGGTGCGATGATCCGGCCAGAAGAGGTGGTCGTCGGTCGGCACATGGAACACCTCGTCGGTTTCCAGGAAATTCCGCACTACCCAGGTCCGAGAGGGGAGGCCTGCAGGGGAGAAGTCCGTGCCGAAGACGAGTCGGTCCTGATATTTCAGGAAGAATTCGCGGGCCTGTTCGGGATGCTTGGAGAAATTGTGCAGCATCTCGATGCCAGGCGCGAGATCGAAGTGAACGTTGGGATAGCGGTCGAGAAGCGCGGCCGCCCGAGGCAGATCGGCCGACAGGAAGTAGAAGTGCGCGAAAATGATCCTCAGCTCGGGATGTCGCTGCAGGACGCGCTCGCACTCCCGGTGGATCGACTCCTTCGACGGAAACGTCTCGTCATATAGCCAGCCGGGCGATCGCGCCCACTCCGGGGCCTGCTCCGGTTGCCAGAACTCCTCGGGATCGTTGACGTGCCAGAGCACGGGAAAGCCGGTCTCCGCCAGTCGTGCGAAGTAATCGTCGTAGACCGCGGAGTCGAGCGCGAGGCCCGAGGCCTTCCGGTAGTTGGGCTTGCCGTTGAGCATCTTGATGCCGTCACAGCCGATCTGGGCGAGTCGGTCCACCTGTCGCGCCAATGAGAGTGTCCAGCGGTGGCTCACGTCCTTCAGAATCGCAGAGTAGTCGAGCCCGGCGAACAGATAGACTCTCTGGGGGTGCCGCGTTTTCGCGTAGAGCCCCTCGGGGTTGCCGTTGACGCGCGAAGGGAAGCTGCTGATGAGCAGGGCAACCTGGTTGCAGCCGCTGGCGGCCTCCTTCTCGAGCAGAACGTCCACCGCCTCCAGGTCAGGCCCGCCGAAGTGAGTGTGGCAGTCTACGATCGGCAACTTGGCCAGTCGGCCGATGTCCACGCCGGTTTCTCCCGCTCAGAGAGTTGTCTGCCGTTCGCCTGGGGGCCGTCTTCGACGCGAGCACAGCGCCCCCTTGCGCAGAGGGTGGTGTGCGTCGAGAGAGATGTCAGGTTGTCAGGTTCGCTGCTGGCGGAAGTGCCCGGGCGTACGGTGGTAGTGCTTCACGAAGGCGTGATGGAGATGGCTGGCATCCACAAATCCAGCATCTGCGGCGATGCTGGCAACGGTGTCGTGCGTCGTAAGGAGTTTGCGCGCGGCGAATGCGAGGCGGGCGCGCAAGCGGAAGGCCGCGAAGCTCAATCTCGTCGTCTGGCGAAAGACGGTCATGAAGCGGGAGCGACTGAGCCCGCACGCTGAGGCCGCTTCGGGAAGACTCAGAGGTCTACCCGGATCGGCGTGTACCATCTCCAAGACCGGCATGACGCGGCTCAGCCCACTGGCATAGATCGGCCCGCCGCCCCCCCGAGGCTGGGGTGATTCCCATTGGCGGATGAGACAGAGGAGCACCCGCAAGATGCCGATGCGCAGCGCGCTCTGCCAGCCCGGAGACCTGCTCACCACTTCCCGGTGCAGCTCTTTCCCGATGTCGAGCATGTGCCGGCGCATCTGCGGTGTGCTGACTTTCGGGCGTCTGGCGGGAGCGGCTGCGAAGGGCGTCAACCACGACACCCCCAGTAACGACTCTTCGCCGATGAATTCCGGCAGAAACGTGCAGATGACGGCCTGCGTTCCGGGAACTCTCGCCCGCCAGGCGTGCGGCTCCCACATGGCGGAGAGCCAGACGTCGCCAGCGCGGGCAGTGGTGGAGAAGTCCTGAAAGACTCTCTCCTGCTCCCCCCTGAGCAGCACGCCCAGCTCCAGCCCGCGGTGGATATCCACCTCCAACGTGGTAGGACGTCTGTGGTGAGACACCCCCGCAGAGACCGGAGAGGCGTCCGTCAAACCGTCGTCCCTGGGCCTCGCTCCCAGGAGCAGGTTGAAAGCTACCGCATCGATTCTCTCATCACTCACAGGTCAAATATACAATACTTGGGGCCCTTCTTGCAATGACTCGGATGCGCGTTTCTGGTAGTCTGTGTGGTGCGGAAGTGGAATTGATGAGCCGGATAGCACTGATATCAGGCAGGGAGTGGCTTGGTAAGTTGGCAGATATTACAGGTCCGACACGGGAAACCCAGCGCGCAAAGCGCTGATGTCAAGGGGCGACTGCGAGGCATATCTGGTGACAATAGGTCAGTAACCCAGTGGGGAACGGTGTTGTCGAGACTACCGGCGCGAGGGGGGGATGCCGGTTGACGTTTCAGTCGTGAGGTCTAAGCTCCACCTCCCGCACGGGGAGCGGTTCCGGTCCCGGCGCTCAGCGCGATATCCTGTTGGACTCAGCGCGATTCCCGGGGCCGGAGCTGTGTCTGGGGGGACCGACTGCTCGTCGGCGGGATCGCCACTCCACACGCCTGTACCACCCCAGGACCCCTCGCCTGGGCGGGCCTGCAGGCGTAAACCGACTCGCCCGACTGTGGTATAATCCTACGGCGGAGCTTCGGCCGACCTAGCTGGGGTCAGTTCACGTGAGCGGCGATCTGCCTGAGCCGGGCTCTGAGACGTACGGCGCCAGGTGGTAAGCGGAAGGCGCATGCCGTCTCTGTTCCCTGTTCCCTGTTCCCACCGCAGTCTGCCCACAGGACGCTCCCCGGAGGCCGCCGATGACCCGCGCCGCGTGGCCCCCGGCCCGCGCGCAGCCCTCGGGAATCTCTTCCGGAAAGGAGAAAAGAGCTTTGCTCAAGCCGAGGTTCCTCACTGCCTTGACGTTGGTTGTACTCCTCGGGGTCGCGGGCGCTGTTCAGGCTGCCGTCGTCACCGTATCCTCTGTCAGTGAGCTTAGGTCAGCGGTTTTGGCAGCGCAGTCCGGCGACATCATCGAACTGACGGACGGGGTCTACTCCTGGAACGACAACACGACCCTGGTTAGGTTCACCGACACGTCGGGCATCACGGTCCGCAGCCAGTCGGGCAACCGGGATGCGGTGGTGCTGCAAGGACAAGGCATCAACAGCAGCACGGAGTTCCACTTCAAGCTCACCCGAGCGGACTACATCACGATCGAGAACCTGACGATGAAGGACGTCTACTGGCACTGCGTTCAAGTGAACGAGGGCTCGGACCACTTCACCGTCAGGAACTGCGTGATGTGGGACGCGGGCGAGGGCCCGATCAAGAGCACCGTGCTGGCAGGCCTCACGGGGCCGTTCTCGACTACGGTCTGGTCGAGGACTGTGTCATCGGGTACACCACCACCGGCATGCGCAGCGTGGTGGAGGGAATCGACCTGATTGCCGGCCTCGGCTGGGTGGTCCGAAACACCGAGTTCTACAACGTCATCAAGGTGCCCGCACCGGGCTACGGCTGCTTCGCCAAGGCGGCCTCCTACGACACCGTGATCGAGAACTGCTATGCTGAGAACTGTGACGTCTCTTACTCGTTCGGGGGCGGCGGCTCCCCCGTCAGCCTCCACCGGAACGAGGACCCCGCCGAGCACTACGGTGGCATCGTGCGCAACAACGTGGTGCACACCACGACCGGAGACGTCGCCGTCTACTTCAACGCGGCGGACGACTTCAAGATCTACAACAACACGTTCTGGACCGTCAACGGCTTCTCCAGCATAGACATCCGCTTCGCCTCGAGCAATGGCGATATCGTCAACAACCTCTGCACCGATGGGTATCGCTTCCGCGACGGCGCCACGGGGACCGTCTCGACCAACATCTGGAACGCCGACGCGAGCTACTTCGTGGACCAGCCCAACGCCGACTATCACCTGGTCTCCACGGCCACCAACGCGATCGATCAGGGCACTGACACGACGGCCGACGTGCCCACCGACATGGACGGAGACACACGGCCGTTCGGGTCGGCGGTTGATATCGGCGCCGATGAGTATGCGCCCCGGGATTGCGAGGTCGCCG
>Ga0307377_10004766_pt1 | contig 14750 bp, 11 predicted proteins | sample TR3MG_FD_202535 | JGI IMG/M metagenome (GOLD analysis project Ga0307377, IMG submission 202535) | Soil microbial communities from Risofladan, Vaasa, Finland - TR-3 | ecosystem: Environmental > Terrestrial > Soil > Coastal area > Acid sulfate soil | place: Finland: Risofladan, Vaasa | collected... | reverse complement strand
TATTGCGGGTATTATACCTGATCCGGAAGCACCTGGATTCAAACATATTATTCTTAAGCCTCACATGATTAATGAATTAGACTTTGGGAAAGCAAAGTATAATTCCATTTATGGTATGATTAATAGTGAATGGTACAAATCTGGTGATGAAATGAGATGGCTGATCTCTATTCCTGTAAATACAACTGCAACAGCATATTTTCCAACAGTTAAGATAAATGCTATCTTCGAAAATGGGACAGCTGCATCAGAATCTGAAGGCCTTAATTTTCTCTGTATAGAAGATGGACGAGCATTGTATGAAATAGGTTCCGGGAATTATGAATTCGTTATAAAAAACAGGTAAAAAATGCCAATTACAATCTTTTTCCGGTTACATTAGTGCACAAATAGAAAAAAGGATGATTAAAAACCGGTATTTCTGGATAATTGTTGCAATGGCTTTTGTGGCAACAGCGTTAAGTTTCTTAGACAGGCAGGTATTGTCCATTTTGATTATAAAAATAAAAGAAGAGCTGACTATCTCTGATGTCCAATACGGCTTTATCAATACTGGGTTTTTAGTTGGATATGCAATAATGTTTACCGTAAGTGGAGTATTAATAGATCGTTATGGCAGCCGGTTTGGGCTTGCTATTTCAGTTGGCATATGGTCCATGGCTATCGCTCTTCACAGTTTAGCAAATAGTGTATTTCAGTTTGGAGCTTTCAGATTTATCCTTGGAGTTGGTGAAGGAGGAGCGTTCCCCGGCGCAGTTAAAGCTGTTATAGATTGGGTTCCTAAAAAGAGGCGGGCTCTGGCAAATGGGATTGCAATAGGAGGTGCAGCGCTTGGCGCTGTCATCGCTCCTCCATTGTGTGTTCTCCTGCTTTATAAAACCGGTTGGAGAGGTATTTTTTTGATAACCAGTATAATTGGATTTACATGGGTCGTTGTCTGGTTAATTGTTTCGCGGAGGAAAAATAATAAGCTTATAGATAGTGAAATATTGGAATCTTCTCAGATAACTTCACTCAAAACAATTACACCTAAAGTAAGTTTATCTAAATTATTCGCTATAAAAGAGGTTTGGGTATTTATTGCTATGCGCTTTTTCCTCGATCCTATATTGTATTTTTATATGTTCTGGATTCCAAAGTATTTAAATGAGACAAGAGGCCTGGATATAGCCCAAATTGGGAAGTTGTTCTGGATTCCATTTTTAGCACTTGGAGTATCAAACATAATGGGGGGATGGATTTCAGATATACTCTTTTCAAGAACTTCGAATCTCAATCGTGCCAGAAAAGCTGTAATGTTTGTTGCAGCATTGTTAATGTTACCAGTGGTTCTGGTAAAATTTGCACCAACTCCCGGAATCGTCATTCTTATCTTATCTGTAGCTTTCTTTGCTCATGGACTTTGGATTACAAACTATATAACATCTATAAGTGATGTCTTTGGATCTAAACTTACTTCTACTATTGTTGGGCTTTCAGGATCGGCGGGGGCCATCTCGGCTTTTGTTATCAATCCTGTGATTGGGATTATCATTTCCAGACTTTCATATAATCCGATGTGGGTTTATGCAGGATTAATGTACCTGGTTGCTTATATAGGTTTCACTTATTTTATTCCAAAAATAAAACTTCTGGATGTATGTAAATGACAAAATCTGTATTATTGTTATTTGTGTTTCATTGTGTAGAGACAAAGAATTTTTGATTATAACTTAAATATTTATGACAACTGAGAAAATAAAGATTCCCAACAGGGAGAAAAATTCTGCTTCAAGAATCGGTTTTTTTGGAGTAGGCTATGATGTTTATTGGGGACAATTCCAGGGCTTACTCGACGAATTGCTGGCTAAGCATGCAACTATCATTGAAAAAATTACTGATAAAAAGGCAAAGATATTTGATTTTGGCATGGTTGATAATGCCGCAAAAGCTTATGAAGTGGTTAAAGCAATTGAGGCGAGCAACCTTGATCTGATATTTTGCAATATGCTGACTTATGCAACTTCCGGGACTATTGGAATTATATTTAAAACACTTAATATCCCCATTATACTTGTTGCACTTCAACCTCTAAAATCGCTCGATTACTCAAAAGCTTCAACATACATGCAACTGGCGAATGATGATATATGTTCTCTGCCCGAGTTTGCTGCAGTAGCTGTCCGTATGGGTAAAAGAGTACCTGACATGATTATTGGAACACTCCATAACGACCCTGAAGTTGATCATCAGATTGATGAATATTGTCGTATTGCAAGTGTACTCCATGATCTGAAAAATGCTCATCTGGGACACCTGGGCCATCCGATTAACTCAATGATGGATATGAACACCGACCCCACAATGTTGACCTCATTTTTTGGTTGTCATATTGTTGAATGTGAAGCAAATGAATTAATGACCAGCTATGAAAAAGTAAAGGAACAGGAAATATTAAAAGAAGAGGAGAAGATTCTCAATTTTTTTGATACCCCCGATCCGGTTTCTGATCCAATCTCCATGAAGCTGAAGAAAGAGGATTTGAGAATTGCAGCTCATGTCAGTGTTGCATTAAAGAAATTTATCGATGACAAAGGAATAGATGGACTATCATATTATTATGATGGTCCTGCTGTGAGTGAAATAAGGAAGGTAATGTCCAACCTGATTGTTGGCAATTCACTGTTAGCAGGTGAGGGTATCCCAATGTGTGGAGAGTCGGATCAGAAAACCCTGATAGCACTGTTAATAATGTTCCGGCTGGGAATTGGTGGTAGCTTTGCTGAATTTCACCCTGTTGATTTTAATGAAGGATTTGTACTGGTTGGTCATGATGGACCACATAATATTAGTATTGCAGAGGGAAAGCCAGTATTAAGAAGTCTGAAGAAATATCATGGAAAACCAGGTTCCGGGGCGGGAGTGGAGTTTAAAATCAAAGAGGGTCCAATTACTATGTTATCAATCAATTCAACATATGATGGGAAACCCAAATTTATAATAGCTGAAGGAGAATCGGTTAAAGGTCCTATCCCGCCAACTGGTAACACAAATACCAGGGGCTTCTTCAAACCTGATGTCAGGACGTTCCTGAAAAGGTGGATCAAGGAGGGCCCGACACACCACTTTGCTCTGGGGATCGGACACCATGCCTCCACAATTGAAAAAATCGCTGATTATTTAAATATAGAGTCTGTAATTATTCCTGGAGATTAATTTTTAAATCTTAAAAAATCATGTTACAAGTTCTTTCAGATAAAGAAAAGGCCTTAATTCATAAAACGGGTAAGGGTATTCTCCGTGAGATTGGTATAAGGGTACGAAGTAAAGCTATCTATGATTTATTGCTTTCAGAGGGAGGTGAGCCAGCCAAAGTTGATCCTGTCAGGGTATATTTACCTGAGAAAATGGTTGATAAATTTATTGCTTTATGCCCCAGACAATTTAAAATTAAGGATAGGATAGGGCGAGAAACAGTCATTAAAAGCAAAGAAGCTTCAATATTCTACACAGCAAATGCCACTCACTATGTTCGGGGAACAAGCAAAAATTCAGTTGAAATTGGCGAAAATGAGTTCACCGACTTCATACGTGTAGCTGATAAACTTGAAAATGTTGGAGGAATAGTGGGCACAAGTTTGAAAGAAGTCCCTCCAAATTGCAGGGATTTTGCTGGATTTAAAATTTCGGCACAGTATACAGGCAAACATTTGAGACCATGTATTTATACTCCTTCAGGAGCTGAGGCAATTATTGAGATGTCGGATGTAATTCTTGAAGGTAAATCATTAAGGGATAATATGTTCTTTACACTTGGATATAGTATTGTAAGTCCTTTGACATGGTCAGAAACTGCTTTGGAATTGTTTCTCAAATCAAAAGGTTATGGTATCCCTGTCATGATTAATTCTGAACCTATGGTAGGTGGTACGTCTCCTGTTACCCTGGCAGGTAGTCTGGCTATGGCTGATGCTGAAGTAATAAGTGGCATTGTAATAAATCAGATTATTGAACCAGGAAGACCTTGTATCTATAATTCAGGATTTGCCCATGTATTTGATATGATTAATGCAATTGTGTTAACAGGTACTACTGAAAATGTGTTGTTACAGGCAGCAGGTGCAGAGATGGCACAGTATCATGGACTACCGTCAGCATCATGGGCTCTGAGTGATTCTGTTATGCTGGATTCACAGGCTTCATATGAAAAATTATTTGCTGCTCTTATTCATACCCTTAGTAAAGTAAATATTATTTGGGGTATTGGCAATATTGAGATGTCAAAGTCCATATCCCCTGAAGTGGCTGTTATTGATAATGAGATAATTGGAAGTTGTTTGAGGTTTTCAGACCGGTTTACAGTAGATGAGGAACATCTGGCATTCGATCTTATTAAAGAAGTAGCATTTAAAGGTTCATTTCTTGAGACTAGTCATACCCTCGAACGTTTTCAGGAAGAAGTCAGATATTCTGATTTGCCAAACCATGTAAACCGAAACTCGTGGGGGAAAAGTGGTTCAATGTCAATCGAAGAAAAAGCTGAGAAATTTGTTAAGAAAGTTCTGAGTAAAGATCCTGATATATATCTGTCCGGTAGCCAGATTCAGAAACTTGATACAATTCAGCTGAAGTGGATGAAAAGGATGAATAGCTGATTATTAGATTCTTTAATATAGGTAGGATATATTGGGCTATAAGCTTTATGATTTGATTAACTATGTGCTTTTATCTTCAGCAAAATTTATCTATTGCTTTCAGGTAAAGAATATACTATAGCCTTGACCTTCTTAGACCATTCGGGATGAGACATTCCGTCTTTAAGGGACTGCGATGGTATGATTTTGCCGATGGTAAGTGTGATAGTTGAGTTTCTCTGTCTTAACATTTCACGGGGAAGAAGGATTATTTCAATAGAGATCTTTATCCTGAGCAATTTTCTAAGATTGGCTACGAAGTAAAATAGATTGGAGTTTCTGCCGCTAATATGGACAGGAATTATGTCTCGGTTAAATTGTAATGCTTTGGTGATAAAGGTCTTTTGCCATACAGGATCTGAGATCACTCCTTTCTTTCTTCTTGACACAAGGCCAGCAGGGAAAATCATGATCTGAGAGTCAGACTCAAAGAGCTGGTTGAATTTTTCAACAGTATCTTTCGTATTTGAGCCAAAGACGTTAACTCCAAGGATTACGGGCTTGAGATTGGGAATAGCATTAAAGAGTTGATTTGAAGGAGAGATCACATTTGGAAAGAAATGGTAGATTGTACTGAGAAATGCCAGGGCATCTAATCCTCCAAGTGGGTGGTTTGCAACAAATACAAATCTCCCGGAGGCAGGAACATTCTCCTTTCCCTTAACAACGACATTCATTTTCCATTCCTTTAATACATCATTTAGGAAAGGAACTCCTGAATTATCACGAAACTTGTGAACAATTGCATTCATCTCATCCTGATGAACCAGTTTCATGATGCCTCTGATAATAAACATAGGGAGGGAACTGACAAATTTTGATTTGCTGTCCCTTATTGCTTTCTCAATATCTATTATCTTAACTATTTCATCCATATTTGTGAATATCGTCTGAATAGTGAATTATTTAAATATATTTCACGGATTTGAAGTTTAGTTTTTCGTTTGCAAGGTTCTTATTAGCCATTTTTCAGCCAGCACTGGCCATGTTTCACCGGCAAGCTTTCCCGGTCTCAACCCATAACCGTGTCCTCCATCCGGAAAAAGATGCAATTCAACGGAAAGTTTGGCATCACGGAGTGCTCCGGCCATTACCAGAGCGCTATTAGCATACTGATCGTCAGCGGCCTGGAAGATATACATTGGTGGTACCTCTTTGCTTAGTTGCAGTTCAGGCGTAAGAGTATGATTAGGTCCCAGGTCAAGATATGCGGGGTAAATGAGCATTGTGAATGCTGGCCTGCATGAGAGCTTATCTGCTTTATCAACAGGAGGGTAGGTAAGCTGATTGAAAAGGGTACTGGCTCTTGCACTGAGGTTGCCACCTGCCGAGAAGCCCATTACACCAATCTTTTCAGGATCAATACCCCATTTTGAAGCATCATTCCTGACAATTCTTATTGCACGTTGAACATCCTGAAGGGCTCCTTCCTTCTTATCCGGAACCCTGTATTGAAGAACGAATGCCGTATAGCCGAGTTTAGTAAGCCAGGCTGCTACCTCGGTACCTTCAAGATCATATGCAAGTATCCGGTATCCGCCACCAGGACAGATGACTACTGCAGCTCCGTTGTTATTTGCCTGATCAGGCAGACACACTTCAATTGCCGGGTTTGTAACTTCAGAGATCCTTTTTACATTGTCATTTCTTGATGTATCAAAAGTGAGTTCCTGTTTTTCCTTGAGCTCTCCGGGAACTTTACCTGGCCACAAGTAGATAATTTCATTCATTTGTGCAAAAGTGTTAAAAGAACTCAGAAGAAGTAGAATTGAAGTAAGTTTTTTCATATTTATTTTATTCTACAACCTCAGCATTATCAAAGCTCTGCGACTTAAATTGTACACGGCTTCGCCTTGCTTTACTTGCTCCTTTACTACCAAAAAATCCCCATCCTCCACTTCCCATAAGGAATCCAAGAGCATATAATCCTCCATTGTTATTTTGGGCATACATAGTAATATCTTCATTAAAAAGCATACCGATAAAATCGAATGGTGCAATGAAGCCGTGCCATAAACCTCCGAAAAAACCATATGTGTGACCGGTAAGGCATCCTTTAACTATTTCATTTTGTGCACATCCTGTTAAAAATATCAGCAAAGAAAAAACTACTAATAGTCTAAGGTTTTTTTGTGAAATAAGTGTTTTCATTTTAGGTAAGCTTAGGTTGAATATGTCACTTGGCTAAATAATCGGATAATATTGATTCTGGAAATTCATTTTATATTTTTAATCTCTTAGAGACTGATTTTATGAATTTAACATTCCGGAATCTCACTGCTGACCAATCTTCATCAATTGAAACTATCCTGATGCCAAGCAAGCCGGAGTCATTGAGCTCTTTCCAACCATGGTCCCGGTCTATTTCTGAGCTGAACTTCTTTGAAGTTTTCTTAGGATAACAAAACCAAAGAATACCGTCAGCTACCAGGTTGTGAAGAGCAATAGGTGTCAGGTACTTGACTTCAGATACACTCTTTACAAATGCTATAATAAATTCATATGGGAATCTCGGATCAATCTCTTTGTCAAGAACTACATCTTTTAGTGTGCTTGAAAGTAAATTAGTGAAACTTTCTTCAGCATTTAATACTGCGATTTTTCCCTGCGCCTTATAATTAAGCTTTTCAAGTAGCTTCTTCATAATTTCCCCCTTATTCGATCGCTAATTTAGCAAAAAAAAGAAACCCACATATATTATGGTGATAAACAATGTTAATTGAGATTTTAAGACTTATGGATTTAGCCATGCAAAAAAAATAAGATATTCTGCATAAATATCAGTGAAAGAGATTACCTTTGTACCATCAAAAAATGGGGTGCCTTATAACAGCAGGCTGAGATCATACCCTTAAACCTGATCCGGATAATGCCGGCGGAGGGAAAAGAGAGTATCACACAAATCAGCTGCATCTAACAACCTCATATTCTTGATCTTATTCTATTAAATGAATCATTGTAATGAAGAGATTGTTCTATTTATTTGTATTTATCGGTTTGTGGGGAGTTTTGAAAGTTAATGGCTCAGTTATCAAAGGTAAAGTTACTGATCTGGAAGGTAACTCTTTAGCAGGTACAGGAATTACTATAGATAATTCTTTTCTGGGTGTTTATACAGATGCTGAGGGAGCATACTCTTTCACAGGCATAAAAGATGGAATTTATCTGCTCAGGTTTTCTTTTATTGGATATGAGACTCAGGTTATAGAGGTCAGACTTAAGAGAGAAGCAATTTTGAATATAGCTCTTGCGCCGCAACCATTTATTACAGAGGAGGTTCTGGTAAGTGCCACCAGAGCGGGTGAACATACACCATTAGCTTATTCAATTATTAGTTCTGAATTGTTGAAAAAGAACAACACTGGCCATGATCTTCCATATTTACTTAGTCTCACTCCTTCACTTGTCGAGACATCTGAAGCAGGGAATGGTATCGGATATACCAGTCTCCGTATCCGCGGGACTGACGGGAGCAGGATAAATGTCACAATAGACGGGATACCCCTAAATGATCCTGAATCGCAACAGGTGTTCTGGGTAGATCTTCCTGATCTGGCATCTTCGGTAGAAAACATACAAGTCCAGAGAGGTGCAGGTACCTCTTCAAATGGAGCCGGAGCATTCGGGGCAACAATCAGTATACAAACTTCAAATCCTGATAATGAGCCATTTGCTGAAGTAAACTCATCAATGGGTTCCTTTAATACAATGAAAAATATGGTATCCGCCGGGACCGGACTTCTGGCAGGTAAGTTTGCACTTCAGATGCGTTATTCTGACTTGAAAAGCGATGGATATATCGAAAGGACGGGATCAGATCACAGATCGGCTCATATTAGTGGTGTATACAGGAGCGACAGATCGAGGTTAAAAGCAAATATAATTCTTGGAGAAGAGCATACTCAGATTGGCTGGTGGGGTGTTCCTAAAGATATGCTTACCATTAACCGAAGGTATAATCCAGCAGGTGAATATACCGATGAAACTGGAATAAAACGCTATTATGATAATGAAAGCGATAATTATACTCAGAATCATTATCAACTTATTTATAGTCTGAAAATAAACGATAATCTTTCTCTAAATACTGCCTTTCATTATACTAAAGGAGAAGGTTACTACGAGGAATACAGAGAGAATCAATCATTGGCAGATTATGGAATACCTGCGATTAGTATCGGTGATACTACAATTACAGAAACAAATCTCATAAGAAGAAAATGGCTGTCTAATGATTTTTACGGGCTTGTTTATTCGCTTAAATACCATAATGATCGTATTGAAGTTGTTGCCGGTGGTGGAATGAACCTCTATCTGGGAGACCACTTTGGACATATTATCTGGATGAAACAGGCAGGGAATGTTGAAAAAGACTACCAGTGGTACTCCAATAGTTCAAGAAAAGGGGAGGTAAGTCTGTATGGCAAAGTAAATTATTCATTGTCAGATCTTACCACTGTGTTTGGCGATATGCAGTACAGACATATTGTCTACAAAATGACAGGGATTGACGATGATCTGAAGGATATAGGTCAGGAACACAGGTTCGGATTCTTCAATCCTAAAGCCGGTATTTTCTTTTCAATAACTCCAAACCAGGATGCTTATTACTCATTCTCTATTGCTAATCGTGAGCCAACACGTGCTGATTATAAAGAGGCTTCCGGAGACCAGAATGCAACTCCAAAACCGGAGACCCTTTACGACTCCGAGTTGGGTTATAAGATTAGAACCGGCAAAGCCTCATTTGCAGTTAATCTCTATGGAATGGTTTACAGGGATCAGCTTGTACCAACCGGTGAATTGAGTAATGTAGGCTATGCAATAATGACAAATGTTGATAAGAGTTACAGGATGGGACTGGAGTTAATGGCAGGATTTAAACCTAAAGATTTTATCGATTGGAATATAAATCTGACTCTCAGCAAAAACAAAATCACAGATTTTATTGAGTATTATACAGATTACAATACAACTGATTGGTCTTCTGAATATTTGAATAAAGATCTGGGCGAGGTTGATATTGCATACTCTCCTTCTATTATCGGAACGAGCGACCTGGCTTTTGAAATTTTTGGTGGAGTTAATTTGCACTTGATCAGTAAGTATGTCGGCAAACAATACTTCGATAATACTACGAATCCGGATCGGATGATTGATCCATATTTTATTAATAATGTAAGGTTAGATTTTGAGCCCCGGATAAGGACTATGAAGAAAGTTGAATTTCAATTTCTTGTGAATAACGTTTTTAATGAAATTTATGAGAGCAATGGTTATGGAGGTAACTGGTACGAAAATGGTATTGAACAAACATGGTCTTACTATTTTCCACAGGCTGGTAGAAATTACATGCTTAGGCTAAGCTTAAAATTTTGACAATCAATCAGGGATTATGACTGTATTAGGATGGATGTCAAATAATTATATTGAGGTATTCGGAGTTATTGCCGGGATAATATATGTGTTTCTGGAGATCAGGCAGACAATCTGGTTATGGCCTGTTGGAATAATCACATCCGCTGTATATATATGGGTTTTTTTTACAGGTAAACTCTATGCAGACATGAGTCTGCAGGGTTATTACCTTATCATAAGTTGTTTGGGATGGTATTGGTGGGCTGGTAGAATGATTGGGAGAGTGGGTGAAGGGGAGAAGGGAAGACAGAAAGGTCAGGAGGAAAAAGCATTACAGGTGACGAGATTGCAATTCAGGATTGGGATAGTATTGGCTGTCGTTTTTGTAGTGTTATATGGTGTGATATGGGCTATACTTTCCCGGTTAACAGATTCACCTGTTCCCGGGTGGGATTCGTTTATAACATCCTTGTCGATAGTAGCAACATGGATGCTGGCTCGTAAAATTTATGAACATTGGTTTTTATGGATTGTTGTAAATTTTGTTTCAGTGGTTTTGTTTTTAACCCGTGGTTTATATCCTACAGTTATTCTATATATGATTTATGGAGTAATGTCGTTCGTGGGACTTGTAGCATGGAAGAAAACAATTAGGTATGATTTATCAATACGCGAATTATGAAAAATCATCAGATTTATAAAACAGTAATAGTTGCTGACGGAGCTTTTCCCACACACGATATCCCAATTGGGTATCTTCAGAATGCCAATAAAATAATTTGTTGTGATGGGAGTGCCGGAAAACTGGTGAAAGCAGGTTTCGTGCCAGATGCTATAGTTGGAGACATGGATTCGCTCAGTGAACCTATGGCAGAAAGTTTCAGTGATCGCCTGTTTACAGAGAGAAGTCGGGATACAAATGATTTGACAAAAGCTGTATTATGGTGTAATGAAAGGGGATATACAGATTTAGTAATCATTGGAGCAACAGGTAAACGGGAGGATCATACTATAGCCAATATTTCTCTACTGGTTGAATATGCTAAAGAGAATAATGTTATTGTGGTAACAGACACAGGGATTTTTACACCTATGTTAGAAAGTCACGAAACATCCTCTTTCCCAGGTCAGCAGATTTCAATATTTTCAATTGATAATGAAACAGAAATAACCTCCAGCGGGTTAAGATATCCTCTGACTAAAAGAAAGCTTGATAACTGGTGGTCAGGAACATTAAACGAATCTCTTGGGGAGAGTTTTACCCTGGAATTTAATAGAGGCAGAGTTATTGTATATTTGCAGTTCCCGTGATCAGTTTATAATGTTTTTAATTCCTGCACTTATCTTGGTCTCAAGTTCGTTATCTGAATTGATACTTGCAAGTAAATTAAATTTTTCAGTAACTTTAGAGCTTATAATTAAACTCCTTTTGCCCCCTGTCCCGCCAAGGCGGGACATCCCCCTTTAGAGGGTTCGGGGGCACTTCTTCAACTTAGCGAACCTCAACAACAGTTTCTTACTCCCGTTCTTTTTGAATTCAACTGTGGCAGTAGTATTAGGGGCTTGTCCTTCAATAGACAAGATTACACCATTACCAAACCTCTCATGTTGTACCGAATCTCCTTCTGAAAATGAGGAGGAGACACTGGCGGTGAATGGAATATCAGATGCAGATTCCGTTTTTCCTATCCTTTTTAACCTGTCATTTTTAACATAATTATGAGGTTCTTCCCGGAAAGATGATGGTTTGATCGTTGATCTGTTATTGGTTTTAAATGGTAAGCCTCCTGTTTGAGGATAGTGCAGAAACCTGGAATCAATCTCCTTAAGAAACCTGCTCGGACTACATCTTTCGAGGTTACCCCATTTATACCTGTTAAGGGCGTAGCTCAGAGAAGCCTGTTTTTCTGCACGGGTCACTGCAACATAAAACAGCCGTCTCTCTTCCTCAAGCTCGCGTGCGCTGCCTGATGACATTGGTGATGGGAACAGAGTATCTTCCATGCCTACAATATACACGTGTTTGAATTCCAGGCCTTTGGCCGAGTGCATGGTCATGAGGGTGACCTTATTCCGGTCTTCCTCTTTTTCGGTATCCTGATCAGTCAGTAGTGCCACATTTGCCATATAGGCTTCCAGTATCGATGGCTCCCCATTTGTTTCAGCAGACTCAGTAAAAACTTTTATTGCATTAAGCAACTCTTCAAGATTTTCATAACGGCTAATCTCTTCAAGTGATTGACCCTCCTTTAGCTCTCTCATAATTCCTGACCCCATGGCAATTTCTTTAGCTTTTTCAAAAGCATCTGTAGTATCTGAGTTAAGTCGAAGTGAAATTATTACATCAGAATACATCGATAACTTCTTTGCTGTACCTGAATTGAAACTATCAGGATACTTCCCGGTTTCCGTGAGAATTGTCCAGGGCGTGACATCTAAGGCAGTAGCCAGGTCAAATATTTTTTTAATTGTTGTATCGCCAATACCTCGTTTAGGATAGTTAATAGATCTTTTAAGAGCTTCTTCATCCTCTGGATTAATGATCATTCTGAAGTAAGCTAAAATGTCTTTTACTTCCTTCCGGTCATAAAAAGATAATCCTCCGTATATCTTGTAGGGTATGTTTTTTCTTCGCAGTGTCTCTTCAAAGATTCTTGACTGGGCATTTGTCCTGTAGAGTATTGCAAAGTCAGACCATCGCAGCTGCTGAGAATTTTTCTTATCAAAGATATCTGAGGCGATATTAAATCCCTCCTCAGAATCGGTAATCGATTGAAATACCTGTATCTTTTCTCCAGCCTCATTCATTGAATAAACCTTCTTTTGAATCTGACCCTCATTATTTGCAATGATGGCGTTTGCAGCATCAACAATATTCTGTGTCGACCTGTAGTTTTGTTCAAGTTTATAAAGTTTATAGTTAGTGTAATCATTTTTGAATTCAAGAATGTTTTCAATACGTGCTCCACGGAAAGAGTAGATACTCTGTGCATCATCACCAACTACACAAATATTATGATGTAAAGAGGCAAGCTTTTTAACTATCAGGTATTGTGAGTAGTTGGTGTCCTGATACTCATCAACAAGTACATAATTGAATCTTTTCTGGTATGTCTCAAGTACATCAGGAAAGTCTCTCAGGAGGATATTTGTATTTAGCAGTAAGTCGTCAAAGTCCATTGCATTGGCTTTGAAACACCGGGAGGCATATTTCCTGTAAATATCGGCTAGCAATGGCATCCGGCTTGATTTGTCATATTCATGCATCGAGGAATTTGCTCCATACATGCTGGCTGTTATAAGGCTGTTTTTTGAAGATGATATCCTGGAAGCGATAACTCCTGTTTTGTAAATTTTATCATCCAGATTAAGCTCCCTGACAATAGATCTGATAAGACTTTTTGAATCTGATGAATCGTATATAGTGAAGTTTGATTTGTAACCGAGTCTTTCAGCCTCTATTCTCAATATCTTTGCAAAAATAGAATGAAAAGTGCCCATCCAGAGGTTACGGGCTATCTCCGGACTAATAATCCTGGTGATCCTCTCCTTCATCTCTTTTGCAGCCTTATTCGTGAAGGTCAATGCAAGTATTTTGCCGGCCTGAACATCATGCTCAAGAAGATGAACGATGCGATAAGTCAGAACCCTCGTTTTACCGGCACCCGCCCCAGCTATAATGAGCGAAGGTCCTTCAGTATTAATAACTGCTTGTTTTTGAGCTTCATTAAGGTCGTTCAGATAGTTGGTTGTCATGTGTTTATATAGATTACAGCGTGCCGGGTCCGGCAAATTTAACAATAACAGGTGTTATGAAACAGGAAAGTGAAAAGTAAAATTGGATTTTTTATTAACAAATGCAGGTAAGTGCCAATTTATCTAAACAGGAAGAAGTTTTTATTATATTTGCTATGATAGATTCCGAATAGGAATTAATTTAATTACCTGAAAGAAAAGAAACTCCCGGAGGTATAACACTTTGCTGTCATTATGGATAAAAGTATATTTTTTGGATTACTACTGATTGCCTCAGGTGCATTTTCCGCAGGTAGTTTTGCTATCCCATTTGGTAAGATCAAAGAGTGGGAATGGGAATCATACTGGCTGATCTATAGTTTTGGAGCATATATTATTTTTCCATTGATTGCCTGTTTTCTCTTTGCCCCTGATTTTATAAGTATCTATAAAGATGTGCCATCAGACGCACTTTTAAAAGTATTTCTCCTTGGTGCTGTTTATGGGATAGGCAATTTGTCCTTTGGATTGTCTTTGCGCTATCTTGGAATATCACTTGGATATGCATTATCTCTTGGATTAATGCTTGCTATAGGCACCCTTATTCCTCCATTATTGGATGGGCGTCTTAATATAATGATTGCCAGCTCCGGGGGTAATTTATTGATAATCGGAGTATTAGTTGCCTGTGGAGGTATTGCTCTTTCAGGGTGGGCAGGTTTTTTGAAGGACAGAACTATTTCCGATGCTGACAAACAGAAAAGCATAACGGAGTTTCATTTTCTGAAAGGATTGTTTGCAGCCATTCTTGTAGGAATCACCGGATCGGCAATGTCTTTGGGCTTTGAACAGGGAATCCCTGTTGCTGAAAGTGCTGCCGGATACGGGGTCGGTTCTTTATTCATAACAATGCCGGTAATGCTCCTGCTTCTTTCGGGCACATTTGTTACAACTATAATATGGTGTTTATTTCTTGGCGTAAAG
>Ga0307377_10004765_pt1 | contig 14751 bp, 17 predicted proteins | sample TR3MG_FD_202535 | JGI IMG/M metagenome (GOLD analysis project Ga0307377, IMG submission 202535) | Soil microbial communities from Risofladan, Vaasa, Finland - TR-3 | ecosystem: Environmental > Terrestrial > Soil > Coastal area > Acid sulfate soil | place: Finland: Risofladan, Vaasa | collected... | reverse complement strand
ATCCACAAAGTTGCATAGTTCTGCAAATGCTCCTGCAAGGTTACGCCAGCCTTTTTAAGCATCAAAGGGGTAATTTCTTTGACCATCTTTTGGGTATATGGGTTGAAAACTCTAACCTTCTTCGCCTTAAGAGTAAAGTTTGAGTAAACCCTATTTAACTTATTCAACGAGCCTACAGTAGTCCTCTTCCTCCGCCTCGTCTTTTTAGGAAAACCTCCATTCCTAAGAAGAATATTGAAATTGTAAACAGAAAGATAATTAGCCTGTTTTCTAAAGTCTAGATTCTTCTCATACTCTAACCATAAAGGATAATCGACAAGAAACTGAGACCTCGTATATCCCTTGTAAACAGACGACAGATATTCGTCATCCATCTTTTCTATCTGATTTCCTGTTATGGGACACTTCAAATAACTCTCTTCTTTGCCAGAAAAATAAGCCTGATTGATAACCCTGAGATAACGCCCCGCTGTTGGTTCGATCACATATCCGTAAGAACAAAGAGGAAAATCCTTGTAAAGCTTGCGGTACTTCTTTAAATCTGTTTTATGACGCAAATGCTGACGATCTATATTCGGAACCATTTCTCCGCAAATTGGACACTTTATCATCGGATTGTTCTTATATGACCTGGATATGTTTCTGAAGTTCTTTAACTGATTCAACATACAAGAAATCATGTACGCATTGAAAGCGTAACCGTTCGCCTTTGCACATTTCTTCAGATCAAAATTTCCAGCCGCGAGCCAAATGATTTCATCATGAAGATGACATCCGGCCTCCAAGTCTTTGTGCATATAAGGACCGAAATACCTGGACCAAGTATGTTTAAAAATACTGTAGTTATTTACAATCTTGGCCAGTATCTCCTCGCTCTTTTCTTTAGCCTCCTGATGCTTCTGTTGGTTTTTCTCCGACTTGGAATCCTTAAATTGCATCGCAATAGCAGCAGCCGCCTGATATTCGGCTATAACATCCTCTATAAACTTACCATCTATCTTTTTAATATCGTGCTTCCATTTTTTCTTTACTTCACGAAGAATCTGCTTTTCTAACTTATTCATATATTCTCCTAGCTGCCATAACAAATCTTGCAAAACTCACAAAACCTACAAGGAGGTTTTGATCTAGTATAATTCGAATCGCGTTTCGGAAGCTTATTACATGATAGAATTTCAACCAGCTCCAACGCCTCTTGTTTGATTCGCTCAATCATCTTGTCGTCTCTCGGAACAAACATCTCCTTTATCTCTTGAGTATCCTTTGACTCATACAAAACAACTGCGCCTTTAAGGTCGAGTATCCACATGTAAATGTTAACTTGGACAACGTGCTTTGGATCAGCCTCGGTAAGATCAAAGAAATCCTTGCTCTTGATTGTCTTAAAATCGACAACAAAAATGTCCAGATTAGTCCCTTTCTTAAATCTGGAATTACTCAGGTCAACAACAGCATCGCAATGACCATCAAAATTATACTTGTCCTCCGACTTTACTCTTAGCTCCTCGTACTCTGCCTTGTTACACCCACAACAACAAGACCACCCAGTTTCTTTGCTCGGATCAAAAATCCCAAGCTTCTCTTTGTCTCCGTATTTCTTGTGACACTTAGGATTAATGCATTTCCATACACCTCTAAGAACCCCTGCCTCGTTTAGGTATTTTTCCCATCGAGAATGGGCATAATGGCCATTATCGAATATCCTTTCGATACGAGGATCAACGTCTTCATATCCTTTTGTCAAAAACTTTGATTTATGATTGTAATATTGATATGCTATCTTTCTGTGACAATACCCCCAAGCACTAGGGTGAAAAATATCATATGCACGAGTATTGTCTACGGCCTTCTTGACCATGTAATCTCGAACAATTTGTTCTACCCTTGCTGGCATGTCTCCGTAAACGTTCATCAATTTCTCTCCCAAAGACCAGACTTGCTCATGGTTTCGTCAATAAGCTTCTTCATGCCTTGCGCTCCATTGTCTTTCAAAAAAGAGTCAGGATCGCTGTCTGTAGGCAACGTAGTAAAACAATGAGACAAAGACTTGTGACCAAAATAAGATCCAGTATTGAAAGCCAACATAAGCTCATTGGCTCTTTCGTTATGCTTCAATCCAGCCTCATCTCCATCAAACATAAAAACGATCTGATGAGTATATCGCTTCAGAAGATAGGCATGCATTGGCGTAAATGCGCCCCCAAGAATGCCAACCGTATTTGAAAACCCAAAGGCATGCATGGCAATTACATCAAACTGTCCTTCTACAATGATGGCATAACCCTTTTCCCAAATAGATTTCATGGCATTATGCATGCCAAAAAGAGTTTCCCCTTTAGGATAGCTTTCATTCCAATATTTAGGCTCACAGTCGTCTGTAACGCCCCTTACAGATAGGGCTATCAAATTAGAATAAGGATCGAAAATTGGAATGACTATTCTACCTGAAAAACAATGATCGACAGCAAAAGGGACAAATCCAAGTCTGAAATCAGAGATTGTTTCTACGTCCAATCCTCTTTTTTCTGTAAGATACTCACGTCCAAGCTCTCCTGGTTTTTGAAACAAGGAGAGCCTGGACGCTCCGTATAAATACTCTCTGTCTTTTTGGGACAGTTCTCGTATTCTGATCGATCTGTACTGCAACATTTTTACTCAGTCTTTGTCTGTTCCGTTGTATCGTCATCGGAACCTGTTTCCATCTTCTCTTCGCTTTCCTTCACTGACTTGATATGATCCACTATATCTACCGGAATGTCAATGTTTTTCTCCTTAATTGCTTCAACAATTTTGTCAACAATCTCGGTATCGTCAATCAAGGCGGCTTTCAGAGAATCGAAATCCTCATAATGCTCGCCAAACAGAGAAAATGTCTGTTCGTCCTCTTCTCCCTCGTTTTCGCTCTTATTTCTCTTGGTTTTGATGACCTTGGTTGACATGGCCAAGTCAATCAGTTGCTCCAGAGCATCCGGTTTCTTGCCAATGTAGTAGATCGGAACAACGCATTCCTTGTACGGAGGACCAAAACGGTTTTTAACAATCTGAACATTCGATCTGAGACCAATTCCTTCTCCGTTGGACATGATCTCCCGCTTGCCCTTCTTGGCATAAACAGAAGAAACACGAAGACGAAGTGAAGAATAGAACCTCAATGCTTCGCCATGCGGAGTCGTTTCGCCAGAATAGAACATTCCAATCTTCTGACGAATCTGGTTAACAAAGACTACCGTACAATTACCAAGCCTGGAAGCCCTTACAACATCAGGAAGACCGCGACTCATAAGCATTGCAGAAGCTCCGACTCTGGCTTCTTTATCAAGCTCTTGGTTCATGATCTTAGCTGGACGCAGACCGGTTACTGAATCAACTACAATCAGTGCAAACTTTCCACTTTGAGATGCGTCTATGATCATTTTGAAGTACGCTTCGCCGGTAAGCCAGCTATCGACTCTCAAAACATTCTTTGTAACAACTCCGAAGTTTTGCGCCCACTCAGAATGGTAACTGCTCTCGATGTCAATCCAAAGAACCCTCTCACCATTGGATGTTACATCGGCAGCAAGTCGATGGCCGAGACTTGATTTTCCGCCGCCATGAGGCCCAAAAAACTCACAAACATAGCCCCTAGGAACTCCTCCTTTGCCATGCTTTTCCATAAATTGAGGGGTAATCAAAGTATCCAACTCTTTGCAGCCAGTACTGATTACACTATCAATCGAGATGTATTCATCAGCTTGCATAATCAAGTCTTCGCTCTTGCAGCCTACAACCGTATTTAGCTGATCGATCAAAACCTGATTCTCGTTTTTTTCTTGTTTTTTCTTAGCCATTATAAATTCCTTTCGAATTCCTTGGGGGATTATGAATCCCCCAAGGACATACGCTGACATGAAAAAGAAGACAATTTACCAGTCGATATCGTCGGAGGTTACTTTCGGCTTCGCCCCAGCAGATGGCGGAGGACTAGACGGCTTTTCAGATTCAGATTCAGTTGAGGAATTTGATTCTTCTTCTTTACTGTTTCCACTGGCCGTATTCTTGCTCTTCGCAGCAAGCATAGCTCTGATTTCGTCAGGCGTATTCGGCTTGCGCATGTCAACCAGACGCTTCTTCAAGTCGCCAGATTTGATCAGCTGAAGTTCTTCTTCAGTAAACGGAGCGGCATCCAGCGGGGTTGCTTTGTACTTCGTTCGGCGCTTGTCGTTCGGCGGAGCTTCAAGCCGAATGATCCAATCAACGCCATCAGGACCGCCAGGGTTCTTTCCAGTATTAATCTTCCATTCAACAATCTGATCGCGAAGGGTTCCGGGGAAGTCCATGATCTTCAGCTTGTTTCCGTCATCTCGATGTAAAACCCAACAAGCATACTTCAACTTAATCTCTTTGACCAAACCATCAATCATCAGAGGATCAAGAACCTGTCCGGTCTTCTTGTCAATGTGAGGGGTACGGTAGAAAATCGGATCGTAAACTTGGCGGTATTCAACCGCATCGAAAACGAATCTGATCTTGTACTTCTGATTAGCCTGAAGACGGAGGAACTGACCTCCTTCTCCATTGGCAAAACCACTCTGTTCCTTGTCATCCCACGATACGAAATTAGCCATGACTTCTCTCCTTTGGCTTCGGTACGACGCCTTGACATTACCAATCGATCACATGTGTCGCCCCGTCGTTTTCTCCCGACTGAGGCTTACTGACCTTGGAAATGTCGAACGATTCGAGGCTCGCATGTTTTGATGCGCAAGCCGGAGCCTCAATAGGCTTTCGCATCTTTTCTAGTTCTGCTTTCGGAACTTCTACTTGCTGTACTTCTGCTTGATTTTGTGGTTTTGATACTACAATAGCCTCTGTTTCTGATTGATTGTGAATCTTCTGTTCTGGCCCAATTCTCATTGCAAGGAAACTAACCAGCCTGCTCAGCATTTCCTGCTGTCCCTTCAAATGCTCATAGCTGAACTTGGCCGTTTCATATACTCTATTAATCTCGTTCTGCCGGTTAAGCAAATCGCTAATAAGTATTTCAACCTCTCCATCCCGCTTCTCTTTGCTACTTCCCTTAGAACAAGTATTCCCGATGGTTCTTAGACGTTTGATGCCTTGGTCGAAAGTATTTTCAAGAGGACCAAGCTCAACAATAAGAGCGTGTAAGCTGTCCATCTTGTTACGAACTTCAACCATGAGATCCCACAAACGATCAGGGTTTTCTCTAGCATGGTCTAGCTCTAGTCTGACTGCATAACTAGAAAGACTTTTAAGCTTGGCGTCAATGTCGCCAACTTCGACCTGAGAGAGTAATTGATCAATTGCTTTTTTGGTTGGATTAAACCGGTCTATGTCGAATGCTTCGGATGGCTTTTCGGATAGTTTTGACGGCTCTTCCTTCGGCTCTACGCTCGCGGTTTTGAGAACTTTAGGAGCCTCTTTCTTTTCCTCGGACTTAGGAGCTGGAGACGTTTCTCCGAAAAGCTCTTTTTCGATGTCCTTGGTTGTAGATGTAGGAGACACTATTGCGTCAAAGGGATCTGAAGACAAGGGAAACTCCTCTCTGTACAGCGCTGGTTTCTTGGCTACCTGACCACTCATTGGTCCTGTAACATCACTTAATTCTACATCAACTTCACTAATTTCCTCTACCTTTTTTGAAGATTTTTCCTCCTTTGTCGCAACTTGTTTTGAATCAACGCTTTCCGCAAACGAAAATATTTCGGAAAGTTCCTTATTCGCAATGCTGATGCTTTGCAAAAACTTAGAATGATCCTGTTTGAAACTTGCTTCATGTTCAGTGTAATCAGGAACATCCCCTGACTTAACAACAGGCTTTGCTGATTTAATAACATCTTGCATATTCATTTTAATACTTCCTGCCAAAGGTCAATCTTTGACTGAACCATGCCATTGTAACGATTGCGACCCAAACTATGCATAGTCGCTTCAGCTTCGTTCTTCAGCATTTCAACAAGAGATGCCGAAATCTTTCCAGACTTAGCGGGAAGATCCGCCGGAGAAGCAACTTCAATTTCGACTTCGATTGTCTTTCCAATATCCAAACTCTCGAAATTCCCGGTATTGATCTTCAACGAACAATGCGATCCAATCTTGACCTTCATGGATTTTCCTCCTATGGTTTTAAAACGAAATCTTCCTCTTCTTCGTCATCGAAGACGGATTTGATTTCACGGACCTCTTTTTCCTCTCCCTTCAAGTTCTTGAGCTTCCTTGCAACTTTCGAAGCATCTTCAAGCTCTATCTCCAAGTCTTTTCTGGTTGCCCTACGCCCAAGTCTCTTGCTGGATGCATCCAAGAATCCATCAAATGCCCCTTCTGTAAGCAAGATTTCAATGACGTTCTTTTTATTGCCGTTGCCAGCCCTCTGACAGAAATCAATCAGTGATTTGTAAGGCTGTCCGGCTTCAATATCTACGTATGTCTGACCACCCAATCCGCTAACCCCCTTGTATCCTTTGCGTATAGCTTTCTTGTCAACTCCAGCATCAACGACCCGGTAATCAGCTTTTGATTCGTTAACCTTGATAGGAAGCAACTCAATCTTCATCTTTTTCAGATCTTTTTCATATACATCAGTCGTTTCGTAATCTCCAAACGAACCTTCAACCGTAAGCTGACTTGCCATGAATTCTGCGGGATAGTAAGTCTTCAAAAACGCACTTTGGTATGCCGTAAAAGCATAACCAGCACTATGAGATTTATTGAAAGCGTATTCGCCAAACGCTTCCATATCCTTCCATATTTTTGAAGCGATTTCTGCTGACGCTGTCTTTTTTTCTTCTACTCCATTGGCAAACTTCTCTTTCATCTGATCTAGTAGATCACGCTTTTTCTTTCCCATCGCTTTTCTAACTTTGTCAGCGGTACTCGCATCAAACCCTGCCAGTACTCTGGTTATTTTCATAACCTGCTCTTGATAGACCATGATTCCAAATGTAGGTTTCAAAATCCCTTCCAAAAGCTCAACAGGATAAGTAACCTTCTCTTGGCCGTGTTTACGCTTAACATAGGTCGGAATGTATTCCATTGGACCAGGACGGAACAACGCATTCGCCGCAATAAGGTCTCCAAAGCAATCGGCTTTTAAATCAGACAATAAGCCCCTCATACCTCTAGACTCAAACTGGAAAATGGCCGAAGTATCGGCTCTCGCAAACAAAGCTAAAACTTTAGGATCGTCATCGGGAATGTTATTGATGTCGATTGTGATATTGTATCGGTTCTTGATCAATTTGAGCGTCCTGTTAAGAATACTCAAAACTTTAGTTCTCAAGAAGTCGAACTTGATCAGACCAAGCTTTTCGACATCCCCCATGTCGTATACGGTTGCCAGCTCCTTTGATTTTCCCGCATACTGCTGCGGACAAACATCAACAAGAGGGTTTTCTGTAATCAGAATACCTGCCGCATGAATACTTCTAGAACTAATCATCCCTTCGATCTTCTCAGCAAACATAAACTCGTTCTTATACTGCTCTTTCAATGCCTTAAACTCAGGATCAGAATAGACATATGTATATTCTTCTGGCTTCTCCAAATATTTGCTCTTCAGTAAAGTACATTTATCACTTGGAGACTCATTAGGTCCTTTGGGCAACTTCTTTGTAATCTCATTGGCCTTGATTGCGCTCATGTCAACGAGAAATTTTGCTCCAACAGACTTTCTTCCCATCTGATACGAAGCGCTCTTTCTGTTTTGAACTTCTATTTCTTTCTGTTTCTGCTTTTCTTCAAAAGTATTTTCAGGGTCAAAAGCTCTAAATGCAGCCTTGATTGCTCCAGCAACATGGAACGTTGATACCGTACCGATCCTGGCACATCGATCAGCCCCATACTTCTCAACGACATACTTAATGACTTCATCGCCTCTTTCGGCGCAAAAGTCAATGTCAATATCGGGCATCTCATTCCTGTCCGGCGTAAGGAATCGCTCGAACAGTAAGTCATACTTGATTGGATCAATTCCAGTAATACCCAAACAGTACAACAACAATGATCCAGCCCCTGATCCTCGCCCAACTCCAACCATAATGTCATGGTCCTTGGCGAACTTTACATAATCAGCGACAATGAGGAAGTAACGATCAAAAAGGAAGCCTTTTTCACGAATATTTCTGACAACCCCAATTTCTTCTTCAAACCTCGCCAGATACTCAGGGTTTTTGTCCTTACCAATACGTTTCAACCCCTCTTTCGATAAATGAATGAGATATTCAAGGTCTGAAGAAAACTCCTTAGGAATATCAATGCCTGGCAGTTGAACCTTACCAAATTTAATTTCTGCATTACACTTATCGGCAATCTCAAGGGCAGACTGAATAGCTTGGGTGTTGGGTCCTCCAAAAACATCAATCATTTCTTCTGGAGATTTCAGATACAAATGATTGGTTGTATGTCGCATCCTGTTGGGGTCTCGAACGCATCTACCCGTTTTCAACGCAACCAAAACTTCTTGGACAAACGCATCTTCTTTAAGTAAATAATGAACATCGTTCGTTCCTAATACCTTAACACCAATCTCTGAAGCAATCTTAGCAACGCCAGAATACGCCTTTTCTTCTCCTTCAATGTCGTGATATTGAAGCTCCATGTAGAAATCGTCTTTGAAAATCTTTTTCAACCGTTCGGCATAAGACTTTGCCAAGTCTGGCTGGTCGTTCAGAATCGTATCTGGAACGATACCGCCAATACAAGCTGTCGAACAGATAACCCCTTCAGAATGCTGCTCCAAAACCTCCCAATCAATTCTTGGATCGTAATGATAACCTTCCTTCCATGCAATCTCACTCATTCGATAAATACTTTTGATCCCCTCGTTGTTTTTGGCAATAAGAATCAAATGATAATTGTTTCTTCGACCAGTCTTGTCCTTCCGGTCATTAACAAAATAAGCCTCTAGCCCAAATATCGGACGAATGCCGTTTTCTTTGCATGTCTGAGCCAGTTTGACCCAAGAGCTGACAACTCCATGATCTGTAACAGTAACAGTTTTGTACCCAAGAGACTTGGAGTAATCAACCATCTTCTTCAAAGGAACAGGAGCATCCTGTGGACTATATTCTGTATGCAGATGATGATGGGCAAATTTGTAGTTCAAAGATTTAATTATGTTCATGAGCTTTTTCTTTGTCCTCTCTCGACCTCGACATTACGACATCTTTCATCTCAACATAATACGGACAGGAGAAACATTGCCTTGGCCTGGATATGTTTTCTCTGGCCGCATATTCAACAGCAGCCTTCAAGGGAATAGCCCCTTTTTTGGCGTATTGCTTGATTAGGGTCAACGACTTGTTGCTGGTAGTAACCCATGCCATTTCAGGCTTGAAAGTAGTATCCTTTGATAAAAGGTTTTTTTGAGAAGCTAATACCAACGCTCCAACATGTTCTTTGTGATATTGACAAGAGAAACATTGAACATGCTTTTCAAGGAAAAAGTAAATGGAGTCCCTAATTATCCTCGAAACAGTCATTCCCTTGAAGCGTTCAATTCGCTTTGCCGCAGTAATGATTCGCCGATCTATAGCTATATTCTTCGACATTATTTTCTCCACTCAAGGAATGATACATCGTGAACAAAATAAAGCAAGTATAATTCTCACAGGAGATTAAAAATGAATCTAAAAGACAAGTTCAAAGGCTCTATCCTAGGTATGGCCATGGCCGACTCATTAGCATTCAAAAAATGCGGAGGAACCGGCTACAGTAGCGAACTTCAGCTTTGTTTATGCGTAGCAAAAACACTATGCTCATGTAAAGCTGCAACCAGTGAATTCCAACGCTTGCTCGCCAAAAACTTTATAGATTGGTCGGAAAACATTGGAGACTCAGAAATACGAAAGAACGCAATCGATACTAACTTGGCCTCTTTTGATGCTCTCAAAAACTCCATCCCCTTGGATGAAATTGAAATCATGTCTCCGGATACAGGAGCAACCGCAAGAGCAATGCCTATCGGTCTTTACTGGAATGATATTATTACAAAAAGTATCCAGTTTGGAATCCTTTCCTGCGAAATATCTCACACGGACATGAACAGTAAATGTAGCGCAGTCGCCGCAGCGTTGGGAACACTTTTGGCCTCCAAAAACGTTCCAACAGGTTGCTGGGCCAATGAAATTACAGCCATAACCTCTGGCATCGATAAGGAGTTCGTTGAATCTATCAAGCTGGCTTCAAAAATCGCAGCAAACAAAACAACCCCTGAAGAATCTAAGAAAATCATCGGGCCAGGACATCAATGTAACGAGTCCATTGCCATTGCTCTGTACTCATGCATGAGCGAACCATTCAGCTGGAAAGATGCTGTTACCAAGGCAATCGATGCCTCTGACAATCCTTGTTCTTCAGGTTGCATAGCCGGAGGGTGGATGGGGGCAAAGTTTGGCATTCAAGGTCTTCCTCCGGAAGTTGACTCCTTGGAAAGAAAATCAGATTTGGAAATGCTCGCGGAAAAGCTTTACGACGAGTACGTGTTCAGAAAGAAAAACATCAACGACTATCAACTGATGTTTGATTGACAGCAAAAGAAAGATAAGAACTACTATTTAGTTTTTTACGGATTATTGACCCAAGACGAACAGCCACAGCCGGACTCGTTCTTATCTCAAACCTTTCGCCTTCGCCTTCAACTTCAACTGGTTCGAAGTCAAAATAGATGTTCCGCTCAAACAAATAATCGATTGCAATTTTAGCACTTTTCCTGTCAGATGTCTTGAACGTCGTCAGCTTCATTTCTCTCTCCCATCAGCCCCCCGCTAAAGACCACTGAATTTTCTGAACGCAACGTGATAAGTACATGTAGAGGTACATGTACTTGGATTTTTGGTGGAGGTGTTGGGGATTCGCGCCCCAAGTCCAGTCGCACTTCAAACCAAGCTACTACGAGCGTATCCTGTTTTGGTCTTTCCCTATTACAGGCAACTTGTCAGCTTTCTTCCAAGCGTCCATCCCGGTTTCCCGAGAACTACCAACCCTGAACCTTCCTGAAAGATGGGTCATCTTTTCAGGCGATTTGACCCGCTGCTGGTTAGGCAACGAGAGCAACAACGCCCTTGCGGGCGAAGTCGCCACGAACGATGTTTTTGTTCGCAGATAAGACTTAATCGGCTTTTTAACGAGGCCCACCGATCAACCTCGGCTCGCAACTACAGCTCTCTGTAGCGCTGTCGATGCTATTTCACCCCCAAATGATTTTTCAAACAACCATCTAACTGTCATTACAATACTACAATATCTTTCCCTTGTCAAATGCTCTATTTCCCTTTTTTATCCAATAGTTAGACACTTTCATCGCAAAGTCCATGTCCATCTTCATCTTAGAACACCAACCAGAGGTCATATACCTAGAACACCATATCATTTCACAATCCGCAGCTCCATACATGTCTGCGTCAACAATAACTTGACCAGGATGCAACCCTATCAAACTCAATGCTTTAGTGAGAAAGTTGATATTTCTTCTGCGCTTAATCTTTAAGTCGTCAACATATTTCAGGTAGCAAAAGTAAGGTACTTCTGTACAGCAAAATTTAACGCCCATTTTCTTCGCGCCTGTCCCGTGCTTTTCTATAAGACAACGGGCTTCTTCCCCATTAAAATCAAAAAGAACGTCATAATCGAACTTTATAATCCTTTCAGCCCAATCAACCGCTTCATCTTTGGCACTGTCAGGTAAATTCGGCCTTAAAATACAAGCCATGTCACTGTGCAATATGTGTATTGCATTCTGTTTTACAACCCCATCAGATACAGCTTCAACAAGTTGCATGTCTCCAACATAAATACCAGCATGAATCATTGATCCGCCTATGAACCAATTACTCAAAAACCCCTCGTCCCTGTGAAGAACTATGTCACCTGGCTTAAGGTCTGGAACAGCATCAAACATGATCTCGTTGTATTCAATCTTGTGCGTATCTACATGCCATGTAATAATGAATGGAAAATATCTCCATCCAAGCCACTTGGTATCGCCTACTTTAAAAACAATCCATCTGAATAACCTATAAAGAACGGAGGTTTCTTTTGTTTTCATGATACATTCCCAGTCCAACTCTGTATTCTTACCAGCTAGTGGAGATTCCTTTTCACGTTACACAGACACATAATAGAGCAGCAGTCTCTTTCCGGTGAGCCGGAAAGAGACTGCTCATGGCAATGTAGTCTTATCTTTTTTTACGACAACATGATTAGGCAGAAGTTTGGATCTTTGGCCAAGAACTCAGTACACAAGAATAATATGTCCTTCTCTTTCTTTTTGTCTATAATGCTGGCAAGGTCAACAAAAACCGCATCGATTATAAAACCTCTCATAGAATCAAGCGCATCCAGTTGAAATGTCAATAGGTTTGACGGATGAGTAATCATAACAAGAAGCGGAACAACAACGACAGGGTTTTTGAACCTCGAAGAAACTATTTTAATAGCACTTGTATGTCCTGTTTTTCTACATCCTTGAATCTTAATGGTACAGAAGTCCTTAAGCAATAAATAGTCAGGAATGATTTTTGAAGCATGTTTTCTAATATATAATGAATTGTCTATTAGGTTGTCGATTGCCTGAACCGTTCGTCCTATCATCTTTGATTCTTCGTCTTCAATGACTCCATTGACAGTAACCTGTATCATTTCTTTTCCCCATGGTCCACGTGAATTATACTACAGAGAAAGGTAAGCAGACGACTAGGCGTAACAGTGCTTTCTCTTTAGGACAACAGCATCCTCTTATAGTATAATGCTACAGGACTAGTGGTTAGGGGTTTGCCTATGAAGTGGTTTATTATTTTCATAATTCTTCTTGCAATTGGGGTTGTTTGTGGAGTAGGATATGGACTGTCCCTAGTTGCTTGGAAATGGCTAGGTTGGTTTGGAGTTGTCCCCATAGGATTGGCTAGTACAACCGTTGCCGGATATGCTGTTTGGTACGGTATCGGCTTACTTGCTATAATTGGATTGGAAGGTAACAGGTGCATTACCCCGAATCAAAATACGTCGGAAAATCATTCGAAGAAACCTTAGAGATCAGCGACGAAAATACAAAAAATTTCTATCTCCCTCATATCATAAAAGCTGGGTTTTCTGTCAATCCAAAACAGGACTCTTGGCCCCTGTCTCTTTCTAAAGAAGAAAAAGAGAATTACATCAACCCGAATGACAACAATGCTTATTCAGGAATCAGGTCTCCAGATCTTCTTGCCTTCTGCGGCTCAATGTCAGCTTCGATTCCATTCGTATTTTTCGAGATAAAAGACTTTGCAAGGCTTGGAATATGGCCCTTAACCGGATTTCCTGTCAGACTAGACATGCGCTATATTGCTCTTCAACATATGTACAAAATTCCAGTTATCATATTGTTCAGAGACTATCCCAGAGAAGCGTCAGGCAACATTCCTGCCCTTACAAAATCTCCGTATGGATTTAATATTCCTTATGGAGGACTTCTTTGGGACTTGCCCATTTGTTCTGTAAAATCTTGGAATATTGATCATATCAATCATAAAAACGGGAAAAGGTATCCACAAATCCTATGGAAGACAGAAGACGATGAAGGTAACCCGACCATGTTAACAATCTATGAAATCGCCGAAACCATAAAACGAGGTCTTATCAAAATGAAGACCATAGACCCCTTAGATCCTAAGCTTGGAGAATTGTGGAGGATTACCAATAACAAGGACAGACTGGAATCCGTCAAAGGAACTTACAAAGAACTCAAACCGATGTCTGTTCCAGAAGGCGGATTGAATATCTTCACAATTTCTAAAACAGGTACGTCTTCTCTCCGCTAAAACCCCAAAAGTCTTCTAGATGTCCTTCACAGCCCCCTATATCTTTGACATGTTTTACACAGGCATAAAATCCGCTCTTCATACCATATCCTTTTGCAGTCTCTTTCCCGCTCTTCTCGGTCCATTTTTTTGCCTTCTCAATGGAAGAGAAAACACCAACAATTTCTACTGTTCTGTTACAATCTTTGTTGATTCTCTTTCTCAGTTCCAAAACATGAAGGACCATCTGAGTACTCCTCAATAAAGAGAAAGCGTTCCTGTTACTTCGTCAATCTTTGAGTCCTCGTCCGGTCCAATTGCCAGACAAGTTATTGTAGCAATACCGTTGAACTCAGTCAAGCCTGAATCCTTGATTAAATGAACATCTAGCCCCTTGGACAAAGCTTTTTCGTGGATATCCAAAAGCTCTTGTTCACTATTAACTTGCAAACAAACCTTCTTGAATATACCATTGATCCATTCCGTTTGAGCTAAAGTCAACTCAATAGGTTTTGCGGAAAGTAAAGACTTTCGAGCCAAAAAGGACAGAAAAGCAATACTGGCGTGGCTGCCTTGGGCAATCTCTTTTCCTCGGCGCATTTTGAGATCTTTTCGAACTACAATGACTTGCTTAACTAACACGTAGAGTAACCTTTTAAGTTTTTTGGGTTTTTAAAGGAACCAGGATGGCGGCCTCGACGAGGATTTTGAAGACGTAGCGGAGAATCTCCCCGACTGCGGGGTTCGTATTCCCAACATATAAATCAAAGTCGCGGACGACGCCTAACGCTGGGGTACTGCACCTGAGATACAACCCGCCTCTGGAGGAAGTCGGAGGACTGATCCACTCCATATAGATGACTTGATTCCCAAACCTGATATTAATGGAATTCTCATTCCTCATTACGTAGAAAGGCTCCTCTCTCGTCCAGAAGAACCAGTGTTTAGTTTTGAAGAGCATCTTTTCTCGCAA
>Ga0307377_10004763_pt1 | contig 14757 bp, 28 predicted proteins | sample TR3MG_FD_202535 | JGI IMG/M metagenome (GOLD analysis project Ga0307377, IMG submission 202535) | Soil microbial communities from Risofladan, Vaasa, Finland - TR-3 | ecosystem: Environmental > Terrestrial > Soil > Coastal area > Acid sulfate soil | place: Finland: Risofladan, Vaasa | collected... | reverse complement strand
CAGGCAATCCTGCTTGTTTGGAATATACAGTCAGAATATCACTTCTTAATGTTCCTCTTGATGATGAAGTTTTGTACGGACACACTGAAGATGGATTGGGACATTTAATTCATATTAGCGAAATAGAAGAAGAGGTTTAAATAAAAAATAGAGGTATAATATGAAACAATGTAGAAAATGCAGAGCATTTATATCTGATGACAAAACCTATTGTAAGGATTGTGAAGAATTCATAAATTGGCGAGAAACAACCAGAGGTGTTAAAAAATAATAAGGGAATCTTATGTGATTGTTATGAAAAAAGAAACAAAAGAAAAAATTATAATTTTTATTGTAGCTATTGGTATAATATTTGCTATATGGTTTGTTTATTTGACGAGTTCCTCTTCTGGTTCATTTCATGTTACATTTGGTATTTTTACTATAATATATATCATAGGCATGATTTTTGTTATGCTGTATTTTATTAATCATATACTAAAATATCATTCAATTGTGGGACAATGAATATGATGAAAGATGGAATGATTATTAAACAAAAAAGGTGGATAGAATTGTGCCACCCAGCAGTAGTCTGTTCTATTCGCCCCACAAACTTAAAAGAAAAGCATTAATAGAATCAAGGGTTTAAAATGAAATATTGGAAAGTATTGAAAGTGTATTACTGTAAAAAATTCAGACGAAGCTGTGTACAAGCTGAAGCTGAATATCTTGATTATTACGATCAACCAGATATTGATTGTTCAAAATGCACTCTAAAAGAGAAGGATATAAAATGAAAAATAAAACATTTACAAGATGCAGAGGATGCGGAAATATGTATGAAGTTGGAACTGACCATAAATGTCTAGAATGGAAAGAACAATAAAAAATTTGAATGGTGAAAAAATGGGAATATTTGGAGAATATAAATGGCATTACCAAGACTGGAGTGAAGGATTCATAATAGGATTCGTTGCAGGTGGTTTGATTATTGGTATAGTAGTAACATTAATATTATTAAAATAAGGTTATGAAAATGAATGAAGTAATTAAAAACACTTTGGAAAATAAACATGTACTTATTATTGCTATGTTTGTATGGATATGTTTTATGTTTTCATTTTATTTTGAAAATATGTATCAAAGTATGTTTCAAGGATATCATACTATTTATGAGCATTGTTATTGGATATCACAAGTAAATTATTATTCAACGATGACTGTAACAATGTTTGCAATTGGTGGTGGATTATGTGGTCCTTTATTTTTCTTCTTAACACGTGATATTGTTATTCCATTAATCAAAGGAAATTAATATGACAGAAAAATCAGAAGTTAAAACAGATTTATTACAATTATCAAATATGATTAATGCAATTGATAATAAAACACGACTGGCAATAATGGGATTATTATATATAGAAAAAAAGTTAACATTTGAAGAAATAGTTGAAGAAACTAAAATAGATCAAAACAAAATTGCATATCATATAAATGTTTTACGTGAAACAGATCTGATTAAAAGAAAAAAGAAAAAATATCAAAACACTCGATTAGCTGTTCAAATTATGAAAGATACAGGATTTCTAAAAGAAATTAAAGATATTAAAAGGTGATATTTACTATGAAGATAACCGGGTTAAATTTTGTTCATTCAAATTTGCCAAACTCCTGGTTATCTTCTCCTTATTACCAAATAATTTATATATGATATAAAATAATAAAGATGTGATAACATGAATGAAAAAGTAAAATCTTGGAAACAAAAATTCCCTTTTGGAATAGAAGAACTTGTTAAAGGATTATCAAATAATACTCGATTAGCAATTGCTAGTCTTTTACTTGAAAAAGGAGAAATCCATCCAAATGATATTTCAAAAGAATTGAATTTAAACAAAGATATTGTTATTAGACAATTAAAAATAATGTCAAATTGTGGAATTATTAAAAGAACAAAATCAAAATGGCATGAAAATAAAGGAGTTTTTGATTCACATTATATGATAAATAAATTTTATAATAACTTAATAAAAACGATGATTAATCAGTGCAATACAGTAATGGAAAAAAGTATGATAAAAATATATACATATGAAGAATTAAAAAATATGAAATTATTAAAAGAATTAAAAAATGTAAAAGCTGTAAAATGTCCTGAATGTAAAAAAGTATTCAAAGATGATGTTGTATTTTTTGAAAAACATGCAATTAGAAATTATGGACGATGCATGAATTGTGAAGATAAAACAAGAGGACCAGGAATGACAATAGAAGATAACTTTGACAGATTTGGAAAATTAATGAAAGAAGAAATGGAAGATGAAAAATGAGTGGAAATATATTTGGTTGGTCTTTACCACCAGGATGCAGTACATTGCCAGATGAAGAAATAAGATATCCACCTGTTTGTGAAGACTGTAATGATTATGATGAAAACACACAGAAATGTCCATACGGCAATTGGGAAACAGATAATGTTAACTTTGATAAATGTCCAAAAGTCAGTATGATAAAAAAATGTGATAATTGTAAAAAAGAAATGAATAAAGTCATAACAGATATTCCTAAAGAACATACAGCATATCTTTATGATACAAGTTTTTGTTGCAGTAAAAAATGTGCAAAAGAATTACAAAAAAAATTCGATAAAGAAATTGAAGATGAGAAAAATGCTTGAAAGGTTAACAATTTCAGATCCAGATGATATCATTGTTGAATGGTGGAATGATGTTAAAACACTGAAAAATAAAAAAATATTTACATTTAAACCAGGAATTAATATTGTTATTGGAAAAAACGCATCAGGTAAATCAACACTTTTAACATTTCTTGCTCGTCACTTTCATTGTGAGCAAGGTGGTATTTCTTATTTAACAAATCATTCGATCCATGAATTATTTGGTTTTAACGAAAAGAAAACATATAAAGGATATAAAATTACACATGATGGACAGCCAGTTGGATATTATAGTCCTGATAAAGAAATCGGTATATATGGTGGATCATTTGATGATGATTTTATGCACGAAGGAATCGAATCATTATTTACACGACAAATTTCTCAAGGGCAAAAAACAATCAGAAATATTAGTAATATCACAAAAAAATTATCAGTTACTAATGAAATAAAATGTTCGATGAATAAGAACAGTGTTAATGATTATTGGATTAAAAAAATAGATGATGCTTATGAATTATTTAATAAAGGAAAAACACTAAAACAATCACAAAAAACAATACTTCTTGATGAACCTGAAAGAAGTTTAGATTTGGAAAATGAATTATTATTTTTTAGTTTATTAGAAAAAATTAAAGATAAATATCAAATTATAATTGCTACTCATTCACCATTTGCTTTCTTTATTTCTGATGCTCATTATATTGAAATAACAAGAGGATATCGTAACTTAATAAAAAAACAAATCAAGGAGAAAATAATATAATTATGACATGTAAAAAATGTGGTTTACCAGAAAAGCTTTGTGTTTGTGATGAAATCATAAAAGAAAGGTTAAAAAAACTGGTAAAAAAATTATTTCATAAAGATGATTTTAAATATTGTCACACTTGTCAATGTTATCATTATCCTGGTTGTCATATATCAAAAGATAAATCAGGTGAAGAGTAAATGAAAACAGAAAATGAGTTGAAAAAAATAAATCTTTGTAGACGTTGCAAACACGGTTATCTCTATAATTGGAATTACAATAAATACGCCCGTTATATGGGATGTCCATATAGTTCGCACAGTCATTACCCAAGAAAAGAATGTGTATTTTATGAAAAAGGAAACATTCCATTTTGCCCTCAACATAAATGTGATATGAAATCTCATGGAACACATGGTGATATTACAATTTATCGTTGCCCTGGAGAAACGTTTGATCACCTAGATAAAGATTGGAAACCCTGTGGTACATGCCCTTGCAGTCGTGAAGTTTGGGTGCATAAAAATGGACTAAAAAGATTTGTTGAACGGGGATCACTAGATATTAAATCCAAAATAGCAAAAGAATTGTTGGATTATGGTTTTGATATTATAGAAAGCTTAAAAGTAGAAAATTGGGAGTAAGTTAAATAATGAAATTTAAAAGAAATAATATATTTTATCCGTTACTTTGGATATTATTTCAAATTGAAGAATTTATTGATAAAGAACATTAATTTTAACATTACCTTTATATACTGCAAAAGCTAAGTATCATATGGTGAATTTGAATGAAAGATCAGAAACGAGATACATTTAGAGAATCTGTTTTCAAAAGAGACAGAAACTATTGTATCGTTCCTTCATGTCACAAACCTGCTGTGGATGCCCATCATATCATTGAGCGGAGGCTATGGACTGCAGATGATGAAAAAGGTGGATATCTGATTGACAATGGTGCTTCTCTTTGTGAAGAACATCATAAACTTGCTGAAAGGAATGTTTTATCACCACATGTTTTACGTTTATGGGCTGGTATTACTAATAGAGTATTACCAAAACAATTAGATCCAAATCATGATTACGATAAATGGGGTAAAATTCTTAAACCACTTAAAAAAATCTATTTATACAAAGACGCTGTAAAATATCCATCAACAGCATTTTTTGAATTTTCACCAAATCTTCTTCATGCTCGAGAGACAAATCCTCTTATCGATCCAGAAAACTTAGTTGGTTATCCGGTAGTAATTTCACTAAAAATGGATGGAAGTAACGTTACAATTACACGAAATCATATTGCTGCTCGAAATGGAACTGATGCACGACATCGCAGTTTTGATTATTGCAAGTCGATACATTCATCTATTTGTCACCTTATTCCTGAACATATTCAGATATTTGGTGAATGGTTGTATGCCAAACATTCTATTCGTTATGTTGACGATTTATCTCTTTGTTCATATCTTCAAATATTTGGAGTATATGATCAAAAACATCATATTTTTCTTGGATGGCATGACGTAGAAAAAATGTCAAAGAAAATTGGTTATCCAACGGTTCCTGTTCTTTCTAAACAAGTATTCCATGATAAACATCATCTTATTGCTAAAGTAACAGAAATTGCAGAAAAACAAATTCAAAAAGGTCAAGAAGGAATTGTTGTTCGAAGTATCTATCCATTTCACTACAGTCAATTTCCACATTATCTTGCAAAATATGTTCGAGCAGATCATGTAGAAAAAGGCGTTAAGCATTGGAAAACATCACCTATTGTAAGAAACGAGGTTGTAAAATGAAAATATTTTGTTATTTCCACAGTGATGATCTTGATGGATGGTCATCATCAGCTATAGTTAGTAAGAAACATCAAAACGATGAAATAGAGTTCTATGGATACAACTATGAAGATGAAATAAAACTTGTTACAGGATATGATATTGTTTATATGGTTGATTGTTCGACAACATCAGAAAACATGAAATTTCTCATAGAGAACAATAAAAAATTCATTTGGATCGATCATCATGCACAGAAGATATGGCAAGTAATCGAAGAAATTAAAGATCCTATTTTAGGATTACGAGATAAGGGAAATATACATTCTGCATGTGTTTTAACATGGAAATATCTTTATCCAAAAAAACCAGTTCCGACTATTCTAAAATACATAGAAGATGTTGATTTATGGAAATGGGAAATGAAAGACACAGATGAAATCACGACATCACTTGATTTAGACTGTAAAAAAGATAGAGAAATGCTTAAAAATTTTTTTAATGAAAATGTTTGGAAATCTGTTATTAATATCATTATAGAAAATGGTAGAAAATATATCAACATGCGAACAAAGCAAATCAAAGAAATAATGAAGAATACTGTTATTGTTCATTGGGGTGGATATAGGACCGCGGTAATTAATACTCCAATTCACAAAAGTCATACTGGTGATGCAATCCTTAAAGAAAATATCAATGTTAATATCGTTTTGATCTGGAGTTTCAATAAGGATAAAGTTCTTTGCAGTTTACGAAGTTCAGATGTCGATGTTGCAAGAATTGCAGATAAGTATGGCGGTGGAGGACATAGACTTGCATCTGGATTTCGATGCGATCTAAGATTCATTCGAAAGATAATAAGAAGATATTAATTTTTCATAAATTTTTATATACCCAATTAATATTCATAGTATGGAAATTAAATGAAAGTTGAGGTTGAATTATGGGAAATGTTGGATGGAATTGTTACAAAACTAAAATATAAAGATATAATCTTTAGACCAGAAGATGCAAGAAAAACAACACATCATGTTGGATATCCATTATTAAGACAATATTATACCATTGATGAAGATAATTTTATATTACAAAACTGGAATAAAATAAGCATTCTTGAAATGTCTAAAAAACTTAAAAGAACATATGAATCGGTCAAATCACGTCATAAACTACTCAAACGATATTTGGATAATAATGATATTCCACGAACTTGGTCGAGAAAAGAAGACGATTATTAAACCAAAAATCGTAAGATTACATCTTTAAACATATTAATTTTAACAAAACGTTTATATACTGCGAAAGACAAGTATAATATGGTGATATTGAAATGGAAACCACAAAAAAGTATCTTACCATTAAAAGAGTATCATATGGTACTAACGAAACACCAAAAGAAGCTAGAGAATATAGAATGTTTCCGAAAGGTGGACCTGTTGGAACAATATCTAACTGGTCAAGTTATGCAAAAGATTCTGAATTCGATGGATTAAAAATAATTGAAAAAGATGGATCAATCAATCACAACAAGGAGATATGATCATGATTGGATTAATTGGAACTGCACTTGGTATTGGGATTATGGCACGTGTTGCGACAGGAATTTGTTATGCTATAGAAAGACCATATGGTCAACGACCACGTTACCCAAGGAATAACAATTATAAAAGATATCCAAATCGATATAATAATTACAGAAAAAATCGATATCAACAGCCAAATCCACAACAACCACAACAACAGTCACAGCCAAATACAAATCCACAACAACCACAACAACAGTCACATCCACAGCCAAATACAAATCAACAACAATTACCATTACAACAACAACCACAACAACAGTCACATCCACAGCCAAATACAAATCAACAACAATTACCATTACAACAACAGTCACAGCCACAGCCAAATACAAATCAACAACAACAACAGTCACAGCCACAACAAAAACCACGACCACGATATAATTCATATTCACATAAACCGAGCTATTCTTACAGACCTAAACCATTGTATAACAAAAACAGAAAACAACCATATTGGAAAATGAAAACGATATAATCTGAGGAATACCATGTCATCACATGTATTGTTATTTGTCAAAAATGGTAAAGTTGTAGATAAGATCTATTTTAACGGTCCTACAAAAACCTTTTGGGAAATTGAATTATGGAGAAATTTTAAGAAAACATTAGATAAAAAAAAGTTAAAGTTTTTTATTAAAAATGTTGGTTTTAATCCAGATAAACAATCTATTGATTTTTATAAAGTTGTTGATTTGATATTACATCCCGTTTGTAAATTATATATTGGAGAAACTATAGTTAGAATAGTTAGAAAAGATCATTGGAAAAAGAATATAGCAACACTTGTTTTCACAAAGGAAGATGGTTGGGCTATGGATGGATTAGAAGATACAAATGGTATGATAGTGGATTCTGATAAAGAATATGATTATATTATTTATATGATAAATGATTGTGGAGAAAGTGAAAATCTAGCATTTATGGGAAGGTTGATAGATATAACCCAAAACATAGATGCTTTAATAACAATTGGATTCTTTAGATGAGGTAATATAAATGAAAACAGATAAAGACTGGTTCAAAGCAAGTAAAGAAGGTCTCGCTGCACTTGTTGCAGGAAAGCCAAAGAGTTTTATCTTACGCGAACTTGTACAAAACGCCTGGGATGAAGATATTACAACGTGTAACGTTGATATTAAGTATAAAGGTGGAATGGTAGAATTAACAGTCGAAGATGATTCGCCAGAGGGATTTCGTGATATCGATCACGCATATACGTTGTTTGCAGATACATATAAACGATCTGATTTTAAGAAAAGAGGCCGATTCAATACAGGTGAAAAATACGCACTTTCACTATGTGATAAGGCTATTATCAAAACGACAAAAGGAACGATTATTTTTGATGACAACGGAAGAAACGAGACGTCAAGTGCGACAAAAGGAGGATCTGTTGTTACCATGTGGTTTAAGGCAACCAAGGATGATTACGATGAAATCATGCAAAGCGTGGATGCATTACTTATCCCAGATGGTATTAAATTCGTTGTTAATGGTAAGAAATATAACTACAAGAAACCGTTGAGAACTTTTCATGCGTTGCTTTTGAGTGAGATTAAAAACCCAAATACTGGCATGGTTGGAAAAACCCGAAGAAAAGGAGAAGTTCATGTTGTAGAAAAATTAGATGATGATACTTCAGCTTATGTGTATGAAATGGGAATCCCTGTTCAAGAAATAGATGGAAGTTATCATCTAGATGTTCAACAGAAGATCCCACTTGATCAATCACGAGAATCTGTTCTTCCATGTTTTTTGAAAGAACTATACGCTGTCACACTTGAAAATATCCATGATGATATCAGTGAAGACACATCAGGTGAAACATGGATATCAGAAGGCCTTAAAAGCAAAAAAGTCAGTAAAGAAACATTGCAAGATGTTATCACAAAAAGATATGGTGAAAAAGTAGTTGTTGCTGATAACTTTAGCCCAAATTCAATTGACGATGCTAAAGCAAGTGGATATACGGTCCTACGTGGAACTGAAATGCCAAAAGAGGCATGGAACAATATCAAGAAACACGATTTGATTAAATCTTCAAGTAAAGAATTCCCACAATACGATCCAAAAATCGGAAATGGTTGTGTTCCAAATAATAAGGAAAATTTAGTTGCTGAGTATGCAAAAAGATTAGCAAAGCGGTTTCTTGGACTTGATATTAAAGTAGATTTCTACAGTGATAGAAATCCAAAAGCAAAAGCAGCTCGATTCGGTGGTAATACACTGTATTTTAACAAAGGAAAACTTGGTAAAAGATTCTTTGAAGAAGCAATTTCAGAAGAAACAACTGATCTAATTGTTCATGAAATTGGACATCTTGATGGAAATCATACAGATATGTCGTATCATAATCTGTTAACAAAACTTGCTGGTAAACTTACGATGCTTGCATTGAAAGAACCAGAGTTTTTTGATGTTACTACATGGTAATCCAACAGTATCAACATATTAATTTTAACGAAACGTTTATATACTGCGAAAGACAAGTATAATATGGTGAATTTGAAATGTTAATAGTTGGACAAGTATCAACAAAAGAAGAAGCAGAAGAAATTGCATTTATTGCTAAAACATTCTTAATTGGCAACAGAATAAGAATGATAAATCATAACAATAAAAAATGATATGGATCGCAATGCATCCCAACACTAAAATATTAGGTGTCATTTGTCGATTTTAATGATAAAATGAATGAAAAAGAAGCAGTACAAAAAGTAATCGACACAATTCGTAAAAATGGTGGTGAAGCCTATCTAGTTGGTGGTTGTGTAAGAGATTTGATTATTGGTCGTGAACCAAACGATTATGATATTGCAACCAATCTTATGCCTGATCAAATCATAAACATGTTTAAACGTGTAATTCCAACAGGCATCAAACATCTTACTGTTACTGTATTAATGAATGGATATTCCATTGAAGTAACAACATATAGATTGGAAAATGATTATTCTGATGGACGACATCCAGATGAGGTTTTTGCAGCAGATACTATAAAAGAAGATTTGTCACGTCGTGATTTCACCATAAATGCCATCGCATCAACCGATATATCCCTTACAAAAATTATCGATTATTTTGATGGGGTTTCTGATATTAAAAATAAAACCATTCGATGTGTTGGAACTCCAAAAGAAAGGTTTAATGAAGATAAGCTTCGTGCACTTCGTGCTATTCGATTTTCATCACAACTTAATTTCAAACTTTCTGATGATATTATTGAAGAATTGAAAACAGTTTCACTTGAACAGATCTCACGAGAACGTATTCAAATGGAAATCATCAAAATCTTATCATCCAATAAACCTGTTGAAGCATTTGAAATAATGAAAGATACAGGTATCCTTAAACAAATCATTCCTGAACTTTTAGAAGGTGTTGGTCTTGAAGGAGGACATCATCATGGAGATAATGAGGATGTTTGGACACATTCCATGCTTGCTCTCAAAGAAAGCGTGCAACGAACTAAGAATTGGAGACTTAGATTTACTTGTATTCTTCATGATGTTGGAAAACCTTTAGAATTTACAAAAGAAGATGGAGTTGTTCATTTCATCGGTCACGAAAAAACAGGTGCAGAAATTGCTACAGTAATCATGAAACGATTAAAATTCAGTAATGATGATATTTCATATGTTAGACGATTGATTCGGTTTCATATGGTTTCATACATCAAGAACATGCATGGAAAACTCAGTAAAAAAGCAGTCAAAAAAGCAGTTCGAAATATCGGTGAAAATAACCTTTGGGATATGATGATCTTAAACTATTGCGATAATAAAGCAAATCTAAAAGGTCACACAGTTTCATTTGATACATTTGTAAAAAAGAAAACTATCTGGCATGAATGGCAGGAAATCAAAAAACATGATTCAGCAATGAAAGTAACAGATCTTGCAGTAAACGGTCATGATATGATGAAGATTGGATTCAAAGAAAAAGAAGTTGGAAAAATCTTAAATGAAATGCTTGATAAAGTCGATGGTGATGAACTAGAGAATAATAAAGAATCACTTCTAAAATATGCTAAAGAAAAACACATGTCAAAATGTGAAATTGAATATGAAAAAGAAAAAAATGGATTAAAACTATGGTAGAGTCTATAGGCGAACCATCTCATCTTTCCCCTAAGAGAAAACATATCTTCATCGGAAATGTATGCTAGGTGAAAACCTTCAAATGTCGATGTAAAAAGATGGCTCTCGCCGGGCATATCTACAAAAGGAATGTGATAAAATGTATCTTCACGAAAGTTTGTTTGAAAAACACAAAATAAAGAGCAAGAAAAAATATAGAATGTGTCAATTCTGTGGCAATGATAATCCAAATGTTATGAATTGTGAAAATTGTGATGTTGGATTTGAAACGTATTATTATATAGATAAATAAATTCTTCTTGGATTCAGTAGAATCAAATATCTTATAAATTGATCTTCCAATTTTACCTAAAAGATATTATAGTAAATGATATAAGCATGCATTATAAAACATATATTGATATATCTCAAATCAAAATAATGTAATTAACTCCAATGTGTAAACCACTCCAGACCTATGAATTAGGAAATAGATGTAAACCAATCGGGCACTATGAATTATCATAAATAATAGAAATCCATTGTATAGATATGAATTAATTCTTGGTTGAAATCCAAGGTAGAAAAATGAATTAAGAACAACACGAATACCATATTTAAACTATGAATTACTCCCAATTTGAAAACCAGATTTGAAATATGAATTACGCTAAACTTGCAAACCAAGTTTATTATATGAATTATACAGAAAAAGAAATCCATTATAAACATATAAATTATATATAACATGAAACCCATTCGAATGTTATGATATAAAAAATAAAAAAAAGAAAAATTATTCGATTTTCAGATTTGTAGATTCAATCTTTGATGTTGTCTCGACTTTTGGAAGTGTAAGGATTAAAACTCCGTTATTCATTTTTGCTTCGGCGGAATCTGTTTTTATTTCTTCAGGAAGATCAAAACATCGATAAAAGCTTGTGCTTATTCTTTCATGTCTAACCCAATTTTTTTCTTTTTCTTCTTCAATGTTTTCTTCTTTACCTGAGATTTCAACATTGTTTGGTGTTATTTTAATATTGATATTGTCTTTTGATATGCCAGGTAATTCTGCGTTTATCTCATATTTATCATCAAGATCGACTATATCCATTGGTGGTATTCTATTTTCACTAACTATACTTCTTGGATGTGGATATCTAAACATATTTTCAAAACTTGATTTAAATTGGTCGAACAGATCATCAACATCAACAAAAACATCAAATGGTCTTCTTCTTTCTGTTATTTCTCCTTTTTTTTCTTTATTTTTATCTAACATGTTTATCTCCAAAACACCAAATGTAAATGTCCTATAAAAATTTATTTGTCATATAATCTTTTGGTGAAAAAATTGATATTTATTATATATGAATATTATATATTATTTTAGACACATATGTTTTATATGGTATTCTAGCATTATATATTTTATGAAAATAGAAATAGATGATGTTAAATGCATTAAAGAAACATCGATAACAATTAAAGGATCACGAAAAAGAATTACTGTTCCATCAAAAGCTGTAGAAATATTAAATCTTAAAAATGCAGACAAATTACGGTGGGTTGTATTCAATGATGGTGGAATAAATCTTTATAAAGTTTAAATGGATATTTAGAAAAGGTGGTGTTTAGATCGCATGGAAAGAGTGGATTCAATATGGATTATGTACTAAATGTAAATATAAAAATAATTGTAAAAAAGTTATACCTGGTATAGTAATTGAGAAATGTGATGAATATAAGAGTCGATAATATCTAATATCATTTCAATCATCTTTTAATTTATTATTATTTGGATTTTTCTTCTTCAATACATATGCACATGATTCATGTTTAGGATAAACTTGGTGTTTTTCAAACAACCATTCATCAAATGGTTTAATATGTTCATTAAAGATAGTAGCGCATAGATGTTGCATAGACCAATCAATATATTGATCGCACTCCCAACAAACATCCCACATATCACCAGAAGTATCCCAATCTCCATTTGGATTTCTTCTTTTTTTTACCGCCTCTTCTTCACCACAAAAAGTACATTTAACCATGTTTTTTCTCTTCCTTTTTTCTACAAGACTCGCAGATATTTCTTATAGTTCCATCTTTCTTTGTTTCTTCTTCGATAAACGATGATATGCTTAATGGATTGCAATCCAATATTATCGCATAAGTTTCATATCCATTACCACAAATTTCACATTGGTTAACATATGGGCAATCTTCACATTTCTCAAATCGTTCAATTGCATCTAGATTACATTTACTACATTTCTCTGGAATCAACATTTTATCCCTTGATATAAATCATATATATAAGGTGGTTTTCAAACTCCTGTATAATTTTAATTAATATAGATGTTTTATATTATATAAATATTTTGTTGGAATATGTTTATATGATATAAATAATATTCACCAATTATTAATTTGATGACGATGATAAAATGACATTAGAAAGATCATTATCACTTTGGGAAGTTACTTTAATGGGTATTGGAGTAATTCTTGGAGCAGGAATATATGTAATAATAGGAGAAGCTGCTGGTTTATCTGGTAATGCTATATGGTTATCATTTCTAATAGGATCAATAGTAGCTATTTTTTCAGGATTAAGCTACGCCGAATTATCATCAAGATTTCCACATGCTGGTGCAGAATATTCTTATGTTAGAAAAGCATTTGGAAATAGAATAGGATGGATAGCTGGTTGGCTTATTATATCATGTAATATAATAGCAGGTTCTACAGTAGCACTTGGTTTTTCAAACTATTTTCATGCATTATTTGGCACTCCAATTATTCCTGTTGCAATAATTTTGTTAATAATATGTTGTGTTATTTTATATGCCGGTGTTAAAGAAACAGCATCGGTAACTATTTTATTTATGATTATAGAGTCGGTAGGTCTTTTTATCATCATCGTTATTGGAATTAATTATATTGGTTCTGTAAATTATTTAGAGATGGCCAATGGTATAAAAGGAGTTATCGAAGGTGGAGTTCTCATCTTTTTTAGCTATTTAGGGTTTCAGGGAATAACAACACTTGCAGAAGAGACAAAGAATCCAAAAAAGACAATTCCAAAAGCAATTTTATTAGCAATAACAATTACAACAATTATTTATATTATTGTTGGTTTGACTGCAGTCAGTATAATTCCGTGGCAGGAATTAGCAGCATCTAAAGCACCACTGGCAGATATTGCATCAAGTGTTTTTGGAGAAAAAAGTTTTATTATCCTTTCATGTATAGCATTGTTTTCAACATTTAACACAGTTTTGATGTCGTTATTAGCTGGATCTCGATTAGTTTATGGAATGGCAAAAGGTCGAGGATTTCCAAAAATATTTACAAAAACATCAAAAAAATTGTTATCTCCTTATTTTTCGATTTTAGCCGTAATGATATGTTCAATTTTAATACTGTTTTTAGGTGATCTGAAATTGATAGCAAATCTTACAAATTTTACAGTATTTACAGTTTTTATTATGGTTAATGCGACATTGATATTCTTTAGAATTAAAGATCCAAATAAAGATAAAGAAGCATTTAGAGTTCCAGGAAGCATAAAAGGTGTTCCAATCTTTCCTGTTTTAGGTATCATCACATCGTTTGCAATGCTGATACATGTATCAACAGAAATAATAATTATAGGAATAATATTAATCATCGTAGGAGTAATATTTAGTATTACAATAGATAAAATATCAGAATACGTTTGTTTAGATGAAGAAAACACTTAATACTAATAAAATAAATGCATTTTGTAGACAGCAATTATACAAAAAGTTTAAAAATGCTGATGTGCATATGTACAGTTATGAGCAGGAGAGGAAGATCAACACGATCAAATAGACAATCAGAAAGGCAATCAGAAAGATTAATATCAAGACAAC
>Ga0307377_10004761_pt1 | contig 14758 bp, 14 predicted proteins | sample TR3MG_FD_202535 | JGI IMG/M metagenome (GOLD analysis project Ga0307377, IMG submission 202535) | Soil microbial communities from Risofladan, Vaasa, Finland - TR-3 | ecosystem: Environmental > Terrestrial > Soil > Coastal area > Acid sulfate soil | place: Finland: Risofladan, Vaasa | collected... | reverse complement strand
TGGCGGGGTGAACAAAGTCGTGCAGAGGCCCCACTTTCCTTGCAACTGTTTCCCAAACTAACTTAATTAAGGAGAACAAAATGAACATCCAAATCAAGGCGGACATCTTCGCCGCAGTATCGCTCTTTCGGGGCATAAACGACGTGCGCTATTATTTGAATGGCCTGCTTCTCGAAACTGGTAAATCCGGAGCTCGTCTGGTCGGCTGCGATGGCCATCAACTTGCAGTGGCCAAGATCGAAGGCGAGTTTCCTGTCTCTTCAATCATTATTCCTAACTGTCTGGTCGCTGCGGTTAAATCGAAAGCAAAATCACCCCAGTTCGTGACACTGGATTTCGCCAAAGGCAACAAGCAGTACAAGGATCAGGACAACGTCAAAGGAATATTCGTCCCCCGAGACATTACGCTGACCATTGGAGAAACAACCACCACAGCCAAGGAACTGGACGGCAAATATCCGGATTATCGACGTGTGGTTCCTGATAAAACAGATGGTACTGTTGCCCAGTATGCCCCCAGCTTTGTGAATCGAATCGACAAGGCCTGTTCCATACTTGGCCACAAGTTCTTTGCCGGTATTGCTCATAACGGGAACAAATCAGGGTTGTCGGTAATCGACGAGGGATTCTTGGTGGTGACGATGCCGTTTAAGGCGGATCCCAGGAAAGTCTCACCAGCATGGGTGAATGAGCTAACACGAATGCCGAGAAAGAGTCCTGCCCAGACCAGGCCAATGAACAAGTTGGCCGGGGAGGCAGCATGATTCTAAAAACAATGTTATGGATAATTGCTATGCCTTGGTTCTTGATTGCACTCGGCGGGATGTGGCTATGGCATCACCTGGTATTTTGATCATGTTGACCTTGCTGTTTTGGGTGGTGATGGGGCCACTGATCCTGTACCTGGTGTTTGTGGGGGTGTTGGTGGTTATTGCCAGGTGGTTTAAGAAGTGATTGCATCCGCTGGGTCATATTCGACCTGGCGGGATACTAGCAGGCAAAAAAGCAGCGAAAGCGGGAACACACCAGAATAAAATAATTGCATTAATTGATTGTTTGTTGTGTGCTTATTATTTTTGGTGTGTTGTAGATTGTGCACTTGGTGCGACTCATAATCCTTTGGTCCGCGGTTCAAGTCAGCGAGAGCCATCAACAATCAAGGAGTTACGCTATGCGTAGCTCCTTTTTCTTTTTCACTGTCAACAAACTGTCAACGCTAAAACATTTCTTGTTGTTTCGATAGATCATCGGGATCTACTCCTGAACGCAACAATCCAATAATAATAAAAGTTTTTGGATGTCCAGCCATGGTACCCAAAATGAAATGTAGATTTCGTTTTGGGATGTTTTCTTGATATGCCATTTTCATCATTTTTAAGGTTTCTTCTTCCGACTTGTACTTGTGCTTATAGTTGAAGTACGTCGCTTGTACTTCCCAGTCATGTATTTGATGAATATGCGGGTTTTTTATACATGTGCAGCGATTAGGTTCTGTACATGTGAATTGGTATGAGAAACTGTACTTTGGTTTTGTAATAGGCTTCAGTGGGTCTTCAAGCAATGATGATTGTTCTTTGAAGACCATATCCGCAACTTCCTGGTCTTCAGCGTTGCTGTCTTTTGCTTCTCTGACTATGAATTTTATGCTCTGTTGTTGTGGCCTTATAATTCCAAGGCTTCGTCCGTTTTTTTTGTTGTCTTCACTTAGTATTCCAATTGAAGGGGCAATAAAGGGTCTCCATAGATTAACCCTTGCTTCTTCAGAAATTTTGCTTTTTTGTATTAATTTGATTGAACCTTCATCGACCCGGTGGCTTTCTGGACGTGAGTCTGAAGTTGACTTTGTTGTTGTCATTTCGACTAAATCATAGCGATCAAATTGATCACTTTTTGGTAATCTCCTGTATCGGATTGGATAGAGTCTTAGGAGCTCTTTTCCATCCTCAGTAACTCCTGCGCAACAAACCGTTTCTTCATGCTTTGTACTAGGCTGCGGGAACGCTTTGACTAATATTCGAATTCGTCTCTTTTGATGTTTTTCTTGCATTGTCATCGACTCCCAAGTGAATTGGTGTCTTTCCTAGCAGATCTGCCAAGGCGTTGGCGACTGAATGGCGATGACACTCTTCATGATGCTTTTCGTAACACATTAACGCGACGTTGCCTTTGAGTTCACAAGCAAGTGTTTCCAGTAAAGCGGATTGTTCTGATAAATGTTTACCGAAACTTTTAAAGAATCGAGAATAATTGCCGTCCTCTCTTAGTTGATGCCTTATTTTTTTTGGAGAGCCCAATTTTTTTTCATGTTGGTAACGAATTCCCGCTTTTGTTAAGGAATTTCCTAGTGCCGTCTTTGAAAATCCTTTTCTTCGTGACATTGGCAATTCACGTACATCTAATAATACGTTTACATTAGCTTTTTTTAGCTCTTGTATGAAATCGTTAATTGCAGTTCCTTCATACCCGATAGTAAAAAGCTTTTTCATCTTATCCTTTGATATTGTTGTTTAGTTCGCTGTACGTATTGCGAAATATTAGCAGAATTTGTGATTGAAATAATTTCGACTTGAATCGCTTTGTGCATTTATTTGTTTTATAAGAATAATTATTTGAAAGTTTTCTGCTTCGCTAGACTTTTAATTTTATATTGCATATTTATCACCAGTTATCGGTTAATTCTTGACACCAGTCGGTTAGTACTTTACCTTCACCTTCATCTTCGTTATTTTTTGGTTGACATTTCGACTGTTTATATGGTAGTGCGCAATGCACTACCTTTAAACTTAATTTGTTTTGCACAGTCGAAGTACTATTTAGTACAGCTAATGAAGATTCTTGTAGGGGAAAATTATGAATAAACTCAAGGAAATCAAAACTAGCAAGGAATTATTAGATGCTCTTGTAAACGCTTCTTCTAAAAAACAATCTGCTACTGAGGTTAATGAACAACGCGTTTCTTTTATTTATGGCTCTATGGATCATAAGAGTGGTTTAACTCGTTCTCGAATCCAGGAGATACTTACTGAGCAGCAAGGCATTGGAAGTTAAAATTGATTCTTTATGAGCTAACGAACAGTGAAAGTGATCCTGTTTATCAAGCCTTAGAAGTTTCTAATATTAACCGTCAGTACGACTTTCTTCGTTCTATCGTGGCCGCTTCACTTGACATGAAGCGGCCTTTTCTTTCTTCGCATGTTATTAAAGCGTTAAATTTTCAGGCCATTACCTGTCTTCATACTAATGCAGGAGAATATAGGCCGTGTGCAGTTTGCGTTGGTAATTATCATCCTCCAGATCATTATCGTGTTGAAGCTCTGATGGATGATTTTGTTAATTATGTTAATAGGATTTGGGAAACAACCGATTCTGTTGCATTAGCTAGTTTTGTACTTTGGAGGTTGAATCATATTCATCCCTTTATTAATGGAAATGGCAGAACTGCTAGAGCTACATGCTATTTTGTTTTATGCGTTATGGCAGGCGGTTGGTTGTCCGGGAATGTAATTCTTCCTGAACTTATTAGTAGGGACAGAGATGATTATGTGGCGGCACTCCAAGCTGCAGACAATTCGCTTGCAACCGGTACACTTGATCTTGGTCAGTTACACAATTTGTTATCCAAATTATTGGCTGAACAAATAAACAGTACAAAGACCTAATTTTTTAATTTATACACTTTAAATCTGTGCCGTTATTCGGGCTATTGGATTTAAAATTTACACTTCCTGGAAATGCTCCTGAGCCAGGTGAGCATACCGCATCGTCATCGTTAGACTACTGTGTCCCAGGATCTTCTGCAATACCAGGATATTTCCACCATTCATAATGAAGTGACAAGCGAACGTATGTCTTAGTACATGCGTAATGCATGTTTTATTCTACATGCTAAATGTGCTAGTTTAATAATGGCAACGGACGACCCGCCTCGAGTGCAATCCGGCAGAGGTTACACCGTAAATGGATGTGTAAGTTCAGCACCCAATTCGGTACTGGCCCGAACTCTTGCTCGTAATCTCTTTTGCGTTTTAAGGTCCAAAGCCAACCCGTGGCCATACAAACGTTATCCCCAATAACTAAACGCGACTCACTCAAGATCGCAGTAATGCGATTATCAAAGTCATCATACATTGACTAGGTCTCCCTTGATGAAGTCAGCAAGGGCTTCCATCTCTGGCCTGGATAAGTTGATGTTGAAAATTTTGTGTGGTGATCGATCAGTCCGAGCCTGTGGCCATACTGAATAGATATTGACCGATACTGAATCCCCAGTTTCCTGGCGTTCCCCGTACAGCTCGTAGTCCGGTCTGGCGAGAATTGCTTTCATGTTGTTTCTCCTGTTTAGCGGCATTGCCAAGTGGCTGGGGCCGCAATCTGGAACAAATCCCCCGATCCGTTTCTCCCAAGAGTGGTGGATCAGACCAAAAACAAAAAACCCGTTCAGCTTGAAAGCTATAAACGGGTTCTTTTCCGCTTTAGCTGGAATTTATGAATCGCCCCGCAAGCTGGTAAACAAATCGGCGATGGGTTCATTATGCTCTTTTAAATGTTGCTGTCAATTCACTTTGTGATGATTATTGTTGGGGGGGTGGCTTTGGGTTCAATTCGACCTGCCTAAGATGGAGTGCTTTGCTACTCTCTCCGATTGCCCATCTCAAGCGCAGAGGCTATTATCCATGTCAAACAAATACTCAACTCCTTAACAATAAAGCAGAATGAATATCGTCACTGTCATAGCTGAAACTCATCTCTTGTTTGGACTGCTCAAGCCTTCAGCCTAATATGGAAATAATCGACAATATAAATAACCTGCTTGGCGACAATCTGAAGCAGACTATAACTCCTGGTTCGAAGCTAAAGATCGCTGCATCATGTTTTTCGATATATGCATTCGAGGCGTTGAAGAAGGAACTTGAAGGTATTGAATCAATGGAGTTCATTTTTACTTCACCGACCTTCATGCCCGATGAAGTCACTGACAAGTTCAAGAAGGAACACCGCCAGTACCATATTCCCAAGGCTGAGCGTGAGCGTAGCTTTTACGGCAGCGAGTTTGAAATCCAACTCAAGAACAAACTTACCCAACGGGCTATTGCCAAGGAATGTGCTGACTGGGTGCGCCGCAAAGCCACTTTCCGTTCTAATCGTGGTACAGCCCCTATGCAACAGTTCGCCGGTGTCCAAACATCGGTATCTTCGGCAATTTATATGCCGCTCCACGGCTTTACAGCTGTCGATCTTGGCTATCAGCAAGGCAATGCCGTATCAAATATCGTCAATAAATTTGATGAGCCAGCCAACACTGGAATATTTCTAAGCCTCTTTGATCAAATATGGATTGATCAAGAGAAGCTGGAAGATGTCACATCACGCATTTGTGACCATATCGCCTCCGTGTATCGGGAAAACGCCCCAGAGCGCATCTACTTCCTGATGCTCTACAACATTTTCGACGAGTTTCTTGAAGACCTGAATGAAGACGACTTGCCCAATGACCGAACCGGCTATCAGGAAAGCCTGATTTGGAAAAAGCTATTCAACTTTCAGAAAGACGCAGCAACCGGCATTATCAACAAACTGGAAACCTACAGCGGCTGCATTTTGGCAGACAGTGTTGGCCTAGGAAAAACCTTCACAGCACTTGCAGTGATTAAATACTACGAATTACGTAATCGTTCAGTTCTCGTTTTATGTCCAAAAAAACTTGCTGGTAATTGGCTAAACTACAACCGCAATCTCACCACCAACATATTTTCCAAAGACCGCTTTAACTACGACGTGCTTTGTCATACCGATTTACAACGCACCAGCGGTGAATCATTCGGTACGCCTCTCAATCGGATTAACTGGGGAAACTACGATCTGGTCGTCATCGACGAATCGCATAACTTTCGTAACAACGATGTCTACAAAGACCACGAGACACGATATCAAAAGCTGATGAATTCAGTCATCAAGCAAGGTGTAAAAACAAAAGTACTGATGCTCTCGGCTACTCCGGTGAATAACCGTTTCAATGATCTTCGAAATCAACTTGCCCTAGCCTATGAGGGCGATCCAGATAACCTTAACAAAAAGCTGCGAACTCAGAAAGACATTGACGAGATTTTTCGAAGGGCGCAGCGAGCCTTCAACAACTGGACTACACTGCCACCGGAGGAAAGAACAGCTAATGCCATTTTAAGTGCACTGGACTTCGACTTTTTTGAGCTGCTCGATAGTGTAACCATTGCCCGCTCCCGCAAACACATTGAGACTTTCTACGACACTAAAGACATTGGCAAATTTCCCGAGCGTCTCAAGCCGCTTTCATTTCATTGCCAGCTTACACATCGACCCGATGTAATCGGCTTTAATGAAATCTTCAACCAGCTATCCTTATTGAAGTTATCTGTATATGCCCCTGTCAGTTACATTTTGTCGAGTCGGCTTGCGAAGTACGAGGAACTTTACGATACCCATGTTGAAGGTGGCCGAGGCAAATTAAAACAGGCTGACCGTGAGCGCAGTCTTCAAGCATTGATGACGATCAATCTGCTCAAGCGCTTAGAAAGCTCCGTCCAGTCATTCCGACTAACCCTGAAAAAGTTAAAAGATAATCACATAAGCACCCTTGATAAGATTAGGGTATTCGAGCAGACCGGAAGAGATGTCTCCGTTAATGATGTTTCTGTATCCTTTGAAAATGCCGAGCCTGACGACGATGAACTACCAGATATAGACGAAGCCAAGATTGGCGAAAAGGTACAAATTGGTTTGTCTGACATGGATTTGCCATCGTGGAAGCACGATTTATCAGCTGACCTCGTTGTGATCGATGCACTCCTTACCGAAATGCTCAAGATCACCCCGGCTGACGATGCCAAACTCCAGCACCTCAGAACCCGGATAAATAGCAAGCTGGCTTCTCCTATCAATCCTGGTAACAAGAAGGTGCTAATCTTCACCGCTTTCGCCGACACCGCAAATTACCTCTATGAGCACCTAGCGGATAGTTTGTGGAAATCCCATCAAATCCATACCGCCAAAGTCACAGGTACCGATACCCCAGTATCTACGCTTAAGTCTAACGCCAAGAAAAGCTACGATTTCCAATCGTTGCTGACACTCTTTTCGCCACGGTCAAAAGAAAAGGCACTCACCCTTCCCAATGAACCGAGAGAAATCGACATCCTTATTGGCACAGACTGTATTTCAGAAGGGCAAAATCTTCAGGACTGCGATTACCTGATTAACTACGACATTCACTGGAACCCGGTTCGCATCATCCAAAGGTTCGGTCGAATAGATCGAATTGGTTCGCAAAACGCCAGCATTCAATTGGTGAACTACTGGCCTGATATTACTCTCGATGAGTATATCAACTTAAAAGAGCGTGTCGAAAACCGCATGGTCATCGCCGATGTGACAGCTACCGCTGACGACAATGTGCTCAACACACAATCCAACGACGTGTCCTACCGCAAGGAACAATTGCGTCGCCTACAGGAAGAAGTGATTGAGATGGAAGACCTTAAGACGGGCGTCTCCATTACCGACTTGGGTCTCAATGACTTCCGCATGGATTTGCTTAATTACATCAAAGCCAATGGTGATCTGGCCAACGTGCCGACAGGCATGAATGCCGTGGTGCTAGCCGATCCAGCACGAGGCTTGCCACCTGGCGTGATGTTCACGCTTCGCAACAGAAACAATAGCGTCAACATCAACCAGCACAATCGCCTGCACCCATATTACCTGATCTATATCAATCAAAATGGTGAAGTCGTTGCCGACCACACTGAAGTTAAACGCTTGCTTGATTTGGTGCGCAGTGCATGTAAAGGCCAAAGCCAGCCCATGCCCGAAGTTTGCCGCTTATTCAATCAAGCCACCGACGATGGACGCAAGATGAATGTTTATTCTGATCTGCTCGACAAGGCCATACGCTCCATGGTGGACTTGAAAGAAGACAAAGATATCGACAGCCTCTTTAGCGGAGGCCGTACCACTGCACTCGTTAACACCATTGCCGGGCTAGACGATTTCGAGCTCGTCGCCTTTCTGGTTATTCAGGCAGCGGAATGAGTCAGCCACTGTTAGCCAACCACCTGTTTTCTTACCCTAGGCAGGCAGAATTCAACCGTGTACTACCCAAGAGTACGATATACGAACATGCCAAACCAAGCCGTGCCGTGCGTGATTGTTTTGTCGCACAAATAAATCAAATCATCTGGCAATACAAGCTTGCACCTGAAACTATCAATTTGCCGTACCGCCACAATGCGCCGGAAATTGAAATCTTTTCGATTGAACTGAAAACCTCAGAGATCAGCGAAGACGTGCTGCGCTGTATTGATAATGCAATCCCATTGCCAATCTTCTACAATCTTAGCTTCGATGGCCGCATCAAAACCTTGGCGGCATATAAGCGCCCTATTGATGCCGATGCTAGCCGTTGGGTTGTTGGTAGCTATTTTGAAAGCTCGTGGTTGCCAGCCCATGGCGAACGCTTAGAACTTCCTGTTGCGCTGGACATGGCCGGGTTGTACGAACAGATGTTGCGACGACTGATGCCGTATCCTGCATACTCTGGTGAAACGCTAAAAGATCATGTGGAGCGGCTAACGCAACTCCGAAGTAAACAGTATGAATACACCAAGCTGGAAAAACGCTTGCATAGGGAGAAGCAATTCAATCGAAAAGTTGAATTGAATACCAAGCTACGCACCCTCAAAACCGACATCGATTCATTGATGCGATAAGTATATTGATCACGAGAGATGACTATGGAAAAGCTCAAGCTACACAGCCCCGATTTCACACAAGAAAATATCGCTAAACTTGCCGAGTTTTTTCCCAACTGTGTGACCGAATCAAAAGAAGAAAATGGAAAGCTGAAACGAACCATCGATTTCGATCAGTTGCGTCAAGAGCTATCGGCCTCCATCGTTGAGGGCCCCCAAGAACGCTATCAACTCAACTGGCCGGGTAAAAAAGAAGCCCTGCTAACCGCTAACGTTCCTATTACTAAAACACTGCGCCCTTGTCGTAATGAAAGCGTAAATTTTGATACTACACAAAACCTTTATATAGAGGGAGACAATCTGGATGTTCTCAAATTGCTTCAGGAGACATACCTGAATAAGGTGAAATTGATTTACATCGACCCCCCTTACAACACGGGTAATGACTTCATCTATGAAGACAATTTTGCGGAGAGCATCGAGACCTATTTTGAGCGTTCTAGCCAAAAGGACAAAACAGGCAACCGTATGTTGGCAAATACGGAATCAAATGGCCGATTTCACTCCGACTGGATTTCGATGATGTATCCACGTCTAAAGTTGGCCCGCAATCTTCTGCAGGATGATGGAATAATTAGTATTTCGATTGATGATGGTGAAGTGGCCTCTTTGAGAAAAATATGCGATGAAATATTCGGAGAAAACAATTTTGTTGGATGTGTAAGTCGTGCAACGGGTACGACAACAGGGCAGGATGCCCAAAAAATTGGGGCATCGCTCGATTACTTGCTCATATACCAAAAATCATTTCAATTTGAGTTGTCTGGAATAGTGTTGGATGATAATGATCAGGAGAGGTTTAAAGACCAAGATGAACGGGGTAAGTACTCAATGCTTCAGCTCCGAAAGACGGGGAATGCAGATAAAAGAGAAGACCGTCCAACTATGTATTATCCAGTGCTCGACCCATCGGGAAAGCAAGTATATCCGGTAGGGCCTGGAGGATATGAAAGTCGGTGGCGTTTTGGTTTAGAAAAGTATGACGAGTACCTTCAGGCTAATCTTATTGTGTGGAAGGAAAGTCGGACAGGAGTTATGACTCCTTATGTTAAGTACTATCTTGAAGGGCGTACAAAGCAAGTATCAAACTTGTGGGATGACATCGATGGAAACAAAAAAGGGTCAATCGAGTTGAGGGATCTTCTCAACGCAAAAGTATTCGACAACCCCAAGCCCACATCGTTGGTCAAACGAATAATTCAAATCGGGATGAGTAATAGCGGAATAGTTCTCGATTTCTTTTCGGGTTCATCCAGCACAGCACACGCAGTAATTGCGGCTAATATGGATGATGGGGGAAATCGACAATTTATAATGGTACAAATCCCACAAACATGTGATGAAAAAAGCGAAGCCTTTAAACAAGGATATATTACTATTGCTGATATAGGCAAAGAGCGAATCCGTCGAGCAGGGCAAAAGATCAAAGCAGAAAATACTGGCAAAGATGGTATCGACAAACTCGACATCGGCTTCCGTGTTTTGAAGATTGATAGCTCGAATATGAATGACGTGTTTTATGTACCCGATGAAGTTAAGCAAAGCGACTTGCTGTCACAGATAAACAACATCCGTGAAGGCAGATACGAAGAGGATTTATTGTTTCAAGTCTTACTCGACTGGGGCGTGGATTTATCCTTGCCCATTACCCGTAAAATGATTGCAGAGAAGAACGTATTCTTTGTCGACGAGAATGCCTTAGCTGCTTGCTTTGAAAGAGGGATTGATGAAAAGTTTGTGAAAGAGCTGGCATCACTGCATCCATTGCGAGTTATTTTCTTCGATGCTGGATTTAGTAGCGATAGTGTAAAGATTAATATTGAGCAAATCTTCAAGCTCATCTCGCCCACCACTGAAGTGAAATCCATCTAGGTGACGGTGATTATGAAGCTCAAGTTCAAGAAGCATCAATATCAAACCAACGCCGTTGAGTCCGTGGTTGATTGTTTCCGGGGGCAAACGAAAAGCAGCGGCTTTCAGTATCGGATTGATCCTGGTCGCGGGGAGGCTGGTATGCCACAACAGCGTGGATTGCTAGATGAGGCAGGCTTCAAGAACCCAGATATTGCTCTTTCGCCAGCGAATTTGCTGCAAAATATCAACGCCGTTCAACGCCGTCAAAACCTGCCGCTTTCTACGGCGCTTGCTAGTAACAAGGTTTGTCCGATTAATCTCGATGTTGAGATGGAAACTGGCACTGGTAAGACCTATTGCTACATTAAAACTATCTTCGAGCTAAACATGCGCTATGGCTGGAGCAAATTCATTGTGGTGGTACCAAGTATTGCAATTCGTGAAGGCGTCTATAAATCACTAGAAATCACAGCCGAACATTTTCTAGAAGACTATGGCAGACGAGCCCGCTTCTTTATCTACAACTCCAAACAGTTACATAATCTCGAGAGTTTTTCATCCGATGCAGGTGTCAATATCATGGTAATCAACGTCCAGGCTTTCAACGCCACTGGCAAGGATGCCCGACGCATTTATGAAGAGCTGGATGATTTTCAATCCCGCCGCCCCATTGATGTGATCAAGAGCAACCGCCCGATTATGATTCTTGACGAACCGCAAAAGATGGAAGGCGCCAAAACGATGGATTCCTTGAAGGAATTCAATCCACTGATGATTTTGCGTTACTCTGCTACCCATAAAACAGTCCACAACATAATTCATCGACTCGATGCACTGGATGCTTATAACCAAAAACTTGTGAAGAAAATCGCTGTGCGGGGCATTTCTGTGAAAGGGTTGAGCGGCACGAATGCATATCTCTACTTCGAGTCCATTGAGGTATCCACTAGTAAGCCACCGATTGCACGTATCGAGTTAGAAATTAAGCAAAACAAAGGTATCAAACGTGTTATGCGTAAACTGGGTAGAAAAGATAACCTTTTCGATATTTCCCAAGGTCTTGAACAGTACAAGGGTTTTGTCATTGCCGATATTAATGCTTACACTGATACCGTTCACTTCACTAATGGTGTTGAGCTACAAGCGGGGGAAGCCACTGGAGATGTGAACGAGACGGCATTACGACGTATCCAAATTCGTGAAGCCGTAAAATCACACTTTGAAAAAGAGCAGGTGCTTTTCCTCCAAGGAATTAAAGTATTGTCGCTGTTCTTTATTGATGAGGTAGCAAAGTATCGTCGCTACGATGAAGGTGGTGAAAAGCCGGGGGAGTACGCCCAGATATTTGAGGAGGAATACAACCAGCATCTCAATGAAGTTATGACGCTAGAAGATACGCCTTATAACCGTTACCTCAAAGGGATCCTGGCAAGTAAAACACACAACGGTTATTTTTCCATCGACAAGAAATCCAAGCACCTTGTCGATCCAGAAACAGGCAAGAAATCCACCGAAACGGACGATGTAGATGCTTACGACCTAATTTTGAAAGACAAGGAGCGATTGTTGTCACTTACCGAACCTGTTCGTTTCATCTTCTCTCATTCCGCACTGCGTGAAGGGTGGGATAATCCGAATGTGTTTGTCATTTGTGCTCTCAAACACAGCGACAATACAATTTCTCGCCGACAGGAAGTTGGCCGTGGTTTACGCATATCAGTCAACCAAACCGGCGACCGCATGGATAATCCAGCGACCGTTCATCAAATCAATGTGCTGACCGTTGTTGCCAGCGAGAGCTACAAAGACTTCGTTACTGCTTTACAACGTGACATCAGTGATTCGCTGTCTGAACGTCCACGGGTGGCTGACAAAGCTTATTTCACAGGAAAAGTTATTAAAACTGAGACAGGCGATCATATTGTGACAGAAGACCAGGCAACGGATATTGAGTTCTATCTGATCCAGAACGGCTACGTCGATAAGAAAAGAAACATCACCGACAAATACCACGACACAAAAGCAGAAGGTAAGCTAGCCGACCTGCCTGCCGAGCTATTACCTTATGCGAAACAAGTCCTTGAACTGATCAACAGCGTGTTTAGCGAGTCGCAATTGCCAGTCCCCGATGATGATCGAAAAGCTAAAGCAAATCCTCTCAGTAAAAACTTTGTAAAGCGAGAATTTCAGGAATTATGGAAGCGTATCAATCATAAGGCTGCTTACACCGTTCACTTTGAGACGCCTGAGCTAATTAAAAAATGCGTTGCCTCGTTGGACAATCATATCAAAGTCAGCCCGCTCCAATACACCATTGTTAAAGGCGAACAACTCGCCACTGCAACCTATGATGATGTGAAGCATGGCGAATCATTTAAGATTGCAGAGACCAAAACTGACTCTCTTAAGAACTCAATTCATTCCGCCGTAAAATACGACCTGATTGGCATCCTTGCGGAAGAAACTCAGCTCACTAGAAACACCATCGCCAGTATTCTTCAAGGTATTAACGTGGCTGTTTTCAACCAATACAAAACCAACCCTGAGGATTTTATTGCCAAAGCAGCATGTCTGATTAATGAACAGAAGGCAACCGTCATCGTAGAAAAACTTAGCTACGACTCAATCGGCGAGACCTACGATATAGATATCTTCACCCAAGAGAAGAAAGATTTCAGCAAGGCAATCAAGGTCGAACATCATATTTATGATTATGTTTTCACCGATTCAAAGGGTGAGAGCTCCTTCGTTAAAGAGCTTGATGCCAGCGCTGATGTCGTGGTCTATGCAAAACTACCAAGGGGGTTTTTTATTCCGACACCCGTCGGCAACTACAATCCGGACTGGGCAATCGCCTTCCATGAAAATTCAGTTAAGCACATCTATTTTATTGCCGAAACAAAAGGTTCTATGTCATCCATGGAGCTGCGGGCGATAGAGAAATCAAAAATTGAGTGCGCCCGAAAGTTCTTTACCAAAATCACTTCTGATCAAGTGAAATACGATGTGGTAGACAGCTACGGAAAGCTGATGGAGTTGGTGAAGTGAATCAAGAGGTCATTGAACAACTGAAACTCAGCAAGAGTGTTTCTTTCCGCTAAAGTTTAACCACACGTCTACCTCCGAAGCCAATAGTTAAATCAGTTTCCCCACCTGGCCTTAATCCACGTGCCCCCAACAACGGCATTGAAGCTTTATTCCTTCATGGACAATATTCTTGTTAGCTCCACTCCTCCTGAAGTGTTTATCAGCCATTCACCGAACAAGGTATTTACCTTGCCCAATTCTGTCAAAAATCTGCCTCTCTGTTCCAACGCAACTACAACATCTTTTGTTGCCAAACCCATGATCATTGGGGAGGAGGCTGCCTTCATTAAATTTAGGGAAAGCACCAAGCACTATATTCTTAATTTGATATGTCACAAGTATTTTTCCCCGATATTTTTTTACCGCAAAAGCAATCATGTCGTGGTTTGTCATTTCTGCCAGACCGTTGTCATATATCGCATCAAAAATCCCCTCCAGGGCCACATTGGTTCCACGAATCTTATCTATGACCTTTTTTGCCCAATCAAAGTATGCTTGTTTACGTTTTAGATCCCAGCCGTCTGGAGGATGTGAAACGATGTCTCGCAGGTTGCAAATCTTATCTGCAAGCTTAACCAGCTTTGCTTGATGACTGGCGTGAGCGGCATGTTCGATCTGTAAGCGTTTCCGCTCAGCTTTGGGAAGGTCTTTATCGTCTGTTAACTCCATCACCAGGTCGGAGATTGTTTTTCCGAATACGTGGGTTAATTCTTCCGGAGTGGTTTCGGTATCTTCGACAGTATCGTGAAGCAACGCAGCACAAAGCACGTTCTCATCGGTTATTCCGCCTTCATTGCACAGCACATCAGCAAGCGCAATTGGATGATTGATATAAGGCGATGCCTCTACGTCCTTACGACGTTGATCACGATGCTTGTGAGCGGCAAAGGCAAGGGCTTTTAGAATGAGGCCAGTGTTGTAGGTTGGGGTGGGCTTGGTCATTATTTGTTTCTATACATAGCTCTTAGGGATTAGAAGACACAATGTTATTCGAACACGAACTCCAACTATCGATTACACCAACGAAGATCCAG
>Ga0307377_10004759_pt1 | contig 14763 bp, 11 predicted proteins | sample TR3MG_FD_202535 | JGI IMG/M metagenome (GOLD analysis project Ga0307377, IMG submission 202535) | Soil microbial communities from Risofladan, Vaasa, Finland - TR-3 | ecosystem: Environmental > Terrestrial > Soil > Coastal area > Acid sulfate soil | place: Finland: Risofladan, Vaasa | collected... | reverse complement strand
AAAACCAGCGCACTGCAAGCTATTGGAAGACAGTACGACCTCGCGGGTTTCACGGTTTACTACGTTCACCAAGGTGTCACAAACACTCGAGACACCAATGGCAAAGTTTACACTCATGACGGAATTTCGTTCGCCGCAGTGGACTATACCTCTATTGAGAAATTGGCAGACCAGTTGGACGGCTCTGAAGAACAGAAACGGGTGATACTCATCGACGAAGCTCAGTTTTACGATAGCTTAGCTAACGGTCTCGACAGACTCGGAGCACTTGGTAGTGATGTTTACTTCGCAGCACTTAATATGAATTTCCGCGGGGAGCCATTCAAATGTGTACGAGATGTACTTCACACTTGTACCCACATCAAACAACTCTACTCAGTGTGCAAACGATGCGGCTGTGCCAGAGCTCGCTATAGCCATCGGCTGACTGACTCTACCGAAGAAGTGGAGATCGGAGGCCCCGAAAGCTACGAGGCATTGTGTGCACCGTGCTTTTCCAGTGCAATGGCATAACTAATCAATAAACTTACACGGCGCTCGGCAAACTACAGAGTGAATTCGGACGTTTCTTTTGTTGTGCTACAATGCCGCGCGACGTGTTTAATGATAAACACGACTCGGGCGACAACATCTGCTACACTTCGACCCTCCTGATCGCCGGTTGGATACTGGGCATCCTGCTGGCGCTAGGCGTTTTCCTGACGGGCTCACTTCCCACATGCCAGCCTATGACGGAGATTGAAACCGCGGTACTCAACACTAGCACACTTGTGAACGGTACCGGAACCTACACAGAGTCGTTCGAGGTGGAGTTTTGCGCGAAATTCGAAACCGTAGCCTCAGCCTGTACAGTGATCGGCATTCTCCTACTGCCGACCATACTGATCACGGTGGTGGTACAGCGACGGAAGAACGAAGGTGAAGACCTGTGTGTTAGCGATACAATGGGCATTGGCATCGTAGGTGCCGGTGCAGTTTCCGGTGTTATTGCTGGTATTGGATTTATGCTGCAGTCCGCGATGGACACAACTACTGGCAGTGCTGGCGGAACTGTGCTACTGATATTGGTGGCGTTCACGCTGTGGACAACAGTGCAATGCAGTCGATGCTATGAGAATTGGAAAGCGGAACAAGACGGCACCCACCTATTCTAGCCACATACACATACACACCTCAGACAACTAAACGACCCAATATTTCAAGGAGTCTGTATTTCACTAGCGCTGTTTACAGACATACCCAAGCGAGTTTATTAAAAACCCCTCCATCAAATTCTCAGCGCGAACATTTTCTGTGTTTTTGATGCGATACTGTGCGGTTGTTGTGCTTTGGAGGGCGTTGTTGTTTCTGGCGTTGGTGTCGCTGGCGTCAGATCTCCCGACCGGGGCTAGCCTCGTAGGGAACAGGGTCTGTGTTTTCCCGTATCTGCATGTTTAACGATGCGAGTTCCTCATCAATAAGACGCACGTGTGACTCGAGTTCGTCTTCCGCCTCAACGGAAAACTCGGCGGAGGCTGCATCGGAATTATCTTGGCCAAATTTGGATTTAAGATCTGCAAAAACTTTTTTGTTTGGGCATGTCATTCCCAACGCCAACATGATTTTTGAGGGACCACTGCATCCTACTACTATGAGCACTATTTTAGTCGGTACTTCTGGCATTGCAAAGGTAGTGAATTACAGTTGATTTAGGAAAATAAACAAAATGTTTATGTGGTCGTTTAGGTCTTGCGTGAGGGCGTAATGCACTGAGGCAGTCGCTTTGGTAGTGCAATAAAATAATCAGATATCCCCTCTCTCCAATCACGTGCGTTTGTCTTTGTTGTACGTCGTTTTGCGCGGCTTGCCCATCTCATATCGGATACAGGGATAGAGACCGACGTACAACACAACAGTCACTGCGTATGCCATTATCATCAGTGCGTCTCTGAGTCCTCCGAGTTTGAGTCGAGGAATGGTAAGGAAATTGGGGCTGCTAACCACGGCGCCGTCGGGAGGCCCGAGAGGGTTGGCAATAGGCTGCAACGAGAGCACCACTGTGTGGGGTTTCTGTGCAAGCGCTGTCACATCAATCCACAGGCACTCTGCGCCAGCGCTGACACTGAACAGACAGTGTGAATTTAGACCAGCCGCTGGCGTAGTGATATCAGAATTGTAGAATTTTAGACTGCCTCCCGAGTAGCAGGAGGTGTCGCGCAGTGCATCAATCGCTATTTCACCGGACGCTTGGAGCACTATACCGTCGAGTACAGCGTAGTACAGGTAGTAGGTGTCGCTAACGCGTACTTCGCTGTCGCCGGTGTTGTTGAGGATCAGCGAGAAAATAAGCATGTTGCGCTGACCGGTCAACTCTGGATCGAGACAGCTGAACTGGCCCTTGTATGTGCTGATACGCATTATTTGGAAAGTGTCAGATATGTCGTTCGAGAGGTGTACTGTTGCTGTAGCACCTCCGAGCAGAAGCGTCAGCAACAACAGTGTCAACATGTGTTCGGGGTTTTCAGTTATAAACCGACCCTCAATCTTCTAGTTTACAAGTCTAAGCCATCGAGTGTAGCCAGTGTTTTGGGAACGTACGCATCTAGAGAGAGCGCGAGTTTTTCCCCCACATTACACGCGCATAAAAATGATCTCCGTAGCAGTCCTCGCTCTACTGCTCTGTTTGGTTGCCCATGCTGAGGCAGACTGTGCCCAGGGCTGTGAGAAGTACTGCGGGACGAGTAATGACAATGTCGATTGTCAGATCAAATGCCAGGCGAGTTGCACTACACCTCTTGTAGCTCCCGACCACTGGATCGAATTGCTCGAGGTGGCCAACCTCTACCAAGATTTTCCACTCACTGGGTGTGCTGGCTATCACGAGCCTCCCCGGCCCTATCTCTTCTGTACTAGTCTGGGCGGTCGCGTCTATCGCATTGACATGAGTGACAACAAAATCTCTGTCTACCACAGCATGGACACTTCACGGCTCTACACCGAGGACAGCTGTGGTCTCTACAACATTGTGCTCGACGTTGACTTTCACACCAATTCGAGAATCTTTCTCTACCACGCAATGCCCGACAGTCGTGAGAACATTCACCACGTCAACGTGATTTCGGAGTACCGCGTGGTAGACGACGCCATGGTGTTCAAGCGCGTTGTGCGAGTGTTTGTGCACAGAGAACCCGTTAGGCACGGTTGGGCCGACATGGAGATGCGACACTACATCACTACGGGTCCAGCGCGATTTCTAGTCTCGAATCCTGGCAACCCGTACAACAACCGAACACTTCGCGCAACAATGCCACACCTGTCGGCCATCTCTGCTTTCTACCTCAACGAGACAGAGGCCGCTACTGGATTTGTGTTTGCAGGCACCAAGAAGGAGAAGACGATCGCTAGAGGCATAGGGAACCCCATTGACTGTGCGCGCACCCGCTGGCTCTCGGAAACTGTGGGATGTCTTACGACCGTCGGAGAACAAACCCTAGTGTACGAAGGTCGCCGCACTGAGTACTCCTGTCAGGGCGAGGTGTGTGCCGATCACATCAAAGCCAATCTCACCGGAGGCTGTCCGATCGAGTCGTTTGCCTATTACACTGGACCGGAGAGCCTGAAGCCCACTCGTCTACTGAGTCGCAGTGCCTGCTATCTCGACGGCGCTTTTCACCCCGCTGAAATTCTGAAGCTACACGAGCACAATTACGAGCTGACCTGGACCAGTAGTCCGATAAGAACGAGCTCGCACGACGGCAAGACATTGGCGCTGACCAACACTAAAATACTGACGGCCGATGGGTACAAGAGGGTTTACATTGGCGGTTACTCACTGCGAGACAATTCCTACCGCGTCTACGGGTTCAGAATCGTGAAGAATCTCTTCTAGCTAGTCTCTTATTCTTTGACAATTAAAAACGCCAACTTCTATAATAGCCATGAGTATGGGGCTGTGTTTTTTTTAATTGTAGTTCAATATCTTCCATGTACGAGATTGGTATCGCAAGACTAACGGCGTCCGTGGCTGTCACTTCTGTAACGCTCATCCCGATCTTTGCGATTTTTCTTCGTCTTCTTCGCCGACATGTACAGTAGTACGAGCGCTATGGCAGCACCAAACGCCAGCTGTCCGGAGCTGGGAATGTAGTCCGCGAACATGAGGAAAAAGGAGTTGTAGATGAATGCCAACAGTTCTCCGAAGCTGTCGGTACCGATAATCTCAGTGATTTCAACGCCATTTTCAGACAACCCAAGCACTGCTGGTAGTAGAAGTAGGAGAGTCATTTTCGTTTTTGAAAGGAGAAAAAGGTAGGTTGCGTAGTAGTCTTGTGCGTTCCTGACACTAAAGCTCTAATGTCCACTGCTAGATGCCAGATACACACGTCATATATAGAAGAGCAAATCAACATCTATTTTTGGTGGACTCGCGGATCTGTAGAATAAATCGAACCCAAAGAGTGTGGGGGCGTTCCCGGTTCCAAAGTGTGAATCGTATCACTATAAAACATCACGTGACCTGTTTGAATAACAGGAAACTACTGGAACATCCATGGAAAGCGAAGATGAAGACGATTCGCGTGAACATCTCGTGCTGTTCAGCGCCGCGTTGCGCGAGCCGTGTGTGTTCTGCAAATCAAACACCGGTGTGAAACTACCATTCTGTCGCGTTTGTGCCAAACAAGATGAAACCGGTATCTATGCCGAGTCCTCCTTTGCGCATCGTTCCTGTGCCGAGAAACGGATGAACCGAGACCGCAAGATCAAGTGTCCAACCTGTCACTCGACGATTGTGATGGCATACAGCGGCGCAGTGCACGAGGACTATGCGATGAGAAACATGCGCGAGACTTTCAAGCACTGCTTCCCTGCAATCGACCGACCGTATGTGTTCAACTTTCTCGCCGTCAAGAATACACTTCTCGGCGTGCTCTCGCTAGCCGTGCTACTTACCTTCGACATACTTGCGGCACACTCAGCGTCGGATAGCTTCCTCATAGTGGAAGAGGCGCTGTTCACTGTGGGTGTCATACTTTTTCTTGGCTCCTGGTTCATAACCTCGAGCTACCCACTCAACTATGTCATACTCTACGGCAGCATTCGTAGGGCTAAGCGCCACTTGATCTCTGAGGTGGTGCTGTACATTTGCGTGGCGGGAGTAGCACTTGGAGGCGCAGCCGGCTGGAGAAACCTACTCTCGGCGGACACAGTGTTCGGTGCAACCGCAGTCACTGGTGCACTGGTGATAATGGCGATTGTGGTAATCTCCGTGATAGACAAAATCAAAGTCTACTCGGGCCTGGGATTGATTGGGATATCCACACAAATCGACACCGAAGATCCCTAGTCTTTTCTCCTCATCTTCTCAATAGTCAATAGAGTGTCTCGCATGGATAATCCTTGGATTTGGTGCAATTTGGACTTGGTTAAATAAAAAAAACTCCCCCTCAATGTGTTTCACTAACGGCCGGGGAGAACGAAAAAATAAAAAAAAGCGGTTGACCGAAAGCGATCGCGTTTCCCATTGATGGATAGGCCAAATCGACCACATCCAATATACGTCCCTTGATCGCATAAAAAAGATTTCCGAAAGCGATCGCTTAGGCGACACATTATCCGGCAATCCCCAAAAGTTCACAGGTTGGCACGTGCTCTGGCATCTTGCTCATATTTATATCTTTCTCAAGTGTCAGAGGATAGGTAAAAAAATTAGCGTAATTATATTCCCTTGTCACGATTCGAAGCCTGACCGCTAAATGGAAGTTGCTCTACAAGCGTTTTTCATCACCGAGAGTCCCGAGCGCTTCAAGCTGTTCGAGCTGTTGGCGGACGACTCGAACGACGTGGAGTGGCACGCGAAAGATGTGTGCTGTCGACTTATAGAGAAGCCACTGCGCATAAGCAGCTCCGAGCACAGACTCTTTCTGAAACGCGTGAAGCCCGGTCTAACGCTTGGTCGAGTCAAGTCACAAACCCTAGCCTGTGTAGTGATTGACGAGAGCACCACTATGCTAGTCTCACACTACGACACTCTAGTCTCGCTACTCGACGTGTTACTCGACACCTCGTTCTACGCACACCTGCACAGTATTCGTGAAATTCCACTCAATATACTAAAGATTTGCCTGAGCAAGCGCGGCCTACGCCGCTTTGTTTTCAGCAATCTCTCCGACGAGTGTCGCAGCGAGATTGATGCCGAGGATCTGCGTCGCAAAAGCGACCTGGGCTTCGAGATATACATCAACTCGATTGATGACCTGTTCGAGATGCAAACTCTAATGACCAATGACACCCCCTCGCCGCGGATGAATGGTCGCTACACTCGACCCTCGAAGCGACAGAAGCAGCCGACCGGCTGGACCGAGATCGATACTATCCTGAATCTGTTTGTCGAGCGCAGTGGCGCACCCGACTCTGTTCAGCCCACTGAGTATCTGATTGGTGTACTCCTCTCCGCCTACAACATGCTCTATGTTGACATCTCTCGCATACGCGAGAGTGTTCTCCTACACTCTGTGAATCAAGAGACAGCCAGTCGAGCGCTCTCCATGCACAGTGCTTTCCCCACAATGCTCTCACTGATGGCGGAGGAGTTCGATCTTCGCACTCTCAGTCGTCCGATGGTGCGAGCCTATTTTGCCGATTTTCCCCAGCTCACTTTGACGCTGCAAAACTCTGCCAACCGCCTCAAAGCTTATCTAGATGAGGGTGATATAATAGACCCACGATTCGATCAGGGTCTCGATGTGTTTGGACGTCGCGCTGGACTCTTCTACGACACTGTGCACAACGCCCACACTGGTGAGCATATGAAGCAGCAGCGCCATAACTGGGTCATGCGTAAAGTGAGCTGCATCCCGGCTACGCTGTTACTTACACAGCTCGACGAGTTTTTCATATTCGGAGGTACAGCCCTGCGTCTGCGAGAGTTTCTCGATGACCGCGACCGCCTCGAGTACTTTTGCTACGTGTTCGAGAAAGACAGCCTTTTCTCTCTGGAGGCCGCTCTAATCTCTGTGCGTCGCTGGTGTGACATAGACTTCCTGGAGAACTATCTCGTGTGTCCTCTTCCGAACGGTACCGGTTGTGCAGTGGTCACTACGGCAAGTGTGATGCTCGGACTACGCATGCTCGCTGCCACTGGGGCGTTTATGGCTGGACGTATTGAGCCAGTTTCGTACTGGCGCTTCTGTGTACGCAATCTTGTCCACACTCCTCCGAACAGCTGTGTCGAGCTACACGACGTTGCGGTGGCGTGTATGGCCGCGGCGGTGATCAGCAAACTCGAGGATGGCCGGGTTCTCAGAAGTCTCCGCCCGCCCGGCTCCGATTTGTTCTACGCCTACCGCCTGTTGCCCGAGTTGTGCACTGCCTACAGTGAGCTTCCCCGACACAAGGAACTCAAGAAACTTCGCGAAAGTGTACGCGTGCTCTTCGGCTCCATGTGTTTGCGGAGGAAGTACACCATTTCGCGTCCCGTGTTGCACATGGTGACCGAGGAGATACGGCGACATGCCAACATCGAAGAGTACTCTGGACTCCGTGAGAAGCTGGAGAAGCGCAGTCGCCTAAAGCGTTATCTTAGTCAGTCTCGCATACCAATCAACATTTTCTACAACAACGAGAATCCACTCCACTGTGCAGAGATTATACGTGCTATGCTCGACCATGCCGAACCACGTCTCGACCGCTTCACCTTGCTGATGAAAGATCTGGTGGTGGGCGCAGAGCTAAAAGAGCTGGAGCCCCGGAAGCCCGCCAAAGAACTGGACCCCTGCATGGGTACAACCAAAACCCCCACATTCGAGGCGTTTGAGAATGCTATCCGACGGACCGAGGATGCCACCAATGTGGCTGTGTCAATGGCACCGGATGCAGTGCGAACCGCGTATAGCTACTGGGTCTCGAGGGGGTTCTTTGTACCTTCGCTGCACCACCGTACCGGTCAACAGCAGCAATCACGGTCGGAGGAGCTACCAATCGAGCTGGCGGCTGCCGCGCTACCCGAACGTGACTGCACCAAGGAGAATATTCGCGAGCACACCAGTCGCTACAGCAACAACAGCTTCATCTCGTTCCTCTACTGCTGCTTTACCGACTCTGACCATGTGTCAACCAGCGCCCTCGAAGAGCTGCAGAATATCGTTTTCACCGAGGAGCCCAAGTGTCTCACGCTTCGACTTGCTTACACAATTAGGAGATCCTGCACTGAACTGCCTGCCGAGGAGAGTTTTATGCTTGGAGGCGTTCACAACGACGACATCGAAGACGAAAAGACCGACTCGTGTGTCATCGGAGACCGTCTGGCGCTTGAGCTAGTCTCTCAGTACGCACACCGCCTTGTGGCGGGCTACGGCGTTACGGAGAAACTCGATTTCAACAAGAGCTATCTGGAGTGCATCGAGCACATGCAAGAGATGACCCAGCATCCCGAAATCGAGTATGAATAGATGAGTGATAGGTCGTGCGGATCTCTACTGCCACTGTCCCTCGTTTGTGCCCAACTTCGAAACGCTTTTTACTCACTAAATCCGAGGCTTGCTTTTTTGATGTAGTTTTTTTTAAATTAAAACCCGCTGCAATACAGATGTGAGTCTTGGGTGTGAGTTTTTTTTCGCTCACATCGTCTTGAGCTTCTTGTTATTCATATAGCCCAGAGAGGGTGGATAATAGTTAAAGCGGAAGTTCATTACTATCCGGAAAAGGAGTTCTGAAAAAAACCCCCCCCCATCAATAAAGCATGGCTGCCATCCAAACTGTGGGCGTAGAGCTAGACCGCATTCAAGAGAACTCTCTGGACTATGTCCGTAACGATGTGCCCGGCGCACTCGGCATCATTGCTCTCCCCACTCTTTCCAGTATAGAATCTGCCGACGAGCTACCCTCTGGTACTGTTATCTGTGTATCGAAGAGTGCGCAACTCGACCCTGCCGTACTGCCCAAGGACATGTTTGCCACGCTAGCACTCTACCCACTCCTCACGCCAAATGACACTGCTGCCGATCTTCTCGATGACAACTACTTCCGCCGCAAGATGAGTGTCGAGGTGTCGAGAGCGATCTCTGCGAAGTTCGGTGTGGGGCCCTCCCTGGCCAACGCCGCTACCCGAGACGCTATTGGTGCTCAGCTTGGAAGCGATCTGCGAAGCTGGAAACCTAAGCTTGGCAACGGGTGGTGGAGCATCTGCAAGCACGAGACCGAACTATACTCAGCGCAGTATTATATTGCGGTCTATGTGCCTCGAACGGGGCTCAGCGACGACTTCCTCAACCTCGCCAGCGAAATTGCACAGCGCGACGCTTTGCAGATTTCCGGCGAGCAGAGCAGTTTCAACGATTTGCTTAAGCGGGACGAGTACTCGGTGGCAGAGCGACTGGCCAAGCGAAACAATGCCAAGATCGCCTATATTGTGGCCAAGATGTTCGGAGTCAACATCAAGCACACGATAGACACGAGTTCTCCCATAGACGGTGACACATTCGTACAGCCGAAAATTGGTGTTGCCTCGCACATGTCACTGTTCAACCACCTCGACTCGGTCTCTATTGTGGTGAAAAATGATCGGGGCCAGCGCAAGATCCCGGCAGTGGCCATCTACAGTGGAAGTGGGTCTCTCAACAAAAGTATCGGCGGCATGGTGCTACCACTTAGCCCTAGACTAGGGCTCGACTTCTACCCTGATATCCGACGCGTGTACAACACCGTGCAGAATGTTGCTGCCAACGCCATACCTCTCGGACGCAAAGTTCTTGGGGTGAGGGATCTCTCCCAGCCTGAGTTGCGTTTCAACGAGCATCATGTGTTCTGGAACAGCAAACGGAGCAAATCGGTCCATCCAAAGATGAAGCAGATGTACCGCACTGACAGCGATCAGGACGTGACACCGTTCTTGCCTAACAAAAGCGAAGAACGCAAGCTGCGTCTATCGCATGTTATTGTACACCTCGGCGAGGATCCTATCAACGCCTGAAACACTCCCACGTTGGTTTCCCCCACCCTCTCCTATCTGTTTTTGGCGAAAATCCTACACACATCCCCTCTACTTAGAGTCCTCCAATACGTGCATTAAAACACATCTCTGCAAAAAACGTACAATAGACAATGTTATTCCACCAGTATGTTTAATTAGGTTACGGGCATAAAGGTGGCGTTCGCTCTACTAATCCTCATGTTCACAGCGGCGCTTGGCCTCGGGTTGCTCGGTCTCGGTATGGGAGCGTTTGTTCCGTGTATTGTAGGAGTTTCGGAACGTCTCGAACTCCTCAGAGCTCTCTGAGTCACTGGTAGAATCCAGAGACTCATTATTGGCATTGAGAGATGCCAGCATTGCTGCGTTGCTGCGCATCTTCAAATAGCGGCGCTTGTCGTATACAGAGAGCTTGTCGAACGCGGCCTTCTTCTTGTGTTCGAACTTGGGAATTTGATCCGGGTTTGCGAGATACCAGCCATAAAGGTGGGAAGGATCGGTAGAGTTCACACCCACTTGTTGAGCGGGAAACTCTTTGGTTGGGGTAACGACAGTCTCTCCGAATTTGCCAAAATCAAGTTTCATTGGCTCGTCGGTGAAGCAGACGTGGCGAGTGCGTGGTTCCGAAACCGTTGCTTCATAGGGTTGCATATTCAACGGGGCCAACGAGTCGGGATCAATTTGTTGAGGCAGGGGAGGACTGGAGGGAGCCGGAAATTCTATTACTGTGAGTTCCTTGGCAAGCTCGAGGCAGATTTCAGGGGACATAAATATGTTCTCCAAATCATCGTCAAAGTTGAAAGGAGGGTTGTAGTCTTCGAACAAGCTTGGTCCAGTGGCGAGTTCTTGCTCAAAAATTGAAGCCTGTACATCGGCAGCTGAGTCCTGGGCTTGCGGGATTATTTTGTAGACCGGATCATTTGCGTCGAGCACCTGTGCACTCGGAAAAGCTGTGCGAACGGGGGAGGGTAGGCTTAAAAGTTCAAAGCACTCGGCTGGGAACACGTCGCGAAACTGCTCGAGCCAAAGAGTGGGCAGAAAGTGTGTGAACACTTGTTGCTCGAGGGGGATGGCGTTCAGAGTCCAGACCGCGAACTGTCGAACGCTCTCGTGGCTCGACTCGTGCTTGGTGAACATTGGTGTTTGGTCGGGCAACTTCATGTTTTCAAAGGCCCGAGAGAGGGCTTTGGTCTGTTGTTGATAGAGTCGACCGGGATCGGTGCTGTCGGCTCCGTAGTGTTGCGCGATGCGATTCCAGAGATGGCCCGTGAATATGATCGACTTGCCGCCAACAACGGCACGGTCGATGATATCCTCAACGAAGCGCTTAGTATGACCGCGCACGTAGGGCTTGGTGGTCGCGGGGAGCTCCTCGACATGTGCCTGGCAAATGTCCGAGAGGCTGGTGTAGACTCGCTTTTCATAGAAAAGCCGAGAGACAAGTGCAGACGGGAAGCGAGAACTGTACTTGGTAATGCCCGACTCATCGGTGGTGTCCTCGATGAGTTTGATGTAGGGCGTATTGGGCTGGGCAATTTCCAGAGCGCGGTTGTAGTGCGCTAGGTAAGAGGCCTTGCCAGAGCGAAACTCCTTGCTAATGCCAGAGGAGAACGTACGCAGATTGCCAAGACCAGCCAAATTGGCAATTTCCCGGGTGGTAACGTCTGTGCGGTCGATGTACGAGAGGCAGTGGCCCAGAAATTTGCCAATTGTTTTTGGAATGAAGAACAAGTGAGGCTGGTAGTCCAGTATGGCGTTGGCAACCTCACCATCATCTTCGTCGTCAGAGAGTTCTTCGTTGTCCTGGACATTAGCGTGGTGTTTAACTTACCAGATCATGAATTGCGGGAGGAGTAAGAAGACTATTGCTGAGATAGTTTTCAGCGACTTTGGGGAGCTCAAACGTCTCCAGTGGAAGGAAAAGTTTCTCACGGGAAATCTCGGGAGAATCGAATTCCACTGATTTCCTCACGGGAAACGTCGTGATGTCGACAAGCGTATTCTTGGGGGAATTCGCGTGAATTTCGTTTTGATAGTTCAATGAAAGCATTTTGATGTTTAAAGTTCTTAGATTTGTTGGACTGCGGCACAAAACGCTGAACTTCGTTAAAAGTCACGAATCCGATCGCGTCAGTCACGTTATTCGTCAACTCGCCGGAACGTCGGATTCAGTTACTTGTTCGTCAAGTCACTGGACCGTCGGACTAAAACCGCGTTCGATTGAGAATATTTTGTTTTCTAATTTTGGCGGGAAATTTGAAATTTTTCAAAAAGTTTCAAATTCTAAGGTCTGTGAGAGTTCCAAATTTCTGCACTGCTGATGCACACACCCTCTCTCGCAGCACGTGTGTAAAGTTGCGCGAGAGTTTGTTTTTACTTTTTCCACTACTTTCCTCGCCTACGGTTCAAAGCGGTTGTTTCCCCAGAATTTGAAGGTTGGTGAGTTCGTGTATGACGAGGTTGCGGTTGTCATAGCGTCCCTTGAAGGGAGGCATCATCATAATACTGTACCAATGGCAGAACGCTCTTGCGGCGTTCTCGTGACGATAGAGCGTCTGTCCGAAGTAGACGTCGAAATGGTTGAAGCTCTGTACGATCAGAGGGTACTTGACGCGGAACCAGTTGCTGGAATCGTCAGTGTGCAGCAGATCGATATTGTAGATGACAAAGGTTTTGATCCACTCGAGCTGCCACATATTGCCCACCCAAGAGTCGATCAGTAGCAGGTACATGAGATCGGTGCCGGCAGCGTCGAACAGTGGCGGGTTCTCGTCATCGCCCACAATTACCCATGCCGGCTCGTCCAACTTGTCCATCATTACATCGACGGTCTCCTTGCTACGACTGTTCTTCATTATCACGACTGCGTTGAGGTATTTGCCGCGCTTGTCACGGTAGGCACGCTGAATCTCCGACGGACGAAGTGCAAAACGGGTGTACTTGTTACGGAAATCCTTGTCGGAGATATCCTTGTTGTTCATGCGTCGAGCATTGTCCACCGACAACTTCTGCACCAGTCGGACATCTTCGTCGGGCACGGCAAACTCTGCAATGTGTTGACCTAGAGTTTGGCGAATGTGTATCTTTTGGTACATTGGTCGCAACGACCAGCACATCTCCTCAATCATGCGCTCGCTGCACACCACCTTCGTGGCGCTGTGAGGTTTCATGTAGTCTGTGATATTGCCAAACATTGCCAGATTCTGCGGATTCTTGTAAAGCTCTGCAATACGACAAAGTAGCAGGTCTAGATAGTCGTGTAGCTCGTCGATGTAGGGAATACTGCACCACTTGAACTCAAGATACTTGAGTGACTCCACCACGTCGAAGACGGTGAAATCGGAAATTTCATTGTCACGCAACGCTGGCTTGACCACCCGTGCTTCGCATAGCTTGGGAAACATGGTGCTGGGAACAATGAGTTGTGTTGAGGCGCGAAAGTTTGGCTCAGAACAAAGACACGCTGCGGTCTCGAGCAGTGCGAGGAAGCAGATTATGTCGAAGCGATAGTGATAGGTCTCGGGTCCGTCGTAGAAGGTGTGATTTTCATTCATGGTATCGTGATTGCAGCAAAACTGTTGCAGCGTAGCGTCGCGCATGTAGAGCAGTTTGTCGCGCACTTTGTCCGACACTTCGGACTGCTGTTGGATTTGTGCGTACAGTGCGTCCATAGCGAAGAGAATCTGGTTAATGTAGGTAGCAAGCCGAGACCGCGCCTCGTAGGTGATCGGCGAAATGATCGGAATCTTCGGTAGCTGCATCACAGTGAGCTCCAGTTCGGATTTTTGAATTTCAATCTCATCCATGTCTCTCACAATACGTTGGTCACGCAGGGTGTTCAGGTCGGCCTTGGCCTGCTCGAGATATGCTGACATTGCGGCACCGAGTGTTAAAACCTACTATAGGTGTGTAGCGATGGGTGAGGGTAGCAAAGCAGAGAGCTCCGTTCGTACACGTAAGTTTGACAAAAAAAAGCGTGACACGTTTCACAGTTTTGATTTCTGGAATTTGCTATCGTACACTCCCGCACCAGAGACTAGTCCCAAAAACACACTAAAGCAAAAAACACGCGCACACACACACAGCTTTTGGCAGTACACAAACCAAAGCGGAATGAGTATGGACGAAGACGACGGCATGATCCCGCTCTACAAACCAACTAGTCGGGCGCCCTTGCCCATTGACGTATCGATCCTCAAGCGCAAAAATCCAGAAGGCTCTAATGGACTGCAGCATTTCGATAACGACGGCGAGGAACTGATAATCGACGATGAGCTGTTGGACGAGGATGACCTGAAATACTCAGTTCAAGAGGAGGATTACACAAACAATGAAGCTCGCTCCAAGCGACAAAAAGTCCAAGAGAGCACAGTGCGAGAAATGGTCGCTGAAAACGCACTACGACGCAAAAAGCGTGCTGGGCACAAGCTCACTCGGGACGAGAAGCGACTCGCGGTTGTGCTGAGACGACAGAGTCTCACCAACAGCGATCAAATGGCACGCTATGCCAACGACGAAGACAGCCTTATCAGCATCCCGGTGGTGTCTCCGTTCCGCTCGTTTGTCGAGGAAACACTGGGCCCAGAGCGGCCCCGCACACAATGCTTTGGTTGTACGAAAGGTGTCGGTCGCGCTGGCACCACTGGGCGCGCTATCGCAGGACTGGAGCGTATGATCAAAGAGACAATCTCCACGCAGGACGTGTGGACTGCGTGCGTAATGATCTCCGAGCATTACGAGCTGGAGATTCGACAGCCGGCCAACGCGAATCGCTCAAAGCAAGAGGCGGAGCTGTTGGAGTGGAGCGAACGCAGTGTCTA
>Ga0307377_10004758_pt1 | contig 14764 bp, 12 predicted proteins | sample TR3MG_FD_202535 | JGI IMG/M metagenome (GOLD analysis project Ga0307377, IMG submission 202535) | Soil microbial communities from Risofladan, Vaasa, Finland - TR-3 | ecosystem: Environmental > Terrestrial > Soil > Coastal area > Acid sulfate soil | place: Finland: Risofladan, Vaasa | collected... | reverse complement strand
TACCTGGGTGGTACAAGTTGGCAAGAGTGCGGTGCATTCAGCAAGGGGAAGAGAATCTGTACTCTCGCCTCATATAACGGCAGTCTATATGCATCCGATGATGGGGGAAATATCGTTACTGGTGCAACATATCGTTACGATAATAATGATAAATGGACATTCACTGGTGGACCATCGTCTTATAAGTTTCTATCTACTATGGTTTATCGAGGCAATCTGTATGGCGGCGCAAGTGTTACCATAAATCGGTTTGATGGATATGGCAGTTGGATACCTGTAGGAAATTTCGATCCTAAAAGTATTGACCAGGTGCATTCGTTGGGTGTGTACCAGGGGCTGCTGTATGCAGGCACATGGTCTGATGGGCTGATAATGCGGTATAATGCCGATGGGCACTGGACGGACTGCGGATGGGTAGGAACACCCGAGACAGTTGAGCGGAGTGGGTATAGAGGCCATAACAATGAGATCAACGATCTCATCGTATACAATGGCAGAATGTATTTAGGTGTTATTCCCAAGGGTGAAGTCTGGCGATATGATGGCGGGCAGAAATCGACAATGATCAAGCGGCTTGTTAATAATGAAGAGTATAGCATATCTGTGCATGATTCGTGGTGCAGAGTACCGTGCATGGCTATATATCAGGGGAGACTCTATGCTGGAACATCGACAGCAACGGGTAAAGCTGTAAGCATTCCTAAACATGAAGCAGGCAAAGTGTTCAGTTGGGAATCGGGCAAATGTGTTACATATGATGACGATCTGGGTTCCAAATGGCGGCATCTGGTTGCTGTAAGGGAACAGAATCAACTAAAGCTCTTCATTGATGGCAAACTGGTATCGTTTTCATCTGCGATAAACTCATCATTATTTAATCTGGACAACGACAGCCCCTTACTGATAGGTTTTGGGGCTGAAAACTACTTCAAGGGCAGTATGAGAGATGTTAGAATTTATTCCGGCGCACTTTCTGAGTCTGAGGTATCCAAACTTTACAGAAAATCAAAATAATTTAGAAATATAGGAGGATCATTATGAGACTGCAATTTATGGGAAAAATTGAAAGAATTAAGCAGATACTCTGGTTACATATTTTTGCACTTACCTTAATTGTGGCTATTCCACATGGGATTGCTTTAGCACAACCTGGATCAACAAATAGGCCGCCTTCAGTAATTACGATTGTTGTGCCGTATAAGGGTGCAGCATTACAGGTGGTCTCTTGGGCAAACGAGGAATCAGAGATTGATTTCCGGCACAAACCTGACTGGGCAGGGCGGTGCACGGCAGCATTTACAGCAACGGAATTGGCCCAATTCCTGAAACAAACGCTCAACCAGGTGGTTATTGCTTATGCCGAATCGAAACCTGAACAAGGCTTCTTTATAGAACTGGCGATAACAGACCCAGCTTCGCGGGTGTGTTCGTTCACTATTGAACCGGCAGCCAATGGTGTTGTGATTACAGGTGATGGCCGGACAGGTCTGCTCTATGGTGGGTACGAGTTTTTAAGGATGCAGGGTTGGCGTTGGTACGCTCCGGGTGAGGGAAATCAGATTTCCCCTGCCAAACGGGAACGACTTGTATTGCCTGAAAAGAGAACCGTATATCAGCCTAACATGGATTTAGGACGTGGGTTTTTCTTCAATGACGAACCAAATAAAGAATCAACCGATTTCTGGATATGGATGGCTCGGAACCGCCTCAATATTGTAGGATACCGGCTGGCTAGCGGGCCGTTGCAGAATAAGTTGGGGATGATCTTCAATGATGGGGGGCATATTTTTGAAAAAGTCCTCAATCCCGATTGGATTATGCCATCAGGGAAAATTTTATGGGATGAACATCCCAATTGGTATGGATTGCCTGAAGACGGCAAGAGGGTAAAAAATTTGGCTTTGAGAACTCAGTTTTGTGTGAGCCAACCTGATCTGATGGAGTTCCTTGGGAAAGAACTGCTTGGTATGCTAATGGGGAAGTGGAAGCATTCAGACCTGGTTAACGTGTGGGGGTTTGATACATGGGGAGGTATATGTTCGTGTGAAAAGTGCAAGCAACTCGGTAACGGAACGGATCAGGCACTGCATTTCCTCTCTGCACTTCGGGATTATCTTTATGCTGCTCGAATCGATGGACGGTTAGATCGAGACGTCCGGATGATAATGTGCGCCTATGAAGGCACGACTACAATGGATGGGCCTGTCAACCCGTTTCCGAAAAATTTGATTGATGCCGGCGATATGATCGTGTTTTACCCGATAAACCGATGTTACGCCCATAGTTTTTATGATAAAACTTGCAAGAAAAATGACCAATACCAAAAAAAGTTGGCTAGCTGGTTTAGCCAGACGCCATCTATGAACCTCCATTTCGGCGAATATTACAATGTTTCGAAATACGAGGACTTGCCGCTCCTGTTTACCGGGTGCATACAGCAGGATATTCCCTACTATTATGAAGCGGGCTGCAGGGGAATAACGTATATGCATGTACCGTTAGTGAATTGGGGCCCACGGACGTTGACACAGGCTTTGTATGCCCAGTTGGCATGGGACGTAACAACTGACGTGGATGCATTTCTGGATGAGTATTTTGCGAAGTGGTATGGATCTTATGCCGGGCAGATGAGGAAGGCCTATAAAAAAAATGAGGAAGCATGGCGTTTTATTTCACAATGGAGGAATTGGCATTACTCAATCCTCAGTCAATTATTGGTTTGGGATGGTCAACCGCCAAAAAAGGAGTTGGCATTTTCTGAGGATTTGCTTTCAGGTCATTTCCAAAATGATAAGGAAGCAATCCGGAGTGGGCAGCATAGTATTGAATTACTGAATGAGGTTCTTAAGGCTGTGGATGAAGTCCGCGAAATTGCCATCACCAGACCACCTTACGATTTGCGAATATCTGAAGATTACAGGTTGCTGCGGTATGGCCTGCATACTATGGAATTGATGACTTACATGCTGGCTTATTATGAAGCACTCCATGTCAGCGCATCGGAGCAGAGTGACAAGGAATGGAGTAATATACAATGTGTAGCTAAAGACATGGATTCTTATTGGGTACCCATCGCATTCGAGGGAGGAGGTAAAGCCGGCATAGTCATCAATGACGCCCTAACCCGCACACAGTTGAGAAAACTATTTCAACGCTGCAAGCAATACCGCATTGACAACAATCTATAAAAGGAGTCATAACTGAAAAATTGAAAAAATTATGAAACAATCCAATATTTTTATTAATTCTTTTATCACTGGGTAGTGATAATCCTTGATTGCAAACAATAACATCAAAAAAGTAATTTATAGGGCTGCATTTAAATGATTTCTTAAAAATCCAAAAAAACTGTCAATGAAAAAATTACTTCCAATTCTGTTTTTATTTTCAGTTTTTGTCTGCAATGGTTGCGACGAAGTACAGGAGAATATAAAATTCTCCGAGCAGATTCCAATCCTTGCATGGCATGGGATTGCACCAGAGGAAACAACCATTGTCCGGTACCAAGAACTGAGAGAATCTGGGATAACTCACAATTTCAGTGCTTTTCTCGATGCGGAAGCGGTGGCAAAAGCTCTGGAAATCGCCCAAAAAACCGGAGTAAAAATAATTGTTTGGTGCCCGGAGCTAAAAACTAACACTGAAAAAACGGTCAGAAGATTTATGAACCATCCTGCTGTTGCTGGTTATTTTCTCAAAGATGAACCAAACCGCAGCCTGTTCCCTGAACTTGCCGAATGGGTGAAAAAAATCCGCGCTATCGACGATAATCATTTTTGTATGATAAACCTTTACCCTAATTACGCTAGCGAAGAACAACTCGGTGTAAAAACTTACCGGGAATATGTGGATTTATTTATAAAGGAAGTTCCCGTACAATTATTAACTTTTGACCATTATCCGATAATTGGTGATTCTATACGGGGAAATTGGTATGAAAATCTGGAGATTTTCTCCGAGGAAGCAAGAAAAGCCGGGAAACCTTTCTGGGCTTTTGCACTCTCTGTTGTCTTCGGTTCCTGTCATGTTCCAATTGTTGCTGAACTGAGGCTTCAGGTTTACTCCAATCTGGCGTACGGTGCACAGGGAATACAGTATTTTACATACTGGACACCGAAAAATGATAAGTGGAATTTTCGTCACGGCCCTATTACACTTGAATCCAAGCGGAGCGAGGTTTATGACAGAATAAAACTGGTAAGCGAGGAGATAAAAAATCTTTCCGGTGTTTTCCTTGATGCAAAGGTTGTTTCAGTTGCGCATACAGGGGATACTATTCCACTGGGGACAAAGCGGTTGATAAAACTCCCTCTACTCATAAAGGTTCTTGAGACAAAAGGCACTGGAGCTGTAGTGTCGGTTCTGGAGAAAGGTGATGATTCTTTTCTTGTGGTTGTAAACCGTGATTTTAAAAATACTATGATGCTGACAATCGAGGGTGATTCAACAGTTAAAAAAATATTAAAAGACGGTTCCCTGGTTCCTGCGAGTGCCTATATACGCACAATGGAAATCGACCCTGGAGATGCGGCAATCTATACATGGGTTAACAAATAATATTTCAGGAGACATAAAAGTTTGAGAAAGAATTTAGTGTGAAACTCCCCTTAATGCTTTTGAAAAATAGATTGAAATTGCACCAAAAATATTTATACACAATCCTGATGATGAAGGGAGGCTCGAAGTGATACCTATACTCTTATACATAAAAAAATAATACATAAAAAAACAATATGGGAGTTGATGATAAGTTATTAACTAAACGGGATACCATTATCCCATTTCTGATCATAGGGTTTCTATTCTTTATTTTTGGATTCATCTCCTGGGTAAACTCAATTTTAATACCTTATTTTAAAATTGCCTGTGAACTTACAAACTTTCAATCCTATCTGGTAGCTTTTGCTTTTTATATTGCCTATTTTATCATGTCATTACCTTCATCGGTGATTCTGGAAAAACTCGGTTTTAAAAAAGGGATAACAGTTGGTTTTTTTATAATGACAATAGGAGCTTTTCTTTTTGTTCCAGCAGCTTTGAACCGTGCATATCCCATTTTTTTGTTAGGGCTGTTTATCTTGGGAACAGGACTTGCCCTTCTTCAAACTGCTGCCAATCCTTATATCACAATTGTCGGGCCTATCGAAAAGGCAATGCAGCGATTGAGCATCATGGGAATCTGTAACAAGGTAGCAGGTGTTTTTGCTCCATTGGTCTTTGCAGCTGTAGTCCTTAGAGTATCCGATAACGTTTTGTTCAACGCTCTGGATTCCGGGCTAATGAATGAAATTGAAAAAAATGCTGCACTTGACAGTTTGATTAGCCGTGTTATTGTTCCTTACAGCATTCTGGGAACCTTTTTGGCTTTAGTTGGACTGTTGATTTATTATTCTCCGCTTCCGGATATTGATACAGCGAAGGCTAATAGTGAAGAGAAAACAGATGGAATAATAAGTAAAACAAGCATATTCCAATTCCCATATCTCATTCTGGGAGCATTTGCCATTTTTTTTCATGTCGGTTCTGTCGTAATTGGAATAAACACAATTATCGGTTATGCTAATTCAATGGGGATAAACTTACTGGAAGCAAAGGTTTTTCCCTCTTTTACTCTGACTGCCACAATTTGCGGATACCTTATAGGAATTGTCGCCATTCCACGATTTGTTAACCAACGCAAAGCTTTGTTAATTTGCACCTTACTGGGAACAGTCCTCTCCCTTGGAATATTATTTGTACATGGTGAAGTTAACCTATTAGGGTATCGTGCCGATATTTCTATATGGTTTCTTGTGGCATTGGGGTTTGCCAACTCACTGATATATGGAGGTATATGGCCTTTGGCTATAAGGGGATTGGGACGTTTTACCAAACGTGGCTCTTCACTACTTATTATGGCATTGTGCGGGAATGCTATTACTCCGCTAATATATGGCAGGTTGGCTGATATATGGGATGTGCAATCTGCCTATGTAATACTGCTGCCATGTTATCTCTATCCCTTATTTTATGCCTTGTATGGTTACAAGATTACTAGTTGGTTACGGACACGAAAATAGTACACTTATATCTTATTGCCTGATCATTTATCAATCAAATTTATTGAAATAGACAGACTGAAAACATATAACAGTATGTAACTTATGAGTAAACTTAAAATTAGTGATAAATGCGAATCTTTGGATAAATTTAATTATCATTAGTACTACGGATGGGAGGTTATTGAACTGGGAGTGGATTTGGAACAGAAAAATTTATTCAAGCAATTTCAGAAAATCCGAAAGCTGTAATCGGTTTATCAGCTTTACTAACAACTACTATGGAAAATATGAGAAAAACAGTTATAGCAATAAAAAAGGAATACTCTGATTCGAAGGTTTCAATTGGAGGAGCGCCTGTTACACAAGAGTACTGTGATAAAATCGGAGCTGACTTTTATTCTCCTGACCCTCAAGGAGCAGTTAATTATTTAAAGACACTTGTATCATAGCGAACTAACTATAAATACAAGAAGAGTTTTACAACCATAATGGGTTTAAATGTAAAGATTAATCATGTAAATCATAACAATCAATGAACAATATTCATTATAAAAAGAATGCCGACAGCGTGATAGAACGTTTGAGACTTTTCTATGAAAGAAAAACTTCCGATCAAATATTTGCAATCTTCAAGCTTCCCAGCAAAACATTAGATGATTTCAGCACAAATAATAAAAAAGAATATGTTCAATATCCCGATCCTGAAAAACGTATTCACTACTGGGATAACTTATTAAAAGAAAACATACGGTTGGAAGACGACAGTATTCCTTTCGCTTATCTGAGCGAATTCGATCAGGGTTTATATGGCGCGTTGATTGGCGGTGAAATTCAGTTTTTATGCGATCCTAAAAAAGGATGGATATCATCTATGATAAAGCCCATGTATAATGATCTGATGTTGTTTCACCCAAAACCATTTGATAAACATCACATATGGTTTCAACGATATACACATCAACTCAAAGTATTTTCAGAAGCCTCAAAAGATAAATTCGGTATAAGCCATTTTATACTTATTGATTCGCTTAATTTTATTTTTGAGCTTGTCGGCGCAACTAAAACCTATTTGAGCCTTTTCGAGTGTCCTGATAAAGTGAACGAAGTAATTGATTTTGCATTTCAATTGAATGTGAAAATTCATAATACATTTTTTGAGAGCACGCCTTCATATAAAGGGGGGACATTCAGTAATTACGGTCAATGGATACCGGGTAGGATAGTTTCCGAAAGCGTAGATCCGTTTCACATGACTTCAGTTGATGATTATGAACAATGGGGCAAAAAGAATGTCGAAAAAATTTTTAACGAATTCGATGGCGGAGTTATACATATTCATAGCAATGGCAGGCACCTTTTAAAAAACGTATCACAGCTTAAAGGACTCAAAGCAATCCGCTTATTTGACGAAGGAGGCAATCCTGCTGCCTTTGATGTATTAAATGATTTAAAAGAGAATGCTGGAGATGTCCCCTTAATTGTAAACGTTGACGACAATAAATTTGAAAAATGTTTAAAGGACAATTCTCTTCCGGGAGGCGTTTTATATATGGTTAATTCCCTGAAGAAAGCAGATGAAGTAAACAGTATTATGGAAAAAGTCAGAAAGTATAGAATATAGGGTACAAAACAAGAATTAGAAGTTAAATCTCACTTTCACTTTCTTACTTTTCGAAAATCGCCTATTTAGCCAAAATTCTTAAAATGCTAATAGTGCAAAAGTCGGACATCTTGAATACATTTGACCAGTTAGATTGTTTTTTGAACTAACCTATTCTTTATTATGCGCAATTCTTCATGGAATGATTTGATTTCAATGATTGATGGAGAAAAACCGGACTATCATCCGGTGGGATTTATTATTGACAGCCCCTGGATACCTGGTTGGAATGGTATTTCGAACATCGATTATTATTCTTCCGATGAACATTGGTTATCATCAAATCTGAAAGCCATTAACACATTTCCTGATGTATGGTTTATGCCCGGCTTCTGGTCAGAATATGGTATGTGCACTGAACCCTCGGCTTTTGGTTCGAGAATGATCTTTCTTGAGAATAATCTCCCTCATGCTGAAAAAATTCTTTCTGGAATAGAAGAAGCAGATTCTCTTCCCCAACCAAATGTTAAAACTGACGGATTACTGCCATTTATGATTAACCGTCTGAAAAACAATCAGGAAGCTATCATTAATGCTGACCATCAGATAAGGTTTGCGATCGCCAGAGGCCCGCTTAATATTGCAAGTTTTCTAATGGGTACTACTGAATTGATGATGGCCATTGTGATGAACCCAGAAGAAACACACAGGTTGCTTAATAAAATTACAGATTTTATATGCGACTGGTTAGAGTGGCAAAAGGATAACTTCCCATCTATGGATGGAGTTTTAATCCTGGATGATATCATTGGATTTGTCGGAGAAAATGAATTTAATGAATTTGTAATTCCATATTTCAAGAGAATTTTTGGCATAACAGGTGCTAAAGCCCGGTTTCTTCATAACGATGCTGCGGGACTAATAACTGCAACACATTTAAAAGAGATGGATGTAAATATGTTCAATTTTTCTTTTGAACATTCACTTGGTGAGATACGTCAAATGGCAGGTTCAGAGGTTGTTTTAGTTGGCAATATTCCTCCAAGAGATGTTTTGGCGGGAGGTACTCCTGAACAGGTAAAATCTGCTGTATATAAGGCTTTTGGAGAGATTGATGATTATAGCAGGATAATCTGGTCAGCTGGTGGAGGTATGCCTCCAAATGTTAACAGCAATAATATACATGCTTTTATTGAAGCTGTTAAAGAGGAAAGGGGGAAAATATGATTTTAAAAAGGATCATACTTGTAAGCTTTCTAATAGCATTTTTTAGCCTTTCAGTGATTTCCCAGAGAACTGAAATTCTACATTTATTTGTAGAATCAGGTAATTATCAGAGAATTAATACGCCTGTCAGTTTTGGCCTGGAGGGCTTATCAGTCAGCGACACTATCTCATATCAACTAATCGAGAAAGTAAATGGGAAGGATATTGAAAAAGCATTTCAGGTTGAACAGGGGTATATTCCTCAATTATGGTGGGTTTTAGATGGTATAACAGAGCCAGGTAAGAGCAGGGAGTATTATTTATATGAAGCAGTAGAACACCAGTCTTTTAATAGGATAACAACAGTAGTAACTCCAAAGACAATTGTACTTAAAAAAGATAGTTCTGAGATTTTACATTATCAGACCGCTGTTCTTTATCCTCCTGCTGACGTTGATACAATATATAAGAGAAGCGGATTCATTCATCCTATAATGACACCTGCAGGTAGCATTTTAACAAGGGTCAGTCCTCCTGACCATTATCACCACGTCGGTATCTGGAATCCATGGACAAAGGTAAAGATAGACAATCATGTAACTGATTTTTGGAATTTGTATGAAGGGCAGGGAACAGTAAGATTTTCCGGAATAAACTCTATAGTTAATGGTACTGTTTTTGGAGGATTCTCAGTTCGGCAGGAACATGTTGATTTCCAGGGGAAGAGACCTGAAGAGATAGCTATAAATGAAGTCTGGGATGTCAGGGCCTGGAATGTTGAACCGTTAGCAGGTTCAAACGCTTTTCTTGTCGATCTGACAACTTACCTGTCTGTGGCAGGTGATTCTGCAATAGTTTTTGAGGCATACAGATATGGTGGAGGGATAGGAATAAGAGCCAATGAGGAGTGGACAAAAGATAATAGTACCGTTCTTACGTCGGAAGGTAAAACAAGAATTGATGCAGACGGAACACGAGCAAGATGGACTAATTTAAATGGTATATTTAAGAATCATCATCAGTCAGGAATAGTCTTTTTCTCTCACCCGTTTAACAGAGAATTCCCTGAGCCTATGCGTGTTTGGCCAATCGATGCCAATGAAGGCAGAGGGGATCTTTTTTTCGAATTTTGTCCGATAAGATATAAGGAGTGGACTTTATTTCCGGGTACTGTTTACAGATTAAAATACAGAATGCTGGTTTATGATGGAGTAATTGATAATTCAGCAGCAGACAGGATTTGGAATGATTTTGCCTTTCCTCCGGTTGTGACTGTATTAGGGAGTTGTATTAAATAAGTGTCCCGGGGCACATGGTTGCACAATGACATTTATTTATTTAACTTAGTGAACTTTCATATTAAATTGTCCGGATGACAAATTGTAATACTTATTAATGAAATTTTTGAACAATGAAAAAACTACTTTTACTAATAATTCCGATTGCTATTGTTCTTACTTCCTGCGGAAGTGGAGGAGCAAAACAACAATCAGGTAAATCAGATTCTTCAATGGAAAACACAAATCAGGTTAAATTAGTCGTGGTTGACCCGGGTCATTTTCATGCCGCCCTGGTACAGAAGACTATGTATGAACATGTTTCTCCGGATGTACATCTGTACGCTCCTGAAGGGCCGGATTATCAGCAACATCTAAACAAAATTGCAGCCTACAATAGCAGGGCTGTTGATCCGACATCATGGAATGAGATCGTTTATACTGGTCCTGATTTCTTTGAAAAGATGCTTGCTGAAAAAGCCGGGAATGTGATAGTTTTATCAGGCAATAACAGAGAAAAAGCTAATTATATTACTAAGTCAATAAATGCGGGACTTAATGTTCTTTCGGATAAACCAATGATAATATCTCCGGAAGACTTTCCTGCACTTGAGGCGGCTTTTGCAACTGCAAAAGAGAAGGGGGTCTTGCTATACGATATAATGACAGAGAGACACGAGGTTACTACTATCCTCCAGAAATTACTTTCAAAAAACACAGGGATATTTGGTGCATTGACCAATGGTAGTGTTGAAGAACCTGCCGTAACCAAAGTAAGTGTTCATTATTTTTCGAAGATTGTTTCAGGAAGTCCCTTGATCCGTCCCGCATGGTTTTTCGATGTTCAGCAGCAGGGGGAAGGTATTGTGGACATTACAACTCACCTGGTAGACCTTGTTCAGTGGGAATGTTTTTCAGAACAGGTGTTAAGTCCCAGCGATATTAATATGGTTAAGGCAGAAAGATGGCCTACAATTATTACAAAAAATGAGTTTGAGGGAGTTACAGGCATTGATAATTTCCCCGATTATCTGCAGAAAGATATAAAGGATGGAAAGTTGAATGTTTATTCAAACGGGGAAATGATTTATCAGATAAAGGGAGTTTTTGCAAAAATATCAGTTGAGTGGAAGTATAAAGCTCCTCCCGGAGGTGGTGATACTCACTATTCAGTTATGCGTGGATCGCAATGTGATCTGGTCATCAAGCAGGGAGCTGATGATAATTTTGTTCCCACACTTTATATTGAAAATCTGAAAAGTATTACGATGTCTGAGTTACAAACCAGGATGAATGAAGCTTTTGAAACATTGCCTTTTGATAGCTTATCAGTTGAGGCAGTAAATAAAAATACACTAAGAATCAACATTCCTGCAAAACACAGAATAGGTCATGAAGCACATTTCGGACAGGTTACTGAAAAATTTCTGAAGTACCTGGAAGAAGGTAATATGCCAGAATGGGAAGTGCCAAATATGATTACAAAGTACTATACAACGACAAGTGCACTGAAAATGGCTAAAGGGAACTAAAACAGATCCTCAATTACCATCGAATATAAATCTTCAAGAGGAACTCCGGCTGCCTTAGCTTGCTGTGGTATAAGACTTTTTTTGGTCATACCTGGAATAGTGTTAATCTCAAGGAAAGATGGCTTTTCGCCTATTAATATAAAGTCAACCCTGACAATGCCTTTACATCCAAGAAGGTCGTAAATACGGGAGCTCATAGATTGTATTTCATCCGTAATATGAGCAGGCAAATCAGCAGGAGTAACTTCAACGGCATTGCCGGGTGAGTATTTTGCTTCATGATCGAAAAACTCATTCTTAGTACTAACCTCTGTGATAGGTAGAATTATTGTTCCATTTTTAGTTTTCACAACTCCGCATGCAACCTCCCTTCCCTTCATGAATGCTTCGATTAAAACTTCATTACTCTCTTTAAAAGCATTTTCAATGGCCGGTATTAACTCCTCTTTTGTTTTTACCTTGGTAACCCCAAAACTTGATCCACTATCATTTGGCTTTACAAAACAAGGAAGTCCCGTTTTATTAATAATACTCACAGTATCTAACTTATCACCGCTTCTTATTAAAAATGATCCAGCCATCGGTATATTATACTCTTTAAGAAAGAGTTTGCATGCTTGTTTGTTAAATGACAGGCCCGAGCAAAAGGCACCGCAACTTGTGTAAGGAATAACCATCATATCGAAATACCCTTGTAGTAAACCATTTTCGCCGGGGGTTCCATGTATTGCAATAAAAACTGCATCGAACCTTATCCTGTATTCGTCGGTGATCAGACTAAAGTCATTCTTGTCTATATTATGATACCTACCTGCCTGATCTTCCCAATACCAGTTATTGCCGCGAATCATAATGATATACAACTCATATCTTGATGCGAGAATTTTTTGTACTTCAATGGCACTTTGAACTGAAATTTCAAATTCAGAAGAATTTCCTCCGGTAACAATTGCAATAGTCTTCATGTTGATTTTAATTAATCAGCCAAAAATAGTCATTTTAGGAATGTGAAATTAAGAATACAAACAAATTAAAACCTAACCATTAATTTTAAAAACCCCCGAGGATGTATTAACTTTGGGGAAATTTAAAAATAAAATAAAATGAAAAAAGGTTGTTTAATTTCTATTATTATAGTAGGGTTTCTGGCACTGGTTATTTTAAGTATTGTACTCTGGGGTACAAGAGTTTACAATGGAATGGTTACCATGCAGGAATCCGTAACTAGTCAATGGGGAAATGTCGAAACACAATATCAGCGTAGATCCGACCTTATTCCTAATTTCGTGAATACTGTTAAAGGAGCTGCTGATTTTGAGCAGACAACCCTTACACAGGTTATTGAAGCACGTTCGAAAGCAACATCAGTTACAATTGATCCTGCCAACATGACGGCAGAAAATATGCAACAGTTTCAGCAGGCTCAGGGACAGGTTTCTTCAGCTCTATCACGGTTGATGGTTGTCGTTGAGAAGTATCCAGAGCTTAAGGCAACTCAGAATTTCAGGGATCTTCAGGTGGAGCTTGAAGGAACAGAAAACAGGATATCAGTTGAAAGAAGGAAGTTTAATGAAATAGCTCTGATGTATAATACCTATATCAAACGTTTCCCCCAAAATTTTATGGCAGGAATGTTCGGTTTCCTTGAGAAACCCTATTTTGCTTCTGTTGAAGGTGCAGAGAAGGCTCCGGAAGTTAAATTTTGATTATTTAAACAGGATAAATGAAAGCTTCATTGTTTTTTACAAAAGAACAACAGGCTCAGATACTCTCATCTGTCAGGGAGGCTGAGACGGCAACCTCCGGAGAGATCCGGGTCCATATAGAAACTACTTGTCCTGAAGATGTTCTCGACAGAGCATCATGGGTGTTCAAAAAGCTGGGGATGCATAAGACGGCTGAACGTAACGGGATTCTGTTTTATCTTGCTATTAATGACAGAAAGTTTGCCATTATAGGTGATACCGGGATTAATGCCCAGGTTCCAAAAGATTTTTGGAATGAGATAAGTGAACTTCTGAAGAATAATTTTAAGGAAAGCAGGTTCTCAGAAGGCTTATCTGAAGGAATTCTGATTGCAGGGAGACAGCTAAAGGCTCATTTTCCTCATCGCAAAGATGATGTGAATGAATTATCCGATGAGATTTCATTTGATAAAACTAAGGAGGAATAATGATAAGTAGACGAAGAATTTGGTTTAGCTTATACTTTCTGTTATTGTTTAGTATAATTACTCCTGGTACTCTATTCTCACAGAATCTTCCTGAGAGGCCGGTTCCTCCGAGACTTGTGAATGATTTTGCAGGAATACTTGAAAATGAAGAAATTAGATCGCTTGAACAAAAACTGGTTGATTTTAATGATTCAACTTCAACACAGATTGCTATTGTTATTGTTCCAACATTATCAGGATATGATAAATCGGATTATGCACAGCGGCTGGCTGAGAAATGGGGTATTGGGCAGAGAGGCCTTAATAATGGTATTTTAATCCTGGTTAAGGCCAAAACTGCTGATTCAAAAGGGGAAGTATTTATTGCCCCCGGCTATGGTCTGGAAGGAGCTATTCCTGATATTACTTGTGGTGAGATTGTGGACAATGAAATTCTTCCAGCCTTCAGATCAGGATATTATTATTCAGGATTGGATGATGCAGTTAATACTCTTATGGGGTTGGCAAGAGGTGAGTTTTCCGCAGCCGAGTATGGGAAAATGGCAAAGAATACCAAAAAAGATGGTTCTGGTATCTTTTTCATTATTATATTGATCTTTATTATTCTCACGATCTTCAGAAAATCCAGAGGATCAAATAACAAAAATTTAAGTTCCAAAGGCTTACCTTTCTGGCTACTAATGGGCATGATGGGGTCAGGAAGGAGTTCCCATAGTGGAAGTTGGGGTGGATTCTCCGGAGGTGGCAGTGGTGGTGGTTTCGGTGGTTTTGGTGGAGGTGGCTTTGGCGGTGGAGGTGCTGGTGGTAGCTGGTAGTTTATCTTCCTGATGTGTATTTTCTCCACTTCTCAATTACCTCTTGCATGTCATCAGGCAGAGCAGAGTCGAATGATAATCTTTTCCCGGTAACAGGATGGTCGAATGCCAGCGATTTTG
>Ga0307377_10004757_pt1 | contig 14765 bp, 11 predicted proteins | sample TR3MG_FD_202535 | JGI IMG/M metagenome (GOLD analysis project Ga0307377, IMG submission 202535) | Soil microbial communities from Risofladan, Vaasa, Finland - TR-3 | ecosystem: Environmental > Terrestrial > Soil > Coastal area > Acid sulfate soil | place: Finland: Risofladan, Vaasa | collected... | reverse complement strand
ACCCCTGAACCGTGGAAGGAAACACCGGTGCCCCTTCGGCCGCGGATTCCCGTTCCCGGCGGTCAATTCAACCGATCGGATCTGGCAGCTGTCGGTCGAATCCGGGCTGGGAGGCCCGACACGAGCCGACAGCAGGGTTAAAGGCAACACGTATGCCAACTTCCCCCTTTGCCCCTGATTTTGCTCTTCGCCAGACCGTTTCGCCCCTATGTCGTTGTAGCATAGGCATGTACAGATCTTCACACAACGGTTTCAGGACTTCTGGACCCGCCGCGAAATCGACTTCCGTCGGGTCAGGCCGTCGGATCTGCGGGCGAGGTGTGGGACGGTTCGGCCCACTGGCACCGTCAGCCTGCCCGGTTTCGGGGTCGACTTCAGCTCAGGGGTCGCATCGACCCACGGGCACCAGGTAGAGCGGTACCTGCTCCGCCGGAAGTTCCAGCACGGCGCGGACCCGATCGGGCTCGAGCCACGCGATCGGAACGCCGGCCAGGCCGATCGCCTCGGCCTGAAGCAGGAGGTTCTGTGCCGCATGCCCCAGGTCCATGTGCACGTATGGCTCGGCGCCAGGACCGAGCTTGTCGAAAGCCCTTGAGTAGACGGCCACGAACACGAACACGGCGGGGGCCGAGGTCAGGGAATCCTGGTCGTGCGACGCGGACCTCAGCTCCTCCCGCAGGTCGCGCTCGAGCAGAGTCTCCAGACGGTGGTCGGCCGGCGAATACCGCGCCAGGCCGTCGGCGGTCGCCACGTACAACTCCAGCGGATAGGCCTCCATCGCCGAAGGGGCCGCACGCAGTCGGCCATCGGAGCCGGTAATTCCCTGCGCGGCCCACAGAAGCTGGCCGATCTGCTCGGACGAGAGCTGTTCAGGACGGAACGCGCGACGCGAGCGTCGTTTCTCGATCGCCGCTTCCAGGGAAATTGGGCCTTCGAGTCGGGGGGCTGGAAGAACCAGAGCTTTCATAGTGGATTCTCGATCGCGGAACCGGGAGAATCGAAGCCGGGATTGCCGGCCGGTCCAGAAGTTGGACGCTACACATATATTGTGCAGTGGAGACGGTGACGGCGACCCCCTGAACAGAGGCAGGTGGAGCTACCGACCTGGGGAGGGCGTCATCGGTTTCGTCCTCGAGTCCGTTTCGGTCCGCCGTTCGACCGGCCGGGCTGAGTCGCTTTGTCTCCATCCCCGGACCCGGTTCGGGGGACGGCCCGTCCCTCCCGGGTTTCCCGAGGACCTTCAGCAGATCGCTTCCAGCGTCCGATTTTCCGTCCATCACCCCAGTTACAAGCATAACTCCGCAACGAAATCGGATCGTTCGTCAGGGCTCCCTCATCGCTTCGACAGGCTTTCCGGATCACGGTTCGGCGGTACGCTTCCTGCACATTTCGTAACCTGTCTTTCCTCAATATTCTGACGCCGCCTTCGTCGCGGCCGACCCGGAGGCCCGTTTCAATGCGTGATGCCGTCGAGCGGCTCTGGCCGGAGCTCGAGTGGATCGAGAGTCTGGAATTGCGCGAGGCCGTGACCCGTGCCTGGGTCCTCGCCCTCGAGCGCAGCCCCCTCGCCCCCGAAGACCTCGAGACGATTCCGTTCACTCTCAAGGTCCCGGACTGTCCCGCCACCTTCATGCAGCACAAGCGCTGCGTCGTCCATATCGCGCGGGATGGCGCCCGGGCGATGCAGGAGTTCCTGGGTGAGTCTCTCGACATCGACCTGGACGTGGTGATCGCAGGGGCGATCCTCGCCGACGTGGGAAAGGTGCTCGAGTACGAGAAGGCGGACGGGACGATCCGCCAGAGCGCCCGTGGACTTGCGCTTCGGCATCCGTTTACCGGCGTGGCCGTCGCGCTCGAGTGCGGCGTCCCGGACGACGTGTGTCACATCATTGCCGCTCATGCCGGCGAGGGAGACATGATCCGCCGGAGTACGGAGGCGATCATCGTCCACCACGCGGACTTCATGAGCTATCTGCCGTTTCTCAATCTCGGGGCCTGACCCCCGATCGCGGGAGGAAGACGACCATGGCGCACAGCGTTCCCGGCCAGTCGGCCGAAACGATCACGGCGAAGATGGCCCGCTGGGCCGCCGATTTGCGTTTCGAGGACATTCCGGACAGCGCCGTTCGAGAGGCGCGGCGCTATCTGCTGGACACGCTGGGCTGCGCGCTCGGCGGTTACAAGCAGGAGGACGCGGAGATCGCGCTCGAAGTACTCGACGAGGTCGCGGGTGAAGGTCCCGCGACCGTGATCGGCTCCGGCCGGAGAATGGACGTGGTGTCCGCCGCCCTGGCCAACGCTCTCATGGTCCGGGTGATGGACTACAACGACATCTACTGGCAGCAGGACCCGTCCCACCCATCCGATATCATTCCGGCGGCCATGGCGTGCGCGGAGCGAATGGGCAAGGACGGCCGGGAGCTGATCGTGGGGATCGTGCTCGGGCACGAGTTCGAGATGCGCTTGTGCGAGGCGGCGTTCCCGGGGATCCGCGAGCGCGGCTGGCACCACGCCACGCTCACTGCCTTCGTGTCGCCGATCGTCGCGGGCCGGATGCTGAACCTGCCGTGGGAACAGATTCAGCACGCGATCGGGATCTCCGCTTCACGCCACGCCACCTTCGGCGCAGTCACGGCGGGCAAGCTCACGATGATGAAGAACACGGTCGATCCGATGGCCACGCAGTCGGGCGTGCTGGCCGCGCTCCTGGCCGAGAAGGGCTACACGGGTCCCGAGCACGCGATCGACGGCAAGGAAGGAATCGTGCACTGCCTCGGACCCGAGTGGAAGCTCGACGTGCTGACCGAGGGTCTCGGCGAGTCGTGGCGCATCGAGCGCTGTGGCATGAAGGCATTCCCGACGGAGGCGCTCACCCATACCCCGATCTCAGCGGTGCTCGACATCGTGATCGGCAACGACCTGTCACCGGACGATGTGGCTGCCGTACGGATTGGCTCGACAGCCCGCTCGGCGGACATTCTTGCGGACCCCTCCAAATATGATCCGCGCTCGAAGGAAACGGCCGATCACAGCCTGCCGTACGTGATCGCGGCGGCGATCGCCGATCGGCAGATGACGCCGGCACAGCTCACGCCCGAGAAGATCATGGACCCGACGATCCGGGCCCAGCTTCGCAAGGTGAAAGTGATCGCCGACCCGGAGATTGAGAAGGTGTTTCCAGCCCTGCAGCGCGCGGACGTCGAGATCGATACGACGGATGGTCGGACGTTCTCCACCAGGCTGGATTATCCGAAGGGCGATCCACGCAATCCGCTGACGGACGCCGAGATCGAGGCGAAGTTCGACTCGCTCGCCGCACCCGTCCTGACGGACGACGCTTCGGCCCGACTGAAAGAGGCCGTGTGGAGCCTGGAACAGCAGGGCTCGGTGACGGAGTTCATGGCACTCGCGAAATCCGACCGGTGAGGGAGGCGCGTCGGGCCTCCGGGTCCGGCGCGAGTCGCTGATGGGACAGACTATCGTCGAAAAGATCGCGAAGAGTCACCTGATGGAGGGGCCGGGCCGGCCCCTTCGGGCGGGGGACGTCGTGTCTCTCAGGCCACGGCACGTGCTGACGCACGACAACACGGCCGCCGTGATGAAGAAGTTCGAGGCAATCGGGGCCAACCGGGTGGCGGACGCCAGGCAGCCCGTATTCGTGCTGGACCACGACATCCAGAACAACAGTGCCGAAAACCTGGCCAAGTACGAGGCGATCGGCGCCTTCGCCGCCGACCAGGGGATTCACTTCTATCCGGCTGGCACCGGCATCGGACACCAGGTGATGATGTCGCACGGGTACGTGGCTCCGGGCGCTCTCGTCGTCGCATCGGATTCGCACGCGAACATGTACGGCGCCCTTGGTTCCCTGGGCACACCCGTGGTGCGGACGGACGCCGCCGCGATCTGGGCCACCGGCGAATTCTGGTGGCAGATCCCGCGCACGATCCAGGTCGTGCTGCACGGGAAGCTGCGGCCGGGGGTGACCGGCAAGGACATCATCATCACGTTGTGCGGCCTGTACAATCGTGGCGAGGTACTGAATGCCGCGATCGAATTCGCTGGGGATGGCGTCGAATCGCTGGACATCGCCGAGCGAATGACGATCTCCAACATGACGACCGAGTGGGGTGCGCTGGTCGGTTGGTTCCCGGTCGATGGGACAACCCTCGAATACCTTCGTGCCCGGATGTCGAAGCTCGGTTCAAATGGTGGATTCGATCGGTTCAGCGAGCAGGAAATCGCCGAGTGGGAGGCCAATCCTCCGGTCCCGGACCAGGACGCGCACTATGCGGCCCGCATCGAGCTCGACCTCGGCTCGGTCACTCCGCACGTCTCAGGACCGGACACTGTGCAGACGATGCACTCGGTAGCCGACCTCGAACGCGAGTACATTCGGGTCAACAAGGCGTACATCGTCTCGTGCGTGAACAGTCGGCTGGAAGACCTGGAGGCGGCGGCAGGCGTGCTTGCAGGTCGGCGCGTGGCGGATGGCGTTGAATTGTACGTGGCCGCGGCGAGCGCCGAGATCCAGCAGGCGGCCGAAGCCTCCGGCGCCTGGGGAACGCTGCTCGCAGCGGGCGCTCGTCCGCTCCCCGCTGCGTGCGGTCCGTGCATCGGACTCGGGACCGGCCTGCTCGAGGCGGGTGAAGTGGGGATCTCGGCTACAAATCGCAATTTCAAGGGACGCATGGGATCGCGCGATGCGAAGGCGTACCTGGCGAGTCCCGAGGTCGTCGCGGAATCCGCGGCATCCGGCTACATCAGGGGCCCGATACGACTGGACGGCGGGCACGTCGAGTATCGCTTCGATCGTCTCGACGGCCCCCCGGAGCAGGAAGAGACTGTCCAGATCCTCGACGGCTTTCCCGAGCGGGTGCGCGGCCGAGCGGTGCTCGTACCGCAGGACAACCTGAACACGGACGGCATCTACGGGAAGGACTGGACGTACAAGGAGGGGATGACCCAGCGTGAGATGGCCGGGGTCGTGATGCGGAACTACGATCCCGAGTTCGCCGCCCGAATCGAGGCGGGCGATGTGCTGGTGGGTGGCTACAACTTCGGAACCGGATCGAGCCGCGAGCAGGCGGCGACGGCGCTCCAGGCCGCCGGAATCCCTCTCGTGATCGCCGGGAGCTTCTCGCAGACCTACCTGCGCAACGCGTTCAACAACGGTCTGCTGTGCATCGAGTGCCCGGCCCTCGTGGACCGGTTGCGAGAGGTCCATGCGACTGAGATCGGCGCCGGGACCCGGACGTTGATTCCGGGCTCGCTGATCGACGTCGACTTTTCGCGTGGTCTGCTGGTGTGGGAGGGCGAGAGCTTCCGCTTCCCCGCCCTCGGGTCGGTCCCGCAGGGGCTGGTAGTAGCCGGAGGAATCGAGAAACAGGTGCGCACGAGGCTCGGCCTCGGCGGTTGACACGAAAGGAATAGACGATGGCACGAAGGACGGTCGTCTCCATGCCCGGTGACGGGATCGGGAAAGTAGTACTGCCCGAGGCGGTGCGCGTGCTGGACGCAGTGGGCTTCGAGGCCGACTACGTGCATGCGGACATCGGCTGGGACTCGTGGGTGAACGAAGGGAATCCACTTCCCGAACGGACAGTGGAGCTCCTCCGGCAGCATGGCCTCGGGCTGTTCGGGGCGATCACCTCCAAGCCCAAAAACCAGGCGAACGTCGAGCTGAAGCCCGAGCTGCAGGACAAGGGGCTCGTGTACTACAGCCCGATCGTCAGCCTGCGGCAGATCTTCGACCTCGACATCTGCATCCGGCCCTGTCGGTCGTTCGCCGGTAATCCGCTCAACTTCATCCGTCGGAGTGCGGACGGCGGCATCGATGAGCCGCTGGTGGACGCGGTGATCTTCAGACAGAACACCGAGGGACTGTACGGCGGCGTCGAATGGACGGACCCGCCGGGGCAGGTGCGTGAGGCGCTGAAGACGCACGCCAAGTTCACCCGCTTCGCGGACACGCCCGGTCCAGATCTCGCGATTTCGACCCGGATCTTCACGCGCAACGGGTGCCGCCGGATCGTGCGGGCCGCGTTCGAGTACGCCGCGAAACATGGCTATCGGTCGGTCACCGTGTGCGAAAAACCCAACGTGCTGCGTGAGACTTCCGGCATGATGGAGGAAGAAGCGCGGGCGGTTCAGAAGGAATTTCCGGACATTCAGCATTGGTCGACGAACATCGACGCCCAGATGATGTGGCTGACCAAGAGTCCGGAAGACTACTCGGTGATCGTGGCCGGTAACATGTTCGGTGACATCGTCTCCGACGCGTTCGCGGGACTCGTTGGTGGGCTCGGCTTCGCGTGCTCGGCCAACATCGGAGACGAAGTGGCCGTGTTCGAGCCGACGCACGGCTCGGCTCCGAAGTACGAGGCGCTCGACCCGCCGATCGTGAATCCGATCGCGATGATCCTCACGGCCGCGATGATGCTCGACCACATCGGCGAGACCGGACGCGCGGACCGGATCCGTGCTGCGGTGGGCATGGTCGTGCGGGAGGGGTCGGTCAAGACGTACGACATGATGAAACTGCCCGGCGGCCCGGACGTGATCGCGCAGGGTGCGGCCACGACGACTCAGGTCACGGACGCGATTCTGAAGCACCTCGGCTGAGGAGGCGGTGGTGAACAACCAGGCGACCGGTCGCGGATCATCCGCCGCCGGCCGCGGCGAGGCGGGCCGGGCGGGCCCTGACGTCCGTTCGGACCTGTTCGCGGCGGTGGAGCTCGCCGACGAAGGCGGGGTGCAGATCGAGCTCACATCCCGGGTCGGCCGGCTGTACGGGAAGGCGATCGAGGCCGAAGCCCGCCGGGTGTGCGAGGCGCTCGGCGTCGAGCATGCGAAAGTGCGGCTCGAGGATGGAGGAGCGCTCGATCCGGTGATCGGCGCCCGGGTAGAGTCAGCGCTGCGGCGGGCGGGGGTCTCGGGCGGGGACGCCCGGCCGGAGCGGACCGTTCCCCCGGGGGAGCCCACGAGCCGGGACCGCCTTCGTCGATCGCGGCTCTATCTGCCGGGAGATCAACCCAAGCTGTCGGTCAACGCGGGACTTCACCGGCCGGATGGCGTGATCCTCGACCTCGAGGACTCCGTCCACCCGAGCCACAAGGATTCGGCGCGTCTCGTCGTACGCAATCTGCTGCGCACCATGGACTTCATGGGAGCGGAGCGGATGGTGAGGATCAACCCGCTCCCGCTGGGTCTGGACGATCTCGCTGCGATCGCGCCGGAAGAACCGGACGTGATCCTGATTCCGAAGGTCGAAGATGCCGACACCGTGCGGGCGGTCGACGAGCGGATCCGGCAACTCACCGAGCGCAGGGTATGGCTGATGCCGATCCTCGAGACCGCGCTCGGGATCGAACGGGCGTTCGACATCGCCTCCGCGGTGGAGCGGGTCGTGGCACTGACCATCGGTCTGGAGGATTACACGGCGGATCTCGGCGTCATCAAGACGGTCGAGGGCACGGAGTCGCTGTACGCCCGAAGCCGCCTGGTGAACGCAGCCCGCGCGGCCGGCTGCCAGCCGATCGACTCCGTATTCGGAGACGTGGGTGACGAGGTCGGGCTCCGCTCCTGGGCGGAGCGTTCCCGGGCACTCGGTTTCGAGGGCATGGGCTGCGTGCACCCGCGACAGATCAGGCCGATCCGCGAGGCGTTCGCTCCGTCCGAGGTCGAGGTCGAGAAGGCTTTGAGTGTCGTGGCGGCGTTCGCGGAGGCCGAGGCGAGGGGGCTGGGTGTTGTGAGCCTGGGCAGCAAAATGATCGACCCGCCCGTCGTCAAACGGGCGCTCCGGACTGTGCAGATCGCGCGTCGAGCGGGGCTGCTCGAGGAGGAAACCGATGGCTGATCGATCTCCGCGCCGTCCCGCCGCTGACCCCGAGTCGTTCCACGTGAACGCGGCCGGGCGCCGGGTACCGCTCGATGTGAACGGGCACGTGTCCCTGCCCTACGAGGGAGTCGGAGTCCACCGGGCTGCGGGTTCGAAACACGGACCGCCGATCCGATCCTGCTCCGAATACCCTGCGGACGGCGACAAGCGGGTTCCGGACCTGAAGGCGGCGCTCGAACGCTGCGGCCTGCGTGACGGGATGACGATCTCGACGCACCACCACCTGAGGAACGGAGACCAGGTGGCGCTTGCAGCGCTCAGAGCCGCGGCCGAGCTCGGTGTGAAGGACCTGGTGTGGTTCCCCAGCGCGTCGTTCCCCTGCCACGAACCCGTGATCGACCTGATGGAACAGGGCGTCGTGCACCACATCGAGGGATCGATGAATGGTCCGCTCGGCGCCTACTGCTCCGAAGGGCGAATGCGCGGGCTCGGGGTTCTCCGGTCGCACGGGGGACGCTGGCAGGCGATCCAGGATGGCGAGATCCATGTCGACATCGCGGTGATCGCGGCACCGACGGCCGACCCGTTCGGCAACGCCGATGGATCTCACGGCCCCTCCGCCTGCGGCTCGCTCGGATTCGCGCTCGCCGACTCGATGTACGCGGACCGGGTGATCGTGGTGACGGACAATCTCGTTCCGTTTCCCTGTATCCCCTGGCAGATCCAGGGCAACAACGTGGACTTCGTGGTCGAAGTCGAGTCGATAGGCGATCCGTCGAAGATCGTCTCCGGCACGACGCAGCTCACCAGGAGCCCCGACCGCCTGCTGATCGCCGAATACGTGGCCCGCTTCCTTCGCGACGCCGAGATCGTACGGGACGGGTTCTCGTTCCAGGCCGGAGCCGGCGGAATCGCCCTCGCGTTCGTGGGATTCATCAAGGAAATCATGCGGGAGCAGGGCGTGAAGGCCCGCTTCGTCCGCGGCGGCTCGAGCAGCTACCTGGTGGACATGCTGAACGAAGGCCTGACGGACTACATCCTCGATGGTCAGACCTTCGATCTCGCGGGTGTCGCGTCGATCGGCTCCGACCCGAGGCACGTTCCGACGTCGCCGTTCACCTCGTACAACTGGCACGGCAAGGGCAACTTCGCGTCGATGGTCGACGCGGTGGTCCTCGGGGCGACCGAGGTGGACGTCGATTTCAACGCCAACGTCGTCACCCATTCCGATGGAATGCTGCTGCACGGGATCGGTGGTTGGCAGAATTGTCTGTTCTCGGGTTGTACGATCCTGGCACTGCCGGCATTCCGGGACCGGATTCCGGTGATCGTGGACGAGGTGACCACGATCACGGGCCCGGGCGAGCTGATCGACGTCGTGGTCACGGAGCGCGGAATCGCGGTGAATCCGCGGCGCCCCGATCTGCTCGAAGCACTGGAGCGCAGCGGCACCGATCTTCCGATCCGGTCGATCGAGGAAATCAAGCAGGAGGTCGAGCATGTCGTCGGCGGGCCACCCGAGAAGCCACGACTGCTTGACGTTCCCGTGGCGGTGATCAAGTGGGTGGACGGCACGGTACTCGATACCGTGTGGCAGGTCGCCGACGAGGCGGATTGACAGCTCGCTGACCGAGGCCGGAATGCTCCCGAGGCCCAACTCGAAGGCAGTGAACCGGAAGGAGAGACTCGACCTCCCGGGGTCAGGTCCGCCCCGTCGTCCGCCCGCGGATCGGCTGGCCGGCTTCGGAGAGTCGTGGGCGGCCGTATCGTTGGAGTGGGCCCAGGCCGCCGCACGGCGTTGCATCCAGTGCCCCGCTGAGCCATGCGTCCGGGCCTGCCCGCTCGGTAACGACATTCCCTTCGCCCTGTGGCACCTCGAGCACGGCCTGGTGGACGACGCGGCGCTGATTTTCAGACGTACCAGCTCGATGCCTGACATCTGCGGGAGAGTGTGTCCCCAGACGGAGCTGTGCGAAGGAGTCTGCCCCTACACGAAACAGGGCCGCCCGCCCGTCCCGATCGGCCGACTCGAGGCGTACGCCGCGGACTGGGTGAGTCGCGAGGGCCTGAGTGTCCGCGCGACCGCTGCTCGACCCACCGGCCGGCGCATCGCGATCGTCGGTGCCGGACCGGCAGGAATCACTGCAGCCGAGATCCTCGCTGGCAGCGGCCATGCGGTGACCCTGTTCGACGCGTGGCCGGAAGCCGGCGGTCTTCTGCTGTACGGGATCCCCCGCTTCAAGCTGTCACCGGAGATCGTGCGCCGGAAAACGCAGCATCTCAGCCGGCTCGGGATCCGGTGTCAATTCGACACCAAGCTCGGGAACGGATTGTCGGTCGATGGACTCGTGGACCACGGCTTCGACGCGATTCTGCTCGCGATCGGCGCCGGAATCGGACGACCGCTCGACGTCCCGGGATCCGACCTCGAGGGAGTGTACCAGGCGACCCCGTTCCTGGTGCGGACCAACACGGACCCGGCGTCACTCCCGCCGGGGCTGCGCGCCCGTCCCGGAGTGGGACGGCGGGTAGCGGTGATCGGGGGCGGAGATACGGCGATGGACTGTGTTCGCACTGCGCTCCGGCTCGGATCCGATGAGGCGACGGTCTGGTACCGGAGGACAGAGGCGGAGATGCCGGGGAATCCCCGCGACCGGAAACTCGCGATCGAGGAAGGCGCCCGGTTCGAATGGCTCGCGGCCCCCGTCGGTCTCGAAGCAGATGAGAACGGGCAGGTCCGCGCCATGCGGCTCGTCCGCATGCAGCTCGGAGAGGCCGACGCGTCGGGTCGCCGCCGTCCGATTCCGATCCCGGGATCTGAGCACACGGTTGAGGCGGACACGGTCGTGCTGGCGCTCGGGTACCTGCCCGATGCTGATTTCGTCGCCCGGATCGCCGGGCTCGACACCGAACCCGACGGACGAATCCGCGTCGATCCGCTGACCGGCGCCACCAGCCGGCCGGGAATCTTCGCGGCGGGCGACAATGTCCTCGGGCCGGCGCTGGTGGTCGACGCGGTCGCGCACGGCCTCCGGGCGGCCGAAGCGATCGACTCGTTCGTATCAGCCGGTGGAACGGTCGCGACGCGATGACCGGACCGCTGTGCATTCTGGCCGTGAATCCCGGATCCACGAGCACACGCATCGCCCTGTTCCGTGATGAGAGCCTCGACCTGGAGGTGGAGCTCAGGCATGGCCCGGACGAACGAGCCGCCGGGAGTTCCGACGATCTCCATGCCCGGCTCGGGGCCATTCGTCGATGGCTCGACGAACACGAGGTCCGCCTGGCCTCCCTCGACGCCGTGGTGGGCCGCGGGGGTCTTCTCCGGCCGCTCGAAGGTGGCGTGTACAGGGTGAACGAGGCACTCCTGCGGGACGCCCGGACGGGACTCCAGGGTCGTCACCCCTCGAACCTCGGAGCCCTGCTGGCGCACGAGATCTCTGCCGAGGCAGACGCTCCGGCGTTTGTCGTAGACCCGGTGAGCGTCGACGAGTTCGACGACCTGGCCCGGCTGTCTGGCCTCGCCGGGATCGAACGACGCAGTCTGTCCCATGCCCTGAGCATCCATGCCGCGGTCCGGGCGCTGGCGGACGAGTCCGGGCGGCCGTGGCGCGAGGTGCGGGCGGTCGTGGCGCACCTCGGAGGAGGGATCTCCGTCTGCCCGGTGCGGGATGGACGGATCGTGGACGCGAATAACGCCGTCAGCGAAGGTCCGTTTTCGCCGCAACGCACGGGCGGACTTCCGGTCCAGGAGTTGCTCGATCTCGTATTTTCGGGTCAGTACGACGAGGACGAAATCCGCCGAATGACCGTGCTCGAAGGCGGGTTGATGAGCTACCTCGGAACCGATGATGCCGCGGAGGTCGAGCGCCGGATCGAGTCCGGAGACGGACTCGCGGAGACGGTGTTCCGCGGGCTGGCCTACCAGGTCGCCAAGGAGATCGGCGCGATGGCGACCGTGCTCGGGGGCCGGCTGGAAGCAGTCGTCCTGACGGGTGGTCTCGCGCGTTCGGAACGCCTCGTAAGCTGGATCAGGGAGGGGGTGGAGTTCCTCGCCCCGGTACGGGTGCTCCCTGTCCAGGAGATGACCGCCCTGGCGAGCGGGGCACTGGCCGCTTTGCGGGGCGACGAGCCGATTCTCGAATACTGAACCAGTACTGCTGCACCGAAGCGAAGCGACGGGAAACATACATGCCGAACCGAATCCTGCTGTCGGGGAATGAAGCGATCGCCGAGGGCGCCCTCGAGGCGGGGGCGCACTTCGCCTGCGCCTACCCCGGAACTCCGAGCACCGAGATTCTCGAGACGCTGTCGCGGCGCGGAGGAATCCGCAGTGAGTGGGCGCCGAACGAGAAGGTCGCGTACGAGGCCGCGTACGGTGCTTCGCTGGGTGGAGCCCGGGCCCTCGTGTCGATGAAGCATGTCGGCGTCAACGTCGCCGCGGATCCTCTGTTCAGTTCCTCCTACTCGGGGGTCAACGGAGGACTCGTGCTCGTGTCCGCCGACGACCCGGCAATGCACTCATCGCAGAACGAGCAGGACAACCGGCAGCTGGCGCGCGCCGCGAAGATCCCGGTCCTCGAACCGTCGGACAGCCAGGAGGCGAAGGACTTCACGCTGCGGGCGTTCTCCATCTCGGAGCGCTTCGACACGCCGGTGATGCTCCGGGTGACGACCCGGATCTGCCATTCGATGTCCCCGGTCGAGACGGAGCGCGACCGGAGCTGGCCCAAGGCGCCGATCCGCGACTACGACCGCAACTTCCGCAAGCACGTGCTGCTCCCGGCGAACGCGCGGCCCCGGCACGTGTTCGTCGAACGCCGCATGGAGGAGCTGGAGCAATTCGCGAACGGCGAGCGCGACCTGAACCGGATCGAGTGGGGAGATCGCACGGTCGGGGTGATCACGAGCGGCGTCGCCTACCAGTACGTCCGGGAGACGATGCCCGACGCATCGATCCTCAAGCTGGGAATGCCTCATCCCATGCCTCGAGACCTGGTGCGCGAATTCGCCGCTGGCGTGGATGAGATCTACGTCGTCGAGGAGCTGGATCCGTTCATCGAATTGCAGGTTCGGGCGCTCGGCATCCCGGCAATCGGGAAGGAAGTTTTCCCGCTCACCGGTGAACTGAACCCGGACCTCGTGGAACGTGGATTTCGCCTGTCGGGCAGCGGGACCGCGTCCGGCGGCACAGGACCGGAGACCGTCGTCGCAGCCCCGCCCCTCCCCGTACGCCCTCCGGTCCTGTGCGCCGGCTGCGGACACCGTGGAGTGTTCTACACTCTCTCGAAGCTGGGACTGATCGTTACCGGGGACATTGGCTGCTACACCCTCGGGGCCCTCCGCCCGCTCGAGTCGATGGATACGTGCCTGTGCATGGGCGCGAGCATCGGCATGGCTCACGGGATGGAGGCGGCGCTGCGAGCCAATGGCGACGAACGGCGGGTGGTTGGCGTGATCGGCGACTCGACGTTCATGCACTCCGGGATCACGGGTTTGATCAACACGGTTTATAACGGCGGGTCCAGCACGATCCTGGTGCTCGACAACGGGACGACTGCGATGACGGGTCGCCAGGACCACCCGGGCACCGGCGTCACGGCCTCCGGCGAGCCCGGCGGCCTCGTGGACATCGCGGCTCTGTGCCGGGCGATCGGAATCCGACGCGTGCGCGACGTGGACCCGTATGATCTCGAGGCGCTCGAGGCGGCACTGGACGAGGAGTTGTCGGCCGACGAGCCCTCGGTGATCATCTGCCGCGCCGTGTGCCGACTGGTGGACCGGACACCGATCGCGCCGTCGGTACGGCTGGACATCGAGTGCCCCGGGTGCGGCACCTGCTTCGAGCTCGGGTGTCCGGCGATCGAAGCGCGGGACGGCGCGGCGGTCTTCGATCCCGAGATCTGCTGCGGTTGTGGCCTGTGCGTGCAGATCTGTCCGTTCTGCGGACTGCACGTCGAGGGACGCGAGGAGTTGGAGCCGGCGTGAGTGCGGAACAGTCTTCGATCCGGAACGTCCTCCTGGTAGGCCTCGGAGGACACGGTGTTCTATCCCTCAGCCGCATCATCGCCGAAGGTGCTCTCGAGGCGGGCTTCGACGTTCGCAAGAGTGAAATCCACGGCATGTCGCAGCGCCGGGGAAGCGTGGTGAGCGAAGTCCGGTATGGAGATGTCGTCCGCTCGCCGTTGATTCCCGGGCGCGGCGCCGACATGCTCCTGTCGCTGGAACTTCTCGAGGCGCTCCGTCACCTGCACCGCCTTCGTCCCGACGGCGTGCTGCTGGTGAACGACCAGCGGATCACGCCGGCTCCGACTGGAAGCGGACCGGTCGACTACCCCGAAGATGCCGCCGGGCGGCTGCGTGAGATCGCGCCGGGCGCCCGGATCGTGCCGGCGCATGACATCGCGGTCGAACTCGGTGAACCCCGGGCGACGAACATGGTCATGCTGGGAGCGTTCGCGGCGATCACCCCCGAGATCGAGCTCAAAGTCTGGGAACAGATTATCGAGACCGCGTTCCGCCCCGCCGTGCGACCGGTGAACCTGGCGGCGTTCCAGCGAGGCCTCGAACTCGCGACCCGGGCATGACATCCGGAGACGGCTCGATCCGTTCCCTCGCCGCGCTCCGTGACCGGGCAGCGGCGCTTCCGACCCGGCGCGTCGCGGTCGCCGCGGCGACCGGCCCAGAGACTCTGAAGGCAGCGGTCCTGGCGAAGGCAGGCGATTTCGCGGATCCGATCCTCGTGGGACCGCCGGCTGACATCCGTGACGGACTCGCCGCCCTCGACGCCGACCCCGCGTCGTTCGAGATCGTCCGCGCCCATCACGTCGGAGAAGCAGCGGCGCTGAGCGTCGCGCTGGTTCGTGACGGGACGGCAGATATGCTCTTAAAGGGAGAGATCTCTACTTCCTCCCTGATGCGCGCC
>Ga0307377_10004756_pt1 | contig 14766 bp, 21 predicted proteins | sample TR3MG_FD_202535 | JGI IMG/M metagenome (GOLD analysis project Ga0307377, IMG submission 202535) | Soil microbial communities from Risofladan, Vaasa, Finland - TR-3 | ecosystem: Environmental > Terrestrial > Soil > Coastal area > Acid sulfate soil | place: Finland: Risofladan, Vaasa | collected... | reverse complement strand
CGCACGGCACACTACCAGGGCAGGTGTTACTTATTAACTCATTAGCCATCGCCTACTCCTCGTCCTTCTTCCACACGAGTTTAAGCCCGAAGCAGTCCCCGCCGCCGCGCTGTCTACATAAAGAGCAGCCATTATATGTCAAAGCGATTGGTCGAGGCATAGGATCTACCTACCCCGACATGGAGGAACCGAACTCGGTTTAGTTAAGCTCGAAGATCCCGCCTGCGGGTGGCGTTAGAGTGAGGGTGTTCCCAGTCGTAACCGTAAACTGTGTAGAGGTCAGCGATGCGTAAGTGCAGAGCTTGTTGGCCGGATCTCGTCCAGAAGCACCACTACGACAGACCATCACAGCGCCTTTGACATTAACAATATCTACACTTGTTGCCGTCCAAATCATGGCCGTGGCATCAAATCTGCGTTCGCCAGCCGACGCGCCTACAATCCAGGTCGTCGTCATCGCTTTACCGGATAGCGTATATCCGAGGACCGTGGCGACTTCACTGGTCAGGGAGGTCAGGGCTGATAATGTTGCAGTTGCGAAGTTGGACGCGGATTGATACAGGTGCATGTCGAATGTGTCTGTATTGAGGTTCACGTTTCCGTTCGCCATGTGTTCCTTAAAGGAATCGTAGAATTTGAAAGCCTGTACAGCCATAGTTTTAAGTCTCCGAAGACAGTTGACTTCCGGTTTCCACCATATGCGCCAAGAGACCATCTCCATGGATCGAAAGCTGCAGCCTTGATCCTAGCGCCTTCGTGACTTCAATAAAGTTATTTGCTTGTGAGGCCTGCCAGGGGGCGCATATAAAGTCCCTCCCGGCGCACTCGAATTTTAGTTGGGTTTCCCCGTCGTTGACCTTCTGGTCATAAGCATGATGATACCTATCCCCCGCAGGATAGCAAGAGTCTATCCCGAAAAGGTGAGCTGAACTGTACCCAAGCATGAGCGAAAGAGGTAGTGAAACCATCCCTATGGTCCCGGCACCTGGGACCTCATTCCACCTCTTTTTATAATGCTTGTCCAGAAGCGCCCTAATTCCATCCCCTCCAACAGGGCCGCCCTTGTCCTTGTCCTTCATTTCTTTAGAGGTTGAGGACACCACATGGAACATGGTTACGTCCTCCCCTTCAAGAGCATCAAAGATGCTTGGATCACACTGAGAAGCAATAAGGTATCTGCACCCCTTTGCCCTATGTTTCACGAAGCCAATGGACTCCTCCCTAGCATCCATAATGTAGTGGATCTTTGGCTGAAAGTTGTGCTCAACCAACCAGTTACCGGCCCCGTTAAGCGCAGTGATAACAGCTTTGTCGAAGACAATGTCTCGAAGCTCATCCTCAGTGTCCTCTAGGGACCACCCACCACCAACGATGGCGAGCGTTGCTGGCTGAGGATTATATGGACGGGCCTGCGGAAGGTGCCGCTTAATGTTATGTTCTATGTTCTGAAGAATAGAATCGTCAGGAACATTCAGCTGCATGACATCATTCGTCCAAACCCTGGAACCTTCTGGGGGAGTAAACTTTGGGGTGAGACCAAGGCAGCTTGCTGGGTACTTGTCTTCTACGGCTGTGATTGTCATATGCCGAACTCCTCTTGGACTTCTTTCTCTAGCCAGTGAGACCTGTCCTGCGCCATAGGGCGCTTGGTCTGGACCCACCTATAGATGTTATGGAACGGAAACCCTGGGAGAACATGGCGTTTTATCATGTAGGCAAGGGTCAGTGGGGCCCGCTCGATCCCGTGGAAACAGTGGAGGTAGATCTTGTTTCCCTCGATAGCCCACTTCTGATAGATCCAGTCTGACGCGGCATCTAGGTCACTTGTGTTGGCCACGAACTTCTTCATATCCAGGATGGGGAAGTGGTGACAATCAGGGTTTTCACATGCGATATGCCGGACACTGACAGAGATTAGACCCTGGCCCTTGGCGTTCTGGCAGTTGTTCTCTGATCCTATAACGATCCCTGGAAAGACCATGTGGGCCTGAATGGAGGCCATTAGCTGATCGGCATCTGTGACCTCGGACCCAATGGCACTGCATGTGCTGTCAATAATCTCGCGCTTAAAACCAGGGTGCTTTGCATTTTTAAGCGCAATCTCATGATTACCCACCCTCTAACTCCTTTATCTTCGCCTTAAGAACCTTGTTTTCCTCGTACATTCGCGCCCGCATAACCTCGGCTGCCTTATTGGTTTCGCTCTTAAGGCCGTGCATTGCATTTAACTTTACGCTCAAAACCCTGCTTTTTCGCCTTGCTTCGTCTGCTGCAGCCTCAGATTGCGCTGCTTTGCGCCGGAATGAGGCAACCCCAGCCAGAAGGTGGCCGATCACATAATAGTTTCCGTTATCATATTCCCCAGAGTCATAGGCGTCTTGGTACTTCTTGAGTTCCTCTCCATTGAGGATACTCGGAGCAATGTCGATATCGACGATCCCGCCCTTGAGACTACCTGACATAGAATACTCCCTCTCCAATCAAGTCCCTGGCCTCTTGTAACGTGCCGACCTCCCTGAGCATGTCCCTCCACCAGGTAAACTCCTTCACCGTCAAATGGAGCGGTTGGCCGATCCTTTGGCCGAAGTTGTCAGGGTAGAATGAGATGGTGAAGAAGACCCGCGCGCACTTCGCAAGCATGTTCGATACAGCCAAGGCCGTGAACTCGGTGGGGATGTGCTCCATGACATCGCAGCAGTAGCCGTAATTAAACATCCCTGGGACGTTTAGAGGGGCCTTCCAGACCGTTCCGATATGGAGGGGGATATCTTCCTGCCGCCAGCCAGTGTCCATGAGATCGAACCCATGGACCGTGAAGCCCTTGTCCTTGAGGACGCGAGACCCGGCCCCTGCACCGGCACCAATATCTAGGATAAGAGAATGAGGGGGTGGTTGAGCGATGTCGATGAACATATCGACCATCTCAGCGCCTGGAGACGTGCTGTTGTGGTAGTCCTCTATCTGCCAGATAGAGTCATACTTATCAGTTTCTCGTGCAAGTATTGGGCTTAACATGACGTGACCTTATGGTGAGGCGGGGATAATCGTCAGAGAAACGACGGCTCCAGCTGTAAAACTATTGATCTTGAGTCGAACGCCAGTGGCTGGTGCCGCGATTGTTCCTTCCTGGCTGGTCGTCTCATTCACGACAGTTGCATGGTTAAAGACGGTTGGGGCAGCACCTGCTGTTTGTGGTGCCGCTACATCCAGATTGAAGAGATCGTCATAGGTGAGCTCGGCATCATAGTTAGCCGTACCAGAGATAATCCCAGCGATACTGTGTGTCGCAAATTCGATGCGGTTTAGTGGGTACCAAGCAGAAGCCAGGACGCCACTTGTGCCGACCAGAACTGCCCCAGCGGTATCAGCATCAACCTGCACTTGAGTAACCGTCTTGTAGTCATGGACTGAAGTGGCAACACCGATGTTAATGCCAGTGATATCCTCTTTAATCACATCGCCATGAACATTAGTTCCTGTCACAGAAAATGTGCGTCCCGATTCGTCTCCAGCAGATGTGATTATGACCTGCCTTGCGACATCCATAGTTGCAACGCCACCAGAAGCTAAAGCGCCCGTGATGGTTAGATTCTGCGCTCCGCCAGCCGCAGGCGTCTGACTAACGGAGATCCCATTATCATCAGCCGCATCAGGCGTTAGCGAAAACGTGTGTGGGCGTGAAGCCATTTGAAACTCCTACAAGAGAAAGTGAATGGGGGCCGAAGCCCCCACCCATTCATTAGGCGTCAGTCGATGCCGTGATGTTCGTGTTCAAGGCCACTTCGCCGTCCAGATTACAGATAGCGATGGGCTGGAAGAACTGAGCATCTGCGCCAACAATAGCTTCCGTGATATTGGCAGCGTTGTCAGCTACCCGACCATAAATGTTCGGCCCGATGTTGCCCGTCGTTGTCGCAACCAGCGTGATAAGCACGTCTGCAGCGTTGCGAGTACGAACAAATGCTGGCTTAGCGCCGTAGATGCTAAGATTGACAGCAGCAGTCGTGACGTTCTCGATGGCGGCAGTAGAGAAGTTACCGTCAATCCAGAAGTCCTCGATGGTGATATTGTCGCCGCCAACGATAGTGATTGCAGTTGCCGCTCCAGCAGCAGCTGCACCTTCATGACGCCAGTTTTTGATAAGAAGCCCATCAGCATTGGCATCCGTTACGATAAAGTCAGTCGTCTGACCAGTCACGTCGCGGGTTACGCAATCAATGAGCGCGAAGTCATTTGAGTTAATGTCGATTGGGCCCGCGAGAGCGTCAATGCCGCCAGTGAACACAAAGTTCTGAACCGTGATGTTTGCCGCATCAACGTCCATGTCAGCAGTTGTGGCAGTTGTAAAGTTGACAGTCGGGCGAAGAGTGCCTGTACCAAGACCGATAATGCTGATACCGGCAACGTCCAGGGCAAGACCGGCTGCCGCAATGACAGTTTCGACGTGGCCAGGTTTCACCATAATCATGTCGCCGTTAGATGCAGTGCATCTACCAACAGCATAGTCTAGGGTTTTGAAGGGTTGGGAATACGTCCCAGGATTGCCGTCGCCACCAGCGCCGGAATCACACCAGAAAACATTTCCACCGTGTTGATTAAGAACAGAGACGCCACGAATAGAGACGCCGTTTGCAAACCCATTAGGGTAAGAGCTAGTCATTAGAATATCCAATCAGACCGACATGCGGTCACCAGGGGTGAATTCCTGATTGTTCTTTCAGGAAAGAAAGGTCTTTGCTTTAATTCAATTCAATTACGCGCCCGGCGATCCAAAGACGCCACGGGCATCATGCCAACCAAAGACATAACGCTCGCGAGCCTTGTACCGCATGTTGCCGGTCTCGAAGTCGCCTTCGACGCCGCGCTTAATGGGCTTGCGTTTGAAGTGTTGGAGGCCACCATCCGCATCGGTAAGGACGAAGAAAGCGTCCGTATCCGTGAGGTAATGGTTGATCTTCCAATCGGGGATCGTACCGCGCTTGTGCATCGCGTTGATGTCCCGTTCCGCCGTACCCGGACGTTCGCGTCCACCAAGCAAACGCTCGGTTACGAACTCAAGATCAGGCGGGACTACCAGGCACTTCGGACGGAGCATGATTTTAATGCCTCTGTCGTCAGTGGCGTTGGCAATCTGGATGGCCAAAGTTTCAAGTGAGGTCTCTGAAAGGTCAGCCGACGTGGCTAACTCGTTGGACCAAGTTCCGCCAACACCTTTGAGATGGGCTGTGGAAAGAAGTTCCAAGCCGTCACCGCCAGTGTAAGAGGAATCAAAGCCGTTATTCAGAATGGACGCACCCTCGATCTCTTTTGCAATACGCATCGAACGCGCGAGCGAACGGGCATATTTGCGACCGATATCACCATAGAGACCATCTTCCTCGGCCTCTTCAGTGATGGCGAAGGCTAATGCGTACGTCTGGACATAGAACTTGCTAGTCCATAGTTCGCGACCTTCGTCATATGCGACTCCAGCACCCTCTGATTTGACACGGCCTACGCCAAGTCCCATTTCCTGGACCTGATACTCAACAGCCTTCGTCGCCTTCACTGTCTTAAACAGATCGGGCCACTCGGCTTTGTGCTCGTCGTAGGACATACCAAAGGACGCATTGAGACCTAACTCAAGCTGCTCTTTGAATTGTGTTCTGTTCATAACCATGGGTTAGACCTCCACACTGTCTGAGGAGAACTCATGGTTCGCAATCAACACCTCAATGACGCAGTTTGCGCCATATGCGTTTTTGGTGTTTTCACGAACTGTGTTCGACAGACCATAAATTTTGAGTTGGTCCTCAGAGCCCGCCACACCTGTTGCCGAAAACCCAGATGTACCCCTAGAGGCACTCCCAGCTGCGGAAACAAGATCGGTGAATAGGCGAACGTCTGCCGCAACCAACGCTCCGTCGTATTCGACCTCAAACAAAATCCAGGGGTCGTCGTAAACGAAAGCAGTCGTGGTTGAACCAGTGAGGATTGCAGTGCTTGCTGGCCAATACGGGCTAGTAATATGCTTGCCCGTAGTGTCAGTGTATTTACAGCCTGCAAAAACGCCTGTTACAACACCGGACGAACCGGCTGTTGCAATGTTGACGTTCTTACCCGTACCAGAGACTACTACTGGGTCTCCGGTATAAAGCGCGGTGGTGTAACCATCAAGGATCGTGTACTCGTTGGGACGAATTGTCCCCCCGCATAGATGCCGCACCGGGCGCAGGCCGAAAGGCGCATTAGGATTTGCCATTCGATTCTACTCCTGAGTTATTCGTCCGACGCCACTATTGGCGCACGGACAGATTTCTTCTCACGAGTCAGCTCAACAGCGCCGTATCCCTTACCGGATGCCGGTAAGATATTGTTGTCTACAAGCGCTTGCATTTGGCCGTGGCGTAAGGAATCAAAATACTCCTTACGTTGAGCGGCCAGGCGCTCTGGCATCTCACAAAGGACCAAGGCCCCTTGAGCAATGACATCACCCCAAGCTGAATCGTTTAACGCAGGGTAGCGAATACGCTCTCCCTCTGGCACCGTACTAAGACGGCGCGGCCTCCAACCTTGACCAGCTTGACGTGCTCTATTCTGCGGATCCGGTGCACCCAGTATGCTCATCCGACACCAGCGTTGCACCATGCCCGATTGTGGCGGCGGTGCATCTAGGTTAGATGGCGGGGTCCAGTTCGCAGGAAACTCCTCTTCATGAATGGCAGTGGTGACGGCCTCTGCTTCATGGCCCTCATGTATCGTGCCTTCATGGACAATGTTCGATGTGTCGACTGTCGCAACTGTCGCAGCTGTCGCAACTGTCGCAGGTGTCGCAACTGTCGCAGCTGTCGCAACTGTCGCAGCTGTCGCAACTGTCGCAGCTGTCGCAACTGGCGCAGGTATCGCAGCCGTTGAAACTTCTTTCTTCTTGAAAGCCATGTTAGCCCCTTGCTTGAATGTTGGCTGCTTGCGAGCGCTTCTCTGCAAGCCAGCGTCTACGGTGAGACTCATCGTCCGGGTCCATTCCGAACTTCTCCATGATGTCTTTATCGTCGCTAGTTAATCTGATCTTGTTAGTGGATCTTGCGCGGGGGGCGCTTCCGCCTGACGGGACACTTGGCCCTCTGCCGCGTTTGCGTTTTCCCGTCGCGATCTGACGGCCATCCGAATCTTTATACATCCCCGGATAGACTCTGTTGAACCTGCGCCCAAGCTCTGAGAAATACTCAGGGGTGTTCATGTCCAGCTTGCCTTCAGCACTGAGGGCTGCGTCTAACCCAATAAGGGCTACGCGCTGGGGGCTGTGCTTGGTATCATCGAACCAGGCGTTCTTTGTGCGCCACTTCGGGAAGAGGGATGAACCATCATTCTTCTTCTGCGCTGGGGCAAAGGATTGGTCCTTGCGGGCGAGGAGGTTTTGGGCTTCGGAGCGAAGGTTCCGCTTGTAATTCTCGACCTCATGCTCGGCCTGAATGGCAGTGTTATAAACCTGTCGGGCGTTGAGGATGGTTTCATTAGCCTCGATCTCAGCGTCTGTGTCACCCTCTTCCATCGCTGCCTTGAGTGCCTTCTTGGCGGCCTCGATGGTTTTGACGGTTTGGTCTTTCTGGCTACGAACGAAGGTCTCTTGGCTCTGGAGGGTTGCCGCCCTCTGCCGGATGATCTCTACGTCGCGCTCGTATATCGCCCTCATAGCCGGGTCGGGCTGTGGGGATGCTTCCGCTACCGGAGCATCCTGATACACGTCAGCTGGCTCTTCGTCCTCTTCGTCCTCATCGACGAAATCTAGGTCTTCATCTCGGATCCTCTTACCGGACGGGGCGTCAGCCTCTAGGCCTGGCTCCTCATCGTCATAGTCATCGTCTTCCTCGACAACAGAATTGCGCTCACCATCAAGATTAGTGAACTCATCACTTGGGAGTATGTCGTCATCATCTTGGATATTTGTCTTCGCCACAGCGTTCTTCTCCTAGTGTTAGGAACATCGCTTGGCTTTAGACTTGTCTTTCGAATATGACCTCACCGGGTGGTAAAGGCAATATATATTCTACACTATGTAATGAGTTCAACGTCCTTAGCGCACTCTCGCGCACTGTCAGGGGCCTCACCAACGACGCAGGTAACCCAGTCGCCCTTGTCTAATTTCTCTATCCCGCCACGAGCTAATTCGCTTGCGTGAACAAATAGATCATCAGTTCTGCCAGTTACAGCGATGAAGCCATACCCGTGGGATGGCGTTGAATCATACCATATGACGCGACCCTTGACCCGGATCTGTGGTTCTTCATCGTCCATTGTTTTTCCATTTTCTTAGTTGAAATGGTTATACTGCTCGGATGTCCCAAGGGTTTGCGCCCTCAGGGATGATACCAACGATATGCTCGTCGGCAATTACGATAAGGCGCGTATCTTTGTATCGGAACCTAAACGGCTGGTACGGCGTATAGATAACCCAGTCCCCGGTCTTTGGTAGGTCTTTCTCCGTAAGTCCGAGGTTCGCGTACTTTGGGTGCTTGTAGGCACCGGCACCCATGGCGACGATACGCCCAGTGGTATTCATCCATTCGTGGTTGTCCGATACGGAGTCGGCAATGATGATGCTACCAATTTTTTTAGGGGGGGCTATCGGCATCACTACGATCCGATAGTTGAATGGGATCAGATGCTTATCCCAGTTAGGTAGTTCTGTCTCTGCCGGGTTTGCCCAGGTCTCTTGCGACATTTATTTAATCTTCCCAATCTTCTTCGGTGTTTGCTATCTCTTTGATTTCTTGAGCCAAAACAATAAGCGCGTGGCGCACCTTACACGCCGCCCTATAACTTGCCAAGTCCGGAAGCATACCAGCAAAGATATGTGCTTCTTGAGTCTCGACCTTTCCTTGCACTACGCTAAGGATCTTATTTAACGTACCTGTCGCTAACATTTGCTTCTCCTGAATACTTCTTTAACTGATCGCCTGCGGCATGGATGATGTTGGTGCGATCTTTCTTAAGGCTGGCTACTGGTGCTGGCCCTACGCCCTGGCCACCAGAGAGGGCTAGGATAAGGATGTTCAGCGTTTCCCGGAAGGACTTCTTCAGCTCAGAGGCCGTCATGGCAAACTTCCGAGGGCTGATCTGGGATGTCCCAATGTTTTGCTGCTGTAGGTAGGCCCGCGCTTGGCGGATCTCCTGGGCGGTTACACTAGCCATTCTTCTTCGTTCCCGGCTTCTTTGTAGCGGGAGGGCCCTTCTTAGCTGCTGCTGTGGCGGCGGCCTTGGCCTTCGCATCTGCGTGTCGAGCATCAGCCGCTGCCTTCTCTTCTGCCTGCCGTCTCTCCTGGGCAAATTTATCCTGCTCCATAATCAGCTCTTGATCGAAGGCTTCCCGGTCTAAGTCCATCTCCTGTTCGGCTGCAGCCTGATCTAAGTCCATCTCCTGTATGCCTGCAGCCTTATCTATCTGCATCTCTTGTTGCCCTGCAGCACGAGCCAGCTCTATCTGAGATTGCGTCTGGGCAAGCTCTGCCTCGGCCTTACGCTGTGCAGTCTGGGCATCCATCTGTGCCTTTTGAGCGTCGATCTGCATCTTTTGCTGGGTAATCTGAGCCTGCATCTGAGCCATTTGTTGTTTGATTGCAGCATCTTGCTGCTTAGACTGGGCGTCCATCATGGCCTTCTGCTGGTCAGACTGAGCCTTCTGCTGGGCCATCTGCATATCCATCTGCCCCTTAGCCTGTAGGTTCTGCCCTTTTATCTGTTCGAGCTGGAGCTTGGCCTGGAGTATCGGATCTGGCTGCTCTTCCTGCTGAGGAGGGGCCTGAAGACCTGACTGCTGCATGAATTGCTGAACCATCTGGGCTGCAGATTGAGTAATCTGCTGCTCATATTCCTCGCCGCCAGGTGGGTTGATTGCCTCACCTGGCTGAGTAGCGAGGTTAATGCTTGGGACAGGTACGCCCATCTCACGGTTACGCTGTGCATAGAGGAGCCCAAGATGTTCGGCCATATGTGCCATCATGGCGGGGCCAATGGTCTGCTGTGCCTGGGGTAGCCCGCCAAACTGAGGGTGGGTCTGGAAGCTCATATGAACGGCGAGATGCGCCATATGGTCCTGATGCTCTAATGCCTTGACTGGCCTGTTCGAAAGCATGGCCACGTTCTCTGTGACGGCATCCATCTCCGGGACGTTCTCCGGATCCAGGAGGACATCATCAATAGATGCGACCCTCATGGCCTCAAGCATCCGGCGATTGACCTCACGCTGGTTATAAAGATGAGGGAATGTCTGGGACATTTGGATCAAGGCCTGAGCCTGTGCGATCCGAAGCGTGGTCGAGAAGATGTTCGGGTCCGAAACGGGAACGACTTCAACTACGCCCTCTGTATAATCAGACCTATATACTGCTCGGTCTGCACCCTCGACTGCGTAGGGGTAGCCCTCTTCCGGAGTGTTCTCTGCGTTAAGGCGGTAAAGGATACGGAATTCTTCAGCTGCACTGGCATGAGCCCGCTTGTTGATCCCTGAATAAACCTTCGACGCCTGTTCGATTAAGGCAACGGTGGTTCCTACGGGTCCGTAGTTCTCCCCATCCCCAGCCATTACGTTGGTTACTGAGGCAAAGCGTCGTCCTTCTTCCGATAGGAAGGACAAGAGGCTGAAGAGCGCTGCTGATGGTTCCTTGAACGGCGGGGTATAGAACGCATTGCGGAGTTCTTCCGCAGTCATGTCTACGTCTTTCCAGACGCCCGGCTCCAGAGATACTTCCCCTGCCTGGGTATTGGAGTCCTTAGCCTTGAACCCACCTTGGACATTCGAGAAGGCCGCAGAGTCCAGCAGGGCACGGAGGGTTCCTGTTGCTGCCTGGGCCAAAGACCCGATCATGTGGATGTAGCCGAAACTATAAGCGCCAAGACCGGGGACAAACCCATACTCGGCAAATCTCTTAGTCCGTTCCTTTAGGAAGTCTGACTCATCGTAGTTGCGATAGATCGAATAGACCGTGCCATCGTTGGAATCCATCGTAACGACATAGGGTAGGGCAACGCCGTCCTTGCTCTCGTACCCAGGAAGGTCAAGGAAGCAATCACACTCGAAGATCTCAAAGACTTGATTGTCCTTGGTGGTAGTTTTCTCCCGGCCCTCGATCTCAGCTAAGGCCGACTTAGCCGCATCATCCTCTGGCTCAGAGGGCTCAGTCTCTACGTCCCTGAAGTATTCGTTCGCTATATAGGCCTTAACCTCATTCTCCGTGAGGTCGAACTTATGGGTAATCCGTGGGGATTCCTGGAGGGACCTGGCGTTATAGGGGAGGATGAGATCCTCAGCCGAGACAAAGCGCAGGATGTTCCGGTCAGTTATAGGGTCGTGGTATCCCTTACGATAGGCCGAGCCAAAGATCGGGAGATACATATGGAGCTTCCCGGTTTCCTTGAAATATGTAAGGTCTTCCTGGGTAAGCTGATAATTCATGTGGTCTTGGACACGGTCTGCCTTAACCCGGCGCTCATTGTCCTCGTGCCCCAGGATCACAGCCTTAACTGGCCCTGTCGCCGGGAATAATTCCTCTACTGCCCTGGCCTGATACTGGACCACAGCTTCCATGATTAGTGGGTGAACAACCTTAGAGCATCCTTCAAAGAGCTCTTCGCCCTTCTCCCAGTTTGCTTCCTTGATACCAAGGATCTCTAGGCCACGAGCAAACCTCTGCTTCCAGTCGGCCCTGGATTCATCATCCTCTTTAACAAGCCTGCATAATTCATCGCCTAAGTCCTGGAGCTTGTCTTCATCCATTACCTCGGCAAGGTTCTGAAGGTGTTCCGGAGAGTCCTGGTCTTCATCAGGCTCCCCAAGGAGGAGGGCCTCTTCAAATGTTAGGAGCTCTTCTGAGGGAATTGCTGATGCGTCAGGGACGCTGCCCATGCTGGATGACCGAGGATCTATGCTATCCGGATCAAATGGGTCTCCGATCATCGCCAAGGCAAGTCCAATCACGCGGTCTTATACTTGTTCTTATCTTAGCCGTAGAAGCGAAGACGCTTCTTGGGTTTACCTTTTAGACGCTCGCGCTCTTTGTCGTAGTCAGACGGAAGGTCGAGACGATAGCTCTGTCGCATATATAGGAGGGCGTGGACAACGGTGTCCGGCAAATCATCTGAAGCATCGGAGCCATCGAATCGGCATTTGGCACATTCCTCAATAACCTCTTCCGACCAGACGCGAGGCATATACCATACTGCACCCTGCTCTAAAACTAAAGAAGCCATATGTGCCCTAGCGAGTTTAGACATCTCAGTCCTAAGGCCCCTTGGTGGCGTCCACGGCCATACAGGTACGGACGGGTCCCTCATGCGTCTTAGCTCTTGCACTAGCTGGATGCCGGACGCCTTGTTCTCAATGAGGATCCTGTCCGGGTGGTCGAAGGCCTCCCAGTGCTTAATCACGAACTTGCGTAGATCCGCAGCCTGGATCCGTTCTTTCCAAGCACCGAGGAGCATACAGTGGAAGGATGTAGTCTCATCCCTTTCCTCGGTCCTCTGCTCCGTATGCTTGAAGACCCCCCATGTTGTGCAGGCCGAATAGTCACTGGTTTCCCGGATACCGAACGCAGTATCGTACATCTGAAAGATGAACTCACATTTTGGAGGCTCCCTGTCCGGCCACTGCCTCCACCACTTCTTCTGAAGGATATGGCCACCTTCGTCGACGGGCTTGCCCATATAGAGGGCCATCCAGTCACGAGAAGGCATATTGGCCTTGGAGCGCATGAGCTCCTTATAGGGAAACCGAATAGGAGCAAAGCTCCCACCTGGGCGTATATCCTTCGAGACCATGGCGAGATCTCCGTAGCCTGTGGCCATCTCGTAGATCTTCTTGGCCGAGCTTCGGTCCAGGATTGCCGGGATATTCAAGATCGTCCAGTCATCACCACCTGCCCTACCTAAATCCATGAGCCTTCCGGGGAGATCATCGGTTGCCCACCTGGTAGCAGTTACGCATATAGCGTTCTTTTCTGGCTGACGCCGGGTATAGAACCCAGGGCCCCACCAGTTCCAGACCCTATCCTTGGCGGTCTTGGAGTCCTTATCCTGCTCATCCAGTGGGTCGTCGACTATCCCAAGGTTAAACCCAATACCTGCAATACCAGTGGCGACACCAGCGGCGTTATACTGCCCCTGCCTTGGGGGGCCATCCATTGGGTTCCGGTTATAGAATGATTGAACGTCCTCAACTCTCCAGCGCCCGGCAGCATGGGAATCCTTAGACATCCTTACTGAGGGGAATATGGACTTATATTGGGGGAGGCCAATGATCCCTTTGACCTCACGGGAGAAGTCCTTGGGAAGCTCAACCTTATGGCCGACCTGTAGGATCTTATCTGAGGGATATCTGCCTATATACCAGGATGGCAGGAATACTGAGGTCATCATGCTCTTCCCCGTCCGAGGTGGCATGAAGATCATAAGGCGGTCTATGTCTTGATTAACCAGGGCCTCAAGGTGCGCCGCAATAACACAATGAACCTCCTCAATCGTAAACCAGGGAGCGATCAACCTTATGTAGGCAATCATACTCTCTCTGGCTAAAACTTTGCTAAGCTCCCCCCACTCACCTTGGGATAAGGGCTTAGCTGGATCTACATCTTGTGGTATTTGTTCCAATACTACCCTACAGTTTGTGTTGAAATGAGAGGTACAAAGTGGCTGAAGATGAAACACCAATAGATATAGGGTTAGTATCCCCTCCTAGAGACGAGCCATTCCACCTAGATGCTGATGTTATACTTCAAAACTCTATCGGTAAACTGGAATCAGCCGTCATCGTTGGACTCGATGAGGAGGGCAGCATACGAATAAGATCAACAGATGGACTAGCACATACTGTTCTACTCCTAGAGCTTTCCAAATTAACCCTGTTATCCGGAGGCTGAGATGTCGATTAGAAATCATGTACGGCTTCAATGCGAGCACGATGGGTGCCCAATGATCCTTGATGCCATAGCTGACGAAGGATGTCCCATCTCCTCCAAGGATGCAGAAGCAATGTGTTGGGTTGCCGACGGTTTCTTTGTATACTGTCCAGTGCACCGTTCGGAGTATATGGATGATGGGCCAGATGGAGAAGCAACTGCAGGGCTATCGGTTGATGCTATGCGAAATAGTCTATAGGCGGCCCGATCACCAGTCCCTTCTGCAATCCTATATGTGGCAGGACTACGACCTACCGCCTAAGTTCCCGGTTATCTTCAAGTTCCTAAAGTTCTGGGAGAACAACATAGATGGGCCACTACACTCGGTCTTTATCTCTTCGAATGAATTGATTAAGCCGGTTAAGCTCTCATTCTCAACTGAAGTAATGGTAAGCTAAGTGTTCCAAATTTTTTGTCCCAAGTGCGACTTCTCCCTTCCCGAAGAAACCATTGGCGTTTCTCGCTGCCCTCACTGTCTTGAGGTCGCTATGAACATGGTCATGGAGAAAACCTCCGAGGCCCTTAGGAATAGCGTAGCCCTAGTCCGGAGGAATGAACGCCCTAAAGCAGTGGCTGGGATAGACTATATAATGATTAGCATGGATGATCTCAAAGAAGAGGACTAAGACAATCCTATATCCCGATCAAGGCTATGCCTGAGACCAGGATTACAATGACCACAAGCATTAGCGCGATAAAGGCAGCTGCATCAATGCGGTCCATTAGAGAAACCCCCCCATCCCATTATATAGACTCTTATACAAAGCCCAGGCTATCGTTCCAAATAGATAGATAATAGCTACAGTGACCACCCATGAAAGAACAGCTGGTGGGTCCT
>Ga0307377_10004755_pt1 | contig 14766 bp, 16 predicted proteins | sample TR3MG_FD_202535 | JGI IMG/M metagenome (GOLD analysis project Ga0307377, IMG submission 202535) | Soil microbial communities from Risofladan, Vaasa, Finland - TR-3 | ecosystem: Environmental > Terrestrial > Soil > Coastal area > Acid sulfate soil | place: Finland: Risofladan, Vaasa | collected... | reverse complement strand
CAACTACAATTGGGCTACTATGTTTCTCTCTAAGAATACGACCGACGCTCTGTTCTATATCTGTTTTTGGTGTAGCCATTATTAATGTAGTAAGTGTTTTAATGTCGAGTGCTTCAGCTGCCATAGCATAAGTCGCTATAACAATCCTTTTACCTTCAGTTGCTTTTAAAGCTTGTTCTTTCATTCCACCAATATAATAACCAACTGTTGCTATATTTCTATGAGCAATTGCGTCATGTAAATATTTAAGAATATTTTTGTATTGAGCGAGAATCATTATTTGTTGATTAGGATTTACAGAAAGCATATCTGATACAATTTTCAAGATAAATTCAGTTCGTCTATTATATTCACATAGCTTGCTGATCATTGTACTATAAGCGGGATTACCTCTGAAATCAAGTTTAACTTCATTAAATTCATCATCAGCAACTTCATATTTAATCGCATGAACTACAACTTCTCTCTCTTCATCTCTCTTTCCTTTAAAAATAACATTCCCAAGAAACATTTTAAAAACCTTAGTAGTGCCATCTTTTCGATTCATTGTAGCGGAAAGCCCCAACATATATTTTGTTACAAGTTTAAATAAAGAATTTGAAAAAACTTCACTAGAAATATGATGTACTTCATCAATGATCGTAAGACCAAAACTTTCAAAAGTAGAAGTAGGATATTCTTTCATAGAGAGACTTTGAAGCATACCAATAACAATATCTTTATCATCAATATCAATAATTGGTCCTTGAATTTTTCCAACGCGAGCCTTGGGTAGAAATTGATGGATTCTCTCTATCCATTGATTCATTAAAAATTCTTTATGAACAATAATAAATGTTTTCTTTTTAAGATGTGATATAATGTTTAAAGCAAGACAAGTTTTTCCAAAAGCACATGGAAGTTCTAGCAAACCTCCACCAAAACCAACTTTATTTACATGATTTATATAAGTTTCTACAACTGGGATTTGACCATCACGCAATGTTCCGGCAAATTCTAAATCAATATTATCACCTTTAGCAATTTTGTATTGTTTAGGTGCTCCAAAGTTTTCAACACCATAATAATGTGGAACATAAAATTTATTACCAGATTCTCGATATGCTGGAAATGTTTTTTGATCATTATTCATCGGAGAACCCATAACAAATGGTTTAATAGTTAAATCATTTCTTATCTGTTTTTGTTTTTCAATAGTTAGTTCATTTTTAGGTATAGTATAACCTTTTTGTCCTAGGTATGTATTTAGTTCCATAATAGCTATATTATTTAGTAAATTATATTTATATCATTTTACTAATCTTTAAAAATGAATAAATAAAATCTATCAATATGATATATGGAAAGTTTTTCTAGTTTATTAAAAAAAGAACATATGGGTGAACTAGTTTTAGTTGTTTTATTTATCATTTATTTGATAATGGGTCTAAAAACACCTGAACCAGTCGCGGGAATGGTAGATACTTTAGTAGGTAAAATAGTAATCTTTATTGTTATTATTTATTTGTTTATGCACGCCAATCCTATTTTAGCTGTATTAGCTTTATTTGTTGGTTTTGATTTAATTCGCCGTTCATCAATGGCAACTGGAATTGATGCTCTTCAAAGATTTGCTCCTTCAGAGGAGAAAAAATCTTCTCAGTTTACTGCCTTCAATCAATTCCCTTATACTTTAGAACAAGAAGTTGTTGCTAAAATGGCTCCAGTAATGAAAAGCGGTTCTTCTCTCTCACAAGCATCTTATAAGCCATTATTAGATAATCTCTATGATGCGTCACCTTTAAATGGTTCTAATTAAATTTTGAATTAATTGAATAGTTATTAAATTATTAAATTAGTTATTAAATTATTAAATTAATTATGTATTTCCTCCAGAGAGTTTGGGTAAAGAGGGTACTGAGGGTATTGTTGTTTCACCTGTAGTAATCCATTGATAAATGTAATTAAATAACATAAAAACAATAATAAATAAAATACAACCAACTATAATTTGAAAGATAAGCTTGGTTACAGGATTATCTAATATATTAGCAAAATCATAAGAAGGTGTATTCTTTGAGTATTCTACTGCTGTTTCTTCATTTGAAGAACCAGTTGGTTTACATGATATATAAATACCTTCTCCTACTTTTGTAGAATTAGGCCCAGAACTATTAAAAAATAATTCACCGCCAATCATAGGTACAGGATATGGTTTAATTATTTTTTGTAGAGTTGTTATAGTATCACTATTTAAAGGAATAGCATCTAAAATTCCAAACACAATCCAATCATCTTTATTGCTAGTGTAACTGTAATATTGTTTATTTGGAACTATTTTATCCAATGTAAATCCAGATATGTTTAAATTTGTTGATTCGCCTTGGCTTGGAGCATTTGTTCCTGTAATATCAATAATTTCTTTTAACAAATAAGAGGCGTCAGATGATTCACTTGACGACTTTATTGGAATACAGACGAATAATCCAGGTCCTCCTTTAACAGGAGTATGTACAATAATAATTTCAGCATCTGTTGTAGCACCATTAAATAAATGAAGTGAAGGTGATGTAATGATTATTTGAGCAACAGTATATTTTTGAGTATTATATGTAACAGGCGGAGTTTTACTATTATCATATGATAAATTAATCATTATATCTTGATTTTTAGCAGTTGTATTACTTTCAGGATATTGAAAGTTATAAGCACATTTCAAATCACATTTACCAGAAATATTTTTTTTAGATATATCAATACTTTGAGTACTCATTAATATAACTATATAAATAAAAATATTAATTTATTTATATAGAATGAAATTAACTAAAGGTAAAATATCAAAATTATATAGTAAGAAAAAACAAAGTCTTAAAAGGAAAGTTAACAAAAAAAAGAGTTCAAGTAGAAACAAGACATTTAGAAAAAAACGAAATATACATTTAGCTAGAAAATCATTAAAAAGATTTCATTACAAAAAACAAAGAGGTGGTATAAAAGAAGGTGAAGGTGAAGGTGATGAAAATATTTCTCAAGAAAGTATGCCTAAAGTAGATGAAGTTTCTAATTCGGTTACGGAAAAATTATATCAACCTACTTCAGAAACACTAGATCAATCTAACATAGAAAATGTCGATACTCCTGTTGACCTAAGTACTACACCCGTGGAGACAAATAATGTTGAACAACCTATTGATTCAACTACTACATCTATGGAACCTATGGAACCTGAGAATGTTGAACCACTTGTCGATTCAACTACTACATCTATGGAGACAAATAATGATGATCCGCTTGTCGATTCAACTACTACATCTATGGAACCTATGGAACCTGAGAATATTAAACAACCTGTTGATTTAAGTACTACAACTATGGAGACAAATAATGATGATCCACTTGTCGATTCAACTACTACATCTATGGAGACAAATAATGATGACCCACTTGTCGATTCAACTACTACAACTATGGAGACAAATAATGATGACCCACTTGTCGATTCAACTACTACAACTATGGAGACAAATAATAACGAACCATCTGTAGATTTGTCAAATGATTTAAGTGGTACTATATATTCTCCAGTTACTACACCTAATGTTGAAAGTACAACAAATGATTTAAATAGTAATCCGGATTTAGACTCTAAACTTGATTTATCAACTGATTTGACTGCGGCAAATACTAATATTCAAAACGAAGACGAAGAGCAGTTAGTTTCCACAAAAACTCCAGAAATAACTGAACCTGTTGTTGAAAACGATTCTGTTAACAATCTGGAACAAATTAATGAAGACCAAACTAATGACACAAAAGAAGAAGTAGAAACATCAGTCCCAAATAAAAAAGAACTCATGAATTCTTTATCAAATGTTGTTGATTATATAACAGATGCTATTGCTGAAAAGGTTTCGTTAAATGTTACATCAGCTCAATTTGGTGAGAAACCCCAAAATGGGTTTGATTCAGTAAATGCGGCTGCTGAAATAATGGCAACAAGTGGAGGAAAGAGGAAAAAAACTCGTAAATTTAAGTTAACAAAGAAAAACAAAACAAGAGGAAAAAAGCATAATTTAAATTAATAAATCATATATGTAATATATATTATATATATAATGGCAGAAACCGACCACATGCGATTATTTTTAAATGCTTTAAGAACATCACTAATATTTGTTTCGGGATTTTTAATTTATGAAATACTAATTTATTTAGAAAAAAAATGGAATTTAACTAATCCCGAAAACAAAACATATAATTACTATAAAAGAAACCTTTACAAACTAATATTAATATTTATCGCTGATTTAATAATTCTATATGGATTAGTAATATTGTTTAAAATAAACCTTTAATTTTAAAGAAAAGGTAAATATTTAATAGTATCGTTATCATACACGGTAACTCTGTAAGTTTCATTTGCGCCTTCTATATAAACAGTATCACCGTTATACAATTTATCACACCCATATTCATTCGTACAACTTCTTCCAGCGCGTGAAACAGGTAATTTAACATTATTATGTTGATTACTAGTAGAATAGTATTGCCATTTATCTCTATTTGTAAATAAAGGACGCCCCATTAATGGTACAATGCTATCTTTACTAGAACCACTAGATGGAGTTAAAATACCAAGCTGTCTATAAGCAGTATCAACAGCTCCGATATTTGTAGATATATTAATTGGAACAGTTCCAGGAGGAACACCGTTGAAACCAGGAATAAAATAACGTTCATCTCTCAACGGAGGGGCGTAAGGGTTTAATAACGGATCGCTAGGTAAATTACTATAAGGCCAACTAGGTATAAACCCTCCAAACCAATTGCCAAAACCACCAACATTCTCTCTTTGAGTATCCTTTATAACTATTTTTTCAGAAGGACTGTTATTAACAGTAATATTTTGACCTTTCATATTTGTATAAATTAAATAAACAATAATTACTATACATATTATAAAAAAAAACATGGAATAGTTTTCAACACATATAACTCCAGGTGGACATTTTTTCATTTTATATTATTACAATATAATATAAAATAATATATAGATAAATTTATTTAAATACTAAAAATAAAACATTTTTAAATTTTTATTTTGTAGTATTCATGCTACCGGTAAGCTTTTTGGCCATTTCCATAACAGATCCTAATCCTTCTTTTCCGTCCATACCTTTCATCATTTCCTGCATTTGTCCAATCAATGGTGTTATATTCTGAACAAGAGGAGTCATTGCTTGCATTGATTCGGCAAGCTGCATTTGTTGTTTCATTAAACCTTGAGTGTCATCAGTGAGTCTTTTAATACCATCACTCCCAAGAATTTTATTTAAATCATCATAAGCATCTTCGATTGTTGAGGCATAATCAATTTTTGAACCACCATTTTTGCGGCGGCCAACTTCGAAATCTTCTGTTTTAGCAACATTGGCAGAAACTATATCGGTATCTGTTCCGGTCGCATCTGTTGCGATCGCATCTGTTCCAGCCATCATTGGTAATTCATTAGTTTTCTTTTTATCATCCTTAGATTTATCAGTTGTTGCGGTAGTTGTTGTAGTAGTATCAGATTTGTTTTCCATACCTTCAAATGTACCATTTCCCATAGCAAATAAATTAACTATTACTAGAGGTGTTCCTAAAACAATAATCATATTATGACTAAAGTTCCTAATTAGAACAGCTAAGATTATAAAAAATATAACATTGTTAAAGTTTCCCATAACCATGTATCCGATTACATTAAATAACGCAAGAAAAGAAATAATGTTTAATACCCACTTATTTGTAAGAATTTTCGAGACAGTAGAGTTAACTTTCATTATATATATATAATTTAAAAAAAAATTGAAAATATTATTATTTTTATTAATAAAGATAATAATAATGATACGCCCATACTATAATGAATATAATAATGAATATAATAGTGATTCTGAAGATTATGATGATATCCTTTATGAACCAGAAGAACCGTGTTTAACGAAATATAATATTGCTATATCCGAGTTATATAATAGAAGAATACACGGAACTGATGATTCTGATGTAGTATATCATTATTTGGTTAATTCTAGATTTAAAATTCTAGATATGAATTATATAAATGATCTTACTAATTATATGAATTATGGATATTTAGAATTAGATAATAAAAACCATGATATTTTTAGAAATTATAAACAAATTATTACAAAAGAAAATTGTATTAAGCCAGAAATAACAGAATGTATTTATTTAAATACAGGACATTGTATTGGTATTTTAAAAACATATTGGTTACGCCTTATACAAAGAAAATGGAAAAATATAATAAAAGAAAGAAAAAATATAATAAAAAAAAGATGTAATCTAGATTCCTTAAAGCATAGAGAACTTACAGGTAAATGGCCAAAAGATTGTTTAAATTATCCTGAATTAAAAGGTATGTTATCACAATTAAAGCCTTAACGGCGTTTGGTAATTCCTCGTGCTCTTCCTGTTGACCGTCCTCTTCCTGTTGGCATTATTGAAGCAGTTGTAATACTTTTTCTTTTTGAATTAGCTTTATATGTATAGCCACCTTTTTGTTTTCGTCGTTTTTTAGTTTTTTTACCGCCAAAAATAGCACCATTTTTAGCTCCAACACTTAAAGATTGTAGAGCTTGTATAACTTCTTCCGGTGTTTGTGCTTTAGAAACAGCATTTATGGCTAAGGCATATTTACTTGGTCCGTCAGTATTTCTGTCTTTTTGTGGTTTTGTTCTAAGTTGGCTCATTATTAATCCTAGTGTTAATTGTTGCCCATTAAAATTGATTTGTGTATCAACTGGTAATCTAACTTGACCAGATGCTTGGTTACCTGATGCTTGATTATTTGCAACAGGATTACCTTGAATAGCATTACTAATTTGTTGTACAGATGCCTCAAGTTCTTGAAATTTCGCATCTAATTCAGTTTCATTAAATGCGGCAGGATCGTTTAATTCCCTGAGTCTATCAGTGGCTTCAGTAATAGCCTGTGTAGCAGCTATAATTCTATTTATAAGATCCTGGTTTTCAGTTTGTAAAGCAGTAATATCACCTTGTAATTGAGCTATTTGATTATCTTTTTCTTGTTTTTCTCTATTTAATTGGGCAATCTGTGCTTGTAATTCTGTGGCATTATTACCAACATCTGTAATTGTTTTATTTAATTCGGCTTCCTTAGCTGCTATTTCGTCCTGTAATTGTTTAATTGCCATATTGTTAGCTTCTTGTTGTAGTCTTAATTGTTCATCTTTTTGTTGTAATTCTTGGATATGTTGATCAGTTAGTTTTTTAAGTTCTTCGGCATGTGCTCTTCCTACATCACCCGTTTGTTTTAATTGAGCATCTAACGCATCGCGTTGTTGAGTTATCGCTACATTTTGGTCGGTTAGTTGTCTTAATTTTTCTTCACAATCATCAATTCTTTTTTGAAAATCTTGAACATCAGTTTGATATTGTTTTTTAATTTGGTCTAATTCGGTAACAGCTTTATCTCTCTGATCAGTTAATTGCGCAATTTGTCCTCTTAAACCATTTACTTCAGTACCAATATCTTCAATATGAGTATTATTTGCGGCAGCTTGTGCTTGTAAATTAGTTAATTGTTCTTTTAATGCTCTAATAGCATCGCCTAACTGTTTAACTTTATCATTTATTGCTGAAAGTCTTTGAATTATCCTAGCGGAAAATTCTTGCTTGCCTCTAAGATTTGCGTCTATGGCAGTATTAACTTGAGCCAAACGTTGTAAACTTTGCTCAAATTCTTGTTTAAAATTTGGATTACTCATATTTATATATATATTTTTATATTAAAATATGTTAAATTAGTTTTTTTTGTTTTAAGTTAGTATTAATATCATTTGTATCATCAATAATACCATCTAACCCCTTTTGAATATTTTTAAGTTCATTTAATATTTTAGATTGTTCATGTTTGGCATCTTCAATGTTGTGTTTACTTAATTTTCCTGAAACTGTTAAATCATGAATATAATTATTCAGTATATCTAAAGCCGCTATTTGTTCGCGTTTTTGTTTAGCTATATAACCATAATATTTAGCATAATCGTTCTTAACAGCATCTAAAAAATTATTTTGTTTTGATATAAACCTTAATTTTTTTTGTTTGTCAAGTAACATTTTTCTTTTTGCGTTAATTAACTCTTCTATTTGTAATAATTGTTCATCTCTCTTTACTAAAGGCATATTAACAGGTACAATTTCCATTCTTTAAAATAAACAATTATTTTATTATTTAAAAAACAAATTTAAAATCTTCGTAATATATTATTTAGGATGTCGAAAACTTTAACAGAACCTTTGCTAGCTCCTGACGATAATAGATTTGTTACTTTTCCAATTAAATATAACGATATATGGGATATGTATAAAAAACAAGTTGACTGTTTTTGGCGAGCCGAAGAAATTGATTTAACTAAAGACTTAGCATATTGGGAGACCTTAGAACAAGGCGAAAGACATTTCATATCAATGATTTTGGCATTTTTTGCTGCGAGTGATGGAATTGTTCTAGAGAATCTCGCTTCCCGCTTCATGAGTGATGTCCAAGTTTCTGAAGCCAGGGCATTTTACGGTTTTCAAATTGCGATGGAAAATGTACACAGTGAAACTTATAGTCTTTTAATTGAGACATATATTAAAGATAAAGAGGAAAAACATAAGCTCTTTAATGCTATTGAAAATTTCCCTTGTATTAAAAAGAAGTCAGATTGGGCACAAAAATGGATCCATGATAATCGTAGTAGTTTTGCCACAAGATTAGTTGCCTTCGCGTGTGTAGAGGGGATTTTCTTTAGTGGCGCATTTTGTAGCATCTACTGGCTTAAAAAGCGCGGTCTAATGCCTGGTCTTACATTTAGTAACGAATTGATTTCAAGAGATGAAGCACTTCACTGCGAATTTGCTGTACTTTTATATTCAAAATTGGTTAAAAAGATTGACAAGGCTCGCATTCATGAAATTATTAAAGAGGCTGTAGAAATTGAAATTGAATTTATTTGTCATGCTTTACCGTGTAAATTAATTGGAATGAACTCAGAATTGATGGCGCAATATATTAAGTTTGTTGCCGACAGATTGGTCGTTCAACTTGGATACAAAAAGATTTATGGTGTCGCGAATTCTTTTGACTTTATGGAGCTTATTAGCTTACAAGGTAAGACAAATTTCTTTGAGAAACGTGTTGGTGAATACGCATTAGCAAATAAAACTAAAAGCACAGAAATTTTTGAATTAACAGAAGATTTCTAATAAATATATTATACTAGTTTTGGTCTTCCTTTTCAACAAAAACTTCTTTAGAAATATTTTTAATGATTTTTTCTTCTTTTTCAAAATCATTATCTCCAGGACCTCCCATGGATTCAACAATAATCTTATTATACTGATCTGAAAATTTGGAATGATATTTGTTATAATCTGGATGTTCTTCTTTAAATTTATGTATTAAGTTTTGATTTTTACATGCTACCTTTCTAACAACTTTATGTAATTTTAATTTCTCTTCATCCTTCTCCCATTTATCATCATCTTTAATGTACATTGTTTCTCTCTTTTTATCAGTACAATGAACAGGTCTTTTATTAACATCAAGTTCTTTAAGATTTTTAACAATTATATTAGAGATACCTTCTACATAACCAATCTCTCCAACCTTTTCTAAATCTGTTAATTGTAATTTAATAGAATCAACAAAATCCATAATATTCATAGCATCTTTACAAGTCTCATTAAGAAAAAAATTAAGGTTAAATGCTTTGTTATGAGAGTTAGTATGAGTATTGTTAACGGTGTTATGTGTTCCGTTTTTTACAATTTCCATCATAATATTTTGTTGTTCTAACATCATAGATTTAAACTCGGAATTTTCTTTAATTAGCATCATAATAATATTCTGATCTTTATCTGTAGTATCTTTATTTTGTTTAAGTAATTCAAATAAAAGTTCTTCTTTACTAGAAAAATCTATATTTGTTTGTTTATCTTCTAAGTTACATGTTTTGGAATGTTTCCATAATCCAGAATTAGCAGAATATGTTTTACCACATTTGCAGGCGTATTTGGCGGTTTTTTTTGTTTCCGATAGTTCTATTTTGTTTCCATCCTTACGACGAGTATGTTTATCAGTTGATATATGTCTAGTCCAATCAGAATTCTTATAGCATTTGAAGTTACAAAAAGAACAATCAAAAACGGCGTTTTTCGGCGTAAAATTTATTTCCATTTATTTACTATATGGAAATATAAAAAAACGCCTAAATCCTTTTTCAGATAAAGTATAAAAAATTACAATCACAATTTTAGAATTATTTTTTTGGTACTGAGACGCTAATTTTCAATTATGGTCTCACAATTGTATTTTTTGACATAAAATATCCAAGGTTTTGAAAAATGGACAAAATAAATGTCCAAAATTGAAATTCATAAAAACTTTCCCAACACTTTTTTTACATTTTTATATAATAAATCGAAATTCCTACTTAAAGAATTTTAAAATTGAAATATCTATTTCTTAACCTTTGGTTTAGTTTCTCTCTTTGTCTTTGATTCAACCTTTACTTTTGGTTCTGCTTTAACCTTAGTAGCCTTTGACTTTTCACCTAACAAATTAACATCATCAATATTAATCTTTTCTTTTTTATTCTTATTCATGGTAGCAGTTCTACCCAGAAACTGAGGGAATTTTATAAATCCTTTCTTATTACATTTAGATGTTGCTTTAATAGTATTTATAGCAACATATGGAGACAATTCGAAATCAAATATAGCATCAAATACGTCGCCATCTGACAGCGAATCTGCTGAATATGCTATATTTTCTAACCTTTTTACGTCATCTTTTGTTGTTAAAGTATTATTAATATAGTTTTCTTGAACCATTAATGTATGAATATCATGCGACATCCAATAATATCTTATTTTGTCCTCAATGCTATTTTCTTGCGAGAATAACTGCCCGGTTGTATCAAATATATTCGCGCTCTGAATATTCTTATTTGAGTCGCCACGTTTAACTCCTAATTGTAATGAGTTCAATATAAACCTAATATCACCATTTGCTTCTTCAAATAATTTATCAACACTTGATTTACCAATTTTAATTTCTTCAGTAGTAACAACCTTATAAATTAATCTATAAATATCGTCATAACTTGGTTTACCTAGTTTAAAATCAACACAATAATTTAATATTGGTTTTATATTTTGACTATATCTATCATCACAAATACAAATAATTGGAATACATGTTTCCTTTATACAATCAGTAAGCGTTGAAATAAAACCATAATCACCACCACTGCTGTCAATATCACTAACAACTAAACAATTGTCTTGTCCATTAAATGTTTTTTTTGTTTTAAGAAGAGGCTTAATCGTTTGATTTATTGTCTCCTTATCCCTGTCATCGTCAATAGATAAATTTATAATATTATAATCGTGCTTCTTCAAAATAAGATCCACTAGAAGTGATTTTCCAACGCCATTTACACCAGAAACTAAAGCACACTTAGACTTCTTATCATTCACATTCCATTCTAGTAACCAACGAATAAATGGCTGAATAACGTTCTTATTACCAACAAAATCTTCTAACTTATTTGGTCTATACTTTGTAGTGTACATTGTTATTTATTATATGATATTTATTTATTTTTGTAATTTTTATTCATTTTTATTTTAAATACAATCATGATCAACCATTTCTTTAACTAATTCCATGAACTTTGTTTTAGGTCTCCATCCTAATACATTGGTTGCTTTGGTATAATCCCCTAATAATTGTTCAACTTCATCCTTCTCCATTGTCAGCACATAATGGGTTCTTTGGTTCAGGAATATTTAAAAAGGTTGAAGAATTATTGGGATCAAATATTGATTGGTCAAATTAACTATTTAAAAATAAAATAACAAATTATTAATAATGATAACTTGTAATTTAATGGGTGGTCTTGGAAATCAAATTTTCCAAATTTTCGCAACTATTTCTTATGCTATTAAAAGTAGAAATCAGTTTAAGTTTTTAAATTTAAAAACCCTTGGTGAAGGTTCAACAACAGTTAGATACACATTTTGGGAATCATTTTTTTCAAATATGAAACCATTTTTGATTTCAGAGTTACCGCAACCGATTCATGTTATTAGAGAGAAAGGATTTCCATATAATGAACTACCTGTTCGTGAAATGGTAAAAAGAAACGTCATGATTTTTGGTTATTTTCAAAGTTATAAATATTTTCAAGAAAATTATGCTATTATTTATAGAATGTTAAATATTGATAAAATGAAAACAGATTTATTAACCAATCTTACTTTAAGTTCTCCAGAATATCTGGATTTGGAAAATACTGTAAGTATGCATTTCAGAATCGGAGATTATAAAAAAATACAGGAATTTCATCCGTTAGCTACGTATGACTATTACGAAAGATCACTCCAATATTTTAAAACGGTTCATCCAAATAAAGAATTTAATATACTTTATTTTTGTGAAGATTGTGATATAGATGATGCTTTAATTATAATTAATAAACTTGTTGATAAATTCCCCATGTATAAATTTTCAAGGGGGTTAAATACATTAGAAGATTGGCAACAAATGCTACTAATGAGTTGTTGTCATCATAATATAATTGCGAATAGTTCTTTTAGTTGGTGGGCAGCTTATTTAAATACACATGCTGATAAAATAGTGTGTTATCCATCAGTATGGTTTGGAAAAGTTGCCAACAATGATACAAGAGATTTATGTCCACCTGATTGGATCAGAGTAACTGTTTAATTAAAAAAAATTCATTCCTATTTTATTTACTTTCGGCATTGGAATTCTTGATGGTTCGTTTTGAATTTCTTGTCTACTTTTAAATCCATGATTAACTAAAAGAGAATCAACCTTATTATCATTTCCTTTTGAATTGAAAGCAGAAGCATTGTGAATTCTATGTTTAACAAGAATTTCTTTAAAATTATAAAATTTTTTATTTTGTTTTCTTAAACATAACCATAAATCATAATCTTCAATACCATTTTCATTCCAATAAGATAATTCTTTTCTTATAAGAGAACTAGAATTTATAATAGGATTTACAATAGAAAAATCATAATTACTAATATCACCCACAGGAATTGATGGTACTATACCCGGTCTATCACCAAACCAAACACAATTAGAACCAATAACATCAAATTTATTTAACAATTGACTTTGAACCTCTAATTTTTGTGGATACCATACATCATCAACATCAAGAATGGCAACATAGTCATAATTACAGAAAGTAATCATTTCATTTAAAGTATTTGATTTACCTTTTATAGTATAAAAATCAAATACTCTAACCTTACCTAAGGCTTGTCCTGCTTTAATTTCATATTCTTTGGCTATTTTATATACTTTTGAATCTTGTGGATGACCATTTATACCAATTAATAATTCCCATTGATCATATGTTTGATTTAAAACAGATGAAACAGATTCTTCAATAAATTCTATACCATTATAGATCGGAATTAATATGCTAATCATTTATATAGTATATTAATTTAATATTCTTTGAAACATAAACCAATTATCGAATGGAAAATTATTCTCTCTAAATAACAAAAACTCATTTAAATTTGAAAGTACACAATCTACTAATATTATTTGGTCATCCTTTACTAGATAACTATTTTTAAAATATAATTCTAATTTTGTATCATATGTTTTTTTCCACCATCCAATTTTTTCCTTATGTATTATAAAAAAGCCACCGGCTATAGAATTTTGTGTAGAAGGTATTTGTTGTACAGGCAATCCAATTTGATTTTTATTGTTTACTAATTTTAATAAATAGCTGATGTATCTATTATCATTATTAATACAAGCATAACATATTTTATTTTTATCTAACTTCATAATCTTTTCACTATTAGACCAATTTAAAAGATTTTTTGTAGGAGTATCGTCAGGTCTATTTCGAAAATAACCAATATCACACCATCCGTAAAATTCTGTATCAAAATATTTTCTCTCTATTGTTTCATTAACGAACCAAATTTTTTCAGACCAAAGCATATTTAATTCCCAACATGATTTATCATTTAAAAGTGTATTTTTTTTATGATTTTCAATCCAATAATCTTTATATTTGTAATTATAAAATTGTTCTAACGGTTTTATAATAATTTTAATTTTTGGGTTATCATATGTATTTATATATTTATAACTGTTTTCGTCAGTATAAATAACTAGATTAAATTTATTTACGATAGAAATAAAGTTATTCATCCATTGAATATAAATACTTGGATCGAATTTTGATTTAATAATATAAAAACAACTTGAAAATGTAATAGACATATATTAAATAAATACAATATTTTAAGTATTTATTTAATCTTTATAACTATTTCCGAATATAAAAAGCATCACCCCATTTAAAGTCAGTCCATTTTGTTTCAACACGATGTAAACCAAATTTTAATAAATATTCGTCTAACTCGCTAATTAAAGCACAACCTTTATAAACATAATCACTATTTACTTCTGTATATAAATAATTAACATTGTTGAGGTATTCTTCCATTCCCTTTAAGGCCTTTAATTCAGCACCTTGAATATCAAAATTTAAAAAATTGTATTGAATATCATACTTCGGTAAAATATCTTTTAATAACGAAGTAGTTTCATTAAATCCCGTTACATAATGAACATTAGGATGATAATGAGAGTGTAATCCAAAATCTAACATAGAAGATGATTGACCATTATTT
>Ga0307377_10004754_pt1 | contig 14767 bp, 17 predicted proteins | sample TR3MG_FD_202535 | JGI IMG/M metagenome (GOLD analysis project Ga0307377, IMG submission 202535) | Soil microbial communities from Risofladan, Vaasa, Finland - TR-3 | ecosystem: Environmental > Terrestrial > Soil > Coastal area > Acid sulfate soil | place: Finland: Risofladan, Vaasa | collected... | reverse complement strand
ATCGGAGTCTCACCCCTCCACCCTAAGCGCCGGTCCATCCCGTCGCTGTCGCGTGGTACGCGGCTTGGCCGCGCGATAGGCAAGTTCACGGTTCAACGAGGTCGGCTGTCCGGCCGGCGATGTTCCGCCGGCCGCGCACGCGCCCTCTCCCCGCGCGTTACTTTCCCCGCAACTCGGGGTAGGCCCATCCGGGCAGGTTCCTTCAGCGAGCAGGCGCATGCCTTCCCGCCGGATGTTCTTCGCCGCATTGATGTCGCGGTCGTGTTCGGCGCCGCAGCTTTCGCAGCGCCAATGGCGGTCGCTGAGCTTCAGTCCACGGTGGACTTCGCCGCATGCCGAGCACGTCTTGCTCGACGGATAGAAGCGGCCAACCGCGACAAGCACGAGCCCGCGCCACTTCGCCTTGTACGCCAGCTGCCGGCGGATCTCGCCCAGGCCGGCATCACCGACGCTGCGCCGGAACGCCCGGCGACCCATGCCGCGAGCCATACCCTTGACGTTCAGATCTTCGATGGCGATGACGGCCGCGCCGGCGACAGCCGCCGACGTGAGCTGGTGCTGGTGATCGCGCCGCAGGTCGGCGATTTTCGCGTGCAGCGTCCCGATCTGCGCTTTGCGCCGGCGCATCCGGTTCGAGACCGTGATCCGCGTGCCTTTCGGTATCCGCTTCGCCGGATCGAGGCCCTGGCGAACCATCGCGGCGTCGCGCTGACGGTTGTAGCTGCGCTGATACCGGCGCATTCGCTTCTTCTGCGCGGCCAAATGCTTCGGTGCGACGACTTTGTGGCTGGTCACACCGTCGCTGATCACCGCGGTGTCCTTCAGCCCGAGGTCGATCCCGATCGCTGATGTGGCCTCGCCGGCGGCCGGGGCCGGCACGCCGTCGGCGGTGAAACTGCCGAACCAGCGGCCGGCGGCATCGCGGCTGACCGTCACCGACCGCAGCCGGCCGGGCATCGCTTCGGTCACCCGAAAGCGCACCTTGCCGATCCCGTCCAGCTGCACGTAGCCGGCCTCGCGGTCGACCAGGTCGCGCCGCTGATCCAGCGTGAATCGCGCGCTGTTCACTGTGCCGAACCTCTTGCGGTGAGGCCGTTTGGCCCGGCCGGAGAAGAAGTTGGTCCACGCCTTGTCGAAGTCGCGCAGTGTCTGGTTGAACGGCTCGCGCGGCATCTCGGCCAACCAGGCCGTTTCCGGTGCCGCCTTCAGCTGCGTGAACTCGCGGCTGAGCGCGACCGCGTTGAGCTTCGTGCCGTCCGCCCGCCACGCTTCATCTTTGCGCCGGATCGCCCAGTTCCACACGTGCCGCCGTGCGCCGAACATGCGCAGAAGCTGGCGTTCCTGTGCCGGCTTCAGGCGAAGCCGCACGCGATACGCGCGTTCGATGGTGGCGGCGGATTCGGTCACGAGCGTATCAGAGCACGTCCCTATCGCACGGCGTGAGACTGCACCTTGATAGCCGCCGGACGTCCACCTCGCTGCGCGGCATCGCCGGCATGGCTGGCCGCGCGACGCTCCGATGTGACTCATGGCCGGCGGGGTCGTCAGCATCCTGCTTCCTTCAACGTGCCGATCGCATGTACCGGTACATGGAGGACCGGCGACCGGAGGGCTGGACGGAAGGCTATATCCGTTTGCTCGTCGATCGCCCAGCACGGGCTTTTCCGCGTGAGTTCAAACGGCTTCCGTTGAACAACAACGCAGCCATGTCCTGGCCGCTACCGAATGTCTGGCTGGGTGTAAGCGTCGAGAACCAGGCTGCGGCCGACGAACGCATCCCACGGCTGTTGCAGACGCCCGCCACGGTGCGCTGGCTGTCCTGCGAGCCACTGCTGGGTCCGGTGGACTTCACCAGCGTCGGGTGGCCCGACAAGGATGGGCATCGTGTCGACGTGTTGCGCGCCGGGTACTGGAACGCGAAGGGGCATCTTGCCTGCGGTCCCAGTGCAGCTCTCGGCGCGCCGCGCGGCGGCTTCACCAATCACTCTGACATGCAGCGTATCGACTGGGTGGTCGCTGGCGGTGAATCAGGCCCGGGCGGACGTCCTATGCATCCGGACTGGGCGCGATCGCTGCGCGACCAGTGCGCTGCTGCTGGCGTGCCGTTTCTGTTCAAGCAATGGGGCGAGTGGGCGCCTGCGAACTCAGGCATGTGGTTCTATGCCTTGATGGACTGCGCTCCCTTCGCACCGCGTGCCGCCGGCAAGGATACGCACGACTTCGATGATACCTGCGGCGCCGTCCGTATCGGAAAGAAGCGGGCCGGCCGCATCCTTGACGGCAATGAGCACAACGCGTACCCGGAGTTCCGCTGAAGGAAGCGGGATGCAGACGACCCCGCCGGCTTCAGAGTCAAATCGGAGAGTCGTGCGGCCAGTCAGCCCGGCGGTGCCGCGCAGCGAGGTGGACGTCCGGCGGAAATGTCCTTGCTGTCTCACCCCGTGCGATAGGCATGCGTTTTGATACCGCTGTGAGCCACGAAACTGCCACCATCGAACGCGCCTACCGCGTGCGGCTTCGCCTGAAGCCGGCACAGGAACGCCAGCTACTGCGCGTGTTCGGTGCACGGCGGTTCGTGTGGAACTGGGCGCTTCGCCGCAAGGATGAAGCGTGGCGGGCGGACAGCGCAAAGCTCAACGGCATAGCGCTGAGCCGTGAGTTCACGCAGCTGAAGGCCGCGCCGAAAACCGCCTGGCTGGCCGAGATGCCGCGCGAGCCGTTCAACCAGACACTGCGCGACTTCGACAAGGCGTGGACCAACTTCTTCTCCGGCCGGGCCAAACGGCCTCACCGCAAGAGGTTCGGCACAGTGAACAGCGCGCGGTTCACGCTGGATCAGCGGCGCGACCTGGTCGACCGCGACGCAGGTCTCGTGCAGCTGGACGGCATCGGCAAGGTGCGCTTTCGGGTGAGCGAAGCGATGCCCGGCCGGCTGCGGTCGGTCACGGTCAGCCGCGATGCCGCCGGCCGCTGGTTCGGCTGTTTCACCGCCGACGGCGTGCCGGCGCGGACCGCCGGCGAGGCCACATCAGCGATCGGGATCGACCTCGGGCTGAAGGACACCGCGGTGATCAGCGACGGTGTGACCAGCCACAAAGTCGTCGCGCCGAAGCACCTGGCCGCGCAACAGAAGCGGCTTCGCCGCTACCAGCGCAGCTATTGCCGTCAGCGCGATGCCGCGATGGTTCGCCAGGGCCTCGACCCATCAAAACGGATTCCGAAAGGCACGCGGATCACGGCGTCGAACCGGATGCGTCGACGCAAGGCGCAGATCGGGGCGCTGCACGCAAAGATCGCCGACTTGCGCCGCGACCATCAACACCAGCTGACGTCGGCGGCCGTCGCCGGCGCGGCGATAATCGCGATCGAAGACCTGTGCGTCAAGGGCATGGCGCGCGGCATGGGCCGGCGAGCATTTCGTCGCAGCGTCGGCGACGCTGGCCTGGGCGAAATCCGCCGGCAGCTCGCGTACAAGGCGAGGTGGCGCGGGTGCGTGCTGGTCGCAGTCGACCGCTTCTATCCGTCGAGCAAAACCTGTTCTGCATGCGGAGAAATCCACCGTGGACTGAAGCTCAGTGACCGTCATTGGACCTGCGAAAGCTGCGGTACCGAGCACGACCGCGACATCAACGCGGCGATCAATATCCGACGGGAAGGCTTGCGCCTGCTCGCCGAAGGAACCGGCCCGGAAGGGCGTACCCGGAGGAGCCGGGGAACTGACGCGCGGGGAGAGGATACGTGCGCGGCCGGCGGAACATCGCCGGTCGGACAGCCGACCTCGTTGAACCGTGAACTTGCCTATCGCGCGGCCAAGCCGCGCACCACTCGACAGCACCGGGATGGACCGGGGCGGAGAGTGGAGAGGTGAGACTCCGATGAAACACGGCACCTCACCAACTTGCGGATGGTTGCCAAAACGGCGGCATGTAGCACGCTCAAACTTCCCTAAAGTTTGGAGGTCACATGTCCCCCCATATCCATCCCAGTCGATTCCCCGGACTCGTGCAGGCCCGAAATCAGCTGATCGCACAGCGCAAGATGGCGCCGGAAAAGTTCGACGATCTTGCGCAGGAAAACCTCGATCGCATCACCGATTCACTGCTGTCTTCGATGGCATACAGTCTCGCCCGGTTGAACCAGGAAGTGGAGCGACTCTCGGCTTCGGCTCGGCGGCCTCGCTTGTAGTCGTCACCCCACCTGACGGCGCCGCTACCGGTATCCTGACGCGGTAAGCCCACGTGAATGTTCCGCCAACCCCCTTTTATCTCGGCATTTCCGCGCAAGGGCGTGTGCATGCCGGTCGTAGGATGACAGACATCCACAATGGATCACTGTCATGTTCAGCCGCAGAATCCTCACTATCGCCATCCTTGCAAGCATGCAGAGCACGGCCTTCGCCGGCCAACCTGCCGCTCCCCCGGATATCACCGGCAGCAGCGTGCAAAGGCTCCCGGAAATTGTCAGCACTTCCGATTCCTTCGTTGCAGACTCGAGTGAGCCTCGCCCGCGCGGTGATTTGATCGCTCCAGCCGCTTCGGGACCGAGGGCAGGCAGAGACGTTTTGGTGGATCGACCTAGCGCATTGCCCCAGCAGGCCTCGCGGCCGAATACCTGGCAGCCTGCATCTCGCTACCAGGACCCCTCGCTGGCGGGCCTGGAAAGCAGGCCATCGGCGCTCGCCGCTTCCACTGTCGCGCCGTCCACATCCCCAGTTGCGCGGCCTAGCGCCCTGGCATCACTGCCTCCAGGCCGGAACAGCGCACGTCTCGGTCCCCATCCGTCGCCAATCCAGATATTCGCCCTCCACGATGGCTCGCCCAAAGTCGCAGCTGTGATCCGCCATGCTCCAATCCCGCGTGAGCCGCCCGACTCCCCAAAGTGGTTGCCGACGCTGATTGTGAGAGCGCCTCGGTGGTTTACTCGGTCAGATCTGCCGGCAATTCCGTTTGCACGCCTGGCACCCGTTGTTGCTGGTGTCTACACACCCCGGGTTCGTGTTCCGCTTTTCCACCCGACCACGCTCCATTTGAGCGTCGCCGACGGACTGACCGCGCCGCCAGCTGGGGTACTTGCTGTTGCACCGGCGCCCGCACCCGCGTTGCGTCGGGATTCCCCCGTCGTACTTCCCCGATTGCACGTGGTTCTTCCTTCGATCCTGCCGATTCATGTTTCGCTGCCAGACGCGATCGCGCTGGCGACCGTCCGGCCAGCGAGAAACCCAGCCGCGGTTCGGCGCTTGCCACGGTCTCCTCTGCCCCGTGTCGTTGCCCCGCTCAACCGGTTCGCCATGGTCCAGCCTGTCTATGCCGCCCGTTCTGTGGCGCTCTTCCGTATGCCGCCAAAGCCGGCCAGTGTGGTCGCGACCGCAACGCCCGCCGCTGGGCTGCCTACCCTGCTCACCGTGCCGCAAGCACGTTCTGGAACGAATCTCCTGGCGACGCGTAGCGCTCCGTCCCCAACGGCTGGCACCGGTGCCGGCCAAAGGCTGACTGCGGATGCCACTGACGTTGATGCCGTCGTAGCCAGGGCGGAGCGTCTTGAGCATCAGGTCGCACTGGACGCTGCGGTCACATTGACTCAGCAATCGATGCTGTCCACCCACGTCTCTCGGCTGGCGGACACGACCAATGTTCCGGATCCGATTCAATAGCAGAACGGTCAACTACCCCGTCCTGAAGGGCGGAGCTTGTGAAAGCAAGCTAGGTTGTCCAGGGTAAGAGCGATGTAACAACCGCATCGCGCTACGTTACGAACAGGTCGTCAAGACGCACCAGTGAATGCTTCCTCAGTTCGCTGCTCTGCAAGGTTCCGATCATGCTGGCGAAGGGTAAAGCGCCGAAGGTTGGGATCGCCGCGAAAGCGGGAGCCGGTTCGTGACATTCCCGAGGGGAGACGCACCGCAAGGTGCGCGTCACAAGGCCCGTAAGGGCGTGTTTTTTGGAGATCCAGATTGGCCGTTTTTGTACTCGATACACACAAAGACCCGTTGATGCCGTGCAGCGAGAAGCGGGCGCGTCTGCTGTTGGCGCGTGGGCGTGCGCGGGTCCACCGCTTGCGTCCGTTCGCCATCCGGCTGGTCGATCGCCGGAAGGAAGACAGTGCGTTGCAACCCCTTCGCGTGGGGATCGACCCGGGCAGCAAGGTGACCGGCGTGGCGCTCTTCCGCGAGAGCGAAGCGGTGGATCGGGTCACCGGCGAAGTCGCCACGACACGGCACACCCTTTTCCTCGCCGAGCTGCAGCATCGCGGCCAGGCGATCCGCGATGCGCTCACGCAGCGCGCGGGGTACCGGCGCCGCCGGCGCAACTGCCATCTGCGTCATCGCGCGGCGCGTTTCGACAATCGCACCAGGCGTCAGGGGTGGCTCGCACCGAGCCTGCGGCACCGGGTGGACACCACGGTGGCCTGGGTAAGCACACTCTCCCGTCTCGCTCCGATCAGCGCGATCGACCAGGAACTGGTGCGCTTCGACATGCAATCCATGCAGAACCCCGGGATTTCCGGCGCCGAGTACCAGCAAGGAAAGCTGGCTGGCTACGAAGTGCGCGAATACCTGCTGGAAAAGTGGCACCGTCAGTGTGCCTACTGCGGTGCGCAGAACGTGCCGCTGCAGATCGAGCACATCCAGCCACGCTCCGCCGGCGGCAGCGATCGGGTGAGCAATCTCACCCTGGCCTGCGGACCGTGCAATGCTGCCAAAGGCGCCCTGGACGTGCGCGTGTTTCTCGCGCACAAGCCGGTGGTGCTCAAGCGCATTCTCGCGCAAGCCACCGTCCCGCTGAAGGATGCGGCGGCGGTCAACGCCACGCGCTGGGCGCTTTTCAACGCGCTCAAGGCCACGGGGCTTCCGGTCGAAGCGGCCAGCGGTGGACGCACGAAGTGGAATCGCACCCGACTGGGCGTGCCCAAAGCGCATGCGCTCGATGCGCTGTGCGTCGGTCGCGTGCATGCGGTCGTGCACTGGCAGGTGCCGTCGCTGGCGATCAAGGCCACCGGCCGGGGCAGTTACCAGCGCACCCGGGTGGATCGCTTCGGCTTTGCGCGGGGTTTTCTGATGCGGACCAAATCCGTCCGTGGTTTCCAGACCGGTGATCACGTCAGCGCACGTGTGCCGGCCGGCAAGACGGCTGGCCTGCACGTCGGGCGCGTCGCTGTTCGCGCCTCCGGCAGCTTCAACATTCAGACGCCGCACGGCGTCGTTCAGGGCATATCGCACCGGCACTGCCGCGTCTTGCAACGTGCCGATGGGTATGGGTATCACCACGTAGCGCCACACGCAAAGGAGAGCGAGAACAGGGGGCACGCCACGCGTGCCGCGCTATCCCTCCCCAGCCTGAAGGCTGGGGTTTCTCGCGCACAATGATGAACTCACTTCTGCGCCATCTTTTGCCGCGTCAGACAGGCCGCGCCTCAGCCAAGGAGGCCTGGGCAAGAGTGTCGCCGGGCGCGGATGTGCTGTTCCTCGACTTCCAAGGGGTGCTGCACCCATGGGCAACGGAAACCTATGAGTGCCTCCCCCACCTTTATACCGTCCTGGATGCACTGCCTGATCTGCAGCTTGTTGTTTCCTCAACCTGGCACCATTACGCGCCTCGTTCGACCGTATTGGCCAACATCGATCCCGACTACCGAGACCGATTCAAGGACTCCCTCTTCATTCATGTCCGCAGCCCAATGACCAGGGAGGTGCTCATCCGGCAATTTGCCAGGCACCATCGCATTCGAAGCTTCACGGTCGTCGATGCGCATCCGAGGCGCTTTCGCAAAAGCTGCCAGTGGGTTTTCCAGATCCCCGCAAACGAAGGCCTGAACGCGCATCGCGCCAGGGCATTGATCCACTTCATCACTCATCAACATCTCCGGCAGTCGACCCCGTCTCCCACTTTGTCCAGGAAGGAAATGCCCACATGCTGATTCTTACCCGCCGAACCCAAGAAACGATCGTCATCGGCGACAACATCCGCGTTCGCGTGCTCGGCGTCACCGGGAATACCGTTCGCCTGGGCATCGATGCACCGCGGACAATGCCTGTGCATCGCGAAGAGATCTACGAGAAGATCCATGACCCGGCCAGTGTTCAACCAGCCGACCACTGATCACTTGCGCTAGCGTTTCCGTCCAGGATAATCGTCTTGCCAGATCATGTGGTCGGGCGCTGCGGAATGATTCTGCAGGCTGGTACCAACCGTTTTCAAGGATGAGGAATTCAGACCATGTTCAAGCCGCGCTTTTTGATGTCTGCTCGAGAACGCTCGCTGCGCGACGCCCAGTTCGGCGACCTCCAGGACGTCCGGATGGCGTTCCGGAAGATGACGGCTGCGCAGCGCGAAGACGCTGTCAACGAGACTCGGATCTACTGGCGCCTTTGCCTGCGCAACTACTTCGCCTCGCTTGGCGTTCTTTTCATGGGCATCCTGTCCCTGGTCGCGAATCTTGTCGCGGCTATCGTCCTGCACGCGCCGATTCTGCTGGTGTCGGCGGTCATGATTTCGTCGATGGTGGTTCTTCATTTCTCGGAGCTGGAGTTCAAGCGTGATGTCTTTTTCGGCACGCAGCGAACCTACTTCGAGATGACGACGCCGGAGCTGTCTCGCTTCGACGATTGATGGTTGCGGTACGGCGCACCCGTGGAATTCTGGTCTTCCATCGACCAGGAGTCTCCCCCGCCATGGTTCATCTCGCGATCTACTGCCTCTGGTTCTTCGGCTCACTACTCACGCTTGCCGGGTGCTCACTGATGCCAGCGCCGCGCGGTTTCGCGGCCTCCAGCTTCGGCAGCCTGATGGTTGCCTTGATGATTCACGTCTGGACGGCGACGTGGCTTCCCCGGGAGGCGCACCTTGGCACCGCGATCGCCCTGTGCCTTCTCGGTGTGTCGCTCGGGTTGGCTGTTGCTGGCGTCGCCACGCTCCGCCGCGGTCACTATGGCCGGCGGCATATGCGTGGTCCCGGGGTCGTCTGATCGCACACAACAAGCCCGTGGCGGCCAGACCGTCACGCAATCCAAAGGCCCGTTCTATATGACCCAGTTCGCCCTGAGTGATCTTCCCAACCTGCTTCTGGATGGCGAGGCGCTGTCCGTTGGCTTCGGCCGCAATGAACTCGCCCGCAGGTTCCGCGAGGCCCGGCACTTCGTTTCTCGCGTTTCGGTAGAACGACAGGCTGCTCTTGAGACCGTCGCCAAGCTCCGCTCCGCCACCGACGAGGAGTTCGTCGCGCACGCCGATGAGTTGGTCGGTACGCTTCAACGCTTCTGTTCGCTGTAACCCGCTGCCCATTGCCGGCACCAGGCTAGGCTGGCCCTAAACGATGACTGCTCAGTAATGGCTTCTGCCCGTCACTTCGCAATTTAAGCGGTGCTAAAGCGGCCATTCTGCGCTGCCGGCAGTTCCGCGAGGTAGGCGTTCAGGACCCGTCGGTCCTCTTTGCCCGACACGAGCGGGACTAGCTGGCGGAGGTTGTCCTTGGTGAGTAGCCGCCGCCCCGCAGCAATGACTTCCGCGGCTTTGGCAAAGTTCGGCTCGATGCTCTCGCTCCACTTGGCCAGATCCCGCAGCGTCTTCTCCTTCGCGGTTTCGACGTCGAGTTCCTTCACAACGGCTACGTTTGCCATTTCATGCACCAACAGGCGGCGCACGTTGTTCTCCCTGTAGAGGGCTGAAATCCCGTCCAGCTGCCCAACCGTTTCCTCCACGTAGTTGTCGCCTGGGTAGATGCGCTGCCCAGTCGCGCGCAGGTGCTCAAGCTCACCTTCAGTAGCTACTCGAGAGCGCGTAAGCACACCGCTACGGCGCCGAACCAAGCCGGCGAGAAGAGCGACTATTACTTGCGACATTCCCTTCATAGGATCCGTCAAACGAATTATTTCTCGGTTGACCCACCTGGCTCCATCTGGTCCGTCCAGGAGCGCAGCAATCCGTTGCTCGATGTCGGGAATGCGGTGCTGGAGTGCGACCAATGTTTCACGGCGTTCCTTGCTGCGCAGGTCGCGGTCGAACGCCTTTGCCATGCGCTCGAACTGGACCTCGAAATACTTCCTGCCGCAATCCTTCCCGATGTTGGTCACTCGCCCATCGCTGGTGGTCACCAAGTAGCCCTTGCCGTGAGATGTGTGGCAGGAGGAAAGCCCGCATGGGAGGAACGGAAACAGGGCGTAACTGCCGATAATGCGGTCGAGTTTAACCGACCGTGGGTCGAGGTCGCCGACGAATCCCGGTCGTGACAGTACGTCCTCCCATGACTCCAAACGCTCCAGACCCTTGTCGGTGTTGAGTGTAATCATCCGTCGTCCTCAAGCTTCTGGCGAAAGCGTACCACTCGCGTATGCGCAGCACTGCCGGTCGGCCCAGCGGCTGCCGACCTGCTGCGCGTGGCCGAAGTTGGACTCTTGCGTCTCGCTGCTTGAGCGCCAGGCAAGTTGCGCCGGCGAACCTGTTCTGGCAGCCAGTTCACGTGATCCCAGCAAGGTTTTCCTGTAGCCAGGCCCTCAGCACCTCTCTGCCGGTCGCACCCGCCGCGATGGCACGCTCTGCGATATCCACAACTGCCAGCAGTTCAGATAACCGCAGGTTCTCAACTCGATACGCCAGCGTGCTGACGGCCGAGTCCGCGCCCTTGAGCTTGGCGTTCTGTTTCAGTCGGATGCCCAATACCATCGCATCGAACGGCTGGTTGATCGTCATTCCTTGCATGGCGGTGATCACCGCCTGCCAATCGCCATCCGTCCATCGCTGAGGTGCCAGCTCCTGGACGAACGTCGCGTAGCGCGCCGCCATCCGGTTGATGCGGCTCGATGGGTTTGCGCCGCCAACGCTGCCGTTCTCCAGCATCGTGTTCAGGTCGTCACCAATGTAGATGGTGCGACGGTTGATTCGTTTGCCGGGCATTGATAGTCCTTCTATGCTGCAGTGATGCACCTTGTGCACAGCGTATCATACCTCTGGTGCCTGTTCGGTGCCGTTGCGCCCGTGCATGTCGCTCGCAGATGTTTGAATGCTTTCGGCCTATCAACACCGAAGCATCCCATGACCCTTTTATATCAATGACTTACAGCGTCGCGTAATTTCGCCTCAAAAACAGGGTGGATCGTGGAACATGCTCCCTCAATGTTCCACGCAATTTATTTCCCTTATGTATCAATGCCCTGGCCTGGCCCCCAGGACGATGTTCCACGGAAGCGCCGTTGCGGCGGCCTCAGCGCCTCGAAGCGTGGCAGGGGGAAATGCCTCGACTGGTCAGGCGCAATCAGCCGGCGGCGGCACTGTCGACCAGCGGTGCCGGCAGCTCAAGCTGTCTCACCACCACGACCAAATCGGAATCCTTGTCGACAGACCAGGATGTGAGGAAACCCACCGTCACCAGCTCGGCCAGCGACTGCTTTATCGCCTGCCGGAAGCGCGCGAGGCTCTTCGTCGAGGATCCGCACAGGTCGCGCAAGGTTGCGACCTTCATGGGGTACGGTCTCTGATGGGTGAAGTAGAACGAATGCAGCCACTTCGTCATCGCCGAGAGGCTGAGTCGCTGCTCCCAATCGATCTGCGTGTACGACACATGCGAGAACAAGCGGATGATCCGCTTCTCGAAGGTCACGATCCACTGGGCGGCTCCCGAATCCCCTTTGGTCTGGTACTCAAACGATCGGATGAGGCTCCCGCCGTAGCGCCGCTCCGTTTCAGCCGTGCGATTCACCAGATGGATCGATGACGCCTGCATCCGACTGATGGACTCTGCCAGCTCGCGGTACGAGCGCGAATTGATGGTCCATCCGAGTTGCTGCAGCATGTCTCTTGCGACGAAGCTCACGGGTTCCTCGATGTTCCCGAGGCGCCCAAAGTGGAGGAGCTGAAGCAGCACGTCTTCATCGCGCTGCCTGAGTTCCTCACCGGTGTAGATGATTTCCAGGTTCTTCAGGGCCGCAACGTGGTGGCCTTTGAAATTGATCCGCTCCTGACCCTGTCTGACGGTGAACAGTGCGGACCTCGCCATGTCGTTGGACACACCGCGCCGGCTATCCGGCCAGAACGGCAGTCTCACGGGCTCGGTGGCCGAAGTCCCGTTCGACCTGGCTTGGGCACCGACTGGCTCCCCTCCCCTCGCAGCACTATTGCCGATCACAGACAACTGCTTTGCCCTTCCCGCAGCCGCGGCCGGCCCCGAAAGCTCCCTTGCCTTCTCGGCCTTCACAGCAGCCTTGTTCTTCTCCTGCAACCTTCGCAGATCGGCCACCATTTGTTCTACTGACGACGGCGGATGCTCCGCCTCGCCGACCCCGGCGGCGGCTGTCGACTGGACTGCCCCTGAGAGCACGTCAGCGAAAGCGATTGGCCCACGCGTTGCCATATTTTCTCTCCCCAGTCCGGTGACCGGACTGCGATCCCAAATGCCCCGCAAACCGCACCACAGCGGGCTTTGGGGGCCACGGATTTTTCGCTCGAAAATCCCGTTTGGCCGAGTCTACCACCACTAAACCCGATGATGTAATAGCTTATTCCTTTGTGGATGCTATATTGTATTCCACATGCCTCACCCAAGGAGGAATCGCATGCGCATCATCGTGGTGGCACAGAACAAGGGCGGCGACGGAAAGAGCACCCTCAGCCGTCTCCTCGCCGAGCATTTCGCCCGCAAGAAGCTCCGCGTCCTGGCGGTGGACCTCGATCCGCAGTGCAACCTGAGTCAGCGATTCCTGACCATGGATCACGATCCCACGGATCCGGATGGCGTCATGCCACCGGTGCACCCCGACTATGATCCCAACGATCCCGACATGGCGGACTGGGATGGTCGAAGCAGTATCGCCGACATCTTCCGCGCCCGACCCGTCTTCCCGTATCAAACGAACATCGCCGGCCTGGACATGCTGCCCGGTTACGGTGTGCAGCTGCGCGAGGTCGAGATGGTGACCAAGGAGGAAGTGAAGCAGCGCGTCCACAACCGGATCGAAGAATTCCTCTTGGTCGAGGAAGTGCAAGATGCCTACGACATCGTGATCATCGACACGTCTCCCTCGAAAGGTCCACTCAATCGAGGTGCACTTCGTGCGGCCACACACATGGTGATCCCGTGTCAGATGGAACAGCAGTCCATCGAGGGCCTGCAGGGCATGCTGCAACTGGTGCGCCAGGAAAACCGGCTCCGAGCGATCGACAACCCGTTGCGCCTGGTCGGAGTCGTTGCCAACAAATTCCGGAAGGGTGTTTCGATCCAGGAGGGAATCAAGCTCAATCTCGAACGGGACCCTGTCATCAGCCCGCACCTCATCCCTCACTTGCTCGGCCTTCGGTCAGCATTTTCCGAAGCAGATCACCCCGCGGCCCGCCCCAAATCCATCTTCGACCTTGCCGACAATAACCTGGCCCGGATCGAAGCTGAGGCCGTGTGCAAATACATCGACGAGGCCGTTTTCCATGAAGACTAAGCTCAAGCGCTTTTCGAGCGGTAGTCAGTCTACCGACAATATCGCTGCATCCCTGACCCCCCAGGAGGGCGACGAATCCGGCTACGAGAGCATTCCCCTCGACCGGATTCACCCCGATCCGGAGAACCCACGACATCTCGGGCTCGACCCTGCCAACCCACGTCTTGTTGCCGCCGACGATCCGCGACGGGACGAAAAGCTGGCCGAGCTCGAGGATCTGGAGAACCTCGCCCTGTCCGTTATTTCCCAGGGTCTCTTGACCCCGATTCGGGTCTATCGGACCGGGCGTGATTTCCGGATTGCGCACGGTGAGCGACGGTTCCTGGCCCACGTCATGGCTGGCAAGACATCCATCCTCTCCATCGTCTTGAAGGAGCGGCCTGTCCGGCTTCGCCTGGATCAGTTGATCGAGAACTTCCAACGAAAGGGGCTCTCGCTCTACCGGCGAGTCGAGAACATGCGGTCCGTCCTGGACGAAGCGGCAAAGCTCGGACAGGAAATCGGGAACGTCGACCAGCTGCGAGAGGCTACCGGCATCAGCCGTAGCCAGGCCTTCGAATACATGGCTGTCGTCAGCGCCCCCAAGGATGTTTGGGCGGCCATGGCCGCAGGCCAGATTGGCAACCTGGAGTTGGCTGCCGCGATAGCACGCATCTCTGACCCCATCCTGCGCAGTCGGGCCATCAAAGAGGGCGGAATCCCTTCGAAGGCGGATGCGTCACCGGCGCCGGCAAAGGCCAGGAAGCAAGGGAAGGGGAGGCCGGCTGTGGTGAAGCTCGGAACCACACCACGGACCGACGTGGTGCGGAGAATCATCGAAGCCTGCGCGGGCGTCGGACGCTATGACATCGACTGGACCGACCCGGCCGCCGTCAGCAAGGTCTTCAAGCAGCTGGTCAAGGACATTGAGGAGGACAAGCTGTGAAGACCTCGTTCGACTTAACGGCTGACCTGAGGGCGGCCATGGATCGCACGCGTGAACTGGAGGGTTACGGCGTCAAACAACGCTCGGCCTGGATCTGCGAGGCGATCGTCCAATTGCCCAAGGCCGACCCAACGTACGCCAATGTAGGTCTGGGTGAAGCGCGGGAGCGCTTCAGCACCAAACTCGGCGTCATACTCAGTTTCGACGCCTCCGAAGTGATCAAGAAGGCAAAGAGCATCATCCGACGTGAAGATCCCGAGTCCGAGGGTCTGACTGGCCAGATCATTCGCGCAGCGATCAGAGCCCGTGTCCGTGCGCAGTCCGGTACCCGGACTACTCGATAGAAACGCTCCAACCCTTATCCCACAAGGGTTTGCTGGCTTTGAATTTCACCCAAGAAATGCCCGGCTTGCCCGGGCTTTTCT
>Ga0307377_10004753_pt1 | contig 14769 bp, 39 predicted proteins | sample TR3MG_FD_202535 | JGI IMG/M metagenome (GOLD analysis project Ga0307377, IMG submission 202535) | Soil microbial communities from Risofladan, Vaasa, Finland - TR-3 | ecosystem: Environmental > Terrestrial > Soil > Coastal area > Acid sulfate soil | place: Finland: Risofladan, Vaasa | collected... | reverse complement strand
ACTGGTCACACAGGTTCGATGGAGCCGATTCCTGTTGCTCATCTTTTTGGGCGGAGCGTGCATTGGTCTTTGTGTACCCGCCGTTGCCAACGGGCTTACCGGCGATCTTGTTCTCGCTCAGTTGTTCGCCGTTTTCATAGCGTTCGTCGTCTACAAAAAATGGGTACCACCCCTGGTAACTGAGGATGACTATTCGGACGCGGTGAGACACGCTTTTATCCTCCGGGTAAAAACAGAGACTATTCAAAGCGTCCTTGGAATACTCGGGGGTATGCAGGTGAATGCTGCTGGAAGCGGCAGCCCTTACAGGTCTAGCACTGACGTGTTGGAGTATCTCGTCCAGCATTTCAAGAGCGAGCTTGAGAAGGTCGGCAAATGAGTCTTGCGGTCAAGCTGCGCGGCAGGCCAAGGCGCAGGGCGCTGGCGCAGGGCGCTTGCACGGTGGCGGGCTTTTTCTGGGCGATTGCTTATCGCAAGCTGTGCCGAACCATGCCACCAAGGCTGGTCGTCTCCACGCTTGCGGGCTCTATTCGCGACCTACCGTTATGACTGTTCGCTTACAAGAAGGTCGGCAAATGAACTTTCTCGCAATGAAGCTGCGCACCAAGCTGAGACGCAGGGCGCTGGAAGCCCTTGTGACGGTTGACAACCCTGTGTATACGATTGCTTACGACAAGCTGCGCCGGACTTCGCCTTCGCCAAGGCTGATTGCTCCCAGACTTGCGCATTCTATCTTCGATCTATTGTCATGACTATTCGCATACTGCTTATGAAAAGGGCGTGGAAGCTCATGCTCCTCCGCCCGCATAGGGACCACCCTTCATGGGATGCCGCGGAATACCGCTGGAGCGCCACGGTGACGCCGGGCGTGCGTGACGGGCGGGTACGGACGTCCATCGCTGATGCCATCTACCCGGAGGGAACGCAGCGATGGTTCTCGGCATGAGCCCCGTCGCCAGCGAACTTCGGCGACGGCCCATGAGCCGTTGCCTGGACCGCACGCACAAGTTTTCGAAAGGCGACGGCAAGACGGTGCCTGCTGGTTGGATGATTCTGGGGGTGGCTGCAAGGATTAGGGATAACGTGGAAATCGGAGTCACAGTCGGGGTTCCCGAGCGTGCTGAGCTAATGTCCCTTCAGGACGTGGACGATTTTTGGGAAGATGCGGACGACGGCCTGTGGGATGAAGAGGATGAATTTGGATGAAGGAGCTTTCTACAAAAATCAGCAGTTCGAGTACGCGGTGGAAGGTCTCCAAAAGATTCAAGCCCGTGAGTCACGGCCCTTGGGTTTTCATCTACGCGGGACTTCGCGAGCGCATGATCCCGGTACACCGCGTTGTCCTTCGTATTATCACTGGGGTTCGCTCATGACAATCAAGAGAACAGACGGCCTGTGGCTCCTGCCGGGTGACACCTGCCGAGGCATTGTATGCAGCAGGCTTCCGCTCGCCGTTCTTGACGTCGTAAGCTATCGTATCTGGAGTCGGATAGGCCTTCCTCGCATCATTATCAATAACATCATTCACAGGAGCCAACGCGATACGACTCCTGGCTCTTAGGGATGGAGCCGCTGCCTACTATGAAACCCGTTATCGATAAATTAAAATGGGGACCAACGGTGGATGTGCTCTTGGGACGGATGTCCCCGCCTACAATTACCAGAGTGCTTCAAGGGCTCCACGACACAACGCCGCCCGCGCGTTTTGCACGTAACATCTGGCACGCAATCTCCTATGCAACTCCTCCCGATCAGTGACATTCACCTTGAATTCCACAAGGATGGTGGCAAGGAGTTTCTGAACAGCCTGCCGTCTGCGGAGGATGGGGTGGACGCCGTGGCTTTGGTTGGCGATATTTGTGCCCTAAGCCAACTTCCGGACACTCTCCAGTGGTTCTGCGACCGTTACACCGACATCCTGTATGTCTGGGGCAACCACGAGTGCTACGGCCACAGCATCGGCGCCTGCCGCGAAGTCGCCGCCCGCGTGGGTGACAAGCTCTCCAACCTGCATGTCCTCGACAATACTCGTTGTCTGACATCTTCAGGAACAGCTTTTCTCGGCGGAACATTGTGGTTTCCGCACGACAAAGATAACTCTAGCTGGGAGTACTACATGAATGACTTCCACAAGATCGATAACTTGCGTAATGAAGTCTACGAAGAGAACGCTAAAACGGTAGCGTTTTTAGCGGAGAATATCCAGGAGCGAGACATTGTTCTGACTCATCACATGCCATCGCCCATGTCCATCGCGGAAGAGTTCGAGGGTAATGACCTCAACCGCTTCTTCTTGTGTGACATGGAGGATGTGATGAAGGAGAGGCAGCCCAAGCTTTGGTTGCATGGGCACACGCACAGTTCATTTGATTACACCATTTTCAGGACGCAGGTGGTGTGTAATCCCTTGGGTTACCCCTGGGAGTTGAACCCCGCGTTCCACCATCTGATTCTCGATGTCTGACTGTCATTCGATGAGTCGTACGGCGGCCAAGCTCAGGCTCTACCCTACGAATCTTGTGGACACAAAATTGAAAAGCCGCAGCATCAGCCCGTTGCTCAAGTACAGGATTCGTTCCCGGTTTTTGCTGGCAGACGCCCTGGAAGACGGGCGGTCTGCCGAGATTGAGGAGGCGATCCGCATGGGGCTTAGGATCTTGAAATGAAACCCGTTGAAGCCACTATCAAGCCAACCCAAAACTGGAACCACCTGGTCGCGGTGGGGTTGGTGGATGACCGCACCTTTCGCTACATCCACTCAAGATTCTCGGGGATCTCCGGAGTCTTCGCGGAGTTTGCCGCAATGCGCCGGGCCATCGCCGACCGCAATAAAATAGAGCGGGCTATGGACTGCCTGTTGCAGGCCGGCCATAGCACCGAGATCTCCACGCCGTGCTACCGCAGGGTCATCCAAGACTTTCTACAGCAGCTAAAAGGACTGCGATGAAGGGTATCAACGAGGATCTTCCTGGATGCAAAATGCAATTCCACCTCATCGATGGGAAGGTTAGTAAAAAGCTCTGCTGGTGGGTGCGTGAAAACTTCAATCTCCCGGTCCCGAAGCGCGCTGTTATACAGGGGATTGTCACAGCGCTTGTCGTCGGGTCGTCGGCAGGACGCCCCACAGGAGCCAGATGACGTCTCAAATCACAGATCACCACAGACGGCGCGATGCGCCTCTGCTTCACGAGCCTCGTGCACGCGCCACCGATTCTGAAGTGGGAGCCCTCTCGCAGAAGGTTGTCACCGAGATTGACGCGTTTATAGACCAGCGCTTGCGTCCTGCTAGGTCCATAAGGAATGGGGTTTACGACGCGATGATGCGCAAGCGACTCCTCGGCGGATGATATGGAAAAAGAAACAATCGTGATTCTGGATGACGGCAGGACTTACTCCGCGGATGCCACGGTCGCCAAGGTCAGCGCCGATGTTATGGACAGGGTGCGCGGCGATGAGGACCAGCTATTGGAGAGGTATGCGAATGCCGGGGTGGACGCAGTGACCGCCGCGGAGTGCATCCTAGATGTTTCCAACCTACTGGCCACCGAGATGTCCGACGGGGATTTCCGGAAGGCCGTGGCCGAACTTCTGAAAGAGAACATTGACGGCATCTACCCGCCTGGCGTCAAGCCGGCGTGGATGGAGTAAAGGGTGTGGCGGATGTAAGGGTCTGCGTTTTTGTGCGCAATGAGCCAGAGAGCATCGCCTGGGATCGGTGTGTCGCCAGGCTTGATGCCCAGGCGTTCAGCCGCATTGAAGACGCCTTCTTCAGGCTTAGGGTGCCCGCCCTCCAGATCTTAGAGATTATCGCACCCCGTCGAGATTGATTGACCGGTTAGAACTAGAACTTGGCTACCGACCATGATAACGACCAAACAACTATTCGCTGCTATTGCAGAACTCAATAAAGCCCAACGCTACGAGATTGGCGAGCATGCTCACGGCGGCGTACTGGAGGTTTACTGGAACATGGGGGACGACGAGATAGCCTATGGCTACTTCGGTGAAAGCTCCACCATCCATGTGGATTTCGTACAAAAGGGCGAACACATCAAGATGACCTTTCAGGGGGAGCGGGCCTTGGTCCTGCGCCACTGTGGGAACTGCGTCTCGGTGGAGACGGACTCCGGCGGCAAACTGCAAGCGTGACGAGCCTGGAATCAGAACATGAAGCCCGCTAACTATCGTCTTGACGCCAAACCGCATGGCACTGTGGCAAGGCGTGTGGTGCATACGCTTGGCCAGCCTGTCTACCGGCAGATGGACGAATCGCTACTCGGCGTCGGCCCATTTTTCCGCGAACAGCTAGTAGACTTTTTCCCAGACCCGTACGCCGATGAGACTCTTGATTGACAGATGCCGCATGGCGGCCCTGGCCTTCATGGGTGTGGCGGACAGCCCCAGGTGGCTACGCCAGCGGGACGAATACCGGGATGAGGTTGATGGTTACCGCCATGCCGCCGGCCTGATTGTCGGTGAGTTTGTGGGGCCTGAGGCTACTGCCAGGAAGATTCACGAGAGGATTCGCGGGCTGGAGGAAGAGGTGTGGAGATTAAGGTCGGAGGCCAGGCGTGCCTTTTAGTAAAGCCATAAACTGGTATTGCCTGAGTAACCGTGCGGAGGGGCGCATCCAAAGTTTGATCGCCCCAGGCCTACGCCATAAGATCACGGAAGCCATCCTCGTCCCGGTGGTTCCCCGCTTGGGGTTTGGGTCGCGAATCTATGCCGCGGTAAGAAGGGGCAGGAAAAATGAGCCAGGCCATTGACACAGTCTTGCTGCTGATTGGCCCGGGTTCCCCGCGCCCGCCGCGCGGCCGGTTTCTGAAACACATGGGTCAGGATGCGTACGACAAGATCGCTGACCGTCTGAATGAACCTATCGCATTCGCACACCAGACAAATCCCGTGGTCTTCGCTCTGCAGGACTCCATATTCGCCAAGCAGGCGTTCCCTAGGCCCAGATGAATCTCCCGAAAATCAAGCAGGCCATCCAACAGCAGAAGAGCCGCACGTTCAAGCTTATCACTCCGTACGGATCGTACGGCGGCGCACATACTTTCGCGTGGGATAACATCACGGTGCGAATGCAATTCCGCGTGGTCCACGGCCTCTGGGAATCCATTCGCCATGCCTAGGCCCATGAAGAAGATGCTGGCTCATCAGCCGCGCGACGCCATGGACGAGCGCACGCCGAATAGATTTTTCATCGCGTGGTACTACTTAAGAACACCAATTTCTACCGGGCGTATGTGCGGAAGAATAGGCCTTTGGATATACAGACAATGATCGGTGGAGTTTTTTACGCACTTCTATGCTCCGTGATACTGGCCGGCGTCGTATTCTTCTTCACTGAGCTTGTCAAGGATATTTGACCATGTCGCACCCCGTTGTCCACGCCGTAGATTTTATCCACGATAAGTACGTTCGCCGACGGTTGGAAAAGCTTGTGGACGCAGCCATTCTCTCTCACATTGAGCATAACATCACCTACGTCGGCGGGCGGGCATGGTCGTGGCAGGCACTGACCAGTTCCCTCATGGATCACATAAACCCTTAGGGCTCCAGTAATGTCCAAGTCTGTACAGCACCAGGTGGATCTTCTGAACCTCCATTCCAAGCACACGCTCGCGCCGGATAAAGATGAGGTTCTTGAGAGCCACCTCAGGCACACTGTGTTCAACCGGCTTCACACAAGCATCTGGTCAGACGTCGCCGAGGTTCTGAGATGGCGTGTATTTCCGCCCGCGTCGGCCTCCTCCCCTTCAGAATAGGAACAAGAACATGGGTTACAAAATGCAACGGCTGGAAAAGCATGGTTGCTTCTACGTCTTCCAGCCTGGCAATGGCACGCGTTACAAGATCTTCGCGACGGACACAATGGTCGAAAACGGCTACGACGCGATTGTGTGTTGGCTCAAGAACGGGGACATGGGTGGCTCGGCCTTCCGGTTTTGCCGGTACGGCCACATCAGCCTGGAGTACATCATGGAGAAGATGAACGTCAGCAACATGTACGATGCGGCGGCCATCATGCTGTTTTGCAAGGAGCAGTTCGGCATGGAGCTTCACGGCATTCCGCAGGAGATTCAGACTCTATCGTGGTGGCTCAACCTGGAGGCGGCCTAATGTCCAAAGCACCCAAACAATACAAGCCTATCCCTATCGAGCAGGAGAGCATGCCTGACGAGCGGGTGCGGGAGCGATGCTGCTTTTGCTGGGAACCCACTACCTGGTGGACCGACATCCTACAGCGCCGCCCCGAGCAGCAGGTTGCTTGCTGCGTGGAGTGCTCTGAGAAGTACCGGCAACTGGATGTCCCCAGCAAGAAATACTGGTTCCTCATGGACTCTGTTATCCGACGGGAAAGCGGCAAGGCATTCATCGGCGGTCGCAGGTCTTTAGGCGCACCACCAAAACTTCCCGCTGGGAATGCTGCCGCGCAATAGGTCTGCGTGGATGACCAGTAAGAAGTACAAGAAGTATGCGGTGGCCGCGGACCAGTGGCTCGTGCAGAACGCCCCCAACTGGGTAAACGACACTGTCTCCGAGGGCGTCGCCATCTTCAAGAAGCTGACCAACCGGTGGATGTACACCGGGATGATTAACGAGTCCGCGTTGGTTCTGATTATTCGGCAGTGCAACGAGGCACCGATCCAGACGGAGCGGGTCAAGGGAATCCGCAGGATCGCCGAGGCCTCTCTCGCCGCTGCCAAAAAGGCGTTTGAAATGGCCGACGAAGACACCTTCCCGACCCCATACGATTCAGTCAAGTTCCTCATGAATGAACTGCATCCGGAGCGGGCCGCAGAAAAGGCGGCCACCGAAATGCAAAGGCGAGGGCCAACCAAGTGATGGTGATAAAACTATGAACTACCGACTTGTAATCTGCATTGACGTGGACGCCAGATGTTTGGAGGAGGCCTACGGCCGCGTCCACAAGGGCATGACCGCCGTCAACTTCGAGGGGTTCGAAGGCTGGGAATCCAGCGATGAAAACTTCGATAACGACGGGGAGCCGGTTACTCCCGAGGTCATGCAGCAGGCCCGCGGCAAGTTTTTCAAGCGCACCGAAAACGAGCAAGGCAATGCAACTGAGTAAAGCACAGATTCGGGAATGGGTGGCTGCACTGCGCAGCGGCGACTACGCGCAGGGGACGGGCGCATTGTGCAGGAGCCGTCAGGTTGATGGAGAGCCTGATGTCCAGGAGTTCTGTTGTCTCGGGGTCGCCTGCGACCTTTTTCTGGACACAGACTGGGAGGATAATGACTTCGGCAGGTGGATCCTGACCGATTCGAAAGATCACTCCATGCCGCCGCAAGAGCTTCAAGACGCAATCAACGATGCGCTGCCCGGCCTGAACAAGGGGTCCGCTAACGGCTCTTCCGCGTGTGGCGCGTTAGCTTCGCGTAATGACGGCGGCGACAGCTTCAAGATGATCGCCTTCTACATCGATAGGGCTGCAGGGTTATGACCATGGAACTGAAAATCGGTAAGCCTCAATTGCGACAGTGGGTAGCTGCACTGCGCAGCGGCGACTACAGTCAGGGGGTGGGCAGCCTGTGCCGCAATGACGACGAGTCAGATTGCATTTTCGATGACGAGGGGAGGGTGGTGGATGCCGGACGGCAGCTTCATTGTTGCCTCGGTGTTGCCTGCGACCTTTTTCTGGACGCATACTGGCACGAGGGCACCCATGGGGTCTGGGCAATAAATGGAATGGAGGGAATGCCGCCCAAGCGCCTCCTCAAGGCGATCGACGCGGCGCTTCCGAGCCTTAGAAACCCGGAAGGCGGCCCTCGCGAAGATGGCGCCTGCGGATTGTTGGCAAAGAGCAATGACAACGGCTACGACTTCGAGTATATCGCCCAGACCATCGAAAGGGCTGCGGGGTTGTACAGCGCTGAAGACAGTTGCGACGGGCGGGGGGAGGGCGACCGATGAGTATCTTCTTGATCCTTGCCAAGCTCATCACGCTTATGGTTTGGCCTCTTGGCCTTGTTACCGGCAGCGTCATGCGCGGGCTTCGCGGCGGGTTTTGGTACGGATACACCCGGAGCCCTGACGCCACGAGGGCGCTGGTGGTCAGCGGTTTGAACGACAAGCTCCGGGAAGACGGGTTGAGGTTGAAGGGGGATATCTGAGCCATGCAGTTTTTGAAGATTGGTGTTAAGCATGTGGCATGGATCTGCGTGGCGTTGGTGATTTTCGTAATCGCCATGATCTTCGGCTTCTACGAGGAAGTCAAAAAGGATGGATGATCGCGACATCATCGACGCGGAGATCGTTGACGAAAGACCGCTGGCCGAAAACCGCATCGTCCAAGTAGACCCACAACTGGAGATCGAGCGCCTCAAAACCCGTCGCGCAGAACTGGCCACAACCCGGTCGGAAAAACGGTGGGGCGCTACGGCCAGCATGGTTATTATCTCCAGCGCCTTCGTCTCCTGTGCGCACATGTGCAATCCCTGGGGCGGCTGATGCCAGAGGGCTCTATGAGCAACATAAAACCATACGCCTTTGACTGGGGTAAGTGCATGGCGCATGTGAACCGCGACCTGGAGATCTATATCCGAGGACGCATGTCACGCGCGCAGGCCTACTTCCTGAGCAAGCATCTTCGAGAAGCGGTTGAAGACCGCCGCCCGCGTTAGCCCCCGCCATGTACAGCATGAAGCTCCGCGTTGACCCCTGGAACCAGGCGTTCCGGTGGTCAAAACAATATCTGTCAAACGGCCTGAGGTACAGGCTGCGGGTTGGCTTCAGACACTTCGATGTTGAAGAACTCCGCCGGGTCGTCAAGGCCGAAATCGTACGCGAACCAACCGCCGACGATACAGAGCGACTATGACCTGGAGATACGAAAGAGAAGATCTGCTGCTGCGGTTCGCCCCATGGGCAGATCTTTCCACCCTCCGAGCGCTTCTCATCACAGCCTGTGAAAATACCCTGAGACAATGGGGGCCTGAACTGGACGAGTTTGCAGAGGCCTTCAACGAGTATGTGGCCGGCGAGCGCGGCGTGCTTCCGAACATATATGAATTCCAGCGCGGTCTGGCAAACATTCTGCAGACGAAATACAGTCAATACGAATCGGACTCCAAGTGGTCTGACGCCCGCGCGGAGCTAAAGCGATATTTCTTTTTCGCACGACATTGGAAACATGAGTAGAATGGCAAGTTTCATTTACAGCAGAAGGAAAGAGATGGCCCTACTCCGCTTCGCGCCGTGGGTAGACCTCGTAAAGCTACGCGCACAGGTGGTTAAGCGCATCAGGCAAGTATACACTTCTGACTCTTGGAAGAAGGCTATCAGCCGCTATGAGTCAGGAGAGGCGCCCACGCTCCCGAATACATACGGCGTCATGGATATCGTCGGCGAGGTGGCACGCATTCTGTACAACCAGCACGAATCCGACCCGCGCTATTTCGACGGGATCGATGCCATGAAGTTGTATTTTACAGACGCCGCTTACTGGGAAGAAATATCATGATCCTTCGCGACTACGGACACAGGGCGTCGGACCTGCTGCGGCTCGCCCCATGGGTAGACCTCGGACGCCTGCGGAAAACCTTCGCCACGGACCTCCTTGCGGAGATTGAAGCACACCCCAACAGCTATTCAGATGTGGTGAAAAAAGGAGCGCGTGAATTTGCCGATGGTGAGCGCCACTACATGAGAGGCTGCGCCGGTTTTCGCAATGTCCTGACGAGGACTTTGAACTCGATGTATCCCATCGAGCGTGCCCATGACCAGAAGTACGGTCACGCTTATCAGGAGCTTAAGTTGTACTTCTTCAACTCTGACGAGTACGTGGGGATCCATCAATGATAACCGACGAAGAATTCCAAAATCGAGGAGACACCCTCCGCCTCGCTCCGTGGCTCGACATGCCCAAACTCCGCGCAAGACTAAGGAGTGTGCTTCGTAATGAGTGTGATGACCGTGGATTCTTTGATGGATACAACTCCGACTACATCGAAGATGTGATGGATTTTTGCGAAGGCAATCGGACTCGTATACCGAGGTCCCTTCAGGTACTGGAATACATCAGCAACATCATCGCAACACTTTTTCCGAAAGCCAGCGAGGATCGGATATATCCAAGGGCCGTGGACCACATCCTCTCCCACATCGTGCAACAAAAACCCTGGAGCTACAGCCATAGAGGCGCTCAGCCCGAAGGGACTCCTGCAGAAGAAATGCCACCCCCCTACCCCTTCCCAGAGCCCGAAGACGACGACGACGACGAGGACGAGGACGAGGAATACCACTACAACGACGACCAGCCTTTTTAGCATGGGCGACACCGAAATCTACACCCTCGTCACGCGCGCGTGGGTGACAACCAGAACAAGGGTTGACCGCCGCACCTCCAATGCCGTGGCAAAAAAAGTTCTAGACCACGTATACCGTGAAGACCCGCGCTTCAGCATCTACATCCGAATAGCGGACCACATAGAAAGACCATCATGATTGACTGGATAGCATTTATCGACTCGCTTGACGAGGACAGCTTTGACGACATTGTTACCGCCGTGCACGCCAGACGCGTAGACGAGGCCGAGGGCATCGCGCAGACAATTGTGCTGAGCTTCAGCGAGGTGCAGCTTGCAAGAAAAACCCCCATCGCAGCCGTCGCCATGGTGATGCACCGACTACGGTGTGACCCGCTGGTGGCAAAGGCCGCCGTGGAAATGGTGGGAGAGGCCGATGTGGAGGAGGCGCTGCGTGAAGATGGTGGCGAAGATCCTTTTCCCCCAGGCGACGCCGCAGACGATTTTACGGAAACGCTTATCGGCGCAGATATGCAGCTTGTCGATTAGCATGCCTCACCTTGCAGAACAACTCGGCGACTCCAAGGCGGCGTCAGCACGCATATGGAACGGCCTCCGCGAACGCTTCGGGACGGGGCCCCAAACGATGTGGCTGCGCATATGGGACTCCGTAAGCCGCGACCCGGGCCCGATTGAAATGTCACTACAGCGAGTTATCCGAGATCGTATAAAACTTAGATAACGTAACCCAAAACCAAAAAACAAACCCAAAAAAAGAGCACAAGGAAAACGTTATGAACGCTGAGACCGTTGAGGCAGAAAAGAAAAAAATCATCGACAGCCTTACTCCCGAGCAGGAGGCGCAGCTTGATGTGTATTACGAGCGCTGGCTGGCGATTGGCATGTCTACAGAGCCTACCGACTTGGAAAAGGCCAAGGCGGCTTTGAACCTCGTGTACACGGCAGCCGGACAGGAACCTCCGAAGGAGATTCTGCACCTCAGCAATCCGATGGCCGCGGCCGAGTGGGAGAAGGAGAAGGGGCTGAGTTCGTCGGGTGTGGGGTCCGTGATTTACGGAAACCATGATGCATCCTGGCTTGGATTCTACGAGTACATGCACGAGGTGGTCGGCATCGACTGTTCTGAGCTTGAGGGGCTGTGGGCGCTGGCCCGCGCGTGCGGGTGGTGCTGGGTCTACGATGACATTGCGGTCATTACGGACCGGCCTGACGTCCTACATGTTGATGATGCGGGGAACATGCATTGCGAGGATGGTCCCGCCATCGGCTATGGCGCTGGCGATTTCAAGCTGTACTTCTGGCACGGTGTGGCCGTTGACGAGTACATCATTGAGCGGCCGGAAGAGATTACGATTGAAAAAATCAACGGTGAGCGGAACGCGGAAATCGTCCGCGTGATGATCGAGCGCTTCGGCGCTGGTGAATATCTGACCGCAATCGACGCCAAGGAGGTTGGCGAACCGTTCAATGGCTCTCAGCTTTACGAGGCGGAGTTGCATGACAACACGTCCATCGCACGGGTCCGGGCTATCAACTCGACTCCCGAGCCGGATGGTTCGGTGAAGATCTACTGGCTGAAGGTGCCAACCGGAATGTCCTGCGCACAGGAGGCGCTGGCCCGGATTCACCCGGACCCCTTCCGCAAGCGGTGGCAGGACTATGGCCCGGCTATCGAGACCTAGGAATGACGCTGCATCCCAGCGTTTGGTCTGAGGTCAGGCTCAAGCCGCAGAATATTTTCGAGAAACAGATTCTGTCTCGCGTGCACGCCGCTGTTTCGGACCGTGTGCGCGAGGCTCTTGCTGAGCGCGATTTGACGGTTGCCAGGATTAGCTTCCGCGTCGAGGACGAGATCAGGAAAGCGGTACCGTAATGAGACCCTTGCGCACTATACTCTGTCCCGACCTGACTGACATTGTCTGGGAGAGAGTGTTCGCCCTTGCGCAAGGTGAGGCTGATGAGGCGGTTCGGATGCTGTACCGGGGATTGGCATTCGCCCAGAACAATATGCGGAGACAGCTTAGCTCCCGTATCGACCCCGCGTCAATGATAATATCGAGGTCGTGGTCATAAAAACGGTACCGTAATGAGACCCTTGCGCACTATACTCAGCGACGACGTCAGTGAGGGCGTGTGGCATAAGGTCTTTGGGCCTGCGGGAAAAACAAGCAGTGAAGCCCTGGATCTTTACATGGGATTAGGACATCTTCTGTCCGGCAATATGCGGGAGCAGATTGGCGTCGGCCTTTGGAAGTCGGCGTTTGGAGGATGAGGAAATAAAGCCTGTGGCAGATATGCACAACACTAATAAAAACGGCGATATCTGGTGGCGCATAATGGAAGCGCGTGACCGGTGCGCCTCCCTCTCGGAGGCGCTTGCGGATGAAGTCCTTGCTGCCCCGTGGGACAAAATCGAATGGCCTCTGGTTAGTGTGGATTCCATTCGGGGACTCACCTTCTCCAGCATCCTCCGGCGGCAAGCAGGATGAAGCCTGTAAACGTTAGGCTCACCAACCTGTGGGCGCGCGACACATGGCCCGGGATCCGTCGGAAGATCAGCGATCCCGTATGCAAAGCCGTACTTGCATCCACCCCCAACTTCATGCATCATGTCGAAGGTCAACTTCGCGCTGCCATAGAAACTCTTATTCTTAAAGCTTAATTAGTCAATCAATCAACCAGAAAAACGTCAAGAAGAAGGCAATCAAAATGGACAATAGTTTTCGACAAGGAGACGTATACCTCTCCAAATTCCCCACCAGCATCACCCCCGGGAAGCGCATTCCCGCCGTTGAACGCGGCACCGTACTCGCATATGGCGAGGTCACGGGCCACGCCCACACCCTCGACCCCACCAAGGTGGAGTTGTACGAGTTGTCGGCAGAGTTCAAGGCAAAGCACGACATTCCGGATGCGGCTACCGGCCGTCATCTGCGCGTCCTGGAGACCGTGAATCTGGTTCACGAGGAGCATGGTCCCATCACCCTGGAGCCCGGCGATTACTTCACCGGCATCCAGATTGAGTGGGACGACCTCGAAGAGTGGCGACGAGTCGCTGACTAACCTCAGCGTGTAACTCGCTTTCTTCCGCCGCCCCGGTAACCTGGGGCGGCTTTCTTTTTGCAACCAGCATAGGGTCAAGGCCCAATCTAAGATCGGGAAGGCCATGGGCCCTCCCGAAAGCGGGACTCGTGTATCGTGAAAGGTCCCCAAGCCCTGTGCTGGTTGCCATTTCAATTATGTCACTGCCCCTAATCATCCGACACATTGACAAGATCAGGTTCGGCCTGTTTAACCAGACTCGCGCAATTCGTGCGTCAGGGCTCTGGGGGGACGTGTACTGGTTAATGCCTATGCGTTGGGACAATATGCGCATGGGTGTCCGGCGCGGAATCGAAAAGGAATTACATCATGGCTGATATTCAAAACGAGAAGAAAGCAGACAAAAAGATTCGCCTTCGCAAGGAGGCCGAGGAGCGCAATGCGGCACACGCCGCGCTGACCCCCCAGCAGAAGTTGGACAAGCTGGATGCCGGAGCCTACCGTGCCGAGAAGGAGCGCGGTGTGCTCCAGAACAAAATCGGGTAGCCCGATGCTGCGGAGGCCATCTTGTTCGGCGTAGATCCATTAGTATTCATGGTCGCCATGCTGGCCTATTTCTACGGCAGGTTCATGGTGACCATGAGTCCGCGGACATATTCCCTATGGTCTCGCAAGATCCTCATGCTGGAGCGCGAAATCAAAAGGCTCAGGGTGATAGGGCAGCAGCCGCGTCGCGAGAAGGTCTTCGCGAGCACCGGCTGTGTGCTCACCGACCAGATTTTTGAGGCCGCCAGAGAGAAGGGTATCAACCCTATCGATGTCATTGGCCCCGCTCCAGACTACGACATCGCCGCTCTCCCGCCGGTCAAAAATGAGTCCGGCTTTCCGGACTGGCGCGAAGTAGATTGGAGCGGCAGACCCCCAATCGGAGTGCGTGTCGATTTCGCGCCGCAGGATATCATATGGATGTACCCCGCTCCGGATCGCACATACCCAAACGGGAATACCGTGAACTACGATTGGCTGAACAATATGGCAAAGATGGAGGAGGCTCTCAAGTACAGGGAAACGCGGGGCTACAAGGCGCTGTACTACCGGGTTACCCGCGATTCCTTCATCCTGGTGGAATTCGCGTATGTCGCCTGACGACCGGCGGAGCAAGCCGATGGCCATTCTCTTTTCGAGAGATACACTCATCAAATGGGACCACGATGCAAGAAGCGACTATGGGATCGCACATACACTTCAAATGAGAATCTGGAGTGTCCTTGGCGTCAATCATTGGACTTCCTTTGTTAAGCTAAATATCAGGTGGAGAGTTAATCCTGATGGACTTTGACAGAATTTGCCATCCATTCCATCCTGGGCACAGAACGAAAGCCCAGGCTCTGAGTTGAAGATGGTAGACATGCCCGAGGTGGGAAAGATTGC
>Ga0307377_10004752_pt1 | contig 14769 bp, 15 predicted proteins | sample TR3MG_FD_202535 | JGI IMG/M metagenome (GOLD analysis project Ga0307377, IMG submission 202535) | Soil microbial communities from Risofladan, Vaasa, Finland - TR-3 | ecosystem: Environmental > Terrestrial > Soil > Coastal area > Acid sulfate soil | place: Finland: Risofladan, Vaasa | collected... | reverse complement strand
CTAGCAGCCTATCGATTGCTGCAGCCCACACTGCAGCATGCGCACCCGGCGATGACTGGTGCATCGCAATATCTTCTGCTAGTTTGTCGCGCATGGCACAAACCAAGCGCACCATCAAGAAGTACCCGAACCGTCGTCTTTACGACACGGAAATTTCCAGCTACATCACGCTGGAGGAGGTCCGCCAGCTGGTGCTGGACAACGAGGACTTCGAGGTCCGCGACGCCAAGAGCGGCGAGGATCTGACACGTTCGGTATTGCTGCAGATCATTTCCGAGCATGAGGACAAGGGGCAGCCGATGCTGTCGCCGCAGTTGCTCAGCCAGATCATCCGCTTCTACGGCAACTCGCTGCAGGGCTTCATGGGGCCTTACCTGGAACGCAGCCTGCAGGTGTTCCTGGATCAGCAGACCCAGTTCCGCAGTCAGCTCAACAGCCTGATGGGACAGACTCCGTGGACCATGCTCAATGACCTGACCGAGCGCAACATGGATGCTTGGAAGACCTTGCAGAGCGGCCTGCTCGACACCGCCGCCAAGGTGGTCCCCACGGCCGGCGCCGGCAGCCGCGGCAACAAGAAGTCCGGCTGAGTCCAGCCCCGGCAAGGCACACCCCGGCGGGCCGCCCTCGGTACTGCGCTGCAGTACAGCACACGCCGCCTGGCGGCATCAAGCCGCCAGCGCGGCAGACAGCGCCCAGCTGCCGGTCCACGGCGGCCATGGCGTAAGCTTCGGAGCCGCCAGGCATTGAGCCGGCCGGCAGCCGCAGGATTGCAGTGACGCGCCACTTGCGGAACAGTGGACGGATTCCCACCACGGATCGCAGCATGGCGCAGCAACCCATCACCCTGATTGGCGGCGGACTGGTCGGTGCACTGCTGGCCCGGCAGCTGGCACAACGCGGTTTTGCGGTCGACGTCTGCGAGAAGCGCGCCGACCCGCGGCGGGCCGGTTTCCAGGGGGGCCGTTCGATCAATCTGGCGCTGGCCGAGCGCGGCCTGCAGGCACTGCGCGTTGCCGGGCTGGCCGAATTCGTGCTGCAGCATGCCGTCATGATGCGCGGCCGCATGGTGCACGAGCACAACGGCAATACCAGCCTGCAACGCTACGGCATCGACGACAGCGAAGTGATCTGGTCGGTTTCGCGCGCCGCGCTGAACACGCTGCTGCTGGATGCCGCCGAAGCCGCTGGCGTGACGTTTCACTTCGGGCAATCGCTGGTCGAGGCGGACTTCGACCGGCAGCACATCCATCTGGCTGACGCGAACGGCGTCAAGCGCAGTGCCACGTTCGACATCCTGATCGGCGCGGACGGCGCTGGCTCGGCGGTGCGCGCGGCGATGAACGCTCGCAGTCCGCTGGGCGAACGCATCGAACCGCTGGGGCATGGCTACAAGGAACTGGAAATCCCGCCGGCCGACGAGCTGCCTGCCGCCGTGTTGCAGTTCAGCGGGGGGCAGGATCTGTTCGCGCTGGAGCCGCATGCCCTGCACATCTGGCCGCGCGGCGGTTACATGTGCATCGCACTGCCGAACACCGAGGGCAGCTTCACCGTCACCCTGTTCCTGCCGAACCAGCCGTTGCCGGCCCAGAGTACCGCCCCGAGCTTCGCCGGCATTCCCGATGCTGCGGCCGCGGCGGTCTTCTTCAGCGAGCAGTTTCCGGATCTGCTGCCGTTGATCCCACGCTTCGCCGAGGACTACGACAGCCATCCGGTCGGCAGCCTGTCCACGTTGTATCTGGATCGCTGGCATCTGGACGGCCGCGCGCTGCTGCTCGGCGATGCCGCCCACGCGATCGTACCGTTCCATGGCCAGGGCATGAACTGCGGCTTCGAGGACACCGTGGTGCTGACCGACCTGCTGGCCGCCGCGCCCAACGACAGCGCCGACGCGTTCGCCGAGTTCCAGCGCGTCCGCCAGCCCAACGCCGACGCGATCGCCGCGATGGCGCTGGAAAACTACGTCGAGATGCGCGACTCGGTGGGCGACCTGCATTATCTGGCCAGGCGCGAACTGGGCGCCCTGCTCGCTGCGCGGGCGCCCACGCACTTCATGGCGCGTTACCGCATGGTCTCGTTCACCCACCTGCCCTATGCCTACGCACTGGAACGCGGCCGTGCGCAGGACGCGCTGCTGGAACGATTGCTGGGTGGCTCGATCCGCGTCGCGGATGTCGACCTCGACGCCGCCGTGACCCTGCTGAAGGCCACCCTGCCGCCGCTGCCCGCGCTGCGTGGATAACGACCTGCCCGCAACGTTCCAGGCCACCGACTATCGGGTGCGCCTGTCCAGCGGCGGCTGGGCCGCGATCCGCATCGGCGAACCGCTGCCGGCAGCGTTGCGGGTACTGGCCGGCGCGCAGCCATGGGGCTTCGTCACCGCCTGGAATCCGCGCTCGCAGGCATGCGGCCGGCAACGCAATCGCCATGCGCAGCGGCAGCTGCTTGCGGCGTTGCGGGCGTCGCCGGGCACCGTCGCGATCCGCCCCGCACTAGGCGTGGGCAAGGCTTGGCGCGAATCCAGCCTATTCGTGACCGGCCTCGATACCGCCACGCTGGACGCACTGTCCATGCAGCATGGGCAACTGGCCTACGTCCACGGCGAAGCCGACGGCCCGGCACGCCTGCGCTGGCTGTAGAGCAGTTCGAAACCCCGATGTGTAGGAGCGCACCCTGTGCGCGAAGGACTCTTGTCGGAACGTCGGCAAAAAGCTTTCGCGCACAGGGTGCGCTCCTACACAAAGTGCCAAAACAAGGTTATTCGAGATTCCCTGTAGCCTCCGACAAACCCCAGCGGCAGCACGCCGCATGGACAAGCGGCATCGGCATTGCGGACAATCGCTGTAATGACCACCGTCCCGATCGCCGCACCGCTGCTCGAAGCGCGAGCCCTGAGCTTCCATCGCCAGGACGAGCCGGTATTCGCCCCCCTGGATTTCCAGCTGCATGCCGGTGAGCTGGCGCTCGTCGAAGGCGACAACGGCAGCGGCAAGACCACCCTGATGCGCATCCTCGCCGGTCTGCTGCACGTCAGCGCGGGCGAACTGCGCTGGCGCGGCGAGCCACTGCAGCGCGACGGCTGCACCGGCGAGATCCTGTTTCTGGGCCACCAGCTCGGCCTCAAGGGCGATTTCAGTCCGCGTGAAAACCTGCGGGTCGCCGCTGGCATGAACGGCCGTCGCGAGGGCTTGTCCATCGCCGCGGTACTCGCCGACATCGGCCTGCGTGGCTACGAGGACGAACCGGTGCGCCGACTTTCCGCCGGCCAGCGAAAACGCGCTGCACTGGCCCGGCTGCTGTTGCTGCCCGCCACGCTGTGGCTGCTCGACGAGCCGTATGCCAACCTCGACCGCACCGGCATCGCATTGGTCAACTGGCTGCTGGAGGCTCATGTCGCACGCGGTGGCGCGGCCCTGGTGACCAGCCACGGCGCCGTGAGCTTTCACGGCGGCGAACCCCAACGGATCCGCATGCATGACTGAGGTTCGCGCCACGACGACGTCCACCGGCGACCCGCGAACGGCCATCTCCTGCGCCGCTCTCACCGCCGGGAAACAACGGGGTGCCACCGCATGAGCCATGCCGGCGCTGCCACCGCCTGCGCCGCGATGCTGCGGCGCGACCTCACGCTGGCCTGGCGCCGGCGCGGCGACATCACGATGCCGGTGCTCTATGCGCTGATCGTGACGATGCTGTTCCCGTTCGCGCTGGGGCCGGAGGACACGCTGCTGCAGCGGATCGCCGGCGGTGTCGTACTGGTGACCGTCCTGCTGGCGATGCTGCTGGCGCTCGATGCGATGTTCAGCAGCGATATCGAGGATGGTTCGCTGGAACAACTGGTGCTTGCGCCGCAGCCGCTGGCGCTGATGCTTGGCATGAAGATCCTCGCCCACTGGATCACCACCGCGTTGCCGCTGATCGTGATCGCGCCGCTGCTGGCCGGCATGCTGCACCTGCCCACGGCCGTGATGCCGGTGCTGCTGCTGGCCCTGCTGCTGGCGACACCGTTGCTGAGCCTGCTCGGCGCGGTGCTGGTGGCGCTGACGGCAGGCACCCGTCGCTCTGGTATGCTGCTGGCCTTGATGTTGCTGCCGCTCTGCGTGCCGGCAGTGATCTTTGCCGCAGGCGCCGTGGCGGCCGCCCAGCAAGGGCTGCCCTGGCTCGCGCCGCTCGCCTGGCTCGGCTCCGCGCTGGTACTTGCGATCGTGCTGGCACCGCTGGCCTGCGCAGCCGCCCTCCGTATTGCCCTGGACGCTTGAGTCGAATCATGTCTAACTGGATCCCGCTCTGGGTACACAAACTCGGTTCGCCGCCGACCTTCTACCGCTTCGCCGGCATCGTGATGCCCTGGATGATGGCGCTGGCGCTGGTGACCGGCGCGCTCGGCCTGTACGGCGGACTGGTGCTGGCGCCCGCCGACTACCAGCAAGGCGATGCCTACCGGATCATCTTCATCCATGTTCCCTGTGCGTGGATGAGCATGTTCGTCTATGCCGTGATGGGCATGTCCTCGGTCATCGCGCTGGTATGGCGGATCAAGCTGGCCGAAGTGGTGGCGATGGAATCGGCACCGATCGGCGCCGCATTCACCTTCATCACCCTGGTCACCGGCTCGCTGTGGGGCAAGCCGATGTGGGGCACCTGGTGGACCTGGGACGCCCGACTCACCTCCGAGCTGGTGTTGCTGTTCCTGTATCTGGGCGTGATCGGCCTGTACCACGCCTTCGAAGACCGCCGCCAGGGCGCGCGCGCTGCGGCATTCCTGGCGATCATCGGCATCATCAACGTGCCGATCGTGCATTTCTCGGTGAACTGGTGGAACACCCTGCACCAGGGCAGCACGGTCAAGCTGTTCGGCCCCTCGAAGATCGCCTGGGATATGCTCTGGCCGCTGCTGACCATGACGCTGGCGACCAAGTTCTATTACGTCGCCAGCCTGTTCCGCCGCGTGCGCACCGACCTGCTGGCGCTGGAAGGCGGCAAGGACTGGGTGCGCGAGATTGCCCGCAGCGAGGATGACCGATGAGCATGCACGCGCTGCAGGTTTTCCTTGCCATGGGTGGCTACGCCGCCTACGTGTGGCCGGCCTATGCGCTGTTTTTCATCGTGCTGATCGCCGACACTCTCGCCCCCGTACTGCGCCGTCGGCGCGTTTTGCGTGAACTTCGTGCGCGTCTGGCGCGTCAAAGTGCGCGACAAGGCCGTTCCAACGGTACCCCCACCCCCACACCCACACCCACCTCCCCGTGACGGGGAAGGCTTGCCGCAATGCCCATGAATCCCACCCGTAAACGCAGGCTCATCGTCGTGGTCCTGGTCGTCGCCGCGGCATCGCTGGCGATCGGCCTCGGCGTCTATGCCCTGCAGCAGAACATGAATTACCTGTTCACCCCGAGCCAGGTGCAGTCGGGGCAGGCGAGCCGCTACCGCACCTTCCGGCTCGGTGGCATGGTCAAGGCCGGCTCGATCCAGCGCAGCGACAAATCGCTCAAGGTCACCTTTACCGTGATCGACGCCGGCGGTGCGATGCCGGTCGAATACACCGGCATCCTGCCCGACCTTTTCCGCGACAACCAGTCGGTGATCGCCACCGGGCACATGGACAAGGCACACTTCGTCGCCACCGAAGTGCTGGCCAAGCACGACGCAACCTACATGCCGAAAGAACTCAAAGACGCCATGGCCAAGGCGCATGCCCAAAAGAAGATCGAAGAAGCGGGGAACGGGGTACAGGGAATGGGAAGTCACTGAGACCGCCATGACCGTTCGCCTTTCGCCCACCCGGAGCCCAACCATGCTTGTCGCATCGCACCCAGCCGTTTCCCGTCCCCCGTCTCCCGTTCCCTGCGGTATCCAGCCATGACTCCGGAACTCGGCCAACTCGCACTGATCCTCGCCCTGCTGCTGGCCCTGGCACAGGGTGTGCTGCCGCTGATCGGCGCCTGGCGCGGCAACCGCGCCCTGATGGCAACCGCCCGTCCAGCCGCAGCCGGCCAGGCGGTGTTCGTGGCGATCGCATTCGGCATCCTGGTCTGGGCATTCCTGCATTTCGATTTCTCGGTGAGATATGTCGCCGACAACTCGAACCTGGAGCTGCCCTGGTATTACCGCATCGCCGCCGTGTGGGGTGCGCATGAAGGCTCCCTGCTGCTGTGGATCCTGATCCTGAATGTATGGACGGTCGCATTGGCCGCGTTCAGCCAGAAGCTGCCCGAGGTATTCGCGGCCCGCGTGCTGGCCGTGATGGGACTGGTCGCGGTGGGTTTTCTCACCTTCATCCTGTTCACCTCGGACCCGTTCGGACGGCTCTTGCCGATGCCCGGCGATGGCGCGGATCTGAACCCGGTACTGCAGGACCCGGGCATGACGTTCCATCCGCCGGTGCTGTACATGGGTTACGTCGGCTTCTCGGTGGCCTTCGCGTTCTCGATCGCCGGGCTGCTTGGCGGCGAGATGGAACAGGCATGGGTGCGCTGGGCCCGGCCGTGGACGAATGCCGCCTGGGGCTTCCTCACCGCCGGTATCGTCGCCGGCAGCTGGTGGGCGTATGCCGAGCTGGGCTGGGGTGGCTGGTGGTTCTGGGATCCGGTGGAAAACGCCAGCTTCATGCCGTGGCTGGTCGGCCTGGCATTGATCCATGCGCAGGCGGTCACCGAGAAGCGCGGCAGCCTGCGCGCGTGGACGATCCTGCTGTCGATCTTTGCGTTCTCACTGAGTCTGCTGGGCACCTTCCTGGTGCGTTCGGGCGTGCTCACCTCGGTCCACGCCTTCGCCTCCGACCCGCGTCGCGGCATCTTCATCCTGGCGTTCCTGACCATCGTGGTCGGCGGCTCGCTGCTGTTGTATGCGCTGCGCGCACCCAAGGTGGCAGGTGGCAAGCCGTTCAACGTGGTGTCGCGCGAGACCGTGCTGCTGATCGGCAACCTGTTGTTCGCGGTGGCATCGGCAATGGTGCTGCTGGGCACGCTGTTCCCGCTGATCGGCGACGCGCTGAACCTGGGCAAGATCTCGGTCGGCCCGCCGTATTTCGGTTTCCTGTTTCCGCTGCTGATGCTGCCGGTGGTGGTGCTGATGCCGTTCGGTCCGTACCTGCGCTGGGGCAAGGGCGAGGCCGCACCGCTGAAGGGCCTGCTCCTGCGCATCACCATCGCGGCGGTGGCGTGCGCAATCATCGCGGCGTTCTTCGTCGATGGCCAGCTCAAGGCCATCGTCGGCGTGGCCGCCGGGGTGTGGATCGCTGCCGGTACCCTGCTGTTTGCCTACAAGCGCTGGCGCGAGGCACCGCGCGGCCGCCGTTATCCGGCCGAACTGGCCGGGATGCTGCTGGCACATCTGGGCATGGCGGTATTCGTGATGGGCGTGCTGCTCAGCGAAACGCTCAGCGTGACCAGCGACGTACGGATGGCACCGGGCCAGACCCAGCACATCGGCGGCTATGATTTCCGCTTCGATGGTGCGCATCGCACCACCGGACCGAACTGGACTGCCGATCAGGGCATCGTCGTCGTCACCCGCAATGGCAACAAGGTCGGCACGATGCTGCCGCAAAAGCGTACCTACCTGCGTGGGCAGGTGCAGACCGAATCGGCCATCGATGCCGGCTTCAGCCGCGATCTGTACGTCGCATTGGGTGAACCGATGGATGCCGGCAACATCCAGGGCGCTTGGTCGCTGCGTCTGTATTACAAGCCGTTCATACGCTGGATCTGGGGCGGTGGCCTGCTGATGATGGTGGGCGGTTTCACTGCCGCCGCCGACAAGCGCTTCCGCATCAAGCGCGGCGTCGACGAAGTCGCCCGCACCGACGGGCTGCTGGCACAGGAAACCCGCGCATGAGCCGATTGCTGCCCTTGTTTGGATTCCTGTTGCTGGTGGGGCTGTTCGGCTTCGGCATCTGGTGGAATACCCAGCATGACCAGAACGAGGTGCCCTCGCCGCTGATCAACAAGCCCGCGCCGGCGTTCGTCCTGCCCCTGTTGGACGACCCCACGCGGACCGTCAGCAAGGCAAGCCTGCTCGGCAAGCCCTACCTGCTCAATGTATTCGCCAGCTGGTGCTTTGCCTGCGGCGAGGAACACCCGACACTGATGGCCGAAGGCTCGCAACTCGGCGTGATGCTGCTCGGTTACGATTACAAGGACGCCCCGGACGACGCGAAAAACTGGCTGCGTGAACACGGCAACCCCTACCGCATGGTGGTCGCCGACCGTCCCGGACGCACCGCGATCGACTTCGGTGTGTATGGCGCACCGGAGAGCTTCCTGATCGACGCCAAAGGCGTGATCCGCTACAAGCACATCGGCCCGATCACCCCCGAAGTGATCACCAAAGAGCTGAAGCCGGCGATCGCCGCACTGCAGAAGGAGTCCCCGTGATGCTTTTCGGTACGCGCGATCGTAGGAGCGCGCTCGCGCGCGATGCTCTTGCTCTTCCACCATTGACAAGAGCATCGCGCGCAAGCGCGCTCCTACGGCTTCTGCTGGTGGCGATGGTCGTGTTCGCCGGCGTGGCGCACAGCCAGGCGATCCAGCCGTTACCGTTCAAAAACCGCGCCGAAAAAGTGCGTTTCCAGCACCTCACCAGCCAGTTGCGCTGTCTGGTCTGCCAGAACGAGACGATTGCCGACTCCAACGCCGAGCTGGCCCGCGATCTTCGGCTGGACGTGTTCCAGCAGATGCAGCAGGGCCGGAGCGACAAGCAGATCAAGCAGTACCTGGTCGCGCGCTACTCCGATTTCGTGCTGTACGACCCGCCATTGCAAGCCGACACCCTGCTGTTGTGGTTCGGCCCCCTGCTGATCCTGCTCGCTGGCGCTGCGGTGGTAGTCATCGCCATCCGCAGGCGCAGCCGAGATGCCGGCACCACCGCCCAGGTACCGGCTGGGCAGGCACCGACCGATAACGAGGATGACTGGTGAAAATCGCTTTTTACATAGCCGCCGCAGTGATGATCACTGTGGCGCTGGCCGCCTTGTTGCTGCCACTGATACGCGAGGGGCGCCGTTCAGGTCACCCGCGCAGCGCCTTCGCGCTGATCCTGATCATTGCTCTTGCATTGCCACTGACAACCGCCAGCCTGTACCTGCTGGTCGGCACGCCGGCCGCACTCAACGGGGTCGGTCACCAGGTCGGAAAGTCGCTCACCATGCAGGAGGCGGTCGTCCAGTTGCGCGCGCATCTGGCGGAGAAGCCGGACGATATCCAGGCCTGGATGCTGCTGGCGCAGACCAGCACCATGCTGCACCACTCCGCCGATGCACACGATGCCTATGACCACATACTGAAGCTCGACGCCAACAACCCCGACGCGATGGTCGGCTGGGCCGAGACCGATGCGCTGGTGAGCAAGAACCACATTATCGGCGAGCGCGCACGCAAACTGCTCAAGCAAGCCGTGCTGTTGCAGCCGGACAGTCAACGCGGATTGTGGCTGCTCGGCGTCAGCGACTTCCAGCGTACCGACTACCGCGATGCAGCCGCCACCTGGCGCCTGCTGCAGAAGCAGCTTGAACCGGGTTCGGAGGTCGCCAAGGCGGTCGCCGGGCAAATCACCCAGGCCGATGCCCGCGCCAGCGGCGCACCCGCAGAGGCATCCACTGCTGCAGCCGCGACAGCCCCGCAAGGCGCGACGCTGGAAGTACAGGTATCGCTGGCGCCGGCACTGAAGGCCAAACTGCGTCCCGCAGATACCTTGTTCGTCTTCGCCCGTGCCGAGCATGGCCCGCCGATGCCGCTGGCCGTCGCGAAACTTGACGCCAGCAAGCTGCCGGTCACCGTTACGCTGTCCGACGCCATGGCGATGACGCCGGCGCTGAAGCTCTCCTCGGCGACTAAGGTTTTTGTCGGCGCACGGATCAGCCACAGCGGCGAACCGACCGCGCAGCCTGGCGATCTTGAAGGCAATGCCGGCATCGTCGCCGTCGACCGCAAGACCCCGATCGAGATTCGCATCGACAAGGTGCGTTGATGGGTCCGGATGCGCGACGTTATCTGACCCTGCCATCGCCGTTTGTCATGAAGCGAGGCGGCGTGCTGCACGGTGCGCACGTCGCCTACGAGACCTGGGGCGAATCGAATCCCGCGCACGACAACGCCGTGCTGATCCTCACCGGCCTTTCGCCCAGCGCGCACGCGGCTTCCAGTGCGGGCGACCCGACACCGGGCTGGTGGGAGGCGATGATCGGGCCGGGCAAGGCGATCGACACCTCGCGCTGGTTCGTGATCTGCGTGAATTCGCTGGGCAGCGACAAGGGCTCGACCTGCCCCGCTTCGATCGATCCGGCCACCGGCAAGGCCTATCGGCTGAGCTTTCCGGAGCTGGCGCTGGAGGATGTCGCCAACGCGGCGCACGCCGTGGTCAGCAGCCTCGGCATCACGCGACTGGCCTGCCTGATCGGCTGCTCGATGGGCGGCATGAGCGCACTGGCCTACATGTTGCTGCACCCCGGCAGCGTGCGCGCGCACATCAGCGTGGATACCGCCCCGCAGGCGCAGCCGTTCGCGATCGCGATCCGCTCGCTGCAGCGCGAGGCGATCCGGCTGGACCCTCGCTGGAACGAGGGCAACTATGACATCCACGCCGAGGACGGCAGCCACTACCCCGACATCGGCATGAGCATCGCGCGCAAGCTGGGCGTGATCACCTATCGCTCGGCGATGGAATGGAACGGCCGCTTTGCGCGCATCCGGCTCGATCCGGAGCAACGCGAGGACGAACCGTTCGGACGCGAATTCCAGGTCGAGTCCTACCTCGAAGGCCACGCCCAACGCTTCGTGCGCAACTTCGACCCCAATTGCTATCTCTACCTGTCGCGCGCCAGCGACTGGTTCGACATCGCCGAATACGGTCACGGCAGCGTACTTGAAGGCCTCAAGCGCATCCATATCGAACGGGCCATGGTGATCGGCGTCAGCACCGATATCCTGTTTCCGCTGCAGCAGCAGGAGCAGATCGCCGAAGGCCTGGAAGCGGCCGGCGCCGAGGTGGAATTCGTGGCGCTGGATTCGCCGCAGGGCCACGACGCGTTCCTCGTCGACATCGCCAACTACAGCCGGGCGATCGGCGGATTCCTGAACCGGCTGTCAGCCGCCTGACCGCCACGTCGCCAAGGGAATCTCGAGCCACCCGGTTCTTGGTACTCGTATGCCCTCGTGGGAGCGGCTTTTGTAGGAGCGGCTTCAGCCGCGATGCTTTTGCTTCATGGTGGAAGAGCATCGCGACTGAAGTCGCTCCCACAGGGCGCACTCCAGGTCTCGACCGCGTGCGCCGAACCCGGCATAATGCCCCGCTCACATGCCGGTGTGGCGGAATGGTAGACGCGGCGGACTCAAAATCCGCTTGTGGTGACACAGTGGAGGTTCGAGTCCTCTCACCGGTACCAGTTGAAAAACCCCGCCGCGCGCGGGGTTTTTCATTTCCTGAAGCACGGCCCCTACAACTCGCGCACGACGCGGAAACCGACGCGACCGCTGCGCACGTCGCCGTTGGCGCCCTGGCGGTACGCCGAGCGCACCTGTTCCGGCGAGCTGCCCCACGAGCCGCCACGCAAAACGTGCGCGCTGCAGCCCGGGTTCAGCCATGCACTGCCGTCGTTCGGGGCACGGATGTAATTGTCGTGCCAGCAGTCCTGTACCCATTCGGAGACATTGCCGTCGATGTCGTACAGGCCGAAAGGGTTGGGGGCAAAACTCATGACCGGTGCCGGCCCCCAATAGCCGTCGCTGTATCGGCGGAAGGCGTGGCTCCAGCGTCGGCCGCTCGGCGAGCGGTCGCCGCCGCCGGTGACGTTTTCCACCTTGCTTGTGGGCTCGCCATTGCCCCACCAGTAGCGGGTGCTGGTGCCGCCACGCAGGGCATATTCGAACTCCGCTTCGCTGGGCAGCCGATAGACCTTGCCGGTGCGCTGACTGAGCCAATCGGCATAGGCTTTGGCATCGTTCCAGGATACGTTGACCACCGGCAGGTTGTCGCCCGCAGGATGCCCCGCGTAATCGTCCTGCCAGTTCGCCCGGGCGTCGTCGCGCATGCCGCCGCTGCGCTCGTCGTACACGCTGGCGCCGCCGAGCTTGACGGAATCGGGCACATAGCCGCTGGCGCGCACGAACTCGCGGAACTGGCCGACGGTTATCGCACTGCGCGCCATCGCAAAGCCCATGTCGATGGTGACGGTGTGTTGCGGTACTTCCGCGTCGTTGCGGCCGCTCTCGCCGTTCGCAGCACCCATCTGGAAGCTGCCGGTCGGGATCACCACCATCGTCGGCGTCTTGCCGGGCAGGTCGACATAGCGGTCGCTGAACAGCTGGCCGGGTTTGAAGCTCGCGTACAAGCGAGCATTGGTCAGCCGCTCCTGGAAATCGGCGAGGCCGCCAAGGTCGGGGCTGATGCCCCGAGCCTGGGCCGCCAATTTCGTGGCCATCGCGATATTGCCTGCATCCAGCGCCGATCGCGCCTGCGCAAGGATTCCGTTCGCACGTTGCCGGCGCATCTGGTCGACGCGCGCGCGCATATCCTGCATTTGCTGCGAACCGGGGCGGATCGCATGCGCTTCCGCCAGGGCCTTGTCCGCACCGGCGAAATCATTTTCCGCCACCGCCGCCAGCGCCCGGTCGAGCACCGCGCGCTGCACCTGGAAAATTCCCTGCTCGGCGACCGCATTTTGCGGATCGAGCTTTTGCACCTCGCGGTAAAGGTCCAACGCACAGTTGCCGCTGGGGCTGTCCGCCTTGCCCTGCGCCAGCAAACCGGCGGCTTTCGCCAACATCGGCCTTACCCTGGCCAGGGTCTTCAGGTTCGCCTCCAGTTGCGCCACGTCCTCGGCCGCATTCGGCAACGTGCGCAGCGCATCGAGCAGATCCCCGGCCGCATCGGCATCGCCGACGGCAATGTCGTGATCGATCTGCGCCACCAGCCGTGCGCGCACATCGAACAGCCCCTGGGCGGCGCTGCGGCTGTCGGGCTTGTCGTGCAGCGCCTGCGCAAACAGTGTGGCGGCGCTGTCCTTGTCGCCGACCAGCCGACCAGCATGCAAAGCCTTACTCGCACGCAGCAGCAGTGCCTTCACGGCAGGTGTATCCGCACTCAACTGCGTGGGAAGGTCGGTGTTCTTGCGGCTGTGCGCCAGGATCACCGTGGTCGGCGCCAGCATCAACGGTGGACCGGCGTTGATCTCGGAGGTCGCCGGGACGTGTCCGGGCGGCAAGCTGCTTTCGAGCATCGGGCCGCCGATCGGGAGCGAACGTCGCGGCGCCTGCGCGGGATTCACATGAAACAGCCGTGGAAAGAAGTGATAAGTCAGCGCGAGTCCCAACACGATGATACCCAGCGCCCCACCCAGAGCACGCTGATTGGGCAGGAATGGATTGCTTGGCATGGATGGGCGTCCTTCGGTTGGCCTGTTATCGTGCGCTGCTCACCATAGGCACAAACCGCCGGCAGGGCAATCCATGCCCTGCATCCAAAAGGAATACCGATGCTCCTGCACGACAAGGCCGCCGCCGACTGGATCGATCACCGCGATGCACTGCAGGCATGGCTGGCCGCACTGCCCCCCGGGACCGCGATCGGTCTCGACACCGAATTCATGCGGCGCAATACGTTCTATCCGCAGTTGGCGCTGCTGCAACTGGGCTGGAACGGCCGCAACGCATTGATCGATCCGCTCGCCTTCGAAATCAGCGATGCGCTGCAACCCCTGCTCGGCACCGGCCCGACCGTTACCGTGATGCACAGCGCCAGCGAGGATCTGGAAACCCTCGCACCGCTGCTGCCGGACGGGCCGCGGCAGCTGTTCGACACGCAGATCGCCAGCGCTTTCGTCGGCCTCGGGCTGGGCATCAGCTATCGCGCGTTGGTTGCCGAGCTGGCCGGCGTGGAACTGGACAAGGGCGAGACCCGCTCGGACTGGCTGCAACGCCCGCTTACCGCGTCGCAATGCAGCTACGCTGCGCTGGATGTGGCGTATCTGAAAACCATCCACGAGCAGCTCACCCGGCGCCTGCAGCAACGCGACCGCAGCGACTGGCATGCCCAGGATTGCGAACGCCTGAAGCGCCGTGCCAGCCAACGCGACGGCGACCTGCAGCCACAACGCAGCATGCGCGCCGCCGCCGAATGGCCAGCCGAACAACAGGCCCTGTTGCGCCGCCTGCTGCTGTGGCGCGACCGCAGCGCACGCCAGCTCGACGTACCGCGTCCCTGGTTGATGGACGACACCTTGGCGATGAGTTTCGCCCAGCAGCGGCCCGCCAGTCTGGGCGAACTCGAACAACGCAGCCGCGGCCAGCGCGCCTTGCGCTCGGCGCCGCGCAGCGAACTGTTCGGACTTCTGGCCGAACCGCTCACGGACGACGAGATCGCCAGCACTGCCCGTATCCCGGGGCACCCGCAAGGCGAAGCGAAGAAAGCACTGGGCGCGATGAAACAGCACGTCGATAGCCTCGCCGCCCATCTCGACCTGCCGCCCGGCCTGCTGTGCCCGCGCAAGGCACTGGAGGAATATGTCGTCACCGCCGAGTGGCCCGAGCTGCTCGATGGCTGGCGCCGTGAGGTATTGCATGATGGCCTCGTCAGGCTGCTGCCCGGTTGAGCCACCCCACCGGCACAGTTCACGCACGCCAGCCCGCCACCACCGGCATCAGGTCTTGGCGAACACCACGCACGCTGCTAACATTCGCCGCTCACGTGGGGCGGTAGCTCAGCCGGGAGAGCGCTGCGTTCGCAATGCAGAGGTCGAGGGTTCGATCCCCTTCCGCTCCACCACGGAATGTTTCA
>Ga0307377_10004750_pt1 | contig 14770 bp, 21 predicted proteins | sample TR3MG_FD_202535 | JGI IMG/M metagenome (GOLD analysis project Ga0307377, IMG submission 202535) | Soil microbial communities from Risofladan, Vaasa, Finland - TR-3 | ecosystem: Environmental > Terrestrial > Soil > Coastal area > Acid sulfate soil | place: Finland: Risofladan, Vaasa | collected... | reverse complement strand
GCGGCGAAGAAACGCGAGGCGGAAAAGAAAAAGAGCGCGGAGAAAAAATGAGCAATTTTCAAGTCGCAAAAAAATCCGCCGAACAAATATGGAATGACGTCATTGATCGATCGATATCTTTTTTTGAATCGGCGAGTCCATCCTTCAAAAGTGCGCTCATTGAGGATTGGGTGAAAATCATTAAAGCGAATATTGATAACCGAATTTCCGATCTCGAAAAACAAAACGCCGACCTTAAAAACGATGACAGGATTCATCTTAATAGAATCCAAGAATTGAAAGAAAAAATCAGCGATCTCGAAAAACAAATCGATAATCTCAAGTCGGAGTTAAAAGAGGCAGAAACGGAAATCGATTTAATGGGTGATCTGGAATAATACCTCACATTGTGGGGTAAAAAATAGAGGAGGATATATGGCGAAATAGGTTGCGATTAAATGTTGTATCATTATTGTCGCGAGGGGAGGTGCGTAAAATGGGAAACGCGTCTCCCCTTTTTTTTGTTCCTTGACATTTCAAAAGGCGGTCGCCTATTATGAAGAAAATGTCAACCGAGAGACGAATCGAATTTGATCAACAATTCTCTCGTTTCAATTTAGAGGCATATCGGAGGGACATTATCCTCGTCCCGTATGAATTCCACAGAACCACAAATCGCCAAAAAGAATTATACGCTCTCGGTCGGACCGAACCCGGTCGGATCGTGACCTATTATGACGGCGTAATCAAGATATCGAATCATCAAATATGGGAAGCGGGAGATTGTTGTCTCGTCTTTTTGAATCCCTTAACGGGTGGTTATCGATGGGAATGGAACCGTGATCCCAAATACGAGGAGGCGGGCGATCTCTGCCGCGAGTTTGGTCTCCGATGGGGTGGTGATTGGGACGCGGACGATGAGATCGATTCAACGGATTTCGACATTTATCATTTTGAATTAGCGAGGGATTAATGGGAGATATACAAAAGATTTTAAAACTATTGGACAAACTTGTTGATTTAGAGGAGACGATCGAGAATGAAATCAAGAAAGAGAAAGATGCCAAACGACGAGACAATTTCCGGAAAGGCGTTCGCCGCCGGGATACTAAGTTTATTCGCGATATGCTATTTAATCCAGATAACTAATTGTACGGCGTATCATCCCGGAAATTTCCCATCATACGACGTCCTCTATCCCGGCGAGATTGTCAAAGAGAATCCGATCGCATATATCACGGTTAAGGATGGAAAGATTACGGGCGTTGATTGGCAAAACGAAACAGTCAAAGATGGAATATACGACCTTGTCAATGATGAGTTTTTCCAATGGGCTCTCGATCTCAAATTGGAAATAGAGAGGTTGAGATGAACGGAACGGGAATCAATATCGACGTCGGAACATTGATCATGTATTTGATTCAAGCGATCATTCTCATTTTGATGATCCTCCTTGTTAGAATGTTCCGGAATGGCGGACCAAAAGACGAGAACGGGAAAAAGAGATTCATCCCGAATCCGGGATACGGGACCAAATGTATCGAGCATGAGGGAACGATTATAAAACACGAAACCTCGATCGAGTATATTGTAAAAACATTGGAATCGGACCAAAGAACGATCAAGGAATTAGATAAAAAGGTCGATAACGGATTCTTTCAAATTAATCGCCTCATCCAAAAGGCGTTGAAATCGATATGAATAAATGTATCCAATGGTCCGGACAATTGGCGTTAGTCATTTTTGTGAGACGTCAATGTTCCCATAAGAAAGGACAAAAGAAAGTTATCCCGTTGAATACCGCGAAACGATATGAGAGGCGCGGGACAGCGAAAATATTAAAAGTGATTGAAAATTTATGAGCGCATGGGTTCTAATAGAATTCAGGAAATCATCATGTGCGTACAAAAAGGGAGATCGATCGATATTTACTTTAAAGGCGGCGGAGAAATTGAGAGATCAAGGTCTCGTTAAGATCATCCGGAAAGTCGAGAAACCATGACCTTAAAGCAAGACGCGATATCAAAGGCAAATCGAAAGGAGATATTTTGTCTTGAATACATCGTCGATTTCAACGCGACACGGGCGGCAAAGGCGGCGGGATATTCCAAAAAGACGGCTTATTCTCAAGGACAAAGGTTGTTGAAAAATGTTGAGATTCAAAAGAGATTAGCGGAAATGTTAAAGGTGCTATTAGAAAAGAAAGGACTAGAGGTCGAGGATATTCTCGCGGGATTAAAGAGGGTCGGGAATTCAAACATCTTGGATTACATAAAGGACGGAAACGCGGAGACGGGCTTGATCGAATGGAAAAAGCCAAGTGAATTAACAAGGGAACAAGGGAGTGTCGTCGAGACGATCAAATACGATAAAGAGAAAGGGATCGAGTATAGACTCCTCAGTAAATTAAAGGCGTTTGAATTGGGCGGTCGATATCATGGATTGTTCACGGATAACGTGAATGTCAAAGGCGCGTTTACCCATACACATGACGTCAACATGAATAAATTACGAAAGGCGATCAATGCAATTAGAGGAAAAGGAAACAAGAGAAAATCTTGAGGCGATGGCAGACGTGTTCGATGCGTACGCCGCCGATCCGGTTCTCTTTGTTCATCATGCGTTAGGTCATTATACATGGTCCAAACAACGTGATATCCTCCGGGCGGTCCGGGATCATAAGTTTACGGCGGTCCGGGCGTGTCATGGTTCCTCAAAGACATACACGGCGGCGGAGTTAGTCGTTTGGTTCCTCAATTGTCATTTCAATGCAAAAGTCATCACGACCGCGCCGACTCATTCTCAAGTCGAAATGTTATTATGGGCGGAGATCAACAAGATATATACGTCCTCCCGGATCGGATTAATCGGCGATTGTTTCATGACGAAAATCCGGACCGACGATCCCGACTCATATGCGGTCGGGTTCTCGACCGACGTCCCGGCGAGGGCGGAGGGATGGCACTCTCCGAACCTCCTTTTTATCTTCGATGAGGCAAAAGGAATCCCGGCGTGGTTATGGGATTCGGTCAAAGGACTCATGACCGGAGGACATTGTCGGTTCCTCGCGATCTCAACAACCGATGGCGTCGAGATCGGCGAACCGTTTTACGAGATATTCCATAAAGAGAATAAATGGAAACGGATTCATATATCCGCGTTCGATTGCCCGGATTTGACCGGGGAGAAATTCGAGTACATAGACGACGACGATTTCGAGACGGCGAAGATATCGAAGATAGACGCCTCGAATCTTGAGATTCAAATCGCGGACAAGACGTGGATCGAGGAGTGTCGCGAGGATTGGACGGAGGAGTCGGTCCTTTACATATCAAAGGTTCTCGGAGAATTGACCGATCAGGGCGTTGACACGATGATCAAGGTCTCTCAAGTCGAGAAGATGAACGGGAACGCACAGAACAAGGAATTTGACACGGTGGGTCGATGGGAGTTAGGCGCGGACGTTGCGCGCGGCGGGGATGACGATACGGTTTATTATCTCCGGAAAGGATTGAAGGTTGTCGATCACATGGTCATCACGTCCGCTCAATTGCCGGACGTCGCGACCTCGCCGATCGCCGCGTTCCTCGCGGATCGTATGGAGGAAATGATGATCCGCGCGGGCGTCCCTCGATCCGGGAAACCGACGAACGATTGCTTGATCAAGGTTGACGACACGGGCGTTGGGGGCGGGCTATCCGACGAGATGATCCGCCGGGAGTACGAGGTCCAAAAGATTGTCTTTAACGCGACGGCAAATGATGAGGACAAATATCAGGACACGATTTCCGAAATGTGGTTCACGGTCGGAGGGACGATTCAAGATATCTCATGCCCAAAGGATGAACGCCTCAAGGCGGAATTGGTAAACCGGAAATCGAAAGGGACCGACAAGAAAGGGAGACGAGGGATCGAGTCGAAAAAGGATTACAAGAAACGAGGATTCCGATCTCCCGATTTTGCGGACGCGTTCCTTTTGGCGTTCTATGAAAAGAAAGGGAAACAAGGCGCGCTCTTATGGTCCGAACAAGACGCCTATTAACGGAGGATACAATGGCGATAGAATTCGATCCTTTCAATAAACGAAAGATTCAATCCCTAGAGACGGAGATCGTTCAAACCCGGCGAGACATGAAATCCCAAATGTTGTTGATAGATGATCTCCTCACGGCAAGGGCGCGGGAGGATGGGCGGTATCGCGGGAATGAATACAATTCGTATGAATCGGCGATCCCGGAGATCGTGGATAAATATAACGCGACGGCGGATTGGGGAGTTATTCAAACCGGGAATATCATCGACCTCCGGGCGGCGTTTATCGTCGGTCAAGGGATCAACATCATTGACAGGACGACCGGGGAGGCGTCGGCGGAACGCGAGATCAAATGGGCGGAACAATTTCTCGAACACAATGGGCTTGATGAGGTTACGGCGATCCAATTCGCGACGGAGGCAGAGATCGAGGGGAAATTCCTCGGACGAGTGATATTGGAGAAAGTGGACAAGGAGATCGACGAGAACGAGAAAATGGCGTCGGTCCGGTTCATATCATGGGCGAAAAGGAAATACAAGGTTAAGACGGATCAAGATGATTATACGAAATACGAGTCGGTTTCATATCGAGGGAGGATATCCGGTCCGTACAAATGGAAAGCGGCGATACTCAAACCTCCCGATTTCGTTTATATCAAATTCGGAGGGAGGATCGACGAACCGAACAGGACACAACCGAAGGTCATGAAATGTTTGACGCAGATCGAATATCTCGACAAGGCACTCAGAGACCTCCGGGAAATCAATCGCCTATTCTCCGCGCCCACGCCATATTTCAAGTGTACGTCGAAAGAGGAGGCGGATTCGATAATGGCGGAGATCGCGAAGAATCCGAATTTCCGGATCAAGAAAATGTTGGCGTCAACGGCGGAGTTTATGTTCGTCTCGCCGGATGTATCGGGCGTTGAGAATTTGATCAATGAGATCGTAACCTTGATCAAGGTTATCTCCGGGACGACGGGCGTTCCGATCCATTTCCTCGGACTCCTCGATCTTTTAAAGAACCGGGCGACGGGTGAGAACACACGGGAATTGATGATCGCCGGAACAACCAAAGAACGGGCGGCATGGCAAGGCGGATTTTACGAGATGATCAAAAAGGGGATGTATAAATACAACGCGACCGTATATGACCAAAAAGGAGAATCGAACAAACTTGATCCGCGAAAGATCGGCGTTGAATTACCCGTCTATACTCAAGAACAATGGGATCATTTAGAAAAAGTCTTGATTCCCGCGTCACAATTCGGAATAATATCAAAGGAATTTGTGAGAGACAAGATTCCGGGAATCGATTCCAAATTGGAGGAGAGACGAAAGGCGGAGTCGGACAACACGGCGTTGGACGCGGCAAAGAAAGAGAATGAGGATTTAAAAATCGAGATCGATCAAATCGGGAAAGGCGGCGTGTCGGATCAATTAAAGGGAATGACAAAAGGATTTGGAGGAGTATAAAATGGGGTGTGAAATAATCGGGATTCCGTATGGTGGACCGCCTCCGATTCATCCGAATTGTTTATGTGTTCCATTTGTGGATGACGATGACGACGACGATTTCGATGGATTGGCGATCATTTATTGTTTAGTGATTGCAATTTATTTGAGGAGGCGTTATGCCATTTCCTAACGAACATTCTTGTCGTTTGAAACCGCCGGGGAATTTTCAACCGGACTCGTTCCGGCGGTCCTCCCGGCGATCCGGCGGCAAGCGATACGACGTGATCATGGGACGCCTCAAAGGTAAATCGACCATGACCGAACAAACATATCGTTACCCGAAATCGGAATGGACGGCGGCGGAGGCGCGGCGTCATTGTGCGGATCACGACGGGTCGTTCGAGGCGGCAAAGACAACACAATCGACGAGGTTCGCACCTTGTATCGATTGTGATGACGATATATGAAATCAACAAAGGAGGTTGATATGCCATATTGTTATCGTCCGAAAAAGGACGTCACGGGGATGAAACAATTCCTCGTTAAACTTCAATCCGGGAAAGAGGCAAAGGCGACGATCTCGTATAAAGAGAAATTGGAGACGGTCAAGGAATTAGACGCGTTGATCGCGGCGTGTGATGACCGACTCGAATTGAACGAATCGTTATTGGCGGAAAAAAAGATCACGGCGATCCGGTATGAAAATACACGATCGGTCGAAATGCGGGAACGTGATCGGTTGAATGAGCGGCGGAACGTGATCAAGGATTTAGTGTACGTTGGTCAATCAATTGAATTTATCCGATATCTCCCGGCGATGACATAGGAGGAACCGTGATCACGACAAGACAAGCGAATCGACCGACCATCAAACCGGAACCGCCGACGGAGGGGGAACGGAACAAGAAAATCCTCACGACGAGGGACGTCAAGTTAAAACCGAAAGAGGAGATCGATCCGGAAAAGGTCAAGAATATCAAATCCCTCAAAATGACCGAGGCGTTGAAACCGGGATGGGGTCGAAAGGAATAATCGAATGTTAAAACTCGCCGTTAATCGGAGATTTGAAATCGTTAAACATCCGCCGGATGGATATGAAATAAAAGGCGCGGTCATCGATTTGGAATTCCTCAACATGGCGGCGGATGAAATTAGCGGTATGATCCCGGAGGATGTACTCCGCCGGATCAAATATGATGATCCCGATCCATTGTTTAAGGCGTTCGTTATCGGTCATCCGGGAACGGCGTTCCCGAAAGAGGTCGGGCGCGGATCGGTCATTGTCAAATGGATTCAATCGGCGATACGATCTCTCGTTGACGTTCTCAAGCGCGGGACCAAAGTTTTTCACGGTCACAACGCGGACTCCTCGCATGAGGGGAGAACATCGATCGGAGAGGTCGTCGGGAAGGCGCTGAAAGATATCAAGGGAAAACTATCCGCGATCGCGGCGGTTTATATTTACCCGGCGTTCAAAAATCTAACGTTGGACGTCGCGAGTATCGAGGCGGATATTACGGTTGATCCTCAGTCCTCCGACACGTTCAAGGCGGTCGGAGTGAAAGAGATAACGGGAATCGCGTTAGGCGATTCATCGAACGAGACGCCCGCGTTCTCCGGTGCGAAATTGATCGGGGAATTACAGGCGTTTCGCGACCAATCTATCCAATCAAAAAAAGGAGACGATATGGACAAAATTACTATTGATGACATAAGGACAGTCATCAAAGAGAATTCGATCCCGCCGTCGGATTTATACGACCGGGATGCGTTGACCGATGATCCGGTCGTAAAGGGACACGTCAAGGCGGTTGTTAAAGAGGAGGGCATGGGAGAATATCACGCCCGAAAAAGGACTCAAACGGAATCCGCCGAAAAGGTCACAGAATTAGAAACGAAAATGAAAGAGCGGGATGACGAGATCATCAAATTGAAAAAGGAGACGGCGGTTACAAAACTCGCCGATCTTTACAAAGTGGAAAAGGACAAACGGGGATTCGATGACAAACAAGACACGTTCATTAAATCCAATCTCAAAAAATTTGAGGTATCCGATCCGGACAAGATTGGCGAGGAGTTTTCAATATTCCTCGATGGTCAAGTCGATGATTTCAAGGTCGTCTCGAAAGTTTTCGGACACAAGGTGACGGATGGCAAAGGCGAAAAAAAAGAGGGCGAAGAAAAAGAGGCGGGTGAGGATCAAGAGACGGATGAGGATGACGGCGGAGACGGAGACGGAGACGACGAGTTCGATAACCCTTTCCTCCCTCGCGTTGATGAGTTGAAAGACTAGGATCAATCGAAATTTCTTACCAATACCCGGACGGACGGACGGTCCGGGATTAGGAGAAAATCCAATAAGTCCGAGGTAGAAAAATGCCAAACCATATTAGAACAGCGAGACCATCCGGAGATATCCGGGGTCTCAAAATTACAGTAGAGTCGGCGGGTATTGTTGAGGGTCAGCTATATCTCATAAACGATACGGTCGGAGTCGCATTTCAGACAAAGACGGTCGGAGAGATTGGAACCATCAATTACCACGTCGAAAAGATCATGTTGGAGAAAGAGGCGGCACTCACAATTTCCGGCGGACAAAAGATTTTTTGGTCCGGCGTCGATGGCGATCCGGTAACAAACGTTTGTATATCCGGATATCTATGGATCGGGATTTGTGTTGCGACGGCTCTCGCGGGAACGGTTCTCGTTAAGTGCGATCTCAAGGGCGACAAGGCGACGATTTGTCCGGATGCGGGCGATTAGAGGAGTAGAAAATGCAACTACAATATTTCACGAACCTAGAAAAATTTGACAGTAAATCCAAGAAAGACAAAGCGGATTTACTCCTCGCACTCCAAATGATGATCGGTTTACCTGATCTCTATATCCCCCAAAGATTCAGAGACAACAAACCCGCGTCAATCCATTTCCGCAAAATGCGGAAACAATTCATGAGAGCGCGGATGGAACGACAAATGGCGATTGAGGGTTTCGGTAAACCCTCCGATTTCCCGGCGTCGGTCCTCCCGTTGATTGAAAAATTTCATGAGGTTCCGGATTACGATACGGGTTATGAAGCGATCTTTGACATTCGGGATTATTCCGGATCAAAACGGAATGGTTTCGAGGTCGGGAACGTTTTGAGTGGATTCTCTTTTGAATTGGCGGAGATGAATGTCCCGGTCCAAGTTTATCAAATGAGCGGCACAAAGGCGACGTGTTATTTCGACCTTTACGGAGGCGCGTTGTCATGGTCCCGCCTCTTGTTTGATGACGAGGATTGGTGGACGATCGAAGATAATGCTAAGGAATTCGTTTCAAACGCGTACTTTACGCGGGCAAGCGCGTTCTATGCGTTGATCGAGGCGGTCGCCGATGCGAAAGGTTGTTGCGATTGGGTCGCCGCACCCGCCGGGTGTACGGATTGTGATGTTAATGCGATCCGGGACGCGCTCTCAATGAACCTCGCCGCACAAACAATTTTACTCGCGGTCCGAAACAAGGGATATGGCGTGAACGCGCAGAATTCAAGATTCGTTGTCCTTAATCCCATTGAATTACGGGGTCGAATCCGACAAGCGTTGAACGTTAATCTCCAAAGGTTCGCGGGTTCCGAAAAGGTTGTTGATTGGGGATTTACCCAAATCACCTCAATGATGTTGACAAACCGAAATAGATTCTATGTCATCCTCCCAAAAGTACGTCTCAAGGGCGGATATCGAATGGATTTGACCTTGTTCAACGATTTCGATGTTCTCACATATGCGGACGTTCAAGCGGGATGGTTCCGGTTCGGCGGATGCGCTGGAGATACAGATCAAATTGAATGTATCGAGGTCACACTCGAAAGCGGATCATGTCCGTAATGAGGTAGCGGTTGACGATAGTGGAAACTCAAGGGGAGGGGAGATCAAAATCCTCTCCCCTTTTTTTGTACGAATGACACGTTTTGGGATGATTTAGGTTGAAAAATTTAACTTGGATTTATAGCTCGGAAAGGAAATTTTGAAAAAATTAAACTTTTTTGGCGTTTTCCTTAAAAATCGACGTCATGAGACGCCGTATAAACGACGATCTCGATCTCCCGAATGTTGGACATAGGGCAAAATTGATGGATTTACAACAAATAACGACACGCGATCCGATGGTCCGAACCATAATGGAGAACCGAAACAAGAAACGGGATCAAACCCGAAACCTCGAAAACGTCCTCCCGGATGGATCATGGAAAGATCAACGATGTTTTATCATCGGCGGCGGACCGTCATTGACCGGGTTCGATTTTGAACGCCTCCGGGGAGAGAGGATAATCGCGATCAACAAGGCGTTCGCGTATTGTATGTTCGCGGATGTTCTCTATTTCATGGACTATATCCATTTTTACAGCGAATTAAAAAGCGGCAAATTCGGCGGCGAGATGTTGGCGAAATGGAACACGTTTCCGGGAATCAAGGTGTTCTCTGATTCTCATGCGCGCAACCTCCCGGACTCGCATTGGATAAACCTCGCGTTTAATCCTCAAGGCGTCTCAAGATCACAAAAACGAGGGATCAATCGCGGGACGAATTGTGGTTATGGCGCGATCAATCTTGCGGTCGTGATGGGCGCGAATCCAATTTACCTTCTCGGATACGATATGAAACATGATGGAAAAAGGACTCATTTTCACGACGGGTATTGGAGGACGGCGGTCCCGATGGCGTTAGGGGAATTCGTTGCGGAATTGGGAGGGATGCGGTGTGACCTTAACGCTCGAAGAATCAAGGTCGTAAATCTCAATCCGGATTCGGCGTTGAAATGGTTTGAATTCAAAACGATCGATGAGGTGTTATGATGGAATGGATCATTATCTCCTATTACACGGTCGGGACCGGATACGAGGCGGAGATCGAAAACCTCAAGCGATCTTTGAACCTCTTTCAATTGCCTCATCACATTGAGGGGATCAAGAGTCGGGGATCGTGGATCGCGAATGTTCATTACAATAACGAGTTAATCCTCAAGGCGTTTGATATGTTCCCGGACAAGGCGATCGTCTCCCTCGATGCGGATGCGGTCATCGAGAGATATCCGGCGGCATTTGACACGTTGGATTGTGATTTCGCCGCGCATTTTCATCAATGGAAAAACGGTCGTGAGGAGTTATTGTGTTCAACGATGTATTGGCAAGGGAACGCCACGACCCGCGCGTTTTTAGCGGAGGTCATCGGTCGCCATAAACTCTATTCTCAAGAGACACAACAGCCGGGGATGTTGGCAACGTTGAGAGCGTGGGGAGGTCGGATCAAATTCCAATCCCTCCCGCCACAATATGCGAGGATATTCGATCTTATGGAGTCGGTCAAATTCCCGGTCATCAATCAATATCAGGCGTCCCGGCGGTTCCGGAAAGAGGTCAATCGTGCGGGTATGCCGAAACAAATAACGACGAGGGATTTGAAATGTCGTTGAAAAAAGTATTTATCAAGGCGATCGATTGGACGTGTTACAGTAAAGAACATAATGTCCTTGATGAATTAAAACCGACGGATTGTGAAATTTGCGGTTTTCTCATAAAAGACGAAAAGGATTTTATCGTCGTTTCATTGGAAATGTATCCGGAGGAAAAGGCGTTTCGACATTCTCTCGCGATTCCAAAGGTTTGCATTAAGGAAATAAAGGTCATTGGATGAAAACGATTGACATGGTCCTCTCAACGAGGAACCGATTCGGGAAACTCCTTCGGATGATCAAGTCGATCCCTCCTCTCCATTATTTGAATATCCATGTCGTGTTCGATGACGACCGTCGGGGTTTCGAATCATTCTCCCGCCTCCCGAAAGATCATTATCAAGGCGGGACCATGACAGGATATTTTATTAAAATACATTCAGGGTCTGTTTATTGTCGGAATTATATCTTTCCTTTATGTGAGGATGGCGTCTTGATCGCTTGCGATGACATTGTTTTTCATCCGGGCGCGATCGAGTCGGCGTTCCGGAATTTCAATTCCCGGTTCAAGGATGGTTTCGGCGTCGTCGGGTTCAATCAATTCAACGCGGTCCCTCCGACGAATTTTTGTTGGACGGGCGTTTGTCTTGTCGGTCAAGAATACCTCGATTCCCATCCGAAAAAACGATTACTCAATCCGGAGTATTTCCATTTCGCGACAAGGGAGATCGAATGGAAAGCGGATAAATTGGGCGTCTTGTATCGCGATCCGGACGCGAAGATTTTCCATTATCATCCGGGATGGATGCGGGAGGAAATGGATCGGACACATATGGAGGCGCGGGTATTCAACCGGGCGGACCGGAGGATCAAACAATTTAGAGCTCAAAATGGGGAGATATGGGGAATCGAGTAAAACATATCGTTCAAATTTTCTTTGATGTTGAATCGCCAAATGGGGTGATTCTAACGCGTGATTTCGTTGAATACCGATATTCGTTTTTTAAGAAATATACATATCGTTCATTGATGAATCAAACATTTAAAGATTTTGAAATATGGTTATTGTGCGGTCATCGTCATCGTGATTTTACATCGACGATCGATCTTGATGGAGTTAAGGTTCTCCATTCAAAAAAAATCGACATATCCGAAGATACCTTTGTAATCAATAAAAACAAGAACAATGATTGGAAATCAAGGATGGAATTTGAGGAGTTCGCACATTTGGAGGATGATTATATCGCGATCACGACTATGGGCTCTGATGACCTATATCATAAAAATGCGCTTTCAGAAACCGCGAAAATTACAAAAGATATCATTAAATCGAAACCAAAAACTAGAAAGCGGATAGTATTCCGGGATTTTATTTATTGGGATACAGTAAATCATTTTCTCTTATTTGGGAGGCGGGAAAATTCAGCTTTCTATACTCACGTTTTCCCGAAATCCATGTATCGTGATTGGGAAACATTAAGGATTGAACATTATCAGAGGCATCGATTTATGGGACGAATAGATGACATTGAATCAAGTTCGAATAAAATTACAGTCACGAATCATGAAATGAGAATATCAAGAATCAAAAGAAATAAAAAATACAAGATTTATAACGAGGATGAATTAAAGGAATTGAAAGAGAGAAATCCCGATATGATATATACTCAATTAGAAATGAATAAATTATTAAAGGAGTTTGGCGTCAATGACTATGAAAAATCAATCTAATGTAAAACATATCGTTCAAGTTTTCCTCGATATCGAGAGACCGTCGGGGATCGTATTGACGGAGGCGTTTGTCAATTACCGATGGGATTTTTTCCTCCAATATACATACCCGTCGTTAGTGAACCAAACATTCCGGGATTTCGAGGTTTGGGTAATTTGCGGTTTGCGGCATCGGGGAATAACCGGGAATATTCATTGTCACCCAAACACTCGAATAAAAATAATTTATCCGGTTCCCGTTGATCCCACCCTCTCAACTGTCATCGGCGATACGTTCACGATCGCGCCCAAATGGAAAAGGAGACCGACATTAATGATCAAGGAATTCGGGGAACAAACCGCCGACTATCTCGCGATAACCCGGATCGATTCGGATGACCTCTTTCGCGAGGATGCGATGTTGGAGATTCACGGGGAGGCGTCGATCGCGGTCAATATCATCGGGGTCAAGGAACGTTGTCGCCTCCTTTTCACGGAGTATATTTATTGGGATATGATCAATCATTTTATCTCGTTTCAAAAATGGGCGAACCCTCCGTTTTATACTCATGTTTTCCCGCGAGAGGTTTATCAAGATTGGAACCGCCTCCAAAAACTACATTTCAATAATCATCGATACATGGGCGGCGGGCATGAAAAGGAGTTATGTCCGAACAAAGTCCTCGTCACGTATCACGAACAAAACATCGCGAGGATCAAGCGCGGGAAAGACGTCAATCATTATACGAAAACGAAATTAAGCGAATTCCGGGAAAAGGGATTCAAGATTGAAACGAATCCCGCGATCATGAATGAACATTTACAAGAATTCAATGTGAGGAATTATGAAAACAGTCGTTACGGTTTTAGCGTGTGACCGACCGGAAATGACGATCAAATGTCTTGATCATTTGCGGGCGAATACTCATTCCCCATATACGTTGATCTTCGTGGACAACGGATCGGATCGTGCCAATTACAGCGCGGTCGCGAATCACATCAAAGTCCATTGGAGAGAGGCGATAATTATCCGGAATCCGGCGAATCTTTTTTACGCCGCCGGGACAAATGTCGCACTCCGGGCGGCGATGGACCTTCCATTGAAACCCGATCTCGTCGTCACGTTATCAAACGACGTTTTTGTCTCGTCCGGATGGTTGAAGAAAATGGTCGAATTGATGACGCGGAATTCAAAGATCGGAGTCCTCTCGCCATTGACGAATAATATATCGCGGACGTGTACGAACGCGAAATGGGTTATCGAACGATGGAAAATCCTCCGGAACGGGGAACCTTTCGAGGCGATAAACAAACTCCCGGCGAGGATTCTTTCGTGTAACGGGAACGTCCCTCTTTTTTGTGGCATGATTCGCCGCGAGGTATTGGAGGACGTCGGTTATCTCCACGAAAGATTTTTCATTTTGGGGAATGATGACGATTATAATGACCGGGTCCGGACCGCCGGATGGAAAACGGCGTCGGCACTCAACGTGTATGTTGATCATATTCATGGCGCGACGAAACATGAATTATTCCCGAAACCCGCGAGGGCGCGAATCCGACAACAACATAAAAAGTTTTTGGAACAACGAAAAGCATATCGGAAAAAGACGGGAGATTATCGCGCATGAAAACGACATATGTCATTATCACGGGGATGCATAGGACCGGAACGTCCATGTTGGCGGGCGCGCTCGGAATTTGTGGGCTCGATATCGGAACAAATTTCCGACCGGAACCTCATCCATGTAACCCGAAAGGATATTTCGAGGATTTGGATTTCAAACGCCTCAATCGTAAAATGATGAGGACCGCCGGGATTGGTCCCGGATCATTCGTGTTTCCGGATAAATGGGAAATCATTCCGACGCATAAACAACGGATAGACGCGATCCGATTTGTCGAACAATGGGATCGCGGTCATCCGGTCGGATGGAAAGACCCGCGCGCGTGTTTGACCCTCCATGTTTGGAAACGGCGTATCCCTCATTTAAAGGTTATCACGATCTCGCGTCCGGCGATTGAGATCGCGAATTCCTTAAAAACGCGGCGTCCGGATTGGACGATTGAATTTGGTCTCAATGTAACGAAAAGATATCTCGATAATTTAGAATCTTATTGTAAAGACGTTCCGCGAATCGATGTTCAATACCATGATTTC
>Ga0307377_10004748_pt1 | contig 14780 bp, 16 predicted proteins | sample TR3MG_FD_202535 | JGI IMG/M metagenome (GOLD analysis project Ga0307377, IMG submission 202535) | Soil microbial communities from Risofladan, Vaasa, Finland - TR-3 | ecosystem: Environmental > Terrestrial > Soil > Coastal area > Acid sulfate soil | place: Finland: Risofladan, Vaasa | collected... | reverse complement strand
TTCCTTCTTCTGTATCGAAGGCACCACCTATTCCAAGAAAATCAATATCAAGCAAGTTTTTGCCGTTTCCACTCAAAGCGGATTCAATTCCTGTTTTAATTTCAAATTTTGACATACCTATTAGTTATGCTTCAAAATTAGTCAGAATTTATGAAACCTGCAAATCTTTTACACCTTATCTACCAAGAATAATCCTAATTTCTTCATCCCCAGCTCTAAATCCTCCTTCAAAGTGCTGAACATCACTTCGTTTTCTGGGTTTCCCTCAATCTTATGCTTACCATACAAATTGTTGATTAACTTACAATGCTCAGCAAGACCGTTAAACAAAATATTGGGTTGAATGTTGATTAGCGACTTCATATAATCAAACTGAAGCTTTGTGCTATTAAATTTATCTATTTTCATCCCTCGAACTCCAGCTGAAGTCAATCGAGCAAGTGTGTAAGACAAATAAAGACCTGGAGAGTTCTTTGGATTCTTGAGCATCTTCATGTTAATCTTCTTGTCTTTCTTTGGGTCTATCTTAATGATGAATCCAGCAAGAACATTGTACGCAAGGTCCCAATCGTTACCAAACTGTTCAAGACAATCCTCAATCAAGTCAGAGAAATAAATCACATTACCTTCTCGGCTCGACATCTTTGCTCCAGTTACTGTCACAAGACCAAGGCCAATGTGATTTGTATCTGGATGAAACTTTTTAAGAGTACCAAAGTGACCATCTTGCTCATGACCCGTTAGATATAGAGTAGGAGCATTAAGCTTTTCAGCTAAAGCCATATCTTGATAGAAATAGCTCGTTGAGCCATCACTCTTAATTCCTACAATCTTTTCTTCTCCAGTGTCGAACACTTCAGTTCCTTCATACTTTCCTTCACCTTTCTTTAAAAGACCCCCATTGTATTTCATGTCAGACGCATAGAATACCTCACTTACATCAAGACCAAAAGTACTACAGTAAGTTTCATACATATTATATGCATCATGCTTGGTTACATCACCATCCAGAGTGTCCCCAAGAATTGAAATAAAGTTCTCACCAATCTCCATTGATTGAAATGTCTTGGCAAGAATGAAATTAGACATGTGACCAACATGCAGGTGTTTATTTAAGTTTGGACTAAACCCATCTACATATTTGTATTGGCTGAACTTTTCAAAACATTCTGAAATGTCAAAATTCTTTGGCACCAGAATATTCGTATAAGGTTTCCCAGGCTCAATTTTAAAGCCCCAGCTTTTTGCCCACTCAGTCACATTTTCGTCTGGTGTTCCATATACACAGAACCCAAATCCCATATCAGAAGGAAGCGTTCGAATTTCGTTTATACTAATCTTTTTCATTTTCAATATCTCTTTTATGTATAGGCACCTCGCCTAAATTTAACTTATCAGCTTGTGCTAATTCTATTAAGTACTTTGAATGCTCCTCATACATACCCATGCATTTTGTTCCATATTGCTTAGGATATTCATAATCCTCTTCAAATCTTGGATAAAAGTTAAGAGCCGTTCCTATTGTCATGTGAAGACCGAAGTATGGTCTTTCATTTAGTCCGAGCTCTTTTCTTATAGAGTGTAACTCATCCCTATACTCATATGGAACAGTTAACCACCAGTTAAGATAGTCTCCCATTCTGTTTTTGATTCCAAGGAAAGGGTCAACATGAACAACGACCTCTATTTTTTTTCCATCCCACTTCTCCTTAACTGCCTCCCAGTCTCCAGACATATCAGAAGCTCTATCATTTACAAAAGTGACGTGAGCATCACGCAAAGGCCTTTGAAGTGGTAGTCCATAATGTTTCTTAATGAACCAAGCATAATATTCAGTTATACCCTTATCATTCTTGTCAAGGTCTGGCTCAAGTAATACCATAGCAGTCTTCTTCCACTCTCCTTGACGTGATTGCTTGGAGGTGATTTCCTTTGGGTCAAATAGAATGACTCCTGGTATTTTAATGGTATTTTCCACTGTGGAAATATAGTAATTTTAATTTTTAATTCAAAAAAAGGGCCCGAAAAACGAGCCCTTTTACAAATACTTTATAAAGTTATTAAGCTTTCTTTCGAATAGTCCAAATACCTCTATCTTCTGTATTGAATGTAGCGAAGTCGTTTTCGTACTTTAAAATAATTCCAGTCTTCAGAGTAAAGCTCATAGAGAAATCTTCTCCTACAACTGTAAATTCAGCTTCATCTCCAATTGGAGTAATCTGAATGTCGGTAACAACTGTAGTATCACCTTCAAACATCATGCTTCCGCCAATGTATTCTATCTTCTCGAAAATTATGCAGCTCAACCCAGCAATTCGCCTTCCATTAGAAAGTGTAACTGTTGTGTCATCTTCGCAAACTCTCGTTTCAATTTCATACCCTGGAATCTCTTTAGACCCAACAATGTATGGTATGTACCCATCGTAAATTGTAACGATGTTTGAGTTGTTCGGATAGAATACTGTGTATCTTCCATTTAGTGTGTCGCTCTGGGCGCTCAAATTCACTGAAATAATCAGCGTTAGTAATAGTAATAGTGTTTTCATAATTAATTTAGTATTGCGTCAGCCTTTTCTTTGACAATTTTCATATCAGCATTCGCCCCTTTGAAACCACCCATTATCTTACCAATGTGGTTTGCACCACCATCAATAAGTTCTTTAAGTTTCGCATCAATCTCCGCTTCAGTCATTTGCTTTGGAAGAATGGAATCAATGAAAGTTACTTCCATATCGGTAAGTGGAACTGTTCCATCATTATGCTTTTTAAGCATTTTCTTAAGTTCCTTTGTAACTTCATCATCAGAGATGTTTTTAGGGTCTTTAACTTCCCTTTCAATTTCTCCTTTGATTGTTCCTATTACATTCTTCAAATCAAGTTCCTTAGCTTTGTACGCATCTGTGAACGCTGTTTTTATTTGTTCAATTAAAGTTGACATGTTTTTATTTATTTAGTAGCGAAGTTAAAACATTTTTGTTAACTCGCAAAATTTATTTAATACTAATACCCTTTATAGCTAAACTCTAAAGCTATGTTGGCAATTTTTCTTACTTGAGGGTCATTGAGACCATCAACTTCCTTGTGAAGTTTCTTAATAAGGTCTGGATACTGTTCCTCCAGTTCCGCATAAGAAAGTTCTCCATCTGGGAAAATCATCTCAGCAATTGAGTCTTCTCCTTCAGCCCATACAGCAATGTCTCCATTACTCATGAACATCAGGTCTCTTTTGTCAAATGGCTCCTTCAAAATGTACTCCTTGAAGTATTTGAAGAACTTATCTCCAGGCACACTATAAAGTGTGTCATACTTCTCTGAAAGACCACCCATCTTAACTTGATAGTGCGTTTGAATTCTCGCTTGCTTCAGAGGTTTTCCACCCTTAACTATTGAAGAGTTCTTAAGGACTTTGTAGTGAGTCGGCATATCAATGCTCTCATTTTCAATTATATTTCCAACAGCAGTAAGTAAAATACTAACTCTACCAACAGCAAGAGCATGGTCAGGCCGAAGTCTAACAATGAATTCGTCATGACTAATGAAAACAAAGTCATCCTCTTCAAAATCATGGCCTTCAATCAAACGGTCAACAATCTTTGTGATATTGACATGCTGTCTCCTTTGAAGTCTCTTTGGATTTGTATTACCAAACACAAACTGTCTAAAAGACTTCGACTTAGAAAGAGTTGGATGCACATCCATGCTCATGCAGAAACCTTCCCAAGAATCACCAAGCACTCCAAAAGAATCAAAAGTCTTGAGAGCACTGTAGTTCGCTGACTTGAAATCTATAGAAATCAAGTAAGTATCATCATTGTTCTTAAGCGTATCCTTTGTTCTTGGCTTGTCTGGCATTTCCCACTCCATCATGTTTTTAAACGGCTCTGAAGCAAGAATAAACTCTTTAAGACGAGGAAGAGCATAGTCAAGTTTATAAGACCTTGCGCTTTTGTAGCCAAGCTCCTCAACATCTCTTTCGTATTGCTCATACTCCTTTACAAGCACACCAACTCCAGCATAGAACTCAGACTTCATCATTGTATCTAAGTAATACTGATAATGCTCTGTAACTGGAAAGTTTACTTTAAATATTTTCTGAAATTCTTCTATATCTTTCATTCTTTTTCAAATAAATTATCTGGAAATATTGAAGGGTCTAAATTTTTAAGATATTCATCCATTTCCTTCATCTTCTTTCGTTCTCTCTTCCGAATTTCTTTGCAAACTTTTTCTATTTCTTCAACAAGATTAACATCAAAACCATTTTTAACGTAATGACCCTCGTCTTCGTTGCTAACAATTGCTCTAAAGTTTTTTCCAAACTTAATCTCAATATCTACATCATATTTTTCAGACATTTCTCTGATAGATGTTATAGTCAATTTGTCTTTCATGCTTCAAAATTACTTTCGTAGAACTCTTTTCTAATCCTAACAAGCGTTTCGTTAATCAATTCAGTTGGAACGTCATCTGGAAGGTCGCTGTTATCAAAAGCTTCTCTAAGATGATTCATTTCATCTTCAGCCCACGTAATAAGCTCGCCAAGTTCAACTCTACCCTTTCGGATGTCAAGAAGTTCCTCACGATTAGGTCTTCTAATGGTCATGGTTCCAGTCTCAGCAATCTCTCTTGCGATTTGCAGAAGTCTCTTGCAGTGCATAAGATTCTTGCCATCATAACTCTGGCCATGCTCCTTGTTATCAACGTAGCGCTGCTCATTACGATTCTCAAGCCAAGTTTGGTAGGATTTATAATCCTTGCAAGACTTTGTATAAGAGTCTTTGTTGTAAATCATAACTGCATCAATCACTTGACCCTTAGGAATTGAGGTTAATCTCAACTGATTTGACTCAGCTACATTTTCTCCAACCCCAGTCTTTGCGATACCTTTATATCCAAGACCCATTGGCTTTCCAGCTTCTCTCAAGATTCTCTTATTATGTTCTCTATGCTCTTCTGTCTCAAGTTCAGAAAAACAAACGTGAGCATCCCAGTCATAGAAAAGTGCATATAAATCTCTGGCATTTGGAATTTTAGAAATTCCGCAAAACTTCTGGTCCATGCCATTTTTATCAAGATAATCATTTAGCGGTCTTGAGCCATGTCCATCAACTACATAACAGAAATCAATAGGCTCTTTTTTAGAAACCCTCTCTTTCTCCCAGTTCTGCATCTTATCAAGACCTCTTGCTTTAATGATTTGCTTCTTTGCATATCCTGCAAATGAATCTCTACATCTCTTAGTAAGAATTTGGTCTCTAATGTCAACTGCATGCTTATACGCTGGATGCATTGTAAGAATGCAATCCTCTGGACTATAAAAAAGCTCCAGAATTGTTGGATTGTTTGAGTGCGCAAGTTCAAGGAACCTGCGAATTTCAAATCCAGTATAATCTGCATGAACTCTTATTTGCTCTTTGTATTCAAAGTCAAGTCCATATAAATATTCTTTTGGAAGTATGTAAACAAAGGCTTTGTCTACATCTGATTCTGGAGTATTTGTACCATGTGCTTGAGAACCAGTAATGGCTTCAAATAGAATACATCCTTCAGACTTTAGAAAATGATAAAACTCAAGGGCTTTTTGCTCCTTGAGTTTCATCTCTTTTTCATTATCTTTTAAATCTTGTTCAATCGCTTTAGTCATAATAACTTATACGAAATAAATTAGAAAATGTTCTAATCGTCAAGACCTTTTTCATGCGTATCGTCTCCTTCGCCCATTCCGATGTCTTCATTTATGTCATCATCAGAAGAAACTTCAACACATTTTTCATCAGATTCATCAATTCCATACTCAGTGTCTGGTTCAGTTTCATCATAGTCATTTGGAACAAGACCCATTCTCTTAGAAGAATCTTCTCCTTTAAGTTTACCATCTTGAAGGTAGTGCGAGTTTGTAATTGTTCTTACAGTTGTAAGTTCATCTTCGATTTCTTCGATAATCCATTTAGCATCGTAATCCTTAACCTCAAGAGTTTCGATTTTACGCATAATCTGCTTAGTGTAGATGTAAACGTGAGAACCAGTCAATTTAGATTCGTAGAATAAATCTACCACTTTGTCATCAGCAAACTTTGTAGTTGCTGGGTGATTCTTTCCAATTCCGAAATTGAATTTAAGAGACTTCAAGATAATATCTCTAATGTTCTCTTTTGTGATTTTGTCGAATGACATAATCTTATCGAAACGTCCAGGTCTTTGAGCAGCAAGGTCTAAAAGTTGGATTGAGTTTGTTGTTGCAATGATTCCAACACCAGCAGAAATCTTATCAGTTCCATCAAGAGCATCTAAGAATGTTCCAAGAGACCTTGAAACTCCACCTTTAGTTCTTGAGCCAAGTGAAAGGTCAATATCATCAAAGATAATAAGAGAAGGTGCAAGTAATTCTGCAAGCTCTACTTTTTCTTTAAGTGCATCACAAACAACTGTTTTTATGATTGTTACTCCACCATTCTTAAGAATGTTTGAGATAGCAAGTGTAGATTCTGTTTTACCAGTCCCTGGAGTTCCAGCAAAAAGGTATCTCATGATTTCACCTTTCTTCTCATAAAGACTTGTGAAGAGCTTAAGGTCTTCCATTGTTTTCTTTGGAAGGTAGATGTCTCCATAATCTCTTCTCTCAAGAGTTCTCTTTTCCCAAGCCAACGCATCTGGCGGCATTGTGAAATAAGACCCTTTAAGGTTTGAGTGTGCAATTGCACTATAGATGATTTTTTTGTAAACAAATTCCGAACTTACGTAAGAAGGTTTGTTTGAAGTAAATGTAACTTCGCTTACCCAGTTTTTATCAATCTGGTATCTTGAAAGTACAACAAGAAGAGTAAATTCATCTTTGTATCCAAGGTTGACTTTATAGTTAAGGCCACCACTTACTCTTTCAGGTAAGTTTTCGCAATATGCATTTGAGCCATTTACAAACCCATGAACATATAAACCTTGCTCCTTTTGCATTTTTTTCTTATCGTTCAATACATTAAAGTAATCAAACAAAATTTTCATCAAAGGAGAATTGATTCTCTCACCATGCGATACTCTCGCAATGTATTCGTTTTTTACTTCAACCAAAGTATCTTTCTTCAGTTGTTCAAAATTTAACTTTTCCATTATGTTATTTATTTTAGTTGTCTTTTAATTTAGAAGAGTCTCTTCAATTCTCTTTCTAAATTTATAATATCTCGGTCTTCGAGGTGTCCATGTCCAGATTCATTCGATACGATTTCTTCTTTCCATTTTTGTTCTTGAGAACCTTGAGTGTAAAATTATTACTTTTTCTCCAGAACAGCAAAAAATTTAGCACTTTTTTCCAAAAACTTTTCTTTTCCCTCTTAATACCCAACACTAAGTTTGATTTTTCAACCAACTTTGATGATGTTTCCAACATTTCATCCATTGTAGTGTTAGCAAGCAGTTCGGCTTGTTTTTCAGCTTGTTTTGGGTCTTGAATTGCTGTAATTACTGGAGCTCCTGCTGTGTTCACAATTATCTTTGTAAACATGCTCATAAAACTGATGTTGCTCAAAGTTTCTGTCAAACCTTCTTGGTTATTCTTGATAAAATCCATAACATCAAAGAAAACAAAATTAAGTTCACACTCATTTTTAACCTCCATGATTGCATCTTTTAAAAATGTCTCCCAAGATGTTCCATTGGGAATTTGACTTGCGTCAATGATGGCAAGATTTCCAGTTATTCCCGCAGCCTCTTCTGCATTGTAGTTAGATAGAGCCATTTTAAAGAACTCATTTACTTTAATAGAGTCATGGTCAAAAGTAAAGTACAAAACATTCTGCCCCTGCTTCATTAGGTCAATTGCCCAAGCAACTGGGACCATTATGCTTTCTTCCATTGGCAAAGAGACTAATGTAATAGTCTTGTTTCCTTTCAGCTCTTCAGCTGTGTATATTTTACTAAAATTGTTCATTATTTCTTATTTAAGATTGCTACTTCGTTTCCTTCCCATACAATTATACCAGCATTTGATTTCTGTAGTACGGATTGAGAAGTTATGAGCGAACAAGTCATCTCGCCAACTTTCTCAAAGTCATTTGTTCTATAAATCAATATTTTATCATCCTCTGGTGAAAATATCATTCCTTCAGATTGAACGTGACCGCTGCCATCCACATTAGGTATGTAGGCGAAATGTCTCATACCATCAAGGTCAAGTTGTGATATTTTGATGTTCATGCCATCAATCTTAAAGAACTTTTGCTTAACTTTTCGTTTTTCTTCGTATTGAAGGATTCCAACATTTTTATCTTGCAATATCCCTTGCAGCCTAACTGGAGAATGAACAATTGACACATCTTTTCCAGAATTATAGAACAGGTTTTGCTTCCCAGATGAATTGTGAATAAACCCATTGTGATTCGTAAAACTCTTACCGAATACAGGCATATTCTTCATCACAATCATTCCTGGACCAATTTCATCCAAAAACAACTTGTACATTTCATCTTCACTAACTACAATTAGGATGTTGCCCATCTGAGTAACAATGTGTTTGTCTGGGAAGCTGAAGTTTTTCATTTTCTCAAACTTATCTCCCTTGCAGAGCCATAGTTCATTACCTTTCTTTGCAAGCACCTTATCGTTTCCAATAAATACTTTGTCCCAATCTTTTTTGTTAATTCTGTGTCTAAGATTGATGTAGCCCTTGTTCTTTGTATCATAGACAATAAACTCAGTCTTGGTTTCAATAAGCCCTTGTTTATCCAGGAAATACACATTCATTATTTCTTCACCTTGAGACACCATTGTAATTATAAGTTCGTTTTGCTCATAACTCTTAACAAGGCTTGGTTTAGCAAGAGGGCTAACTGCAATAATGTTTCCATCAACTCCAGATAACGATAATATGAATCTCTCTCCGTTGAGATACATTCTCTTAAACTGACCCATAAAATTGGGGTCTTGAATTGGCTCATAGCACTTTGGAGCTTTTATGTCGCTTCCAATAAATACTGGAAGCTTGTGAATCATTCTATCTGCTAATTTCTTATATTGAGCATGCATTCCCTTAAAAGGATGCAAGAACGCAAGCATGTTAAACGACAATACAGACAATGCAAAGAAATCACTATCTTTACTTACCTTTCCACCATAGTAATAGTCTCTAACGTCCTCTAATAGTCTGTCTGAGTGAACTGAACCTGGTGTCTGATATGAATCTGTATCAATGAACTTAACAACACCTTTATCGTTGACAAGGATGTTATATGGATTAAGGTCTCCTATGACAACGTTTTCTTTATGCGCATAGTTTACAGCAGAGATTAGTTTTTCGATAATCTTCATTTTAACCTTTTTGTCTATACCATGGTTGCTACAGAATTTCTTACTGTAGATGTTAGACAAAGGAAAAAACTCCTGCTGATTTATATAAGCCATTGTGTATCCAATGACAATACCTTTATCATTGTACAGCAACTCAATAGGAGCCACGAAATAATTCGGGTCCAGACTGCTCAGGAATCTGAACTTACTTGGGTCTATTGGCTTAATTCCAGCATGATAAATCTTAGCAACAGTACTTGAGTCAATCTCGTATACCACACCTTCTCCTCCTTGATTAATCTCTTTGGCTGGGTCAATGTTAATCTTACCCTTCTTGGCTACTGCTGTTATCATCTTCTTCGAAATTAGGAATTAATCTTATTATGCTGATGTCATCTTTGTGAGTTGTCTTATGCTTTGATGCAAGTATGTTGACTTTCTTGGATAACATAATTTTGTTCTTAATCCAATTTTGGTCAACAAGCAAAAAATGCAATGGGTCAACCGCTACAACTGGAGTGTTGAATGTAAGCAATCCATCAGTTGCTATGCTAATGTCTTCAGGGTTGTCATGTCTTGTCAAGGTAACAAACCTATCAAACCAAACGTCAAAACCAGATGGCTGAAGTCCAAGGTCAACAATGTCATACGCAATATAATTTGGCATATCCATGTATCTTGTTGGTTCAGCTATTTTGAATCTGTCGTTTTCAAGAATAGTAAGTTCTCCGTCACAACAAATTATGCCGTCACCAATTGTCATTATTAAACATTCTCCATGAACCTTGTCGTAGACAATCATCATAAAAGTAGCAAGCATATCTTTATCAAGAAGTCCAAGCGCTACTTTTGCTTTAAATAAGTTTGTAACAAACTTTCTCATAAAGTCTTTTGCTTTCTCTTCAATAGAAGTACCAGCCATTGCGCCTTCTCCTAAAATCTGATTAAATATCTTTCCAAACAACGATGATGCGAAGTGAGAATCATTCCCACCACTACAGCCATCAAAAACTGCTCCTACAAAATATCTACCAGCATCTTGGGTAGATAAGAAGTCTTCGCAGAATACTGGATGTTCACTTCCTTTTCTTATGACTGTCTGTACCTTCATTATTCTTCATTTAATACCCACTGAAGGGTTTCAATTTCTTTTTTTAGTATCTCGTAATCTGATTCTATTTTTAGAAAATCAGATTCGTACACATCTTCCCCTCCTTGTTTTTCTTCAATTGTGGAAAAGTAAGATTCTTCAGCCAGTTCCATTTTAGGAACAAGCTCATCAATTCTCTCTTGTATTTCACGCTTATTTCTCATGCTTCAATACTGAACCACTTCTGCGCTTCCCAGGAATCATTCTCCTCGTTGTACCTTCCAAGTGATATTTCAGTTCCGTATGGTAATGTTAAGCAATATTCAGCTCCTTTGCAGTTCTCTTTATCAAAGTAACCACCTTCGCAACTAAACCCTTCTTGATGCATTAAGTACTCGTCTAAATCAAGCTCATCAATATGTAGATTCTTTTCACCATGCATTAAAAAAACAACCTTCACCCCAATTTCTCCAGTAAAGTCTGGAAGCATCAAAAAGTCGTTATCAATTAAACCTTCTTCTGCAAAGTAATCTTTGTGCTTGTTGAATTCGTCTCTGGTCATCACATTTACAAACCCATTCGATGTGAGCCTATGTTTTATTGCATTGTCAATTGTGACAACGAAGTCGTGCTCACCATCTGTAATCATGAAATCCCCAGTCCAATCATCGTTCTCGTGAACGTCACATGGGATGATGAATACATCTTCTTTTTCAAATTTCTTTAATAACATAGTTCTTTAATTAAAAAAAGGGAATCCAGAAGGATTCCCTTTTGCCTTCTTAATATTCAATTGTACTGTTAGAAGTTTGCAACCGAGATTGCATTTCCATTACCACTTGCGTTAGAAACTGAAGAAGAGATGAAGTTAATCATTTTCTTAATTTCGTCAGCAGTGTTGCCAATAGTTACCACGTTAGTGATTCCCATTTCAGCAGCAGCATTGTTGAATGTAGTCTCTTCAGACTTGTTGATTCCGAAAAGCATTGTTTCGAATGAAGCAAAGTTTCTTTCTTCAGTTAATAAATCATCAATGATTGTCTTAACATCAGATGCAGTACCTTGTCTTGGCTCGTTATCACCACCATCGGTCATAACAAATAAAAGAGTCTTGCAGTTTACTCCAGCGTTCTCAAGACCTTCTCTATAATTAAGAGCGTTCTCAAGAGCTACTTTAGTTCCACCATACAAAGCTGTGGTTCCGCTAACATATCTACCGAAGTCGATGTTGCCCATGCTTTTGATTGGTTGGTAACCAGAAATAACCTCTACATCTTGGTTAAAAACCACTACAGATACAAATATTTTATCTGCTGAATGCGATGTTTGCATTCTTGCTACGAATTCATTGAATCCTGAGTTCAACTCGGAAACATAACTTCTTACAGAAGAAGAAACATCTACTACGAATTGAACATTAATCGTGTCTTCCACTTCTACATCATCTGGGTTAAAATCCCCAAATCCGTAGTTGAAATCCACATCCTGTAATCCACTGTTTGGATTGCTTGTCGTTGACGTGTCCATAATATTGACTTTTGTTTATGTTTAAAAAATCCAGAGGCAATTTGCCCCTGGCAATAATTTTCCTTATGCTGGTTGAGCAGAATTAGAAGCTACACCTTCTGCAACAGTTGTTGAGAAACGAACACCAACTTTAGCAGCAGCATCATAGATAGGCTGAGCAAGTTCGTCAAACGTAGGAGTAGTTCCTGGTCCGTTTGGCCCACCTCCAACTGGAGACATTGTATCTTCAAGTACAACTACTTTTTTAGCTACATCTGGAGCGTTGTCAACCAGTTGCTTCAAAGTGTTTGCAACACAGTGAGACTTAGCTTGTCCAGTTAAGTAGATTACATCATACTGCTCAAGAGTCTTTTGAAGACCTAAGTTGTACTGAGTAGCTTGTACGTTTTGAATCGGCACTTGAGCTTCGAATGCACCAAAATGCTCAGAGAAAGGATTTGCCCCTTTTGATACATACTGAACAAAGTGTCCTTCTGAGGCCCAAGATAAAATAGCATCATTAACTTTTGGGTCAATGTTGTTACCCCATGTTCCAATAACACAGTGTACTGGCCAGATTACGTGTGGGAATGAGTTTGTAGCTTCAAGGTCTCTCAAATACTTAAGAGCTGTCTGAGGCTTAACTGCACTCCACGTTCCGTTCTCTACATCTGCAGCCGTAATGACTGAAAATGGAATTGGGTGGTTTCCATCTTTGTCAAACCAGAAGTTTGGATGGGCGATGTCCATGAATTGGTGACTATCAAGAGTACAACCAATAAAATTGATGTCTTCTTTGTTGTCAACAATAAATTTAGATAACCTTTCGTTATCTTCTACTGCTCCATCAACGAATAATGAACCCTTTGGGTCACAGAAATCGTTCTGAGCATCAATTATAAGTAATGCTACTTTCTTTTTCATAACTTTTTGTTTTATTATATTAGTACAAATTTAGTTCTTTATTTTACTTCATCCAAATTTTTAGACTTCAAATCTCTAAGTTGTTTAATAAGCGCTTTCTCTTCTTCAGAGTATTCTTCCTTAACAACCAGTTCGAGTTCTATCATGAAGTTTCCAAAAGTGCCTTCTGGCGCTCCAACTACAGTAAAAACTTTTGACAAATTTAGCTGAGGCATTCCATGACCCTTGAGTCTATAGATTTTACCATTTTGAGTTCCAGGGTTAATTACAAGCTTTGTAACTTTACCATGAATAGTTGGCACTTCTATTTTAGCTCCAAGAGCAAGGTCTTCGAAACAAACCTTGTGTCTATAGATTAGGTCTCTGTCAAATCTCTCAAAGTGCTCATGAGGAATCTCCTCAATAACAAATATGGCATCTCCTCTTTCTCCATCAGAAAATCTTGAGTGGTGACCTTTTCTTTCTTCCATAATACTCTGCCCATTTTGAACTCCTCTTGGAAAAGTTAAAATAGCAGTCTCTGTACCAGCTTCAACTCCACTACCTCTACAATCTGAACAATGCTCATCAATAATTACAGTAGCGCCCTTGCAGGAATTACAAGTGACAATATGCTGTGTTGTAAACGCTCCCACTTGCTGAACAATAGCCATCTTACCTGTTCCTCCACATGTCGTACAAGTATGAAATGCAGTTCCCCCTTTTGCCTTGGTTCCACGGCAACTTCCACAAACTTTTCTGGTGTTAAATGGCACCTCTTTGGTACACCCATTATAACACTCTTCGAGAGTAAGGGCTATTTTAACGACAACGTTCTCTCCTTTTTTTCTTAAAGCTTCTTGCTCTCTTCTAAATTCGTTGACCATTTCTCTACCACTAAAGGCAGCGCCTCCAAAGCCAGACTTACTTGCTTCTTCCCAGTTATGACCAAATCTGTCATACAACTTTCGCTTTTCTGGGTCGCTCAATACATCATTAGCCTCATTTACCTCTTTAAACTTTTCCTCAGCATCAGCGTTGTCTGGGTTTGTGTCTGGATGGTACTTTTTGGCCATACTTCTGTAGGCCTTTTTAATTTCGCTCTCAGAGGCTGTCTTCTGCAATCCTAATATTTCGTAATAATCTCTCATTTATAATCTTGGGTCAATTTCTCGTTCGTTTCTTTCCTCAATTACCATTTCACCAAATGCCTGAACATAGTGTTCATTTTCTTTGTTGATTTTGTTGTAGGGAATCTCAAGCAATCTCTTTCCTATTTCCCACTCGTTAACAGATGTCTCCAGTTTTCTGAATACTTTTTTTCTGTTAATAAGCTTCTCAAGTTTCGTTTTCATCAAATAATCTGGACCATAAATTATAGTCAAATATCTTGGGTTACGAACCTTCATAGCTGGAACAACACCTTTAACAAATACAGTCAATGGCTTAAGCATGATTCCTTCCATCTCTTCATCAATGGTAGTCTTGTCATAAAATGCTTTAAGCTTCTTAAGGTCTTCTTCTTTTGTAATATCTACAACAAGATAGTCATCTTTACTGATTGATTTGTAGATGTATTCATTTGACTGGTCAAAGAATAACTTTTCAGTTCCGTCAGCGAACACCTGCTTCAATATAGAGAAAGGTTTAAAGTGAACATCTCCTTCTGAACCATAAAGTTCAATCTGACGAGAGTATATTTTAATCATCACCTCAAGGTTATCAAGATTATCAAACTCTCTTATGTAATCTTTAATTGCCCTAAAAGTTCTCTCATTATTTGAACCCACAGCTTTGATGATGTCTTTTCTTGATGTCTTGTGAGAAATTGTCTCAAAGTCACAATCCTTATAAGGCCCATCTACAACAGTGTTAAGTGCTTCTTCAAATCCATTCTCTTTAAGGAATTCGATTTCACTGGTAACAGCTTTATCAACAGTCACAAAGTTTCTCTCAATCAAACCTTTTCCAATTGCAGACCAAGGAAGAAGTTCAGCGTCCAATA
>Ga0307377_10004747_pt1 | contig 14780 bp, 7 predicted proteins | sample TR3MG_FD_202535 | JGI IMG/M metagenome (GOLD analysis project Ga0307377, IMG submission 202535) | Soil microbial communities from Risofladan, Vaasa, Finland - TR-3 | ecosystem: Environmental > Terrestrial > Soil > Coastal area > Acid sulfate soil | place: Finland: Risofladan, Vaasa | collected... | reverse complement strand
CAATTGTCCCGGCCACCCCTCCTTCAAAAGGAGGGGAAACTTTTTCCACACTCTGTTTTTTACAAAACTCTTCTTAGGTTGACAGCTACACCCCCAAACTTTTTCCAATCTCTGTATTTACATTACTGCTCTTAAGTTGACGGCTATGCCCCCCGGGGGCAGTTACGAATGGTTCCTGGATTTTGGAGAGAAGAAGATTTATAAATTTCTCAAATCTTCTTCTCTCTTCTGATCGTACTATAATTTGCCGGGAATCCCAGTATTGAATAGATAAGCTCCTGATCTTTCGGACTTATCAAACCTTTTTTAAGAATGATTCCTTTCTCGGCCAGCCGGCTGTTAAGCGTTCTGACGCAGATGCGGTAGTAACCCGCCATCTCTTCTCTGGACATGAATACAGATTCCATAAAATAAATAATTATAGTTTGAACTGGTTATATTTATTTGCCTGCCATGCCTTTATGCTAATGACATGAGGTGTATAACTCCTTTCAATAATCATTAATACGGAAACTCCGTTATTTTCCTCGCACTTTCCTTCAATTTCAGTCAGTAGACTTTCAGAAATAAAAATAAAAAATCCGTTTCAATTTGCAAACTTGATTTCCATACAATTGATAAAAATCCCCCTTTTTCGCTATTGACTGCGCGAACATGTGAGGGTAATTTTGAATTACAATTATCTGTAAATCTGATGTAATACAATAAATAATCTTCTCAGCTATGGGAAAACACTTCAATAACTTCAGAAATAGATTATCTTATCTAAGCAAAAGTCTCAGCTGTAAAAGAAGTTACCTCTTATTCTGTAACAATGTCAGTTTTACCTCAGACAATGTTATCTCTTTATCAGACAATCGCATCTTTGTATGTCGCAATGTCAGCTTTGAGTTAAGCAAAGTAATCTCTGTTTCAGGAAATTTCATCTTAAACACAGACAATCATATCTGTTGGTTCAGCAATGACTTACTCTGTAAAGGCAATTCTATATTATTATTCAATATCTGATCATAACCATTAAAAACTAAAAGCTATGACAACAACACAAGTGAACAAATTAAACATGTACCTGGCAGTCAGAAATTTCATTATTCAGAATGAAGCTGTTGCCAATGTTATCCCTAAACTGACATCCGTCTATGCTGTACTGGAGAGAACGATCACACAGATCCAGTCAATCGGAGAGCAGCAGAAGGATGTCAAGACAGGATTTGCAAAAGATAAAAAGAGGCTCAGGGAGGCACTCATAGCAATTGCATCTGATAATTCGAGGAAGCTGGCAGCAGTGGCAAAATTTACCAGGAATGAAACACTTATGGACAAGGTCAGGTTCACTCTCACCGAGCTGAGAAGGATGACCGATGTCGCCCTGAAGGATTATGCAATGATACTTTATGAAAAAGTGGAATCCAACCTGGATAAGCTTGCAGAATATGAAAATAGTCCTGAGACACAGAAGGCTTTCATGGAGGTAATCACGGCCTATAATGCATCGCTGTCGACTCCGAGATCAGGGATTGCAGAAAAAAGGCAGGCCACACAAAAGCTGGTTGTGCTTTTTGAGGAGGCAGATACAATTATTGAGGAGATGGATTTTGCAGTTGGTGCCGTTCAGTCAAAGAATCCTGATTTTGTGAATGGATATAAAACAGTCAGGAAGCTTGTGGACACCAGCGCCGGTAATCTTGCACTTAAGGCAACAGCAAAAGATGTTTCCAATGGTTCACCCATTAAGGGGGTCGTGTTTGTATTCCGGATTGACGGAGGATCATCTGCAGCTACCGGAGGTAACGGGGAGATTTCAAAGAAGACAGCTGAAAAAGGCAGTTTTAACATAAAGAGTATGCCATCGGGTACCTATAGGGTCCAGGTCAGCAAGCCGGGGTACAAGGAGAAGGAGGTTACAGTTAGTGTTGCTGATGGCGAGAGGAGCGAGTTGGTTGTGGAGCTGGAAAAGGCGTAACGGCGTAACGGCGCAAGGGCCAGGAAATTTCAGATTTTGCCGTTGAGCCGTTGAGCCACATTCTTATTTGATAGAACTTAAAAGTATATGAAACATGAAATCAAAAATTTTTACAATAGATACAAGTGATTTATTACACGGACTAATAATAGCCTTCCTGACAGCTTTATTGACTGGAGTTATTGATATGCTCGGAAAGGGAGCTGTTTTTGACTGGCTTACTCTTAAACCTGTTCTTATTGCAGGGATCAGTGCGGCGCTTTCGTATCTTCTGAAATGCCTGGCGACGAACTCCCGAAATGAGTTATTTGCAAAGGAACCGGTGGAAGATGATTAATTGTTGCAGGTTGCAGGTTGCAAGTTGCATGTTGGACATATGCGCTCCGCGCGTCAGTGTTGGTCATTAAGCGCTTTGCGCTGTCATTTGTGGTCATTAGGCCTTCGGCCGTCATTGTTGATCATTTGCGCTGCGCGCTGTCATTTGTTATCCTTATATGTTTAGATGACTATTTAATGACTACTTAATGACCACTTAATGACCACTTAATAACCACTTAATGACCACTAAATGACTACCTAATTACTACTTAATGACCATTAATAACCACTTCCCCTTCACACACTGCTTAAATCCACCGCAACCCGCACCCCCCAACCTGCAACCCGCAACCCGCAACCCGCAACCTGCAACCCGCAACCCGCAACCCGCAACCCGCAACCAACCCGCAACCAGTCTTCTACCTCCTCCTCCTCTTCGAGCTCATGAACAACGGTAACCCATTTTCTCCGGTTCGGATCTTATAGGTGAATGTAAAATTCAGGAGATAATACATGTCGTTGGACTTTGAAAAGTCTGACGTATATCCATCAATATTATCCGAGAATGTGTACCGTCCACCTAATTCCACTCCAAAATTATAAGCACCTGTATAATTAAAGTTAGCTCCTATACCTAAAGGGATTACACCTGTGAAACCCCCGGATTCTTTCAAGTATGGTTCTAACTTTTCATTGGGTTTGACATTATAAACAAGACCTCCGAATCCTGAATATATATAAAAATCTAACATCTGAAAAAAGCCTAGAAGGGAAGAGTTACTGGAACCTTTCATCCTTTGGTAACTGTTCTCTCCCTTGTTTTTGATGATATAGTATTCACCAATTATCAAAGGTTCAATGAATTGAGTGCTCGATTCAAACCCTCGACCTTCATTTGAGCCTTTTTCATCAGTAGCGTGAAAAGATCCGAATGATAGACTCAGTCTTGCAGATACATTATCAAGAATCCGGTACTTAAAAGCAGTGTTTATGTTAATCCGTGTGTTTGTAAATGAAATATCTTTTAATCCAAGGATATTATCGCCCTTTGAATACCCTCCAATATCACCGAAGAACTGTGTTGTACCGATACCAGCAGAAACTTCATATCGTCGCATCTTCCACAGTTGGGCACTCCCTGGTGAAGGAAGAAATAAAAGTAACATTATTGCAAAAAGGATATTTCTCATATCTTCAGGTTTAGTTTACCCCGAGACTTACTGATCCCCAAATATAGGAAAATTCCAGAAATTAATTGTTTCAAGTTCCGCATTTCGTGTTAGTTAAACATCTCGCAACCCTGCCAGCAATAAGAAAGCGCCCTTTCGGACGCTCCTTTTATCTTGTAACTTTTGTCTTTTATCTTTTAACCGAACGGTTTATCACCGAATGGACTGGCAAATGGCTCAGATTTATCGCCAGTGCCGTCTGTACGTGGTGGTGGGTCAGTAGGCTGTGTTTGCATCTGTAGAGTTATTGTGTAATCAAGCTCTATTATTCTTACCTCAGGGATGATATATGTCTTTTTGTTCACTATTTTAATACAGAATAAATTCGATAATCACATTATTACAACTTTTAACACAAAAGTCTGGTTATTAATATTGATATGTATAACATATATCCCCTCCTGAAGGTTTACCGGCACCTGAATAGTCTCTCCGGGCACAATATAGAGCTGACTGTCATTGAAAACACTCTTTCCCTGCATATCATAAATTGTCATTCTTCCTTTTCCACTGGCCAGATCAGAAGGCGAATTGATATAAATAAAATCATTACTGTACCATGCTTTAAACTTAACTTCAGGAAGATTTTCATCACCTGTTGTAATGCTCTCTTCGCCGATGAGCAATTCGAAATCGCTGAAAGTACCGATAGATGAAGTAAAAGTGTATGTTGTACCCTCGCTGAGTATTGTCTCATTGCTTCCATGTTTCAGGACAACTTTTGTTCCGCCAAGGTTTTCAAATTCCGGGATCTCTATTTTATGTTCACCTGCAGTTTTTATAACAACCCTTAGGGGAATAATGGTTTGTTCATCCGGAGACTCCTGAATTGCATTTATTGCGAACTTAGTGGCACCCATTTCACTGTAGAAAGACGGTGAAGTGGAACCATTGGCAAATAACTTGAATGCATCATAGTCACTGTCGAAGGCAGGAGTTGCATCATCAATCAGGGCAACAATTGTTTCATCTCTTTGTGGACCTTTGCTCAGTGCCAGCTTAACCTTTTTAATAGTCATAAAGGCTTCCTTCGCCTCATATGAAGCTCCTTTTGATCTTAGAGGAAGTGCAGCTGATCCTGTCTTATAGGCTACGGGTAGATCAAGAGTCTTCCCGGAATTTGTCGCATGTACAAAGAATCCCTGCATCGGAGGCATAATATCTGAATACCCTGAAGTACCTCCTGTTACCACGTTCCAGTAGGCATAGCCTCCTTCATTGTTGAAATATATTGTATTATCAACATCATCACCCGATCCTGTCAGCACAGATATCCCGTTAAGGTCATAATTACACGGATATGGATTACCTACAAGGTTCCAGCCGGGAGCAGGATTTGTTCCGGTATAGCTCAGGTTGAAGCTGTGTGCTGATCCGTTGAGATTACCGGTGAAGGTAATTGAATCAGGGTTTGTAAGGTAAATATTATAAGCTCTTGCCGAGGTAAGCGATGAGAAACCTGTAGTGCCGCCGTAACCATCAAAATATTGCCAGCCGGCATCTTTGCCTGTTGTTGCTTTGGTCTCATCGTAGAGAATCAAGTCTCCATTAAAGTAGGTCAGACCAAGGCTGGCTGCTGTAGCTGATATAGAAGAATTATCTATGTCCATTGACTGAACAGGAGGAGTAACATAATGGAATGCCGGGCCAGAAACACCTGTTCCGCCAGATATGAATAGTTTGACTGTTGCAGGAACTGATGCAGAATTATTAATTAATTTACCATCATTGCCATTGGCAACCGATCGGATTATTAGCCCGGAGGCACCGGCACTGTTTGTAATAGTCCCTGTTACTGTCATCTGTGTACCTGCAGAAATTACCAGTTTCTTACCTGAATTAATGGTGAGTGAATTATCTACTGTGAAATTGCTTTCAACAGTGACTCCAGGTGTATTATCAATAGTAAGATTATAAGCTTTACTGCTGACAAAATCAGCTCCATCTATCTGCTGTGGGGTCAGTCCGCTGAATACTACTGTAGAAGATGAAGCAGTTGCGTCTATCAGGCCCGTGCCGGAAAAGTCAAATGCACCACTGACCGATAGCTGATAACCATTTGTGAAAATATCCATTGATGTTGGATTGGTTATGTTATTTACGGAGTGGTCAGCTTCGAGGTAAAGATCACGTACAGCAGAATTATCAAAAATAATGCTTGCATTATCAAGTGGAATTGTAATTCCGGTCCAGTTTGTGATAACATTCCATGCAGTGCTTGTGGTACCGATCCATTTATTAACGAGTCTCTCCCAGGCACCCATTGTTGGATTATTCCTTGGGTCGTTGTTATAGTCAGTTGTTATGCCGGTACCACCAACCCCAATAAGATCCTGACCAATAGTGTAATCTGAATCTGCAGTACTCCCTTCTACTGCAATGGCTGGGTCAATAGCGTAGCTGTAAGTATCCTGTGAAGTTACAATAGGTAATGTGGAAACATCAACTCCATAATAACCAAGCACACCTCCTGTTCCAGACACAAAATAGTCATTATAATCACAAGTAACGGCACCTCCGCTTGCAGTGAAATATGCTGCATAGTGAAGCGATGAACTGAGTGCAGTCGATCTTTTGTTGACAAAGAGGTTGTTCCGAATATTACGAGTGCTTAAATTGTTGAGATTGTAGAAAGCATAAGACTTGTTTGTTCCTGAGCTTACAGTACCTCCTATAAATACAGTATTAAAATAAACCCTGTTGGTGTTTCCGCTGCCACCTGATCCATAAATACCAAAAACATTTGTTTTAGTGTCTCCTCCCAGGCTGATAATATTATTAGTTGTATTTATAGTGCCTGCAGATAATTTTATTCCTATTAATGATGCGGTTGAGGAAGATGCACCTGCAACAGACAAGCTATGTATAAAATTGCCGCTGACAATATTCTCACCTGTATTTCCAATAAAATATATTCCTATAACAGAACCGGCGAATGATGAAAAGGTATTGCTCAGATTATATATTGTATTTCCTGTAACGGTTCTTAATGTAGATCCGGACCCTCCAATTGAAATCCCGGATACAGATGGAGTTGCTCCTGCAGTGGCATTGCCGTTTGCATGTTTGATATCGTGAATAATATTATCAGAAATCGTATTTGTACCGGCAATGGAATAAATTGCAATGGCTCTGCCGGTACCTAAGATTGAAGATCTGGTACCTGCATTGTTAAGATTGGCAACAGTATTATTACTGATCGTAATATCGCCGCTTCCGCTATTACGTATTCCAACCACAATCTGGTTGTATCCGGTGGCAATTGAACTTGCATGGATACTGTTTGCTGTAGTTGTACTACCAATGGTATTACTGCCTATTGTTGTAGTTCCTGTATCGTTTGATTTATAAATACCATATAATATTACACCATTTACAGTGTTCGAGTTGACTGAGGTAACAGAACCAATATTATTATTCTGGCAGCTTACAGCACCATTACTAGTTATATATATTCCATAGATAGATCCACTGGATACATTTGTGACGGTTATGGAATTATTCCCTGTTGAATTACCTATATAATTGCCTGAACTTGTTCCTATATTCATATCTCCTGCTGCTGCTTCTATCCCCTGCCATATTGCCGATGTGACATTGCTCCAGTCAATATTCTGGATCCTGTTATTCTGCAAACTGCTTGCAGTCCCGCTTCCGGCACTGATATAAATACCTGTAAATACATTATCAGCAGTTCCGGCTTTAACCCATGTTCCGGAGCATGATGCGCTACTTCCTCCAATGTAGTTCCCGCTAACAGAAAAATTGTTTCCGGTTATGGCGCTTATTTTTATTATATAATATGCCGTTGAAGCCGATGGCGAAAAAGTAGAGGTTTCATAGAAGCTATTCCCGGATATTGTGAATGCTGTTGAGTATTCAGAGAGGTATATACCGTTTGATTCATTGGCAGCATTTAAAAAATTGTAAATTTCATTATTGCTGATGATATTTCCGTCATTTTCACTGCCCGATGTGCCATATGAGAAAAGTGAATTGATTGGTCTTCCGGCCGGATCAGCAGTGATCATGTTATAAGTGATTGTATTATCATCGTTACCTGTGCCTACAGTAGATGTAGAGAAGAATATAGTTCCGTATGATGTTCCGGTTCCGGCACCCTTTATAATGCAATACTGAACCGTATTATTGTTTGCCGATTCAGTGAACATAATTGTGGATGCAGATGCCCCGGTGCTGGTATTGGTTATTGACATGTCTGCTCCGCCTGATTGATTTACTCTTCCATCAAAGGTTACATTAGCAGCGTTTGTCAGCTGGATCAGGGGGCCGTTTATGTTTCCGCTTATTGACAAACTTGAGGAGGTAGGATATATCGTAATAGATGTATAATAAGAGCCTCCATAACCACTCTCATAAAGAATGGCTGTTGCTGTTTCTGTTGTGCTTCCTGCTATCTGAAGGTGAACGACTCCAATATCTGTACCACTATTATTAATCAGGGAAAAGGCTTCTTCGAGAGAGGTAAAATCTGCACCCGGGTCCCCGGGATCAATAATGAATGTATAATCCTGTGCATTCAGTTTTAAATGAACAGCAAGAATTACCAGCAATATCAGGCCAGCCTTCCTCATTTATCTTCAGGTTTCATGTATAGACCTAAAAATCTCTCTGCAGGTTGCATCAATTTTTCTACCTTCCGTAAGGGATACAATTTACCAAAATATGAAGGCAAAATTATCATTTTATTCATTATAATCAAAAAAGCATAAAAAAGGCAGCCCCTAACATCTGAAATTGTAGATATAAATAGCAGATTGTCAAATCATTTGTTGATCTTTATGTGAGTTTATTTAGATTTAACCAGGTATTCAAAAATATTGAAGCCAAGAGAGATCTCATGATTATTAAATGCTCCCATAGCTACATTAGTTGCTAGATTGAAATTGTACCCTATCTGCAATCCCTTATCAAGGTTCAGACCTGCTCCTGCTCCTATAACACCCGGATCGCGATATACCAGACTGCCTCGGAATCTTTTCATATATACAACCTGTGAGGCGATCTCAAACTGACTCTTTATGTACTTGCCTCCCCTGACAATCACAAGCGGAACCAGATCCCATGCTTCTGTAATGGAGTACAGGTAGGAGGTATGGAACTGAAAATTTGCCAGCGGACTGTATTTGAGGTTTACATCTTTATAGCTTGCATCATTGAGTGTGATATTTGAAAAAGTAAATCCGGCTTCAGCACCCTTCCAGGTCCAGACAGCAGAAAAATCACTCATGAATTTAAGCTTTGAATTTATATCCTGGCTTATAAGTGAAGGATCAATTGTATACCCGGGATCATTATAATAATCAGTCAGGTTGAGCCTGTTTTTATAAGCTCCCATTGAGAGACCGAAGAGTATATGGTGATCTTCATTTATTGAAAGGTTATATGAATAGGATGCCAGTATGTAAAGCTGACTGAATATACCAGCCTTGTCATAAATAATCTTAGCACCATAGCCGGCATTCTTCATGAAGGGGAATTCATCATTGAATGACAGCCTTGCAGTCTTTGGTCCGCCGTCGATGCCAGTCCAGTCGCTTCGGTATCCCATCATCAGGTATTTGGGATTATGGTTTCCCGCGTATGATGGTGCCAGGGAATACTTATCCATGAAGTAATTCTCTGATATTGGTATCTGCTGGGCACTTAACACTGTTGCGGTTAAGATTCCTGCTGTAATAATGAGTATTTTTTTCATCAATGTATAGTTTACTCTATTCCTTAATGATTCATTATCAATTCTTCCTTCCTCTTTCTCCCTTTCACCCTCTCACCTCTTCTCCCTTTCTATTCTTCCAGTCGCCTGATGCCCTTCGCCATACGCCTTTACCTTACTATATTCACCGTCCCCTTCACCATTCCTGCATTCTCTGTTTCAATTATAAAATAATATGGTCCCTCTGGTACGGGATCTCCATTGGATGTTCCATCCCACAGGTTGTTATAATCTTTCTCCGAAAACACCAGTTGACCCCATCTGCTGTAAACTTTTACACTGCATTTTCCCCATGTGGCCAGTTCGGGAAGCTCCCATTTATCATTAATACCGTCATTGTTAGGAGTGAAAAGGTTCATTATATTCTGATGAGAGGAATAAACCTCTGTTGTTACCTGAGCTTCTCCTGCATTGTAGTTCTGGTCGCCTGCATTGTATGCCCTTATCCTGGCGTTACCTTTTGATACACCGGTAACTTCATCTCCGCTAACTGTTGCTATGTCAGTGTCCAGACTCTCATAAGTAACAGGCAGATCAGATGTACTCGTTGCCACAAGTGTATAAGTATCTTTAACAAGAAGTCTTTGGGGATAAGAGCTGAATGTTATTACCTGATCCCCTTTTGTAATGGTCAGTACACCTGGAACAAACAGGTAGTTATAATTATTGTTATTTCCACCTGAAACGGTTATCGTATATGTGCCTGTTTCAGTGCTCTGGATGGCTGTTGAGTTGGCTGAAGGCAGCACATCAAGTACAGATTCGGTTTCCGAATTGACAAACCCTGTAATTGTAAATGAAAAAACCGGATTAGGGGTATTATACTCCCTGGTCTTGTCATCAGCAGTAAATGTAAGGTCTGCTTTGTTCACTGTAATTGTCTGTAATACATCAGTTGCCGGTTCATATTCATCATCACCTGGCTGGGAGGCTGTAATGGAAGCCGTTCCGGCTCCTGCCAGATGGATCTTATCATTCACAATAGCAGCAACTGCTGTATTATCCGATGAATAGCTTACCGCAAGTCCTGAACTGGCAGAAGCTCCGGGATTAATATCTGCAGCTCCGTAGGTAACATCTGAGAGGGGACCAAAAGTTATGGACTGCAGAAGTTTTGTCACTGTAAAATCAGCTGCAACATAATTGAAGGCATAGTTATCATCTACTCCGCCCAAGATTGTAATTGCTCCTGAATAAACCCCGGGGAGAGTTGAGGCATCAACTATTGTTGAGATCTGAGGTACAGTAGAAAGCACTGATTCATCTTCTCCATTCTGCCATCCTGTGGAAGAGTAGGTGAGTAACGGATTTGCAGTTCCTGTTACCTTGTTTTGCGGATCTGCAATATAACTTAATAAAGCTTTACTGACAGTGAAGGAGCCATCTGTGTATGTAATTATATAATTGCCAAGACCTGACCCGACGGCTGATGATACTGTTATCGTATACGGTGATCCGGCTACTTCTGCTGCCGCGGAAGCTGCAGTACAGGTTATTGTTGCGCTGCTTACGGCATCACCTGTTACCAGGCCGGTTACAGTAAATTCATTACCGGTGAATGTAAATGCTGTCCCATAGCTTTTTGTCTGATCATTTGCCTGTATTGTAAGGCCTTTCTGTGCAACAGTGATTGAAACGTTGTTGGAATAGTCTTCAGGACAAACTCCACTTTTCACTTCGACCCTGTATTGCCATGAACCGGCAGTTTCAGGTATCTCTGAATACGATGCTGAGGTATTGGATATATCCTGCCATGATCCTGATCCTTCCATCTTCTGCCATTTAACTATAGCTCCTGTATATCCGGCAAGGGTCATTGTTCCGGTTTCACTGCCATACGTAATGGAAGGTGTACCGCTGGAAAGAGTACCTCCTGCAGAAACAGGATCCACAGTAACAGTTTCTGTTTCGCTGAGTTCAATCGAACAACTTGATGTTGCATTAGTTGCCAGTATATTGAATGTTGTGGTTAAGGTGAAGTTGCCGGTGGGAAGTGAAATAGTACCTCCTGTACCTGCCACCGGTGAACCTGTATTTATATCACCTGCATCATTTCTGAGCTGGTAATTGACTCCGGTCTCTGAAGCTGAAACAGTTATATCCGTACCTGTTCCGGCACATATTGTCGTTGTTCCATCAACCTGGAGTCCTGAAGACGGATAACTGTTTATTGTCACTGCTGATGGTGAAGAAGTTTGTTCACAGCTTGTTACACCATCAGTAACCTTGACCTTATAGGATCCGCTGAAAGTTACATTAAGTGTTGAAGATACCTCTCCTGTAATAACAACATCATCCTTATACCATACATAGGATGGAAAAGCTCCATCAGTCACAGCTGTCAATGTTGTCGATCCGCATGCAGTAAGAGTGCCTGTTATTGATGCGGAAGGAAGAGGAGTAATTGTAACTGATGACGGGGATGAAGTCTGTTCGCAGTTAGTTGTCCAGTTCTTCACTTTGACCTTGTATGAACCGCTAGCAGTTACAACCAGAGTTGAGGATGTCTCCTCGGTCATCTCAATATTATCCTTATACCATACATATGAAGGCGATGCTGCATCGGTTCCGGCTGTAAGAGTAGTGGAACCGCATGCGCTGAGTGTGCCGGTGATTGTTGCTGTCGGAAGAGGATTTATTGTAACTGTTGATGTTGCTGAGGTCTGTTCGCAGTTTGTGGTTCCGTTCTTCACTTTGAACTTGTAGCCACCGCTTTGGGTCACTGCAAGGGTTGATAATATCTCATCCGATATTTCAACATTGTCCTTGTACCAGATATAGGATGGTGAATCTGCATCACTATTTGCAGTAAGATTTGTCGAGACGCAGGTATTAATTGCGCCGGTGATTGTTGCCGTTGGTAACGGATTGATTGACACAGCTGCCACAGAAGAGGTCTGGTAGCAAGAGGTCGTACCATCGGTGACCTTTACCTTGTAAGGCCCGTCCGTTGTTACATACAGTGTTGATGATACTTCTCCGCTTAAAATTGAAAAATCCCGGTACCATACATATGATGGAAATGACGCATCAGTCGCTGCTGTAAGGATTGTTGACTGACAGGCTGTCAGAATTCCGGTTATGGATACTGATGGCGTAGGATTTACTGTAACTTCAAGGATATTTGACTCAGCTGCTCCGGACCAGTCTCCCTGGCAGGTGACTCTTGCAAGTCTCTTATACCAGGTGGTCTGAGTAAGGTCACCGGCATCATATGTAAGTGAATTGCTTGAAGCAATATCGATAAAACCTGCTGAACTACTGGTAACAGAATACTGCCACTTATATTCGAGAGTACCCAGCTGGCCTGAGGCAGGCAAAGTGCTTGTGAAGGCAGCAGGGTTGAAAGGTGAACATCCGCTTTGTGCTGTTGCAATTGTTCCTCCACTGTTCGGATTTGTACATACTCCTGTTTCAAATGCCCCGATCGATGGAGTTGTGAGGCTTCTTGTTGAACCGTTATAGTCAGTCAGAACTCCTGTGCCTGTTGTTCCTGTCTGACCTGCTGTGGGAGAGTAATTGGCTGCAGATGTTCCTCCTGCTGAAGAAAGCAACGGGTCTGTTGAAACACTGTTTGCATCCTGTTCGGTGGCAGTCTGCCAGTCTGCAAGGTTAGTCTTGTCTCCTGCCAGGTATCCCAGCACTCCTCCGGCGCCTGAAACATAATAGATGTTGTAATCAATTGTTATTGTCACAACAGGTGATGCAATAAAAATCGAATAATGTGATCCGGAGGCTCCTCCGCTGTTGGAACGTGCATTGAAGAAAATGTTGTTCCTGAAGTTCCTTGTGTTTGTGGTTACAGCACTGTAAAGTGCGTAGCTGGGAGCTGTTCCGGTGGTTGGAGATCCAGATAAGTATATTGTATTGAAATACAGGCTGTTGTTATTGCCTGTAGCCCCGGTTTCATAAATACCGTAAATAGTTGTGGCTGTGTTGCCTGCAAGGCTGATTATGTTGTTCTGATATGTCGTTGCACCGCTATTGATTTTTATGCCGTAAACCGATGAACCTGTTGATGATCCTGATACATCAAGATGGTGAATGAAGTTTTCTCCAACAATATTGGTACTGGTCCCACCGCTGAAGTTTATACCTGCAGTAACACTTCCTGAGCTGGTTGTTGCATTCAGCATATTTGCAATTGAGTTATTGCGGCATTCAATGTTACCCGCGCTTGCAACATTAATTCCATATACATTTGTGTTTGATGCTCCGCCGGTAACTGTAATGGATCCTGCAGAAGAGGCATCCCCTATAATATTTCCTGAACCTGAACCGACAACAACAACTCCTGATTCAATGTTAATTGCCGTCCATGTTGCATTTGATGAATTTGCCCAGGAGAAATTCTTTATTGTATTGTTTTTTACTAAGCTTGGCGTAGATGTTCCTACATTGAGATTTATAGCATAGAAAGGGTTGTAATAATAAGGAGAAGCACCTGTTGTTTTAGTCCAGGCTGTTCCTCCGCATAATGCAGTCTTGCCACCGATATAGTTTCCATCGACAATGAACCCGGTTCCTAAGGTATTGTTGATCTGAATTGCATAATATGTCACATTTGCCGATGGTGCAAATGAGGCAGTCTCATAAAAGCTGTTGCCAGAGATTGTCCATCCGGTTGTATTTGATGAAAGGTTAATTCCTGCTGAAGAGGTCCCGTTCCTGAGGAAATTGTAGATCTCGTTATTACTGATTGTGTTCCCACTGTTCTCCCTGCTGGCTGTACCTGAAGAGAAAATAGTATATACAGGCCTGCTTCCTGTTGATGATGTTATGTAATTATGATCGATTGTATTACTGTCATTCCCATTACCTGTACCTGCAGATGAGGTGGAAAAGGTAATTATTCCTGCTGAAGTTCCTGTTCCCGAACCCTTAACATTACAGTAACCTATTGTGTTATTGGCTGCTGACTCTGTAAATCTAATTGTGGCAGCTGATATTCCGGTATTTGTGTTTGAAATTGTGAGGTTTGCCACACCTGCCCTGTTAACCCTACCGTCTATTATGACATTTGTAGCTCCGTTAAGATCAATCAAGGGAGCATTGATATTCCCGCTTATTGTCAATCCAGAGCTTAACGGATAAATAACAATGGAGGAATAATAGGACCCACCATAGCCGCTTTGATAGAGGACATTAGTACTGGTAACTGTAATGTTGGTTATAATTTGCAATTCAATATCACCGATATCAAAACCTGAATTATTTATAAGATCAAAAGCTTCCTCGAGATCGGTGAAATCTCCTCCTGATCCTACTGTTCCTACTGTGTATTGAGCTTGCATCTCCGTCCGGATGACAAAAAGCAGCATCAAAAAAATGATATATTTTTTCATATTTCTGACTGATAATATTTCAGATCACCACAAGACATACGTTGTTTTTTTCATGGCAGTCTAGAATCGCTTTGGTTGAATTACAGGAATTATTATAACAAAAATACTAAAAGATTCAGCTTTAGCAAAATATATGGGGCTGAGGATGAGGCCTTTTTTATGAATGCTGACTTTTATAATGTGAGAGT
>Ga0307377_10004746_pt1 | contig 14783 bp, 15 predicted proteins | sample TR3MG_FD_202535 | JGI IMG/M metagenome (GOLD analysis project Ga0307377, IMG submission 202535) | Soil microbial communities from Risofladan, Vaasa, Finland - TR-3 | ecosystem: Environmental > Terrestrial > Soil > Coastal area > Acid sulfate soil | place: Finland: Risofladan, Vaasa | collected... | reverse complement strand
CCTGAATTCTTTTTAAAGCATCAGATGCTCCCTCAACATCAAGCCGTTCAAAATATATGGAGATGCTGATGAGTTTGAGGGAGCATCTGATGCTTTAAATAGAATTCAGGCATACGGCCTTCAAAACAATCTTTATAAAACCGTTCTTATTTCAAATACAGACCCAAAAGCAATTCCTGCAACATTCCACTTTCTTGCCAAGAACGCTTGTAGAGTTAGAAACATTGCTTTCATTCAGGAGGATTATGAGAAGTGGGACCACTGCGATATTATTATTGACTGCGTTCCAGAGGTAATCCAAAACGTACCAAAAGGAAAGACTATTATAAAAATAGAACACCCATTCAATCAGTATGATGAAGTTGAACATAGCTTCAAATCTATTAGAGATGTAAACCCTTCTTTTATAGAAGAATTACTTGTAGGAGAAAAAAAATCATAAACCCTTTGTTATATCTAAAATTTTTTTTAGATAGTATTTAGAGTTACTTATTTAAAATTATACAAATGGCTAAAAACAAAAAGTCGTCTAAAAAAACGACAACAAAAACGACTGTAACTACAGTTACAACTACTACCACAACGGTAGACAAAAACCTTGATACACATTATCTTTTAGTATTAGATAGAAGTGGTTCTATGAGCTCATGCTGGAATTCAACAATCAGCGGACTTAACGAACAACTTGGGACAATCAGACACCTTGAGGAAAAATATCCAGAACAAAGATATTTTGTTTCTCTTGTAGTATTCGATACAGAAATTGACACAATAATGGAGAACAAACCTATCTCTGAGGTTGAAGATTTTGATGGGACAGAATTCCCTCCAAGAGGCGGAACTGCTTTGCATGATGCAATTGGAGTTGGTATCTCAAATCTTAGAGTTCAATTGAACAAAAAGGATGGAGACAGTCTTTCAACAGCTCTTGTTGTTATCATGACTGATGGTGAAGAAAACTCATCAAGAGAGCATGGGTCTGATTCTATTAAAAAAATTATCAGTGAACTTGAAAAAACTGGAGCATGGACATTTAGTTACATGGGCGCAAATCAAGATGCTGTTTTGGCTGCAAGTAGATTTGGGATTTCTTCTGGAAACGCAATCAACTATGCATCAACAGAAAGAGGAGCTTCTGCGGCTTACGACACTTTATCCAGAGGGATTATGTCAAGAGCTGAGATGAGCAATGTTTCTTATATAGCTTCAGCGTCTTTAGGAAATGTTACATTGGACTCTATGGCAATGGATAACAACGCATTCTTTTCTGCAGTAGCCGAAGGGGATACTATTGAAGAAGATTCTGAAGATAAAGAATAATTTGTTTTTGTAGCGGCACGAAAAAGGGTTAGAATTAGTGAGAGTAAACCAGTAACCCTGCGTGAAATATACACAAGACCCAGCAGACTTATATTCTTCGTGGGACAGGACGATAGCCTGAAAAGCTGAAAGGCAGGGCTTGACTCTGGACGAGCCCCCATTGTCTGGCTTGCTGTTAGACTCTCTTTAGTCGCTATAGTTACGAAATTAGAAGGCCAAGATTTATTTCTTGGTCTTTTTTTTTTAAAAACTATTTATTTTACTATTTATGCTTTCTATATTTATTTCGAATACACGTTAGAACTTTAATTAATCGAAATAAATATAATTTCATGGAAAAGAACACCGAAGTACAAGAAGTACAACCAGAGGTAAAGCCAACCCAAAATGAGATAATCGACAAAGCGATTAGTAGCCTTAGAGAAAATAAATTTAAGACCTACTTCTATTGTCCACCAATGAATTCACCAAGTGGTGGAATTGGGGTCCTTTTGAAGGCGGCCAAAAATCTATCAGATGATGGATTTGATGTAGCATTAGTTTATGAGCCAAGACAAGACCAGAGAGCGTCTTATGAAGCTTCCGCTAAAGCTAAAAAACAAACTGATATATTTGAAAGATTTAATCCTACTTGGGTTGATTTCGATACTTCAGGTATTGAAATACTTCCTCTTGGGGATAAGAAAATCAAATTCTCAGATGGAACGGAGCAAGATTGCGTCCCTCTTAATGTGAGTCCAGAAGATTTCTTAATCATTCCTGAAGGTTTTCCAGATGTAATGAAAAAAACAATGCAAGTTTCTTGTAAAAGAATTGTATTCGCTCAAAGTTGGTTCTACGTGCTTAATGCAATGCAGCCAGGAGAAAAATGGCAACACTTTGGAATTACTGATGTAATTTCTGCATCTGACGCAATTTCTGAATACTTAGTATCAGTTATGCCAGGTCTTAACATAAAAGATTTCAAACAAGGAATTAATAGAGAATACTTTAAGGTTCCTGAAAAAATATCTGACAAACTTCCTATGGTTGCATTTTCCGCATCAAGAGGTCCAGAGAACAAACTAAAAACCTACAACATCATCAAAACGTTTTATGCGTTTTATCCTCACCTTAAGTGGATTAGATTCCAAGAACTTGAAGGTATGGACAGAGAGCAGTTTGCAGAAAGATTAGGTTCTTGCGCATTCTACTTATATACAGATGATATTGCTGGATTTGGTACAGCACCACTTGAAGCTATGGCTTGCGGAACTCATACAGTTGGGTGGGCTGCGTTTGGTGGTAAAGAATACATGAGTAACGAAAACGGATTCTGGTGTAACAATGGAGACATTTTCCAGACTGCAGAAATTCTTGGTATTGCTATCGACAAATGGTTGAATGGTGATATGGACGGTGGAGAAATCCAAGGCGTATACGAAGATACTCTTAGCAAATACACTGTTGAGGGAGAAAAAGAAAATATTTTAAATTTATTAAATCAGTACAAAGATGAAAGAATCAAAGAACTTGAAAGCCTCAAGCAGTAATATACTTGTCGGTCTATATTTAGACACAATCGAACACGAAGGTCAGTTAAATGAAATATTTTTCGGACTTGCTTCACAAACACATCCAGTTGATGTTGTTGTTTTGGATGCTGGGTTGTCTGACAAAGAATTAGAAGTTCTTACTAAAACAGCAAAAGAAGCTGAAGTAAGAATGATTAAAACGCACCAAGAAGGAGAAAATCCTGAAGAAGAGGTAGTTAAAGCTAAGAACAGCGTAAATTTAAGTATTGTAAAAACGCCAGTGAGTAATTTCTCAAAAGTGTTTAATGACATCTTTAACTTAGCGCTTGAAAACGAGTATGAAGCATTTTCTGTAATAGAATCTGGCGATGCTGTTTCAGCAAAGTGGTTTGCTGTAGCAAACACTTTTATGCAAGAAAATGAAGAGATAGGTTTCTTCCTTCCAATGGTTAAAAATTGGCAAAACGGAGCCTTGTCTGGATTATTAAATGAAGCTTGTTGGGCAGAGGGTATTTCTGAAGAAGCAGGTAAGTTTGATATAAACCTTCTTTTAAGATACAACTGTGCAAACCCACTTGGTGGACTGTACAGAGTAAGCGACCTTGAAGAATATAGTGAAGAAAAGGATGGAAGATTCTATCCAATGAAGGAAAGTGTTAAAATAAGTCATTTCTATGAATTCTTTTTGAGAATGATTTATAATGATGTTAAAATGATGACAGTTCCAAGAATTGGTTATGAATTCAGAGTAAGAAATACTCAAGCTTTCAATCACTCATCATCCAAGGTTCCAGGAAACATTACAGCAATTGCTCCAGAAAAAGGCGGAGTAACGCCAGGAGAAGTTTCTTTCTGGATGGACCTTGCTAAAAAAGAATACTTCTTTGACGAAGATAGAAATAAGTCATATGGACAGGAACCAGAAAAAGTATAAAGAAACTTTAAAGACTATAAAGGTACCTAAGAAGAGAAAGAAAGAATATTGGACAAAGGAGACTGAAGATGCAGTCAAAAAATACTTAGAAAATGACTTTAACTTTTATCAATACAAGATTGATAAACACTTAGATGAAGTTGAAAAAAGTAGAGGGACGAGAAAAGAGATAAAACTCGATGAAGACTTCATTCTCCTTAATCAATCAATGGTTGACCATACAAGTAGGCGAGAAGTTATTACTTTAAAAGAGAAAGTCTTTAGAGAAAGTATCTATACGCCACTAACCAGGTTGGTCGAAAATATAATTTTCAGTTTTAAATTATTTAGAGCTGGTGTTGATGTTAAGACGCTCCACAATGACTGCATGTCTTTTGTTTTGGAGAAATTTTGCAACTTTGACCCAGACCAAAATACTAAATCTTTTTCTTTTTATGGAACTGTAGCCAAACACTACCTTCAGAACAAAAAGAAGGAAGTGGATAAAGAGACTAAATCTATTCTTGACTATGAAAGCCATAGTGAGGAAGCGGAAGAGTTGAGTCAATTTGAAATTGATGAAGAATCCGAATTAGATAGCTCAATGGCTCTGTTCAACCATATTATAGATATTTTTGAAGCAGTGATTGATAGACCAGACATCTCTAAGAATGATGCGAAGGTTGCTGATGCAATTGTGCAAATATTCAAAAGTCATGAGTTAATAGGTGTGTACTCAAAGAGTGCCATTTATAAATTGATAAAAGAACACACCAACCTTGAGACAAAGGATATTACATACTCTCTTCACAGATTCAAGATTTTATATAGATTGAAGAAGCAAGAGTTTGTTAAGAAACATAAGGACAAATATTATGGTCACGATGATGATATGTTCTTTTTTTCAGAATAGAATGACATGAAAATAGGTGTTAAGAAAGAAATATTCCTTATAATACTTGAGACTCTTTTTCACGACTATTCCAACGAAATTGAGTTTGACAACTGTATTCAATTTTACAATTTTTTATTAGATACATTAGAAAGAGAGATATTCGAAATTCCTATTGAACAGGATGCGGACATCTCTCTTTGTTTTTCTATAACAGAACTTTTGTCAAATTTTGATTTAATGGAGGAAGAACTTTCTTACTGGACATATAAAAGTATGTCAGAATATCTAAAAGATTATGGTGGACTATCAGATGCAGAATTTCAGATGTCTATTTCTAAATTTAGAAGCATGTACTTCTCAATAAAAAACGACTTCTTATTTGATTTTTCATAGATTTTTTTTGATTTTCTATTTATAATAGAACAAACAAACAATTATCATGGATAATAACACAAACGATGATTCCAAAAAGAACATGAGCCCCACAAGAGATTTGTATGAATCTTTAATGGCTGAGGTTTATAAGTACAAATTAGAAGAAAGAGAAATGGCTCTGGATAGATATAGAAGAGCTGATGAGCAAATGGACACAGCTGAAAGCTTTATTCTTATGGGTAAGAATGCTATTTCGTTTTTAAAGCAAGCTTCTGATTCATCTGATGGAATTGAAAAATTAGCTAAAGAAATCAAAAGTATTGTCTACAAGGAAGACGAAGCCTCTGGTGCGGCTGCATCATTTAATGACGCTGACAAGAAAGCAATCATTGATGCGATGAAAGCTGAAGAAGAAGCAAAGAGGGCTGCTGCAACAAGCAAGAGCCTGAAAGATGAAGACTTAACAGATACAGACGAAGATTATTAATGGCTTTAGACATTCCAATATCATCCCCTCTTACAGACGCACAAGCTGAGTTGACCTCAAAAATTGGGTCAATGAAAAGTTTGTTGTCCTTAAGTGTGGACCTAAACTTCAACATCCCAAAAGATAAGCAAATATCTGTATTTGATTATTTGATGAAAGTGCTAAAAGCTCTCGGAGTTGACCCAGACTTAATATTCAATTTATTTTTAGATAAAATTTTTGACGAAGCTGGAACGTTTTTAGAAGAAAAAGTGTTGAATGCAGTAGCGGATTCAATTGGAGAAAAAGGGAGACAACTCCCAGGTACAATAAACCCGACAGCTACAAAAGAGCAGAAGGAAGAATATAAGACAGCGAATAGAGCATATCTTGCTGGGTTAATTCCTCCTACATTTTTGCAAGCATTAAAGCAACAAATTGCTAAGAATCTTACTATAATGATTTTTGGGAAGGGAAATGCAGCTGCCGAGCTTAATCCAGATGCAACAGAAATCAATAGACTTGTTGAAGATGCTGTTTGTGGAGAAAACTTGTTCAGCGTATCCAGTGACCCAATTGTTAAACAGGAGGATGTTGAATTTAATAGAGTAAAACTAAAACAACAACTCGAAAAGGGAGAAGTTATATTTGAAGTCAGTTGTCAGCAAGTAAAAATTCACCTTCCTGAAGACCCTGGGTATATTTTTGGAGAAGGTGGACAGTTTACAAGTAGTAGTGCGGTGCCTCCGACTCCATCTCAAAGTCTTGGAATCCTGGTTCAACACGTAAAGAACACAGGGCAAAGAATTAATAACGAAGAGAATTCTAACTCAATCGGAAAGAGTTTCTTTCAAATTTTAATAACTAAATTCCTTAACTACATATCTTCTTTATTGTTTCCGTTTCTGGGTCCAATATTTTCAGCTATTTCAGGTGACCCTGCTGCAGCTGGAATTGATAATACGAATATTGCGTATAGCAATTGTGACATCATGAACTCAGAAGGAAATACAGACGCAGAAGAGAAGCAATCTTTCCTAAAAAGTCTTGCAAATGCTTTGCTGAAGGAGTTGTTGAGAATTCTTTTGGTTTTTGCGGTAAAAGAATTCAAGAAACTTGTAGCAAACTATTTCGCAAAGACAGCAATAGAAAAACAAAAAAGAAAAGCAGAAAAGATTAAACAAAAATTTGAAATTTTTAACAAACTTGGACAAGCAGCTGAGTTAGCGAGCAAGGCTCAAAAATACGCAGCAGCAGCATCCTCTCTTATTGGAATACTCGGAAGTATAGAAGCATAATAAAAACTAAAAAAAATGGCAGTAATACCTATAGACTCAGAAATGCAAATCTCAGAAGAGATAGCGGACTTTCTTCTTTTTTTACTAAAAGAGGATAGAGTACCAATTCCGAAACCCAGCATCCAACAAATCCTTCTCGCCAAGACAAGGCCAGGGTTAAGTGCAGAAATTATAACATCTTCTGTAACTGCAAGGTTTGAGGAAATTGGAATACCTACAGGGCCTCTTATTGGCGGTACTCCAAATGTTATGGAGAATTTTGTAAAGGTATTTGCAGAAGAATTTGTCTCCGCAATTCAAACAGACATGAGAGTAGACATCGCATCAGACGCTGGAGCAACAGTTCAAGCATCTGGAGCAAACGCTGGTGGGCCAGTTGTTGCTGTAGGAGCAACAGTTACGCCCCACACTGGTGTAGGAATAGCAAGCTAATGGAAAACAAGAAAAGTAAAAACGAATTAATAGCAGAGTCTCAGGAGCTTGCCGATAAACTTATTGAAAAGAAAAAAGTAATCGAAACTGCTCTTGACGACCTTGACACTAAGGCTAATAAAGATGGAGTGTCAATAGAACACCTTAATGGAATGTCTATAATTGAAGAGCTCTTCAATGAGTATGATATTATTGAATTAGAACAAGCAAAAGTGTTTGAACAAATAAAAAAAGCATAACATGTCAAATCAATTAGCAAAAGCAATTCTACAAGGCCAAGGTCTTAGTGGAGGAATGGTATCTGAAGGAAACCAGACATCAAGATTGGTATATCCAGCTATTGTAATAAGCAATGAAGACCCCCTTGGTATGAAAAGAGTTATTGCTCGTATTATTTCTCTTGATGATAACGGAAACCCAAGTGGTGGTAGAGATAGAGATACACCAACAGAGTCTCTTCCTTTCTGTGTACCAATGATTCCAAACCACTTTCACATTGTTCCGCTTGTTGATGAGATGATTTATATTATTCTTGAGAACCCAAGTGATAACTCAGCTCCAAGATATTATATTGGTTCGCAAATCAATAGTCCTTTTAAATTAAAATTTCAATCATACGAAGAAGCTAATAGGGTATTTAAAAATACTGATTTTAATCTAAATAAAAATCAAGACGCTACACTGAGTTCCACTGAAGTTTTTCCAAGAATTGGAGATATAGCACTACAAGGTCGTACTGATGCTGATTTAATACTCAGACCAAGAGAGGTGTTCCTTGTGGCTGGTAAGTTCAAAAAAGGAACTACAGATGTAAACACAGGTAATCCATCAAATATTCAGTTGATTCAAAAAGAGAACCCAGAGAAAAACGATGACGGAGACAGGTTGATTCAAGCTTATTCTCAAGCCAATATAACATCTTCAAACATAAATATCTACTCTGTTTTAGGTAAATTTAGAGCTGCTGGTATCGCTGATTTTGAAATAAACGAAGACCTAAAGTCTTTTGGAGAAACAGCAAACGCATTGCACCCCGCAGTTTTTGGTGATGAATTAATAAAACTACTTGACCTTATAGTGAGAGTTCTTTTGAATCACATACATACACCTCAGATGCCGCTTATTGCTTCACCAGAATCAGACGAAATGTCTGCTTATAGTGTGGAGGGTGATTTGCAAAAAATCATTTCTAATCATATCAGGATTAATTAAACTTTAGAGTAATGCAATTTTTATCTATATTTGTAGATGAGAATACGTGAGAGAAAGTCGAACCAAATATGTTTGAATGGAGAATAACGATTATATCAAAAAAAGAAAAGACGAGCTTACTGATGAGATTAAAAACTCAGAGGACGAGCTTAAAGAATTAAGAAAAATGTGTAAGCATTCAGATGTTGAGATTAAAAATACCAACACAGAATCTGGAGCTTCACAACTTAGAAGAGTTTGTAAAGTTTGTGGAAAAATAATAGGATTCCCTTCAAACGATGAACTACAAGAAAACGGGTATATGCCAAAAAAAAATTGATACATTCCAAAGTAATATGCAATTAATCGAAGAAATAGGAATTAGCCTTAAAGAGTTAGGCAATAAAGTCTCAACAGCAGAAAGCTGTACAGCAGGATACATAAGCAGTTTATTGACCAGCAAAAAAGGTAGTTCAGATTATTTCGAAGGTTCTTTAGTGGTTTATAGCAACAAAGCTAAAATAAACATCCTTGGAGTAGAAAAGGAATTAATAGAAGAGCATACAGAAGTTAGCGACCAAGTTGTCAGAAGAATGGCAGAAAGAATAAAAGAGCTAATGGACACAGAATACTCTATCGCTACCACTGGATACGCTGACTCATCAGGATATGGTACAGAGGAAAATCCAGCTGGAACCATATATATAGCTGTTTCAGGTCCAGAAGGGACTATTTCTAAAAAAATATTAGTAAAAGAAGGTAGGCACAGAAATGTTTACCTTGCTACCATTGAAGCTATTGATATGTTAAGAGATGCTGTTAAAAGCCATCAGACCTTAGCACTCTAAATGTAGTAGACTCAGGCATTACTCTTTTAGTTCCCATTTCGTCTATCCTGTATTCAATAGTATAAGTCTGGTTGTGCAATAACCACCCAGTTTCAAGTACAAAGTAATTGCTTTTACATTTATTTATCACTGCTTGATTTACAGATGTCCATGGAATAACCTCGTTCTGGTTGTTCATCACCATTCTATATTTAAGGTCGTAGGCTGTCTTAGGCTGGTTTCTACTGCTGTAGTTAACCCTAAGGTCCACATACATCTTATGCGTCTCCCCAATTGAAAGTATAGAGTTATTCCCAATTCCATAAGTAGTAATAGAATAGTCATTAACTTGAGGTACGTTGTTCAGATAATAATTATCTCTTATTGTAAACATCTGAGTAATATCTTGCTGGTCAATACCAGGAACAAATGTAATACCTTTCCAAACATCTTGATACTGTTGTCCACGAGTCGCAGAGTTCATAAGAATATCTACATAGTAAACACCATTCTCCTGCTGAGTTGGAGTTAGTCCAGTTATGACTGGAACACCTCCCATTGTTTGAATGTCCACGGTTCCAGCTGAAAAGTAATTAACTGTATTATTTCCACTAAAAGTATAAAGGAATAATCTTGAGGTTCTGTTGTTAGAAACCTGAAATCTGTCATCTTGAAAAGATTGATTATAATTAACTTCTATGTATGGCTTAAATGCTGAGTTAGTTTTTTCAGTATAAAATGAAGAAACATATCTTGTGTCAGTACTTAAAAGTTCATAATCTCTTCTGTAGGCAACCCCAATTCCATTGTTTGTAGAACCACCGCTTAACCAATCATTCACAATGTCAGTGATGTCCATATCAATGTCTTCGTTTCCTATGTCGAAGTGTTGAGTAGAATATGAAGTAACTGCAGTTGCAGCGGTTGGGTTTGTGTAAACACCAGGTTCATCCCAAGCATCCATCATAGTGGCAGAGTTCCAATTTGAATATCCAGTTATAATCGGATTTCCATTTTGTCTTACAAGATAGTTTTCTTGGAAGAGGTCATAACCCCTACCTTCATCCCAATCTTTGTTGATAGGGAACGCAATAAGGTCATATGAAGCAGCAATTCTCTTGTCAAGAATATCAAACTCATACTCAGGCTCAAGTATTTTATCTCCAGGAACAGCATTTGTCATTTTAAGTCTATATGACGTTACAAGGTTTCCATTGATTTCTTTAGAATTAAGTTTGCCTGTCAATTCGTCAATGTCGAATTTTACAATAAACCTACTTATAGAGTTTCTTCTTTCTGAAGCAGTATCTGTACCCCCGCCTCCATACCATAAATCGGTCACAGCATTTTGCCCAGAATTAAAAATCTGATAGATATTACTGGCCATTGTATTTGATTTGCTTGGATATATTCTGAAAACTCCCATAAAGTATTTTCTTATAAATATTCATTAATTCTTTTTTATAGACTCTGTAACTCTTTATTTTTTTTGTTGGCATATTTATATTAAAAACAAATTGTACCATGCCTATTAGTATTAGATTCCCATTTAAAGAGACAACCGCAGGGGGCGTATTCTTGTCGAATGTAACTTCTTTGGAGGCTATTCAGACTAATTTGATTTCTTTACTTACAACAAAGAGAAGAAACAGAGTTATGAGGAGTCAACTATACTCTCCTTTGTGGGATTATATTTTTGAACTTTGGGATGATATATCTGCAGCAAAACTAAAAGGTGAGCTTATTGAAAAAATAGGCGTATTCATTCCTGAGATAGAAGTTTCTCAAATCCTTTTTAATTTTGTTGAAGGAGATAACTTACTTGAGGTAAAAGTTGTTTATAAAGCTCGTGACCTTGGCGAAATAGAGGATGAAGTAAATGTAGTAATCCCAGTTGACTCAACAGGTTCTTCTGGAACAGATGAACACTCACACGAATAAAAACATAGAAAATGGAACAAAAAACTGTAACAGTAAATTATTTAAGTAGAGATTTTACTTCTATTAGAGAAGATTTAATTAACTACCTTAAAACATTTTTCCCAGAGCAATGGCAAGATTTTAACGTAACCTCTCCAGGTATGGCGATGCTTGAGCTTAACGCTTATGTGGGAGACCTTTTGTCTTATGCTACTGATAAGAAGTTTAACGAATTGTTTATTGATGGAGTTACTGAAAGAAGGTCTGTGTATAGACTTGCAAAAACTTTTGGATATAAGCCACCAGGTGTCAGACCTGCTGTGAGTATTTCTGATATTATTATAGAGGTTCCGCCTACGGCTGACGGCCCAGACGGAACATACCTTCCAACTTATAGAGCTGGAATGAGAGTTAAAGGTGCTGGACAAACTTTTGAAACAGTTAATGAAATTAATTTCTCAAGTGATTTTAGTGAGGATGGTATTGCTAATAGAATTATTGAACCTATATTCAATGGTAATCAAGACCTTGTTAGATATAGAATAATTAAGAGAGAAAAAATCAAAGCTGGAGTAACGAAAATATTTAAAGCCGAAGTTCCAGCAAATCAAGCAGGGCCATTTTATCAAGTTGAATTACCAGACAAGAACGTTCTTGAAATAGTATCTGTAATTGTACTTAATGGATTGGGAATAGAAAGAACGCCTTCTTTCTCAGAATTCAACGATTTTAATTTAAACTATTATGAAGTAGACGCACTTCCTGAAGATAAAATTTTTCTTGAGGATGATACTGTAAATGACGTAAACGGAGTAAAGACTGGTAGATACGTAGAAGTTGAGAAGAGATTTGAGAAAGAATTCCTTTCTGATGGAGCATGCGTGCTTACATTTGGTGGAGGTGTTGAAGATTACGATGCATATGAGGCTTATATTGATTCTTTAACAAATGTTATAAAATGTCCAGACTCAAACAATCTTGATGTGTCTACTATTTTAAATAATACAGCTCTTGGAGTCCAAGTTCCACCAAATTCTACAATATTCATTAAATATAGAGCAGGAGGTGGTCCGTTAAGTAATGTTGGGTCAAATGTATTAAATCAGGTGTCAAATATTAATAGTCAATCTCTTGGGGCAAATTTAGAACTTATTCAAGGAGTACTTGCATCTACAAGAGCAAATAACCCAGTTCCAGCAATTGGTGGAGTAGGACTTCCAGGTATTGAAGAAGTAAAGAGTTTTATTGCTGCAAATTATGCCTCTCAAAACAGAGCAGTTACTTTAGATGACTATGTTGCCAGAGCATTTCAGATGCCAGGTAAGTTTGGAGCACCATTTAGAATTTTTGGAAAAGTAGAAGATAACAAAGTTAAGATGTACACATTAACAAGAGATGGAGCAGGAATGCTTGTAGACGTTTCCACTAATGTCATTAAGACAAACTTACAAAGATACATGGTCCCTTTTAGAATGATTAATGATTATGTTGAGGTTAATGATGGAAAAATTGTAAACCTTCAAATTGAGGTTGATTTATTTGTAGATAAAACTTTTAATGCAAGTGAAGTTAAGTCTCAAGCAATTAATCAAATAAAGAGTTATTTTAATGTAGAGAAGTGGCAGATGAATCAAAACATCTATGTATCTCAACTCACAGATTTCCTTAGAGATATTCCTGGGATTATAAACGTTGTTGATATTAGATTCTATAATATGGAGGGTGGAGACTATTCGAGCACAAGGCATTCTCAAGCAGACTTTAACAGAACTCAAGACCCAAATACTGGAGCTTTTAGAACTGAATTTAGCTATATTGACAACGCTATCTTTGGGACTCCAATCTCAATGTTTGAAATTAAGTTTCCTGCGAAAGATATTCTAATAAGAACTGCTTCTGGTGTTGAGAACACTGTTAGTGTTACATAACTTCCTACACTCATGGGTTTATAAATTTAGAAAAAAATTGGGATTAACTATTTATCTCACATTTTTCTTTGCTTATATTTAATATAAAAGAGAATGAGCATTCAAAGAGAGGAGATAACGATAAAGAACTTTACAACAGGGACAACTCTAATGTATTTCAGCACTCAATTGGATAAAGTTCCAGATATTGAGAACCAATTTGATATTTCCCCCACTATTATTCAATTTGATAACAACAACAATGTTGCTGATGTATCTACGTTTGATGGCATAAGCCTTTGGAAGCGTAATTCAGATTATGCAAATGTTGTCCTCTCTTCTATTACAACCAACTATATGACTGGTTATTCATATGTAATTGATGTAAATAGAATTGTTAGACAGTCTGAGCTTGAAAACCTTAAAACAAAATTCACAACCTCAATATCCTCTATTCTCAACACTGGGGCAACAACATATGAATCAACACTTCCAGTAATCGACCCGTATGCTGCAATTCCTGCACATACTGAATTTATATTTCACACATACCAGGAGATTGATGACTTTTTTGTTAACATTAAGCTAAACAGAACTCATGACACTCTTGATACTTTAAATATTTATAACAACCTTGTAAACAGTATGCCAACCCAAGAAGCAACTACTGGAGTTGTATTTGGTCGTTTAATGGCACGTCAGACCATAAAAGATGTTGAGGGTAACAATGTAAGCATACCACTTAGAAACACTCCCATAGGCATCTTTAATGCTTCTGATGACTACCCTATGTCTACATCTGTAGATGAAAATGGAGACAGACTTTATTTAAACAATAAAGAAAACTCAGACCCTGATGAATATTTTAACATTGAATCTTTCAGTGCTGATACGAATGAGTACTTAAGGTCTGTATCCCAATTTACATCTGTTCCAGACCAATATAAATACATTACTACCACCAATGAGAATGGTGAGTTCATAATTTACGATGTTCCAATTGGAAGTCAAATAGCTGTATTTGAAGTTGACCTATTTAAACAAGGCCTTACAAAGGATGAGATTGCTCTCAACTTCTTTCAATTCCCTCCAAGTGAAGATAATATTCTTGATACTATTCCTAATTTTTCATTTAAACAGTTTCCGATTAATATCGTTAAATCATGGGGCACAATACAAACTGGTTATACTGAACTTGACATCACAGTTAACTATGACCTTAAAAAATGGGCTACATTCTACGTTCCACCAATGGGTTATGATAACAACAAGCTCGGCTCTATTGAACTGCTTAATTTCTCTCCATCTCTTAATGTGGATATTAGAGATATGTCAAGAGAAGGATTTCCAGTAAAAAATATACCTGTAGTTGAGATTCATAAAATATATGATAAAGACGAAGACCACACACTCCTTTGGGATGGTGAATTTGCTCAACTCAAAAAGACAGCTAAGTTTTTTGACCACGGATTCAGAGCCTTCAAGGTTCCTGCAAATATGTATGACCCAAAAGGGTACAGAACAGATATTGACGGAATCCCAAGAACACACCCTACATCACAAGGTGTATGGCTTGCAGGTTACCAATTTAAACTTTACTATAATCAACCAGGTTCTATATTTAGAACAACTGGTTTCCAGAGAGATTGGGGATTTACAGACCCAGGATGGCGTGGTAGAGACCACTTCCATAGAAATAGAGGAGAGTCGTCCAGTTCTAAAAAC
>Ga0307377_10004745_pt1 | contig 14783 bp, 9 predicted proteins | sample TR3MG_FD_202535 | JGI IMG/M metagenome (GOLD analysis project Ga0307377, IMG submission 202535) | Soil microbial communities from Risofladan, Vaasa, Finland - TR-3 | ecosystem: Environmental > Terrestrial > Soil > Coastal area > Acid sulfate soil | place: Finland: Risofladan, Vaasa | collected... | reverse complement strand
TCGTGATGGAAACCGAGGTGTCGTATCCGTCCGGGGGGGTCATCATCACCGGCCTGCCGGACAATGGGTGGGACTTTTGGTGGCGGGTGAAGGCGGGCAACTCGCTGGGTTGGAGCGGCTGGTCGTCGGCCTGGCACTTGATCAACGGGCCGAGTGCGGCACCGGCCACACCGATGCTGAGCAGCCCGTCCAACGGCTCCAACGTGGCGGGTACGGAAGTCACCTTCCGGTGGGATTTCGCCCCACGGGCCATGACGTACCAGTTCCAGTTGTCCCTGGAGGGCGATTTCAGCGCCGAGGACATCGTGATGGAAACCGAGGTGTCGTATCCGTCCGGGGGGGTCATCATCACCGGCCTGCCGGACAATGGGTGGGACTTTTGGTGGCGGGTGAAGGCGGGCAACTCGCTGGGTTGGAGCGGCTGGTCGTCAGCCTGGCACTTGGTCAACGGGCCGAGTGCAGCACCGTCCACACCGATGCTGAGCAGCCCGTCCAATGGCTCCAACGTGGCCGCCGTGACAATCTTGTTCAAGTGGAACTTCACCCCGCGCGCTATCAACTGCCAAATGCAGGTGTCAGTCGAGAGCGGTTTTGATCCTGAAGATCTTGTTCTGGACACCGAGGTCCCATATCCATACGTCGGGGTGTATGTGTCGGGCTTTCCAGACGTTGGACTTCAGTACTGGTGGCGGGTGCGGGCGGAAAATAGCCTGGGCTGGGGCGATTGGTCAGATAGCTGGAACTTCGTCAATGGGCCGAGTGTCCCGGCCGAGATCTCGGGCACAGTGACAGGCGGTGCGACTCCTCTTGGTCTTGTAACAGTATCGACAGCGTACAAGAAAACGCTAACGGACGAGATGGGACACTATACACTCAGCAATGTGCATCCCAGCACCTACACAGTGACAGCGGTCAAGAGCGGATATCAAACCAGCCAGCAAACAGTCGAGGTATCTGAAGGTGAAGTCTTATCTAGTGTGGACTTTGCGTTGGTTAGTGATGGCACAGAACCTGATATTGAAGCCGTACCTCTTTCGCTGACCTTCGTAGTCACGGAATCGCAGTCTCTTGGAGATTCCGGGTCGACGTCCCACGCTCTTACAGGGTCACAACGTGGATCGACCCATACATCAGGCGGCGAAGTGCCCGGTGAGTATGTGATTCGAATTCGCCCCAGAACAACTCAGAGTGAGCGAGCCAACCTTGAGGCTTCGGTAATCGCTCTTGGTGCACATATCACAAAACGGCGTGTCGAGCCTGAACTACTGAATCTGCGGGGACTGGTTCCTTACCTCGTGATCAAGGTGCCTCAAGGCGCGCCGTTGCCCCACTCACAGTTGTTCAAAATGAGACAGGTGCTGTCCATCACCCCACGTCGTTATTGTTATGCTCTGGATGAACCGAACGATCCCCTGTACTCGGGACAATGGGCTTTACCCCGAATCCAAGCCCCTTTGGCTTGGGCATCGGGAAACGGACAGGTGACTCCGATCCTTGCCATTGTAGACACAGGCATTGATTATAGCCATCCTGATTTGGCCGGTCAGTTTGGTGCCTCGAAAGGATATGATATCGTTGACAATGATGCTGATCCGGCTCCTGACACCGTCTACGAGTATCACGGCACCCATGTTGCCGGCATCGCGGCAGCAACAACCCAGGACGGCCTTGGTGTTGCGGGGATTGCTCCTGCGACATTGCTCTCGGTTCGCGCACTCGACGAAGCCGGTCGAGGCTACCAAGACGACATCGCTGATGGAATCAACTGGGCAGTAAGCCAAGGGGCGAATATTATCAATCTGAGTCTGGGAGGCGCGGCGGACCCAGTGCTTGAATATGCCGTGCAAAATGCCTGGGATAATGGTGTGCTCCTTGTGGCTGCTGCCGGTAACGAGGGTCAGCCTGGGATCAGCTACCCGGCTGCCTACGATGAAGTCATCGCCGTAGGAGCCGTAACCCCGACAGACGACAAAGCTAGCTTCAGCAATTATGGACCGGGACTTGAAGTATCAGCTCCTGGGGTCAACATTGTCTCGACGCTGCCAGGGGGAGATTATGGTTTGTTGGATGGAACATCCATGGCCACGCCTGTCATCGCTGCGGTGGCTGCCTTGGTCGGGAGCCATGGTGCATCACTCAACAATGCGGAGATTCGGGCGATCCTCCAAGCGACAGCCGATGACCTTGGTTCTCCTGGTTGGGATGAGATCTTTGGCTATGGGCGGGCCAATGCCTACGCCGCTGTGCGAGCGGTGCTGGGAGAGGAGAATGTCCAGACCATAGAGATTGCAAATGTTGGAGATGCGACTTTGGAGATAGCCAGCATCAGCGAAAGCAGTGACTGGCTTGTTGCTTCGCCGGCGGTATTCACTGTTGTCCCCAATGCGTCACAGTTGGTGAATGTGGTTGTAGATGCTACAGGACTGGAGCCTGGCAGCTATGTTGACCAACTACTCATCTCTACAAACGACCAAGATGAGAGCACAGTCACAGTGACGGTCACTCTCAAGGTGGGAGCCCCCCTGGCCAGGTTCAGTGGCACAGTACTGGTAGACGGGGCTAACGTTCCCGATGGCACAATCATCTCTGCCTGGATCGGCCCTACTTCATATGCCACAACCACCACGCGCATTATCGAAGGCGTATCACGGTACGACCTGATTGTACCCGCGGACGACTCGGCAACAGCAGAGAAGGAAGGAGGTGTAACAGGAGATACTATCGTGTTCAAGATCGACGATCACACTGCAGAGCAAACCGGCGTATGGCAGCCCACTGCTAGTGCGACGACTCTTGATTTGACCGCAGCGTCTGTATACTCTGACACACAAAGCATCTCTGAAGGTGATTTGCCTCCTATCACCTTTGAGAACACCAATCTGACGATTGATTTTGCGGCTGCCTGCAATGGGGTTGTCACTGTGACGATGTACAATCAGGACCTCTCGACCCCGCCACCTGGGAATCCGATCATGTCCAAGTATTGGGATGTATCGGCCAGTTGCGGGGATCTCACAGCGACATTGGTGTTCACCTATTACGAGAGCGATCTCCTGGGAGCCACAGAGACTGATATCGTCGGAACGGCTCGTTACGATGAACAGGATGGCTGGCTGCATCTCTTGGGCACTATAGATACCACCCTGAACACCGTGACCATCCCGGACGTGACCGAGTTCTCCCGTTGGACACTGCTCAATGCCCCACCGCCAATGGCCATTGCGGACCTGAGTGCCTCTGAGTCGGGTAGCGATCTCATCCTGGATTGGTCGGCGGTGAGCCAGGACATCAAAGGGCAGGCGATCAACGGGGTGACTTACCTCATCTACCGGGCGGCCGATGACCCATATTTCACCCCCGGTGGCACAGCCTACGCCGGCACGAGCAACACGACCTTGACCGACAGCGGCTCGGTTGGCAATCCTAGCACCAACTACTACTACGCTGTCACGGCAGTTGACACAGCAGGGAGAGAGTCAGCGCTGTCGAACCGGGTCGGGGAGTTCGACTTCGAGTTGCGCAAGACGACAGGCACTGACTACACCTGGATCGCCTTGCCCTTGCACAACACCTCCTTGGCTATGGCCTCCGATCTGGGGCAGCACATCGAAGCCAATTGCTCCATGCCGGTATCGGCGCTGAGCATCGCCCGATGGAATGGCCCTGGCCAGCAGCTTGTCCAGTACACCATCATGCCGATTCCCATCGGCGATTTCGCCCTGCAAACGGGCCAGGCGTATCGGGTGGAGAGCGACATCAGCGGTGCCGACTCGTGCATCTGGACCTTGACTGGGGTCGTTCCCCGGCGGGAGGAGGTTAGCTTTGACCTGGTGACGACGACGGGCATGGACTATTCCTGGATTTCCTTGCCATTGGATCAGGGACATCTCGGCATGACTTCGGATCTGGAGCAGGCTATCGACGCTGTGTCAGGGGTAGAAGTGCTGTCCATCTGTCGCTGGAATGCCATTGGTCAGCAACTGGTGTGCTTCACCACCGTGCCTGTCCCGATTGGCGACTTTGCGATAAGCGGTGGGTATCCGTATCGCATTGAGGTGAGTGCTTCGGCCACGTGGCCGTAAACAGGCGATAATACAATGTCACGCGAACTGTCTTTTCACTGCCAAGAAGGGGGCGGATAGAACGGAGAAGACTAGAATGAGGAGATCAGCCGTTGCGGTGACAAGTTGGGTTGCCATCTTGCTAGCTTTGAGCCCAATCGTCCTAGCGGGTTCAACCTTGGACTATGGTGCCCTGACGGGTACACCAGCTGACGGTACAGTGACTTACATTGCTTACTTGAGTGAAACCAACGGTGATGAAATCGTGACCGAAGACGGGTACAACGCTGGTTCAGGCACCGATCAGGGATATCAATCAGGCTTTTGGCTTTTGGCGGTGGTCAACTTTGACACCGAAAACGACGGTGATGAGGTTCAGATCTATGTCACCGGGATAGGTGCTGAAACGGGCAAGGCTGGAAGCCTGATCTTCATCTGGGACGGCACATCCGGTTTCACCAATCATGGGACGGTTCCTTTCGGCTCTAGCAGTAATCCGGCCACGCCGGCAAACCTGGCTGCTACGCCGACTGGTACGCAAGGGACGATTCGATTGACATGGACTGACAACACAGGCGGCACGGCAACCTATCGGTTATATGGCAGTACCCAGGCATCGGGAGCAGGTAATGGAGCTAGCAACGGCCACTACTACCGGATTACCCCCTTCAATTACCAGTGTTCAGCAGGAGCCTGTGTAGGGCAGGATACCACTGCGGTACCGGGCATGAACTGGTACATTGTAGTTGCCGACGGATCGTTGAGCGGGCACAGCAATGAGGCCAGCGCAGATGGTTCCCAGGTAACAGGGGTCGTCCTCTCATCTTTTGCGGTCACACCTCGTGAGAACGAGATTCTGATCGAGTGGGAAACGGCCAGCGAGCGGGACAACCTGGGATTTAACCTGTATCGGGCGGAGAGTGCCGAGGGCACGGGCAGTGGCGCCTACGTGCAGTTGAATAAGGATCTGATTCCAGGCACGGGGAACCCAATTCAGGGGGGGAGCTACAGCTTTGTGGATCAGCACGTGGCGGTCGGGGTGCACTACTACTACTGGTTGGAGGACGTGGAGGTGGGAGGGCTAACCACACTTCACGGCCCGGTGAGTGCCGTTCCGCAAGGTTATCGCCTCTATCTGCCAGTGGTCGTGCGCGATTGAGTTGACAAGGAGAACAAGAGTGGTCAATCTCAGCGGGCCCCCCAAGCACAGCGAAGCGGTGATCTATCGCGTCGTAGACGGTGAAGCGATCCTGCTCAACCTCGACAACGGCTACTACTACAGTCTCAACCCGCTGGGCAGTGAGGTCTGGGCCATGTGTGACGGCACCCACCCCCTCAGAAGCATCGTGGAACAGATGTGTGCCGAATATGACGTTGCTTGGGATCAGGCACAGCGTCATGTACTGGAACTGATCCACGACCTACAGCGAGAGGGGCTAGTAACAATCCATGGTCTGGAGGCGGAAACTCGACCGGCTGCGCGCTGAGGTGCGGGGCTGGTCGGACATAGTCCTCCTAGGGTGTGTTGCTGTGCTGGCGGGTTTACTGCCAAGCCTGCTCCGCTGCCTCAGCATATCGGCCGTGATGCGCATGCTAACATCGCCATCCTCCCACTGCCCGTCTGGGCCATCCGATGTGGAGAGGGTCGTCCGGCTCACGGATCTGGTGGTGAAGCGCGTGCCATTGACTAGGAAGACCTGCCTAGTCCGATCGCTGGTCCTCTATCGGCTGTTGCGTGAGGCCGGGATGCCGGTCCAGATTCACTTTGGCGTGCGGAAGGTGGGGAGCCAACTGACCGGACATAGCTGGTTGACTTGCCAAGACCAGCCTGTTTCTGAGCCAGCCGTATGCAACGGCTTTACTGAGATCTACACGTATCCATCCGAGACAGGCATGGCCATGGATGAGACAGAGAAGGAACGGTCGTTATGCGCGTAGCCGGGCTAGAGGAGCTACAGGCGAGGCTCCAGAGAGACCTGCGTCCGTGGGGTGCCAGCCTAGAAATCACTCGACGTTGCAACCTAGGCTGTGTGCATTGCCTGCGCGGTCCGTCACGCCAGGATGATGGCCTTTTCTACGCCCAGGTGTGCCAGGTGCTAGACCAGCTGGTCGATCTGGGATGTATGCGGCTATCGTTCACAGGCGGTGAGCCCTTCACCCGTCCAGACTTTGTGCCGATCCTGGAGTACGCCTGGCAGAAACGGATAGCATCGGTTATCCTGACCAACGGGACCCTGATCACGTCAACTCTCGCCGACACACTGTTGACCCTACACGTGCACGAGATCCAGGTGAGCCTTTATGCAGCTTCTTCGCAGGTTCACGAGACCGTGACGAGGGTCCCTGGATCCTTCTCGGCGACCTTGGGGGGAATTCAGCGGCTGACCAACCAAGGCCTCAGGGTCAAGGTCATGATGCCCGTTCTGTCGCTGAATATCCAAGAGGTCAGCGCGGTACGTAAGCTGTGCGACCAACAGGGCGCGACCTTTCAACGGAGCCTGCTGCTCTTTCCGAGGGATGATGGGTCGCCTGCTCCGCTAGACTTTGTAGCCAGCGATGAGCAATTGTGCCGGCTGGCAGAGGAGGAAGTGAGATGCGATTGGTCGGCTAGTGATGCGACCAGAGGTATGGAGTTCAGCAGGAATCGGCCGCTCTGCACAGCAGGCATTCAACAGATTGGCATCGGCTCTGATGGCAGTGTGTACCCCTGTGGTGCCCTGCGCCTGCCAGCGGGCAACATCCGCAGACAGGAACTGGCTAGGATATGGCACACCTCTCCGGTTCTTGAGGAATTGCGCCGTGCTCGCCCCGCATATCCCATATTCTGTGCGAGTTGTCAGGTCCGCGAGTACTGCTCTTGGTGCCCTGGCCTGTCGCTGATGTTGGAAGGAGACATGACGGTCCCAAATAGTCAGGATTGTCGCCGTACAAGAATCTTTCGAGGAGGTGTTGATTGTGGAGGCATCTGGCGTCAAGCGCCCCATCGAGCACGGCAAGGCCAATGCTACTGCGACGACGAAGAAACCATACCAGAAGCCTGAACTGACCAAACATTAACTGTTGACCGAGGTCACCCTGGCCATTCAGTGTACTAGCACGGTGCCGCCGTGTACGACCCCCCAAGATCCGTTCGCGTGAATACTGAGAATCTGAGTTGAACTGCCAGTTGCAGGGATTGCCTTGTGACCAATTTGCCGAACAGTCCACCAACATTGCAGGGTGAGTGGAATGCCGATCGGCTTCTCTCGCTGAGTCTGAACCTACACGGAATCTCTGTTGAATTGAGAACATCCTGCGCTAGCCTGTTGACTTATTGTCGGTCTCTGTTTCGGCGCTACGTGTCGCCTTGCCAGAGACAACCTGGGATTGTCCTGCAACTCGAACTCGTTGATTTCCCGGTTGTCTTGCCTGCCCTCGCTTCCTCGGGTGTTGTCGTGCACCGGGGTCAAGGCATCATCTGTACAACTGATCAACGGTATTTCTTCGTTGAACTTGACGGAAGGGGCACTCTCGTCATTGACCGATCAACGAGTATCGTCACAGGACAGGTAACGCCAGTACTGCTGACAGACCAGAACCTGTTGAACCGCCTGTTGGTGGGGAGTCTGGTGTTGCTGTTGCGGGAGCAAGGGATCTTTCCGGTGCATGGCTTTGCAGTCGCCAGGGATGGTTGGGGTGCACTGTTCGTCGGATCATCGGGTACTGGCAAGACGACAGCGGGACTGGGACTGGTGCAGGCGGGGTGGGGGTTTCTGTCCAACGACCTTTCATTATTGTGCGAGGCAGGGCACCGAGTTCACGTGCTCTGCTCTCCAGAGCAGGTTCACATCACAGCCGAAACAGCATCATTCTTTCCGGAACTTCAACCGCTAATAGAGACCGGAGGGGGCAAGTTCGCCTTCTATGTTGAGGACATCTATCCCCATGCTGTCGTTGACCGCGCGGAGGTCAAGTGGCTGCTCTTTCCACGAGTCAGACAGAACCAGCTTACCCAATTGAAACGTATGACCAAGTCAGGAGCTCTAATCGCTTTGCTGCCCCATAGCCTGGCGGCGTGGGACAGGGCCATGGTCCCAGCCCACTTCTCATTGCTGAGCCGACTGGTGGAAACCGCATTAGCCTACCGAGTCGATCTTGCTGCAGATTTCCACAGGCTGTCGTCTCTCCTCGCCGACCTGCCCGACGAAACATCCTGAAACGGAGTTGAAAATGACAACTCGCAGGATATGGTTCATCATCCTCTCGGTAGCGCTGTTGGCTGCTCTCCTGCCGGTTGCCTCAGTGCTGGGTGGTGCTTCTCTGCCTTCCGGCGTCCAGCCTATCCAACAAGCCGAGACGCAGCCTGCAGCAAGCCTGCGTCTTGTTAGGTCCGACGCCCAGGGTATCGTTCTGGAGCTGGACACACCCACTTTCAGCATTGTATATACAACGTTGGATTCGACCCTTTATCACGTCGTGAGCGTGCCTGGCCTGACGACAAGTGGCGAAGCCGGCAGGCCCGGGTTGCCCGTGAAAGGTACACTGCTGGGCATCCCCCTTGGCGTGGACATCGACGTTCGGGTGCTGGAGGCTGAGACTGAAGTCCTGTCCGGTCGTTATCGGATCGCCCCCGCACCCCATGAGACTGCGAGTGAGGATGAGATGGGCTGGGCCTACCTAGTGGGACGGATCTTTGTCGAGGATGGCGCCGTGTATGGGCATGATCGTTTCTATCCAGTCATGCCGGTGCAGGTGACGGCCACAGGCCACGTCCGTAACCAACGGGTAGCCAGGGTGGGCCTCTACCCTTTTCAGTTCAACCCCGTCACGGGGCAACTAGTCCACCACCGTCATCTTAAGGTGGCTTTGGATTTCAAAGGAGCAGCGCCCTTAGCGCCGGAAAGAGACACCTCAAACGATGCGAGAAGCTTTGAAATGCTGCTGGGACATACCCTTCTCAACTACGAGTCGGCTCGGTCCTGGCGCGCAAGCCCTGCTGGTACGCCTCCGCTTCTAGCTGCGGCGCAGGAGGGTGAGGATTTGGTGTGCAAGATCGTTGTTGAGGAGGATGGAGTTTACGAGATCAGTTACGCCGACCTTCAGGACGCCGGCTGGGACGCTGGTTCGATAGATCCGCGTTCCTTGCAGATGTACAACCAGGGCCAGGAGATCGCTATTACCGTCGTTGGCCAGGACGACGGTTCTTTCGACATGGATGACACTGTCCGTTTCTGCGGTCAAGGGTTGGAGACGAAATACGCTTCGACAAACGTCTATTGGCTCACGACCGGGACGTCCTCAGGCCGGCGGGTGCAGGACGTAGATGGGCATCCCTCGGATCCCGTATCCGTTGCGGAGGCCTTCTCGACAACAATTCGCGCCGAGCAGGACCGCGTCTACTGGGCAGCGCCCTCCCCCAGCAGCGGAGGCGACTACTGGTTCTGGGAGCGCCTTTGGGCAACGCCCGGTTCGCCCATGACAGTGGAGTATAGGATCAACTTGCCCTCCCTGGCAGTGGGTACTTTTACGACTACACTACGAGTTGCTGTCAAGTCACGGTATGACGAACCGGCATACGACCCTGATCATCATCTGAGGCTCTACCTGAATGGTTACCTGGTGGAGGACACGACTTGGGATGGGGAGGTGGTGCAGTTGATGACCTCTGATCTACCCCAAAGCATTCTTGTGGATGGAATCAACATCGTGCAGATTGCCCTGCCTGGCGATCTGGGCGTCCCCTTCGACGCCATCTACCTTGATTGGTTTGAGATCAACTATTACAGGACGTACAGAGCCGATGGGGACCGATTGGCCTTTACCACTGATAGGACTGGCGTGCGACGATTTGAAATCAGCGGCTTCTCCCAGCCGGACATCGAGGTCTACGACGTGTCACAACCGGCTGCGGTTAGCCGGCTCGTATCGGGTACGATCGTGCCCATGGATGATACCTACACGCTTCAATTTCAGGCCACGATCACTTCATCGCGGCAGTACCTGGCGTTGACAAGAGATCAAATCCGTGGACCGGCGAGTATTACCCTGGACATACCTTCTGCTCTTCGCTCCCCGGCCAACGGCGCTGACTATCTGATCATCACCCACGCCGACTTCTACGCTGCTGCCGAGACCCTAGCCGACTACCGGGCAGGTCAGGGACTCCGCGTCACCATCGTTGATATTCAGGATGTCTACGACGAGTTCAGCTACGGCATTCTCAAGCCCGAGGCGATCCAGAGTTTCCTGGCTTATGCCTACGCCTACTGGCAACAGCCTGCGCCCAGCTACGTTCTATTGATGGGCGATGGCCATCTGGACTTTCACGATAACTTGGGGATTGGCGAGGCTAATTTTATCCCGCCCTATCTCGGTCAGGTCGATCGCTGGTTGGGCGAGACGGCCAGCGACAACCGATATGTCACTGTCAGCGGCGACGACTTGTTGCCTGACATGCACATTGGACGGCTGCCCGTTTCCTCACCGTCCGAGGCCTCGGCGTTGGTCGCCAAGATCATACGGTACGAGCAGGCGTCTTCTCCGGGTCCATGCAAAGAACAGGCTCTTTTCGTAGCAGATAACGCGGAAGGCGGTGACGACTTTGCTGCCAGTGCGGACGCTATAGCACAATGTTTGCCGGCCTCTTTTGAAGCAGACCGAGTGTACTATGGTGTCACCCACACCGTCCCGAGCGAAGCCACAGATGCAATCATTAGGAATATCAATGAAGGTCGCCTGCTGGTGAACTATGTGGGCCACGGCGCCGTACAGTTCTGGGCTGCGGAACACCTCTTCGAGATCAACAACATCAGCACTCTGACCAACACCGACGCACTGCCCCTGATCTTGTCGTGGACCTGCTATGATGGACTGTTTGACTACCCAGGATACCCCTCATTGGGAGAGTCCATCATCCGCGCCCAGGGTAGGGGAGCGGTCGCGAGTTGGTCGCCCAGTGGGCTCGGACTGCCGGCAGCCCACGAGATTCTGGCCGGCGGCTTCTACCGGGCCGTATTCACCGACGGCCTGCATCTACTCGGCCCGGCCACCACCCAGGCTAAGCTCTCCCTCTGGGCTCAGGCCCCTGAGTTCCAGGAGTTGATTGATACGTACCTGCTGCTGGGTGATCCGGCTACGGAGCTGGCGCTGCCCCGGCCGCGATTGAGTATTGTCAAGACAGCTTCGGCGGACGTTGTACAGCCGGGGGATTTACTCACCTATACGATCTTCTATAGCAATACGGGCGATGCCCGGGCCACGGGTGTGATCATCACCGAAACCTACGACCCTCACACGAGTTTCGTGCGGGCCACGCCACCGCCAGATCAGGAAGACATGGTATGGGACATCGATGGGTTGGAGATCCTTGAAGCAGGAGCAATCACCGTGACTGTGCAGGTTGGTGAGGAACTCGGCTATGAGACGCTGACAAACACCATCACGATCCGCTGCAACGAGACGAGGCCAGAAGTCGATACAGTATCCCACCGTCTGGTTCTGATTCCGTACCAAACCTATCTGCCGCTGGTACTCCGGAGCCGCGATACTCTTCAAAACCAGGTCATTGTGCCTTGACCACCCAAGACATCCAACTCGTCGGTCTGAGACGAAGCTTCCTGACAATAACTCACCTGTCGCTGGTGGGCTGGCAACCTACCTGCCGAGGGTGTTGCCACAAGAAGCTATGGCCGCGGCGAGGCAGAGACTGCATGCCTCTCACAACCCGGGATTGTGAGATACCCAACTATTCTGCAAATCGACTCTGGGGAGTACAATTCGCCTATCAAGGGCTGAATGAGTCATTTCCGCATCTCTCACGGAGTGAGGACAAGTCTTGCCTACGGGGCTTTCGCTGCTATCACCAATGAACCCACAACTGCTGCCGGGAGCCCGGTTGATCCACCCGTGAGCGGCTCCCCGGACCTCGTATTGGAGAGCCTCAGCGCCTACCCGGCAGGGCCCGACCTGGAAAACGGTATGATCGCAGAAGCTCTGCTGACCAACAATGGCGACCGGGCCACCGAGAACGGCTTCTTCACCGACCTCTATTCTGAGCACCTGCCAACAGGCGCAGGAGACCTGGCCGGCAGCATACACTTCTGGATCGCCAACCCCATTCAGCCTGGGGCCACCATGACGGTAACTACCCTCCTGACTAGTACTCAAACTCAGCTCTCCTCCACGAGGCTGGGAGGGTCGATTGTGGAATCGTCCGCCACCCTGTACGGGCAGGCCGACTCTACGGGCGCGGTCACCGAGAGCGACGACCAGAACAACATCAGCCAGGGGGCGGAGGTGTGTGTGGCCACCGACGACCTCTATGAGCCGGACAACAGCCCAACCGAAGCACGGCAGATACTCGGCTCCCAGAGCCACAACATCAACAGCCTGACGGACGAGGACTGGGTCTACTTCTGGGCCGAGGCTGGTCAGACGTACGTGCTTGCCACATCCAGCCTGGGCCTGGACGGTGACACGTACCTCTACCTCTACGACACGGATGGGGAGACCCTCCTGGCCGCCAACGACGACTACGGAGGCACGCTGGCTTCCCGCATAGTGTGGGAGTGCCCCGCCACCGGCACCTACTACGCGGCGGTCAAACACTGGAACCCCAACGTCTCAGGATGTGGTACCACCTACGACCTGTCATTCTCAGAACAGCATCTGCTATTCTTGCCGCTGGTCCTGAAGACCGCCGGCTTGACGTTAGCGGCCAGCGCACCTCCGCCATCCGCGGTTCCGACCATCGCGCCAACACCCGTGGAGCTGGCCACGCCGACCCCGTGTCCCACGCCAACACCAGCCCTTCCGCCAACTCCGATGCTGACCCCGACGCTCACCATCACGGTCCCGCTGACCACTACCCCCACCGCCACGCCGACTGCGACCGCCAGCCCCTCCCCCACTGAGACAGAGGCGACCGAGCCTGTGCCCCCCGGCCCTCCTCCCGAGAGTCCACCGGGGGCCGCAACCCCGACCCCGACAGAGGCGCCAACTCCCAGCACTACCCGGGAGGAAGAACCGCCACCATGACACCGGGTGAGTGCGCGCGCTAACGAAACCAGGAAATGTTCACCGGCGGCCATGGTTTGGCCGCCGGTGCTGCTCCTGGTTGAGCCTCGACTTCCTGGGGTGTCCACACTCGCACAGGCTGGCAGCCTCACCCCATGAGATTGCCACTACGGGCAAGCTGCACTACCATTCCCCTGACACGGCACCCCAACCCCTTGGAAAGGTGCCATCGTTGCTTCCCCCTACCAGCGTCCTCTCCACGGGAAGCGCACCAGCGCCCGCTTGGGGAGCCCATGCTGGCCTGAGGGCCAATCTCGAAGGGTGGAGGAGCCAGATGCAAGACTACGTACAGGTACTGGTCAGCATCGACGATGAGGACAAGGCACACGACCTGCAACGCCTGATCCTCGAGCACCGGGCGGCGGCCTGCGTTCAGGTGCTGGGCCCCATCTCCAGCTCCTACTGGTGGGAAGGCCAGATAGAGGAGGCGCAGGAATGGCTGTGCCTGGCCAAGACCCGCCGCAGCGAGTATGGGCGCCTGGAGTCCCTCGTCAAGCAGAACCACCCCTACGAAACCCCCGAGATCATCGCCATCCCCATCCTGGCTGGGAACAAGGAGTACCTGGAATGGATAGACTCCGAGACCAAACGCTAATATCCATACCTCAATGCGCAAACAAGTGACCACCGCCGTGCCGCACTCCGGGCACAAGAGAGAGCCATTTTTGACATATGAGTCGTTTTTCGGTATACTGAGGAATTGAAGCAGGTCGGTCCATGGCAGCCGGCGAGCGCGCCATCTATGAGCAATTCACTACCCCGCCCGCTGACCGCTGGAAGCGGTACGTAGTGGGCAGCGGCGCGCTGAAGGCGACCGGGCGCACCCTGCTTTTCATTAACAACCGAACATCGGTTCACCGATACACCAACGCGCAGATAGACGACTACCAGGGCCTGCCCCGCGGCCGTTTTCGATGGAGCCCGCCGCTGAGAATCGCCGTCAGGGCGCGCTTCTCGCACGACGCGGGGGAGCTTTCGGGAACCGCCGGCTTCGGCCTGTGGAACGATCCCTTCATGATGACGGGCAGGCGTATGCCCACCCTCCCCAGAGTGGTCTGGTTCTTCTACGCCTCACCTCCGTCTAACATGAAGCTCGACCTCCGGACGCCGGGCCACGGTTGGAAGGCCGCGACATTGGATGCCAAACGCGCGCCCTTCTTCGCCCTGGCGCCGACCGCGCCGCTGGCGGTGCCCCTGATGAATCTCCGGCCTTTGTACCATCGGCTCTGGCCCGTAGCACAAAGGGCCATGGCGGTCAGCGAGGCAGCGCTGGAGATCGCGATGACGGAGTGGCATACCTACGTCATCGAATGGGAGGAGAAGCAGACGCGCTTCAGCGTAGACGGGACGCTGGTGCTGGAGGCCGGGTCGTCACCCAAGGGGCCTCTGGGCTTCGTGATGTGGCTCGACAACCAGTATGCGGTGGTGACTCCCTGGGGACGCTTGAGGTACGGACTGATAGAATCGTCGGAGCGCCAGTGGATGGAGGTGGACACAGTCTCCATCGAACCAGGTTGAGCCGAGAGAGAAATCTACCAGCACGGAGTATCCTGCCCGGGCGGGTCAGACAAAACAGGCTGTGGCAGCAACGGCGGTGCATCTACACCCAACAGACCGAGGCACGAAAGGAGCTAACATGCCTGAAGGAATCAAGTGGTTCAAGGACTT